>ERZ772986.1645-NODE-1645-length-12540-cov-4.878334_pt1 | contig 12540 bp, 10 predicted proteins | sample MGYA00511898_ERZ772986 | MGnify/ENA primary metagenome ERZ772986 (study PRJEB29015, sample SAMEA2737934) | human oral metagenome | biome: human oral; feature: human-associated habitat; material: dental | place: China | collected 2148 ... | reverse complement strand
GAAACTCCTTGCCGAACGCACCCTTGACAGCGCGAAAGCCGTTGAGGTTGGTTGAATTGAATTGCTTGAAAGCACCGACCAGCGCCTGCATATGTAGCTTGGCGCTGGTTTGATCTTCGCCAAGGTACGCCAGGCGGATCTTGACGTCGTAGCCTAATTTAGTAGCCTTCTTCTCTGCCTCAGAGACGCGCGTCTTGTCACGCTCAGATAGCTCGGGCACTTTTTTGCCATCGCTTCCCTGGCCCGGTGGTCTCCAAAGGGCCTCTAGTAGTGTACCGACCCACTGCAAGCCGCCCCCGCCGAGCCCGGGGATGAGTTTATGCCCACTCTTGACGCTGGCGATCCAGCGATCAGCGGACTGTTGCCAGCTGTCGGCGATCGGCCTGATGAGTACCTGCACCCAGAGTTCCTCGCCGGTCAATTCTAGCTTGGCCAGCGTACCGGTAATTCCCGCCAGTGGATCGACTTCAAAAGTTTGAAAGGTGCGAATTGGCAAGAACTCTGGCGCCGTCAAGGTTAGCTCAGTGGTGTACACGGTGGAGTGCTCACGCTCGTGCTCGGTGTAATCTTCGCTGGCGACGTGGATTTGAACGGTTGGGTACTGGGCGTAAATTTGTCCCTCGACGAAACTTTGTAGCGTTCGGGGCACCCAGACGTAAAAACGAATTTGACCGTTGACCGAGGCGATTTCAAAGCTGATATGCTCCTGCCGCCCGCCCGATAATTTGAGCTCGCGTTTGTCGCGCAAGATGCCGTGCAGGCTGGCGAATAATTGCTCGGCGGCCAGCTCTTTCTTGTCGTTGGCTTTGGGAATTTCGAGTACCAATAACACGCTCTCGGTCGGTTCGAATTCGTCGGCCCGCTGATAGTTGCGCCACGTCAAAAATGATAGCACGGCTGTGATGGGTATCCAGACGTACCACTGCGTTAAAAAACTAATCATCGAAGAGATAATTTCCATGCTATTTCATTATCTCACCCCTTATAGATAAATGCAAACCTAGGCTTCGCTGACCAGAATGTAGGTGGCCTTGGCGGAGCGTTGGAATTGCGGTTTGGCTTGCAAGTTGAGCAGAATGGTGGTTTCTTTGACTTGACGCTTGTCGAGGACGCGCTTCACGATTTCATCGCGGTGCAGCGGCTCGCCGGCCTCGCGTAGGACGCTGGCGATGATGTCGGCGACGGTACCGCGAGCGTAGCCCCATGATTCGAGGGCATAAATACCGCGGCCGATCAGAACGAAGCGCTTGTCTTTGATGAGTTCGTTGTGAATGGCTTGGATGGTGACATCTTTGCGTTTGAAGTCGCTGTCCTTGATGGCTTTAGCGATGTCCGAGAAGTGCATTGGCTGGCCGTTGCTATCAAGAATGACGAAAATCTTGTCACGGATGGTTTTTGGATTAACGAGCGGCCACTTGATCAGGCCCCACAGACCGCGGAGGTGAGCTAGTTTTTTGCTAATTGAGGCGAGCGCGGCAATGTTGGATGGGTGCTCGTAATTAAGCGTTTTGTGTAGTTCCTCGGCAGTGACGGGCTGGCCGTGCTGCTTGATGGCTTTGACAATTTCTTCGACTTGCTTCTTGATATTCTTCTCGTCGTTTGGCGTGCCGATGATGGCTGAGTGGTAATAGTCATCGTTCTCGGTGATGATGTTGATGGATGGATTGAGCTCAGCGATAAAGGCAACATGTGATCGTTCGCTATCGGTAACATCACGGCCGAGGACGTGCTTGGCGAGATTATGCAGTGGCGCCGCCCGGCCCATTTCTGACAGGTGTGAGGTAACCATCTTTTCAGCAGCCGAGGCACTTGGTATACCGCCGTCAGCCACCAACAGGCGCAGGCGAACGAGGATAGCCTTCTCTAGCTGGCGGACACGTTCACGAGTGATCCCGAGCATGTCGCCGATCTGTTCCAGCGTCTCTTTATTGCCGTATAAACCAAAGCGACGGCTAATAATCTCTTTCTCGCGCTCCTGCGGAATCTGCGCCAAGACATCCTCGGCCGCTTGCCGAAGCTGCCTGTCTGGTGCGCTCTGTTCTTGTATGTCGCTCATGGCTTTATGTTAAATCCTCTCTGCCTCACCTCAGAAGTTATGTTGATATATGACGATATTGCTATTATACAATAAAATATTTTCGTGTCAAGCAAGTCGTGTAGTACGCCGTAATTATAGCATGTATTTAACAATTTTTGCAATGAAATGGTGTGATAGTTTTTGATTTTGTGAATTATGGGGATGTGGTCTATACAGCCCTAATGAAATGTGGCTTGATTGGGTTATTTTATGGGTCAATTACTTCTTTGAGCGGCTGCTTTTTCTCGGGGATTTGGATGGTTTGGTTGAGGTGCGGCCGCGGCGGGCGGGCTTCACGGGTGCGACCTTCAGAAGCTCCAAGGCTTGCTCGTGAGTAATGGTTTTTGGGTCGGTGTCTTTAGGGACTTTGGCGTTTTTCGTGCCATCAGTGATGTACGGGCCAAAGCGGCCGTTGAGGACTTTAACACCATCGCCAAAGTCAGCGATGTTTTTCTCGGCTTCGGCCTGGAGTTTGGCGGCGTAGAGCTCGCGGGCTTTCTCTAGGGTGATGGTGTGCGGATCTTCGGGCTTGATGGAGACGAAGAGCTTGCCGACTTGGATGTACGGACCGAACCGTCCGATGTTGGCTTTGATGTCCTGCCCGTCTTCGGTTTGACCAACGACGCGCGGCAACTTGAACATTTCTAGTGCTTGCTCCAAAGTGACGGTTTCAATTTTCGTCCCCTTCGGTAGCGGCGCAAAGCGTGGTTTATCCTCGTCATCAGTGGCGCCCAGTTGCAACATTGGGCCAAAGCGGCCGAAGCGCGCTAGGATTGGTTTGCCGGACTTTGGATCGATGCCGACTTCGCGGTTAGCGCCGACCTTGCTGCGGTCGATGCCGTCTGACTGTTCGATCAATTTATGAAACGGCGTGTAAAATCCATGCAACATGGCGCTTTTGGCTAGGTCGGCAGCGGCAATTTTGTCAAATTCGGTCTCGACGTTGGCGGTGAAATCATAATCAACAATTTGCGTGAAATGGTCGGTCAAAAAGTCAGCGATTAGTTCCCCGCTCGGTGTTGGGATAAGTTTGCCGCGGGTGGAGCCAGTTTTTTCCTGGATGACGTCGCGTCTGACTTCTTCGCCGTTGTAGCTGAGGATGATGACATCTCGTGGTTGGCCTTCGCTGTCGCCTTTTTCGACATAGCCGCGGGTTTGCACGGTGTCGATGATGGTAGCGTAGGTGCTTGGCCGGCCGATGCCGAGGTCTTCGAGTTTCTTAACTAATGAGCCTTCGGTGTATCTGCTCGGCGGCCGGGCGAAGGTTTGGCGAGCGGTGATGTCATGCGTTTCAAGCGTGTCGCCGGTGTGGAGTTTTGGCAAGAGTTCGTCCTTGCCGCCGCCATAGACGCGTAGGAATCCATCAAAGGTGATGACTTCACCTTTGGCTTCAAAGTATAAATGACTGAAAGAATTACCTACTCCCCTCAAAACGGCTTCCGCACGCCGAGATTCTCTCTCCGATTCGTCTCGGGCAGCTGCGGAACTCGCTTCGCTCAGACAGTCCTCGCCGCGCCGCGCCTCATCGTCGTTCAATTCTCGGGTTTGTGCAGATGTTTTGTCGTGAGCAGATAATTCTCTGCCCTTAATGTTAATCGTTACCGTCGTCTTCTCCAATTTCGCTGGTGACATTTGCGACGCCAGGGTGCGGCGGCGGATGAGGTCGTAGAGTTTTTGGTCGTACTCGTTGGAGGTGACGGTTTCGCGGGTGATGTCGGTTGGGCGGATGGCCTCGTGGGCTTCTTGGGCTGAGGCGGATTTGGTTTTGAACTTGCGGACAGTGGAATAATCCGGGCCGTACAGCCGCTTGATAAAGTCAGTGGCGCTGGCGATGGCCTGCCCGCTCAAATTGACTGAGTCGGTGCGCATGTAGGTGATTTTACCGTCTTGGTAGAGCCGCTGGGCCGAGGCCATGGTGGCCTTGGAGCTGAAGCCAAGCTTGGCGTTGGCCTCTTGCTGCAAGGTTGAGGTCGTAAACGGCGCGGCTGGGTTGCGGGTGCCAGGCGTTTTTGAGATATCGCTGACGGTGAATGTGGCTGGCTTGAGGCTGCTCAAAAATTCGTGGGCGGCTGCTTCAGAATCAAATTTTTGGTTGAGCTCGGCTTTGAATTCTTGATTGTCGTGGATGAAGATGGCGGTCACCTTGAACTGCGAGCTGCCCTCGAACTTCATAATTTCTCGTTCGCGCTCGACCAGCAGCCGCACTGCCGGGCTCTGGACGCGACCAGCCGACTTACCGCCTGGCACTTTTTGCCAGACCACGGGGCTAAGCTCAAAGCCAACCAGTCGGTCAAGGATTTGCCGGGCTTGCTGGGCTTGCACCAGATTCATATCAACAGTGCGCGGGTTTTTGATGGCGGTGGTTATGGCGTCTTTGGTGATCTCGTGAAAAACGATGCGCTTGGTCGTCTCGATCGGTAGATTCAGCACTTTACAGAGATGCCAGGCAATCGCCTCCCCTTCGCGGTCTTCATCGGTGGCTAGCCAGACGTTGTCTTTACCGACGGCCTTGACGTTTTTCTTTAGCTCGGTGATGACTTTCTTTTTTTCGGGATCAACTTCGTAGACGGCAAAAAAATCATTCGCCACATCAATTGGCGGTGTGCCGTCCTTGGTTTTTTTGACGATTGAGCGGATGTGCCCCACGCTTGATAAGACATGAAAATCCTTGCCTAAGTATTTCTCAATGGTTTTCGCTTTGGCTGGTGACTCGACGATGACGAGATTTTTCATAACTCTATATTATATCAAATCACCTCGCAACCACAACCGCCGAGGGTATTTGGGCGCGAGAGTCTCTTATTGCTGTTGGCGTATTTCTTTCTTGACTTGCTTACTGAGTTTGGCGGCACGTATTATATATTGAGCGGCTGCTAGGCCGGCAATTGGTAAGTATACTTCAGATACTCCGTCACCGAGGCCACGGAGTAGCTTTGCTGTTTTCTCGTGGCCAAACGACCTTGCTGAACCGCTGAGTATGTATAGTGATGTTGCGGTCGATACGAGGGCGCTACTGATACGGCCGGCCTGTGTTGGTCGGAGTGGTTCGTCTTGGTCGGGGAGCTGACGGTGCTTGTGTTCTGCTATGAGCGTGGCTATTGCTTTGGTCGCCTCGAGGCTGGTCATAGATGCAACGACAGTCTTTGAGGCGAGACCATCTTCTACTATCTTTAGGAGTGCAGTGGCGGCGACCACTTTATCTCTGATAGGATCAAGCTTGATACCGAGTTTTGATTGCTGATGGAGGCGTCTCGCTAGTGTTCCATCAGCCTTGTCCGACAGTTCGCCAATAATCAAGGCGGCGATACCCTTAATAGTGTCAGCGTTTCGGATGCCGTATATGCTGCATAGTCCACCTACTGTAGTAACGATATTGGGCAGCGTGAGTATGTCGTCTGATACCTCTTGGTCGATAGGGGTGTCTGGATTATGGCGCGTTTCAGTAGTTGTATTGGGCCTTGATAATTTTCTCCTCATTGGGACTAGCATAGCATCGTAGTAGATAATGTTACAAGCATAGACGCATTGTTGACACTAGTTAAGCGTCCAGTTATTCGCCCCAAGCGGTCTAACTACGCCGTTGATCTCTAGCATGGTCAGCGCCGTGGCGAAGTCGGCTGGGTTGAGACCGGATTGTTGCTGTAATTGGTCGCCGTCTCTGAGGCCGGTCCGGAGTAAGTCGATGATGGTGTTTTCGGCTGGGGTTTCACCGAGGGGAATGACGGCTTGGTCAGTAGCCGATCGAGCGTTTGATGGGGCGATGACGTTGAGAATGTCCGTGGCAGTGGTGGCGACGAGGGCGCCTTGTTTGAGCAGCGCGTTGCAGCCGGCAGATAGCGGGCTGGTGATATTGCCTGGCACAGTAAAGACGTCGCGGCCTTGGGACAAGGCGTGGGCGGCGGTGTTCAGCGTGCCGCTGCGCTCGGCGGCCTCGGTGATGATGACGGCATCAGCTAGGCCGGAGACCAAGCGGTTGCGCTCTAAAAAGCTCCAGCGATTGACGACTTTACCGTCGCCTTTTTGCCACTCGGACAGAATAGCACCGCCGTTTTTTATGATATTCATGGCTAGTTTGTAATTGGTTTGCGGCGAGATGTCAGGCAGTTCATTGGGAATGACGCCGATGACCGTGCCGCCAGCCTTGAGGGCGGCCCTTTGGGCAATGCCGTCGATGCCGAGCGCCAGACCGCTAACGATGATGCAGCCGGCTGTTGCCAGGTCGCTCGCCAGCTGCTCGGTCACTTCCCGGCCGTACGCCGAGGGTTTGCGTGAGCCAACGATTGCCACGACCGGTGCACCGCTCGTCGGCAATATTCCCATGAAACACAAGCTTTTCGGTGGATTGGCAATACTTGCCAACCTCTGGGTAAAATTATGCTCATCTGGACGGATTCTATTGATTTCCATGACTTTTGTGATAAAAAGTATTGACATGTTGTCAAATGCTTGCTATAATCAGGAGCGATTGGTTAGCCGAAGTGCTAATCAAAAGCACCTTATACCCCCTATTCTAACTAATATGTTAGGTTGCGCGCAATGGCATTAAGTATTCTTACCCTCCACTTTTTGCGATTCAACGTTACGCGCATACTAACCCCTTTAACTGCCCTTTTTTGAAGGCGACCTCTGTTAAGGTGAGCACTGGATGGTGTTGATATTTATAATCAGGCGCGGACTTTTGGAGTTTTAGTCACGACGCTTCACTGAGACGGGAGCTCGGGTGGGTTGAAGGGTAACAAAGCGCCAGGTGATGCCCACCCTTACCTGGCGCTTTTTTAGTTGGGTTTTTGATGTGATCTTGCACCGTGTAAATGGAGGTTGGGTGTGAATTGGTGTGGGATGGTTTGCTAGAAAGTGAATTTTTGGTTGGATATGTCTGAGCATAATATTGACTTTTTGTCTCTAAAATAGTATAGTAAATACATATGACGCAGATAATTGAGCACGATACCTTAGTCAAGTTAAGCCAAGAGCGCCCGTTGGTGTTTCGAGCCCAAGCGGCCACCGTCTTGGCGCGCGTGCCGCGACGATTTCGACGAGACGCGCGGGTGCTGAATCGTAGCAAGCGCACAATGCACGACATGTTGACGGCGTGGCGAGACGAATGTTTGCCAAGGCTAGAGACGATCACCTCGGCGCATAATACGACAATGTTGCAACAAGCCTTGCAGGAGGATTTGCTGGCTGAGGCGTCATCGCAGCAACGACTGATCGCCATGATGATACCAGTGCGGCTCGAGGAGGAGCGACTAGCCTTTGCGGGGTCGCAGTTTACGTTAAAGCGAGAGAAAAAGCCGTATCGACGGACGCTGGCGTTTACCCAGCAGCCAATCGAGGTCTGTCGGCAGCAGGTTGAAGATTTTATGCGGTACGAACTGTACCGGGCGGTGCTCTCTGAGGTCGGTGTGACTGTGGTGGACAAGCAGGCGCGACCTCTGGTGCGATGCTGGCAGCGGCTGCGGGCCGGTCGTCAGGTCAAGAAACTGCGGCGCGAGGTAACGAGGCGCTTGGCGGCGATTGAGCGAGAAATGACGGCGATTGAGCAGGAGCGCGGCGGCTTGGCGGCGCGGCTGTTCGGGCTGAATATCGATTATGTGACGGTGCTCGCAGCGCGACAGGAGTATGAAAAGGCGCTGGGTCGGCTGAGTAAAAAAGCGGCCGAGAGCCCAGCCAAGCGGCTGGCACTATACGAGAAAAAGACCGAAGCGATTCGCGAGGAGTACCTCGATACGGTGCCGGGCGTGGCGAATTTGTCAGAGGCGCAGCGGGCGGTCAAGGAAATTGATTCGGTGCTGCTCGCGATTTTTGATCTGGATGCGACCGCACGCAACGAACTGATGAGTACGTTCAAGCGCTACCGGATGCTGACGCGTGAGCGGGATATGCTACGGGCGAAGCTTGAGGTGTAGCTTGTAAGAGAGATAGCGGGCCCCGTGTGGTTCGTTGGAATTGAGATAGCTGCTGCCGTGCGGCTGATTAGGCTTGGCTCGTCGTCTTGGTTGAGCCAGACTGCGTATTACCAGCTGCCATGCAGGCCTGGCACACTCCTTCAAGTTCAAAGTGATGGCGCTCGACACGGAAGTGATGGCACCGGTCGATCAAGGCAATGAGCCGTTCTAGCTCTGGTGTCTCCAGCGGTTCGGCGTTATGACAGCGTGTACAGTAGAGGTGGTGATGATGTGTGATGAAGGGCTCGGCGAGCTCATAACGAACTTTCCAGCCGATGTGGATAATGTTGATGACGTGGAGCTCGTGGAAGGTTTCGAGGATGCGGTAAATGCTGGTGCGGTTAGTGTTCGGGCAGCGCTTGGCGATTTCGGCGATGGTCAGTGGCACGTCGATGGATTCGAGTGCCGTAAAGACTTCGCAGCGTGATTTGGTCAGGCGAAGGTCGGCTTGGCGAAAGATGTCGCGTAAGGTATCCATGTCGCAATTGTAGCACTTATTGCGACAAAATTGCAATAAGCCGCACAATACGCCATACTGATGAGTTATGGATAAATGTATTGAACGAGTGCTGAGCTTGCCGCGGCTCACACCTTCTGAGGAAGCTAATGCGGCGTTTACCGAATTAGTTGAGGCGGTGGTGGCGCACGGCGAAGAGCCACTGCTATGCGACGAGGATATTCGCCGTCAGGTGCAGCAGCGCTGCGCGGCGGCCGAAGGAGCGCTGGAGCGACACTGGTCGAGGCGTATCGCGGAGTCAGATAATCCATGGGCGGAGCTAGAAGCGTTTCCGTATCATGAAAATTATAAGGAGTTGACGCGGCGTGAGATTGGACTGTTGGGACGGACCGGGTTGCGGCTATGTGGTTGTTCGTCAGAGGTGGCGATGATCGGTAGCGGGCCGTTGCCGCTGACGGGCTGGTGGCTACATCAGCTAACGGGAGCGCGGATTACGCATGTTGATGCGTCGGACGAGGCAATTGAGTTATCACGGGGCCTTGCGGCGGCGCTTGATTGGCCGGGTGAATTTGTGACCGGGCCTGGTCAGTCGGTGGCGCTGGATGAGGGGCGATATGATGCGATATATGTGGCGGGGCTGGCTGGCGAGACGCTGGCGGAAAAGCAAGCAATTGTTGATCATGTACGACCAGCGCTTAAACCAGACGGGCGACTACTCGCACGCGGGGCGTATGGGGTACGTACCCTGCTCTACCCAGGGTTTGATGCTGATGCTATAGAGGGTGTGCAGCTGATGGAGGAATACCATCCGACAGATGGGGTGATTAATTCGGTATTTGTGTACAAGCAGGCCGCATAGGCGTGAGAGCGTTGGACGCCAATTGAGACATTGTCGTAATAATAATACATAGCTAGACGCCGAGGAATTCGTATGGATTGGTTGGTTCGGTGGTTGGGGTGATGGTGGGGTTAGTGAGGACGTAGACGGCTTTGCCGCCGGATAGCTCACGCTTGATCTGGCCGCTTAGGCGTAGCCACTGGTTATTGTGGTAGCGCTCGGCGTCTGGGGATTTAACGAGGATGCTGATCGGGGTGCTGTCGACGGCGCAGCAGCTGATGACGAAGCGTGAGAGCTCGAAGTAGTGGTTGTCGTAAAAGCCGCTCGGGTCGCGCGCCACGAAGCCAGTGACGTCAATGGTTACGCCATCAAAAAAACTGTCATTCGGGCAGTCATCAAAGGCGCTACGCCAGCGGTTCATGGAAACGGGCTTGCCGTCAAGTGGCTCCGGCTTGTCACAGCGGCCGGTGGTGCTGGTTGGTCCAGACGTGGCGCGGTTGGCAGCGCTGGACGAGGACAACGGGCGCGGTGGCAGGACGATGGCCAGAGCGAGGATGCCGGCGGTGATGATTGAAAGTAGAGAGATTTTACGCCGCGGCCTTTCTGGACGCTCCGTGGTCGTTACGCCAGCGGAGGCTTGCTGCTTCCCTACCGGCGTATGGCATAGCTCTAGAACGATATCGAGGATTAGTAACATGCCGCCAGCCACGGTCGCTACGACAGCGAGCAGATGGTAGCGCGGATGAATGTAAAAGCCGAGCTGGCCGCGGACGGCGATGAGGATGATGTAGCCACAGGCCAGTAACCCGCCGCTAGCGCGTAACAATGAGCCGAACTTAGCGCGCATAGAGATTGACTCCGATCCCTACCGCCAGCGACAGACTGAAAATAATGAGCATGACCAGCAGGATAAATCGCGGACGGAAGGTGCTTCTCATGAGGAGAATGAGCTTGATGTCGATCATCGGGCCAGTCAGCAGAAAAGCGAGGACGGAGCCATTGGTGAAGATACGGGCGTAAGCCAGCGCGAAAAACGCATCGACGCTGGAGCAGATGGAGACGACGAAGCCGAGACCGATCATGGCGATGACCGACAGGATGATGTCGCCGCCGACGGTGTTGATGATGGAGCGCGGAACGAAGACTTGGGTGGCGGCAGCGATCATGGCGCCAAGGACCAGCATGGTGGTGAGCTGCCAGAATTCGTTGCGAGAATCAGCGAGAATGTGGCGAAAAGTTGTTGGATGACGGTCGGTGCAAGAGGCAGCAAATGACGGCTGGAGGACGTGCCTCGGGTGAATAAAGCTGACGATCAGAGCGGTCAGCTGGACGATTAGAAAGCCAAAGCCGATGCGCCACCAGACCATGCGCGGCTCGAAACTAAAGGCGGTCATGGTGGCGATGATGGTGATCGGATTGAGGATCGGCGCGGCCAAGAGAAAGCTGATGACGTCGGCGGGCTTGAGGCCGTGCGCTAGGAGGCTGCGGGCGACTGGCACATTGCCGCATTCACAGACTGGCAGTGCGATGCCGATGAGCGAGAGGAGGAAGCGGCGGATGAGCACGTGTTTGGGGAGGATTTTAAGTAGTCGGTCTGGTGGTAGGAAACGGCGAATGAGGGCAGAAACGATGATACCGATGATCAGAAATGGCGTGGCTTCAACAATGACGCTGCAGGTTAGCGTCAGGAAATCCTGTGCCAGCGGTGCTAGTGTCCCGGCCCATGTCTGCGGCGGATGAGCGACCAGCCAGAGGTCAATTTGTAAACCGTACTGCATGACGACAATCCCAAACAGGCCGACGATACTCCATCGGATCGCGTCGCTATGGTTTTTGAACCAGGCGCCAGCGCGCTGATATATTGTCTGTAGTGACGACATGATCTCTATTATACTACTCCCCGCCCAGCGTGGTATACTGAAACTTAGTATGAAACATTGGCTACATTCACATCACCCGTTTCGGATTTTTTGGTTTTCGGCGCTGTTGACGCTGGCTTTGGGCGGGTTGATTTTCATCCAGCTGGGTTTGAACGGCTTGTGGCTGTTTGCGATTTTGGTGGTGCTGGAGGTGACGTTTAGTTTCGATAACGCGGTGATTAACAGCAAGGTGCTGGCCGGCATGAGCCAGGTCTGGCAGAAAGTGTTCTTGACAGTTGGAATTTTCGTGGCGGTGTTTGTGGTGCGGTTCGTATTGCCGATTATCATCGTGATGGTAGCGAGCGGCCATGGCTTCATGGAGGTGGTTGATTTGGCGCTGCATAAGCCGGCGGAATACGGTCATATTTTGCACGAGGCCTCGCCGATGATTGATGCTTTTGGCGGCGCGTTTCTGATTATGATTGGCCTCAGTTATTTCATTGATTATAACAAGCGCGTGCACTGGATGCGGCATGTCGAGCCGTGGCTGGCGAAGGCTGGGCGGTTTGAGAATTTCAAGGTGTGTTTGATGCTGAGCGTGGCAGCGGTGTTGTACTTCACGGTTGAGCCGCCGCATCGGGCGCTGGTGCTGATCTCGTCGGTGTTGGGGATTATACTGCACATCGGGCTGGAGCTGTTCGGCTCATTCTTTCATGAGGACGACGCTAAATCGGTCAAGGTCAAGACCGGCTGGGCGGCGTTTGCCAGCCTGCTCTATCTGGAGGTGTTGGACGCTAGTTTTAGCTTCGACGGCGTCATCGGCGCTTTTGCTATCACCAGCAGTGTGCTGCTGATCGTGGCAGGTTTGGGCGCTGGCGCGATTTGGGTGCGGTCGCTGACGGTGTATTTGCTGCGGACGGGCGTGCTTGGTAAATATAAATATCTGGAAAATGGCGCGCACTGGGCGATCATGGCGCTAGGTATGATGATGATCGCCAAGCTGTTTCATCTGGAGCTGCCGGAGTGGGCAACGGGCGGTTTGGGGCTGCTGTTTGTGAGCTTGGCGGTTGGCAGTAGTATGCTAGAGGCGCGAGCGATTAATTTGCAAGAAGCAGCCGTGGCTAAATTGCATAGCGCTGAGCAGCGACTGAAGCACGGTGCGGCGAAAATTGTGCCGCGGAAGCGACGGTAATTGGTATTTAGATTTTTATTTTCGGGCGGGAACGTTTGCTTATTGCGACATTGTTGCAATAAGCACTTTTAATTTCGCAGGCGTAGTGGCGTAGCGATGTGCCGGGGACTAGAGCTTGACGCTGAGCGGTTCGATAGTACCGTCAAGAAATGTGCCGATCAGCTTGATA
>ERZ772986.1641-NODE-1641-length-12551-cov-11.587228_pt1 | contig 12551 bp, 13 predicted proteins | sample MGYA00511898_ERZ772986 | MGnify/ENA primary metagenome ERZ772986 (study PRJEB29015, sample SAMEA2737934) | human oral metagenome | biome: human oral; feature: human-associated habitat; material: dental | place: China | collected 2148 ... | reverse complement strand
AGATCTGCTAATACATCATGGGCTATCTTGCTTTCACCACACTGCAAAGCCAATACAATATACAGCATATGCATCGGTAACATGATATCCGGAGCCTGATTAAATGCATTTTGTATATCATCCCCATATCGATGAGGCAGCGCATATAAGGACGTGCCTCTATTATATGCCAATCCATTTTCTTAGGTTTTTTCAACGATTCTATTAGCTGTTGTAGCTGATGAAGTTGAAAGCTTGGATGCAACTCAAAAGCTATAAGTTCCCGTTTAGCATCTACTTCGTCAGGACATAACGCAAGAATCTGATTGTAGAATTTCTTTGATTCCTCAGTCGTATCAGCCTCTTCAGCAGCCTCGTATAAATCACGTAGTTTCATTTCTATCGTATCATTAAAATCACCACGATTATATTGAGTCATAAATGTTTCTATCAAATCCTCAATAGATTTAAATTCAGCCTCATGTTCAGATACAAATTGTTTCTGTAAACGTAATAATAACTCACTTTGAAAGCGAAACATAGAGTATCTCCTTATACATATGAACGTAAAAATACTACTTATCTGTAATATATCACGAGAAGATATATTAATTCTAGAGAGACTATATCAGGCTATCTTACTAATTACTACAGGCGTGTTCTAATGTAAAATCCCCTTGATAGGTACCGAGATACTCATTAAGGGGATTGTTTTAGTTATGAACTATACCAATATGACATTAGAATTGGTAGTTAAGGTCAACACGATAGTATTCAGGTTGTTTTTCGTTATTCTCAAATCGTTTGTTTGTTTTGTTTTTAAAGCCATAGTATGCAGTCAAGCCCACATTGTCTTGCAATGCATAATCGGCAGTCAATAACCAACCTTTATATCCTTGGTAATGTTCTTCATCAAAATAAATATCCCATGTGGAGGATATTGGCGCCATATGCTGACCAAAGTTGAAGTATTGAGCTTTTACATCCCAAGTACCCCGTTTAGCTTGGTCATAATCACCATATCCAATACCTGCGGTCCATGCAGAACCTTTTGGCACACTGGTAGCTTTCACCCATTCACCGCCAATCCAAACTTTATTAAAGTTCAAGTCTGTGCTTAGGCCATATACATTTTTAACATCCAATTCATTACGTTTTGTTTTATTTGCCCTCGCATAGAAAGCACCGAGGTTAACGTGTTTATTCAAGTCGGATTTAAGGCCAAGATATGTAACCGTATTATTGTTTTCTTTACTTATACCTGCTGCTGTCCCTTCAATAAAATAACCATACGCCGCTTGGAATTCAACCTTGTCATTCACGGCATTGAATTGGATTCCGTCAAAGCCATCATCATAAATTAAACCATTACCGGTCATTTGGTTCAAACGACCTGCTTTTACAGATACATGTTCACCAAATTTGTGGTCTACATAGACACGGTCAAATTTTACATTGTTTTCATTTACCTTAATTTCGGAATTACCCAACTCAAAATCACCGGTCGTGAAACGGACAACGGCTTCCGTGCGGTCATTAACCTTAGCATTAAATTGTAAGCGTGCACGAGCGTCAAATTTAGACTCTTTTTTATAGCTGTTATCAAAATCGGTTGTTCTAAAGAAAAAATAATTTTTCTTTTTCGTGTGAGAATAACGAAGACGCATATCGCCAGTTACTTTCACATTACCAACGCGGTCTTCCAAACGACCAACACGAACGCCCAAGTTGTTCAATTCGTTGGAGAATTCATCAGCCAAACGGTTAATCATAGCTTGTTGTTCAGCGTTAGCGCGGTCTTGGTTAGCCATAGCTTTAGCTACCATTTGAGCCATTTCGTAACGAGTGATATCGTTTTGGCCTTTGAAAGTGCCATCTGGATAACCATTAACGATACCAGCTGCTGCCAATTGGGATACAGCTTGGTATGCCCAAGAATCAGGAGTTACATCGGAGAATGGGTTAGCTGCGAATGCCGTAGTTACACCCAAAACTGCTGTTGCTGCTAAGATTGCTGCGAATTGTTTTTTCATAATACAATACCTCTTCTTTACACTACAAACAATTACTATACGATCTTGTAAAGCAATACGCTTATCCCTATGTGTCCATGTTTCCATACAAATAATACGTATACCTTTACAAGATATACGTTATCATATAGAGATTAAATATTATTTAAATATTCATGGAATTTTCATTCATTTAAAGCTGCCCCCATCCATACCTACATATTCAAATTGAAGTAATAATCTAGATTCTGAATTTTGAAATAGGTATTACCTTCTCCATTGGCAAAAGAATCAACAGGTAAAGCCTCTAACTCAGAAGATGTGCCATGAACAATAATAGCTCTAAGTAGTTGGAAAGCTCTAATCACATTAGATTTTCCAGATGCATTACCGCCAAAAATAAATAATGATTTAACAACATCTATATCTCTGGATGTCGCACAACCCATGAAGTCAACTCAACATAAGCTTGTTTTATCTCTTCAAAATCATGACGTTCTATATGTGTTATAGGTGAATCTTGCTGTTTAGAATCTCTCCAGTTAATATCCTGTGCTGTATAGTTACCATAAAAACCGATTTCAGATTGTGTCATCCAATGGTACGGAGTTACAATGTGTTCTTGAGGTTCAAATAAGGAAGGCATTAAAGAATAATATTCAAAATCTTTTGGTGCTATAAGTTCAAAAATAGTAGGCATAATTTGCATATGATCACCAATACTATTTTTATTAATCCAGTTAGCATCAATACCCTTATGATACATGGCAAAATATGTACAAAATGATTCTCTAATAGTTTGCTTTCTATATGAAAGCAGAGAATCCGCAATGCCACAGGAATGATCACCTGTGACTATGATAAGACTATCTTCAAAATGTTCTTTCATATCATCAACGAAACGAAATAATGCCTGTTCTGCATACCAATAAGTACCCAAAGCTGCTACTTTGCTCTTATTATCTCTCACCACTCTAGGAATATTGCCAAAAATCGTATCTGCATCCCATCCATATCGTTCAATAGGAATTGTACTTGGTGAGTGATTAGATGTTGTATAAATAAAATGCATAGTTGGCTCATCATCAGCTGCCAATATGCGTTTTTTTACCTCATCTAAAAATAAATGATCATACACACCTAGCCATGTAGCAGGCGCATCTTCACCACAAATATCTGGGCCACCAATACATTCATCAAAACCCATTGATGGAGCAAATAAACCTAAGCTAGCCCAAGAAATATTACCTCCATACCAAAGTTTAGTTTTATAACCCAACTTCTTAATTTGTTCTGGCAGAGAAGTAATTATAGTATGTTCCCAAAATTGTGTTTTCTCATTAATTTCTAAATTAGAATCATAAATCCCTGAAATGAGACTTGTAATAGCCGGTTGAGAAATCATACCTGCAGGCAAAAAATTCTCCATAGAAATAGTATTCTTTTGTGCTTTAAACTGCTTTCCTGCATCGGCAATATGATATTCTGAATAAATATCGTCCGTCACAGATTGTGTAAGACTTTCACCAACAAGAATAAAAATATGCTTAGGCTTGGGAATTCGCGGCCCTTCAGCTTTTTTTTGTAAAAACTCTAATGGATTTACTCCTATCTTTACGTCTTTAAATTCTGGAATAATACGTAAATTTTTAATAGCTGTATCATCATCATGATTCAAAACTTCATTAACATTATGTTTATGCACTAATTCTAATGCAATCAAATCATCAATAACGGCTTTAGCCAAAAATATATCATTTTTAATAATCGCTGGTACAAAATCCCACTCCGGTTTATTACGATGATTCAATGTACCACCATAACGTAACCAATAGAAAACCACTACCGTAAGAATAACTGATATAATTGTTCCTACTACTTGTCCTACAAATGGAAATGTAGGTATCAACAATACCGGTGTTAATAAAGTTGCATAAATTCCTAATACTGTAATTACTGCAAAAGGAATAAAACCAAGTAATATCCATAATCCATGATTTTCATTAAAAAATATATCTAATAGATTCTTTTTATCAGCATTACCACCCAACCGAACTAATTCATTATATGTATCTTTAAAGTGATAATAATATATCAGCTTTCCCATAAATGCAGCATATAGTACCATTAAATACAATGTTAAAAGTATTGTTCTTACAATATCACCTACCGCGAAATAAGAGGATATAAATGCACCCGGTAAAGAGATAGCTAAAAAGGAAACTAATAATACATAAGCATGAAAATCGAGTCCCCACCAAAATCCATAAGTAAAGGTTTTAACTAGTTTTTTCTTATCCACATTCCAATGATATGTGGGTCCATATAGTTTAATAAAAATAAATCGAAAGATAGCACTGATTATAGGTGCCCATATAAAGATTTTTAAATCCTGTTGTAATCCTATTAGTAGAGACTCAAGCATATTTTACCTCTGATGATAGTTATCATTTTATATAATCTACTGAAAACGTAAATATTTTATCCATACATCTTAGTATACAATAATAACAAATAAAATATACAAGTAATATGACAAAACCAGTGAAATACTAAATAATTACTCCACTGGTTTTTATAATTTATTTAGTTTTACTTGTAGCCTTCAACAGTTCCTCCCATTGTCCCCAAATGGATTCTGGGCTGAATTGTTTCATTCGTTCACGGCCGGCTTGACCCATGGTAACGCGGAGGTTTTGATCTTGCATAAACTGTTCCAAGGCCCTCGTCAATGGTGCTACACCATCATCACATAAGATTCCTGTTTCCCCATCGATGATGAGTTCATTGACAGCAGAGCAAGATTTATAGCCAATTGCTGGCAAGCCCATGCTCATCGCTTCACCCAGTGAAAGCCCAAATCCTTCATAGGCGCTTGGGAATGCAAATATATCTGCCGTAACGAGTACACTTGGTACATCGGTTGTCGTCCCCATAAAATGAACACGGTCTCCAAGTCCCGCCTTGGATACGATCATATCCAAGTCTTTCTTGTAGATCTTCCGGTCCTCTTGGCCCCATAACTCGATATCCCAGTTTGGATACTTCCCAGCCAATGGTGCAAATGCCTCAATCAATAAATGTGGCCGTTTATGGTTCTTATCGAGTCGTGCTACAAATACGATTTTATAACGGTCTTTCACCTGTGAAAGCTCCGCCTGCTCTGCATATTGTGGAATGGCATTACCAATTACAACAGTCTTAGCCTCTGGCAAGTGATTTTTAATATGAGATTCAAAGGATGGTAATAATACTTGATTCACCGTACTCTTTGCGACCGCTTCAACCTCCTCTACAGGATAAGTATTAAAATAATCCTCAGGGTCGCCGTGGCTCATGGTGATAACAGGAATATTTGTTTTCAAATCTAGCAATAACGCCTTTGATGCTGCTGGTTGGTACGACACGATTACGTCCGGCTTAGTTCGATTTAATACAGACTGAAGATGACCTAGTAGATATTTTTTGGTAAACTCATTATTCACACCACGAGCTTTACGCTTATCAAAGGCGCGCAAAATCTCCCGTTTTGCCTTGTACCAAAGAGGAATAGAATGACTTTCACCTTCATAATGACACAAATCATATGCGTCGATACCCGCATCAAGAGGATAGTAGAAATCCCCCGTTTGCACATCACTATACACAAGACTCACCTCGTGGCCACGACGCTGCATCTCATTGGCAAATGCAACCGTCACCTTAGCAAGGCCACCTGTATCGCCTACCATCTTTGTTAAATTTGCTAATAAAATACGCATTACACTCACCTTTTTTATTGCTTCTATCTTTTTCTGTCTTTTTTCTGTCTTCTTCTGTCTTCATAGTAAACACTATATATAGATAAAATATAATATCCAAATACTAAATATAGTATCCAAATAATATAGAATGAAATGTTCTGTCTTTTTCTGTCTTCCTTCTGTCTTTTTCTGTCTTTTTTCTGTCTTCTTCTGTCTACTTTTTAATATTCTAGCATACTTCTATCATAAATTTAATTTATAATACTGTCGTTTATCTCTTGGACTTGACCCAAACCATTCTACAATTCCTAATGCTCTAAGATTCCCTAAAATTTTAGATACATTAGATCTACTTCTATTAACTATATTAATTGCTTTCGAAGTCGTTAAATTCTCTCCTGTATTATACATATATTGCACTAATTGTTTCTCTACAGGGCTTAACTCATCATAATTAGGAAATATTGTACCTAATAAATTTTCCTGACGAGTTTGACGTGTTAATATACTATTTTCTAAGGTCAATACAACCTTATTACCAGATTCAGTATATACAGGATCATGTAAATAATATTTAGCCATTTCAGAATAAATACGTTTTACACCTTCATTCATCTCACGTACCCAACCAAATTCACTTAGTATACGTGCAATTCTAGGGTTCCTAGAAAATCTCTCTTCTCTAATATTTTCTATAGTAACTATATTAGGCAATTTTCCTGGGCTTTCAATTGAAAGATGATCATCATACATTAAAACACGAATATGATCTCCATGAACAGAATAATCTCTATGAGTTACCGCATTAACAATACCTTCAAACCAAGCAAACTCTGGATATTCTGGAACTATAGTAAAAATTCCATCATCTTGTAATGTTTGAAAATCTCTCAACTGTGTTTTTATAAATTCTCTTGACTCGGTAATAACACGAGGTAAAGCCTTATTAAACTCAATACTTTTTATAACATTAAAATCTTGACCTAGGCCCATTTCGGTTCCACCAAAACGAACAAATTTCAAACGTGCTTGTGGTAAAAATCGACTAGGATCTTTACCAAATAATAAAATCCCTGCTTTTGTTATATATCCATCACGATACAAATTTCTAGCTTTTAATACTTCTACTGTGGTTAATGAAACTTCTGTCCCCAAATGATGTTGAAACTCAGTAATTAAATCTTCATCTATATCTTCAAGTGTAGCATCTAATACTAACTCATCTTCTACATATCGTTGACCTCTATCATACTCCAACATTCTTCTACGTTCATATGATAATTCAATAGTTTCATCACCTTGACGTAAATATACTACGTCATTTGGTGCAACAATTACTCGATTAACCGATGGGTCAACGCAAATAATTAAAATATTATCCGACTCACCAACATCATTTGTTACAGGAATAATATCAAACCTTTTCACAATAGGAGTACTAACTAATTCACGATCTATTTGTTGAAATGACTCTATACTGTGGGCTTTAGAGTGGTTAAATCCTGTGATTCGTCCATCATCCTCAACACCAATAACTAAAATACCTCCATCAGCATTAGCAAAGCCAATTAAAGTTTTCAATAACTCTCGTGGCTTTTTTCTTGCACTCTTTCTTTCTAAATATTGACTTTCTGGTGTAAAAAAAAGATATTCAAGAGAATAGTTCAAGTTCAACCCTCCATTCACTTTGATATTTCTAATAACAAAAGAACATTTGTTTCTTATAGTATATCAAAATATAGAACTTTTAGCGTTACATAATATTCTAAAAAAATCTCTTATCACTTTACCAATTCAAGTGATAAGAGATTTCTTAAAATAAATTATAAGGTTAGATAACTAATTATCCTTTTGGTGGATGTGGATCTTTCCCATGGCTATCCTTTTGTGCTATTCTACCATCTTTATTATGAATAATTAATTCACTACCTTGATTTTGACTAATTTTTCGTGCATAATCCGTAGCTGGTTGTTTAGTGTCAAAATGCTTAGTTACCTTTGAATTTCCAGCACCTTTAACATTCCAACCGCCATTCTTATCGGGAACAACATGCTGATTTTTTCCCATATAAATCTCCCCTTTTTAAAAACAGAAATAATAGATTCACTCTATTTATTATCTTTTAAAATATTCATATGTTTTATATAATCCATCACTTAGATTAAAAGTAGTCTTAAAAGATAAATCCTTTTGAGCTTTTTTATTGTCTAATCTAGAATGTCTGATATCTCCAATTCTTTCAGGCTCATAAGAAACATCAATTCTACTATTACTAATACATTTAAATTCATTAATAATCGAATTAATTGAACTAGCAATATTAGTACTTATATTATAAATTCCTGTGATGTTATTTTCTAACCCCAAGATATTAGCTTCTACAACGTCATCTACATAAATAAAATCCCTTGTCTGGTCACCATCACCATATACAGTTAAAGGTGATCCATTAGCAATAGCCTTAGCAAATATACTAATAACACCACCATTACCTTGTCTTGGTCCATATACATTAGAATAGCGATAACAAATATAATTTAAACCAAAAGCTTCATGATAAATACGAAGATAATGCTCTATTGTCAATTTAGTTAATCCATAACATGATGTGGGAATACCAACCATAGATTCATCTAATGGTAATGTATCTAAATAGGTATTCTGGTTTAAACTCACATATAATAGAGCTTAAATTTGAATCTCTAATATCCATTTCGATAAACTGAGCTTTAGAATTAACAAATTCCCTACTCCCACTAGATAGATTGTCTATTACTAAAACTGTGTGTCCATCATGAATTAAACGATCGACTAAATGAGAACCTATAAAGCCTGCACCACCCGTTACACATATCCTCATACTATCCCCTTTAGTATTAATTCATATTCTCTAACATTTCGACTAATTTTTTTGATAATTCATTATAGTCAAACATTTTTCTTGCATAATTCTGGCTTATTATACATTTACTTAATAAGTCATTATCTACCATTGCATTATATAGCTCAGCAGATAGTTTATCAGAATTTCCATTTTCAACAATTCGACCACAATTCCCCCGATTGGTTGTATCTAAAGCAAAATCACTATAATTCGTAATAATAGGATATGCTCCAAAATACATTCCTTCTAAAGTAGCCAAACAAGTACTTTCCGTCCGACTAGTCATACAAATAATTTTAGCTCGTCTACAATAAGTATAAAGTTGAGTTCTATCTGTAATATTTCCAGTCATTATAATCGAATCTGCTTTTTCTGAATATCTTTCTTTAAAATTCTTTACGATTTGTATAAATGCTTCCGTCGATGGTCCAATAAACATAAACTTCCATTTTTTTACAATATCATCTGGAAGTAATTTAATAGCATCTAATAATAACTCATTATTTTTTACGTATTCACCTAATCGACCAACGGTAATAACTATATTTTCTTTTTGAATAGAATCTATAGCACTCACATATACATCTAATGTTGATACACCATTCGGTAAATACCCTAGTCTATTTCTAAATATAGATGTTTTAGAAAGTGCATCATGATAAGACTTTGTTTCTACTGTAAATAAATCAACATATCGGCTTTTAAATTTTTCAGTATAATTACGAAGCCACATAAATGACTTATTACCACAAAAATGTTCAAAACCACCTACACCCATATCTAATTTACTATATACGATAATATCTGGTTTTAATTGTTTGCAGTATTTAGCAAGTTTCCAAACTGTACTACCATAATTAAAAAACATAATTACATCAAATTCATGTATATGTTCTTTCAAAAATATTTTTGCTAATTCAATTTGTTTTTTATAATCACTAGTTTCACCAATACAAATCGTATTCACATATGATGAAAACTCTTGATTCCAAATGGTATCACTCTCTCTTGTTTTATAGTATACATAAGTGCTTTTCCAAGAAAAGTATTTCGCTAATGTATATAAAAACATACCACAATCTTTATAAGCTACTTCAGGTGCATCAGAAGGACCAAATAAAATATTGCAGATTCTCTTAGTATTATCTTGTTTCTCAATATCCATTCTTCATATCTCCAGAATAAGTATCTACAAATTTTATAGGATCATGAAATAAATGGTAACTTTCACGAATCTTATCATCATCCCATTCCCACCATTTCATTAATAACAATTTTTGAATAATTTCATCTGGAAAACGATATTTTATTATTTTATTAGCTCCTACTACAACTGCATATGGTGGTACGTCTTTAGTAATAATACTGCCTGAACCTATAACTGCACCATCTCCAATAGTTACATTATCTAGAATAATACTTCGTGCACCAATCCATACATCATTACCAATAATCGTAGAATGTACATATGGTTTCATATCAGGATAGTCAATCTCAGAATTCCAAGTAGATACATAATCAATCCGATGACCATTGGGTACAACTAACTGATCTATGGCAATTGAGCAATAGGAACCAATGGATTTGATAATATCATCTCGAACATACCGATACCCCCAAGTATATTTACCTACAGGAATATTTGAATATTTTTCTGTATAATATCTTGCTAAATTATCTTTGTGTCCATATTTTTTTAATGAATATTTATAAATAAAATCAGGACAAGTTCGTGATCCCTTTATAGTATGTATAGCGCTTGCTAATAGAACATCTTTTGTACTAACTTCATATTTTTCTTGTAAGTTCATTATTATTTTCCCGTAACTAATTTATACATTCCTAGTGGTTTCCCCTCATCATAGAATTGTTTTACACATTTCATAACTTCTACTGGTGTTATCTGTTTCATACAAACTGGCTTTTCACACCAACCAGGACCATTAAATAAAAGATCACAACCAGCACACTTTATAGGTGAAATAATAGCTTTATAAATACGTTGTGGAGCACCACGCCAAACAGGTTGTGACCCATATAAACCTATAACCGGTGTATTAACTGCATTCGCTACATGTACTGGAAAACTACAACCATTAATAGCCAGTTCTGCATTTTTTATTATTTCTCCAACTTCTAAAAGATTTGTTTTACCTCGTAAATCAATAACGTTATCTGGCAAGTTAATATCAATATAACTTTGTGATGCTTGTCCGATAAGAACAACGAATTTTCCCATTTTACGAAGTTCATTAAATAAGATTTGCCAATGTTCTTTAGGCCAATTTTTGGCATGCCCACCTGTTTCTAAACTAGATACAATATAGTCTTTACCTTGTAAAGATGCCAACAATTCTTTTACATGCTGCTTATCTACATCCCTAGCATCCGGATATACAAAAGTATCCCAATTAGGTAATGTCGTTACATCAATTCCTGTTGCTTCTTTCAAAAAATGTGCATATACAACAGGCTCAAATGCATGATTCATCCAAGGTTCTATTTCAAGATTATCAGTGAGCCAAAATTTACGTTTATGTGGTAATCCAACACGTTTTTTAATACATGCTAGAGCATAAATAATAGATACACGATAAAGCGTATCCATTAAATATACCACATCTGAACGCCATAATTTTTTTATAAGATTCCAAGAGCTTTTCTTCGTTTTATCAAAAGTAAGATACTCATCTACAAATGGATAGGCTTCCATTAACTGTTTAGCATTTGTATTCCCCACAACAGTTAATTTTATATCTGGATATAATGTCTTAATACCCTTTAATAATGGTGACATTATAACCATATCTCCTAAGCCACCAAACCTACTTAATATAATATGCTTATACATAGTATAATCCCCTAATTAACTAACACCCTTTTTATTCAGTTTTTACTACAGTATTATTATTTCAAATACGCCTTCAAATTCCCCCGAATTTGTTCCTGATATCCATCAAGCAATTCATATCTCTTCCGATATTGGCTACGTTTTTGTGATTTGATTTCTTCAATCGGTTTTCTATATTCTTCCAATGGAATTTTGAAGAATCGTGGATCTTGTGTAACTGTACCGCCAATGTCTTCCCACAATGGATCGAGTTCAGCTACTTTTGCCTTATGGCCACGTACCATGTGTGTATTGGCGTAGAAACCTTCGTCAGATACAGCATACATGGATTGAACTTTACAGTATTTAGCGAGTTCCCGAATCAAGAATACGATAAAGTTTTTTGGACGATATCCGAACATTTTTTTCGTAATGTGTTTCGCATTATCAAGGCCATCCTTGTACCCTTGGATGGTACCAATCCACAAGGCTGGTTCCCCTTCTAAACCTTTGCCGAGGCGGATATTCGCATGATATACGCCTTGGTCGCCTAGTTGTAACAGAATGGTAAATAAACCTTCCTTACGTTGACCAGTTATAAAGTTAAGATGTGCCGTCATGTTTAAGTCAGCATCTTCCCATAGTAGAATGCCTTGTTTTAATCCTTCCGGTTTTAGTTCATCCGGATTATATAGCATTTTGATGGTCTCTGATGTAAATACATCTTCTAAAGCTGTAAAGTGATTTTTTACCGCATCAATGCGTTCACGCAAGGTAGATTCTTTAAACAAGAATATACGGCTCATCAACTCATATAGACCTTCTTGTTTATCTAAAATATGTTGATCTGGTGCGTAGCTTTCAAAAAAAGACTTATATTCCATCATCTCTTGCTTGTGGCCTACAGTTCGCAAGAAATGCAAGACTACGCGTCGTGTTTCACGCCATGATTTTTTTCCATAAATAGCTCGACCATTAGCCCATTGGTCCTTTATATATTGAAACATACACTCTCCTTACTTATTCTATACATTAATAATCGAATCCATCATCCGTTTATGTCCAAAGTCTTCATTGGCTTGTACCAAACCTGCCTCATATA
>ERZ772986.1638-NODE-1638-length-12574-cov-3.510344_pt1 | contig 12574 bp, 6 predicted proteins | sample MGYA00511898_ERZ772986 | MGnify/ENA primary metagenome ERZ772986 (study PRJEB29015, sample SAMEA2737934) | human oral metagenome | biome: human oral; feature: human-associated habitat; material: dental | place: China | collected 2148 ... | reverse complement strand
ATCCAGAAGGCGTAGGGGTCCATGTAGTAGCTGGAGTTGGTGACGTCAATGCCGTGATCGGCCGCCCAGTCGAAGCCGCAGGCCACGTACTCGGGGTAGAAGGAGCCGGCGAGGTTGGAGACCTTGATGCCGACCAGGGTGGCGTCCGGGGCGACGCCGTCCACGCCGTAGGCGTTGTGGGAGGCGGCGATGGTTCCGGCGACGTGGGTGCCGTGGTAGTGGTCATCCTTCCAGGCCGAGGGGTCCTGGTTGGGGATGCCGTTGACCTGGCAGCCCACCGACAGGGACGCGTCGATGCGGTCCTTGAGGTCCTTGTGGTCGGGGTCGAGGCCGGTGTCCATGACGGCGACGGTGACCTTCTCGCGGGGCACGTCGACCTGCTGGGCCTCGATGGAGCCGATGGCGGTCAAGCCCCAGGCGTTGGCGTCGCCCTCGTCGGGGGTGAAGTCGGCGAGCTGGGAGTCGGCGGACAGGCCGGTCGTGCGAGTGCTGGCTGCCTCGGAGACGGCTGCGGCCTCAGCGGGGGTGTTCTGCGGCTGCTCGGTGCGGACCTCGTCGCCGGTGACGGTCTTGTATCGCGTGGGGCCGATGGAGTGGTAGGAGATGCCGGCGTCGACCAGGCTCTTGCCGAGGTCGGGGGCGAAGGATGCCTTCACGGATTGGACGAAGAAGGCGTTGAATTCGGGGTACTGGGCCAGGACGACACCGTTTTCCGAGGCCTTGGAGACGGCCGCGTTGAAGGTGTAGCGCGAGGCGTCGGCGGGCAGGTTGACCGCGTAGTTCATGACCTCGTCGCGGGCGCGTGCCTCGGAGGTGATGCCGGGGACGCCGGCCGCGTGGGCGGGGGCGCCGAGCGCGGTCATCGTCAGGCCTGCCGCGAGGGCGGCTCCCCCTGCGATGAGGGTCTTCCATGAGCGTTGATGCATTATCAATCCTCGTTTCTGTACTGATAGGGGCGCGCCGTTGGGCCGATCCGCACAGTGCGCCGTCTGCCTATCGTGTCAAGGATTGCGACAAACCTGCCAGGCGGTTTCACATTTTAAGAAATCTTGACCCGCGGGTCGGAAATGCTTGACCGTCAACCGCGGCCAGGCGGCGCTGCGCCGACGCGAACTCGCGGAACACCCCGACGGCGCCGGTCGAAACGCCGTCATGGCGGGGCTTCGCGGGCGGTGGCGCCGGGTGCCGGAACCTACCGACCAGATCATTAGACACTGATTCAAAACTGAAAAGTAACTGAGGGTAATCTCGTTGCTCAACGTTGCAACCATGGGCTTTTCTCCCGCCACCACACCGTATGTTGAGCTTGACATTTGCGGATGAAACAACGAATCATGTGTGCTACGGTCAGTAACGTCAGTCACACGCCAGTGGTGGGAGGCATCGATGCCATCATCCATTTTCCTGAGCTTCGACGCGCCGGATGGGGTGCCCGCGACGCCGCGACGCCTGCATGCCGCCCTGGCGTCCGTGCTGGACCTGCCGCCGGGGGTGAGTCCCGGGCGCGCGGCGCGCTTCGCGAATCTGGCGTGCCGCCCGGCGCACGGGGCCGGGGTGCCGAAGCCCTATTCGCTGGGTGAGCTGAGCTGCTCCGAGTCGACGTTTGGGGTGGAGGTGCGCCTGTTGGACGATCGCCTTCTCGACACGCTGGACGCGTGGTTGTCGTGGGGCGGCGTCATGCGGATCGGTGCGGGCACGCATGAGGACGCGACGCTGATCGCGATGGATGGGCAGATCGTGGCCCAGGCCTCGTGGGAGGAGCTGGCCGGGCGCGACGAGGACACGGCGTGGGAGGTGCGACTGGTGACGCCGACGACGTTTTCGTCGAGGGGTCAGCACGTGCCGGGCCTGACTCCGGCCACGATTGCGACGAGCCTGCAGCAGCGGTGGTGGGCGTGGAACAGACGGCTCGCTCCCCCACGGATCGACCGGGACGAGATGGCGAGCGTGCTGGCGACGCAGGACTTTACGCGCAGTTCGATGGTCGCCCTGGGAATGCCTCGCAGCGCCGAGCAGGGGCGCCTGTCCTCCCGCAGGATCCCCGCCCACGAGGGACGCCTGCGCATCAGCGGCGTTGAGGGCGCCGAGGCCACCCGCATCTTCTCGCGCCTCATGGCCCTCTCGGCCTACACGAACGTCGGCTCACACACCAGCTACGGCATGGGCGTCATAGACGCGGTCGCGGCGTAAGACAACAAGATTTGAGGAGCAATTGTGAAACATAAACACTATCTAATTAGCGCAGGCATCTTTTCCTTCGCATTACTCATCGTTCTGTGGGCATTTAATTGCGTAAACATTTCTGAGGACAGACGCTGGACGGACCTAACACAGACTTTTCTATACCCTCTTAGCTGCACCTTAATTGGTTCAGTAATCTTGAGCTGTGCAGCAATAGCAATATCTAACAATATCCTCGATAGATACAATAATCGCATCGGCTACGGATTAACCAATAGAAAGATATATTTTGAGGGAGACTCAGATTCAATTAAGACGATCAGAGATGCCCTCCAGATTTCCGACCTCATCAAGCGCGAAAACTATATGGATCCCAGCATCACTGCTATCACGGCCGATATCGCCATTCTCTGCATCAAGAAAACGTATAAAAAACAGAGCAACACAGATCCAAAAGACCCTTGTTGTCGAGCAACTGACACTGAGGAATACAGCACGTGGAAGACAGAGGCAGCTGATTCAATCACTTCGTTGAAGGACAGATTGACCGACCAGCAAGCACTTATCGTTTACACTGACGGCTGGTTAGATGGCAAAACCAAGGCACTAATAAACAATCGCCCTTTCTCAGTCCTAGTCAATTTCAGCGGTCGGATCGTCAGCGACATTCATTCACTCCTGACGACACTTCCTCCGCGCAATGGAGACTAGGGAGGAACCAACCATGACAAGTTACCTCGTCATGCTGCAGACGAACAGCAATCAGCCATTCATTTTCTCCTCGCCTCGTCTGCGCGAGCAGATCGGGGCCTCCTTCGAGATCACGCTCCTGTCCCGCTGGGTCGAGGAGGAAGCAAAGTGTCTCCTCAAGGCTGAGGACCTACCAAACACCTTCTGGGTGTCCGATTCCTCGGGGAAGGTGATCGTCCGGTTCACTCAGCGCAACTGCGCGGAGAGTGACAATTCCCCCGAGTCCCTTGCGAGGGCTCTCATCAGGGAGGTGACTCTCCGAGCTCTCACCGACGCCCCAGGCCTCGATGTGACGGGTGTGTTCATCACAACGGATACAGATGAGGTGAAGTCAGAAGACTTGGAAAGGCTGGATCACGAGTTCAGCGCGTACACGCTGAACCGCCGCCCGGCGGCCGCGCGCTTCCCGCAGTTCCCCTACCTGATCCGGGCCGAAGAGTCGGAACTCCCCACCTCAGCAGCACTCTCAGATGAGGAACTCGACAGGATCCGCGAGTACGCGAGTCGCTCACTCATGGTTCCGACTCTTTCGGACGACAGCGGGCTGATCCCAACGCAGACGGGAAAGGACAAGGATCGATCCCTGTCGCTCCCCTCGCGTGTCAAGCGAGCCTGGTCTCGGTCCACACGCCGATTGCAGCTCAGGGAGGTCATCGAGCGCCAGGATTCAACTCTGAGTGAGGAGGCACTCACAGAGCGAATCAAGAAACTGAACGAGGACCCATTTCAGCTGGAGAAGGCGTTTCAGCAAACGCCCGATGAGGATGACGCCGCAAAGGAGATTCCTGAGTTAGCATCCGTCGGCGTCATCCACATCGACGGCAATGGCGTAGGTGCGATCATGCGTGACCTCGGCAGAGCCTTCGACGCAGTCGACGCGCGCCTTGATTCCCTCAAAGACGCGGCGTATGAACGCAGAGACAACCCATGCTCGATTAAAGACGATCGTTTCCAGTGGTTCGTCATGGAGGTCAACTACCGTCTCGACGGAGTCGTCAATCAAGCGGTGGCTGAGGCATGGCAAACCGTCGACAATATCGCTGGCGTCAATCGCCTTAAGACCCTTCCCGTGGTTCCCGTGCTTGTCGGGGGCGACGACATCACGGTCTACACGGACGGGCGATACGCGATTCCCTTCGCGGAAGCCTACATCCGCCACTACGAGTGCCTCACCGGCAAGGACGACCTTCTTAGGGAACTCGCCGTCATCGCAGGTGCGCCGGAGCCGGGCTCTCTCACCGCCTCGGCGGGCGTGGCCATCGTGGGCCGCAACTTCCCCTTCCACATCGCCTACGACCTGGCGGAGGGCCTGGTGTCGCGAGGGAAGAAGCTCGGCAAGAAGCCGGGTGCCTCCCCCTGTTCGACGATCGACTTCCACGTGCTGCGCGACACGACGGTCCTCGACCCGGAGGACACGCTGGACGAATACGAGGGCCGCACGCAGCGCCCCTTCTTGGTCGGCCACTACGCGCCGGAGCGGATCGGGGATGCAACCACGACCTCGGCTTCCGACGGGGTGCCACAATCGCAGGACCAGTGGAAGCGGATCCTCCAGGCGGTCGCGGCCTTCGACGGACACGAACCGGACTCACCCGACAAGACGCCCGGCGACCCGTTCCCGCGCGCCCGCGCCAACCGCATCGTCAAGCTCCTCGCCGAGTATGCCAAGGCACCCGAGCACGATGAGGCGCGCAGCAAGTGCCTTGGATATGTCCTCAGAAAGGACGACAGTAGGTTCGCATCACAGGAAGAGATCGACGAGGACGCGCAACAAAAGAAGGACGAGGACAAGAAGACCAAGCGCTGTAAGCACGCCATCTGCGTGATCCGCCTCGAGTGGAAGGACGCGCTGGAGAACGCGCGAGGCGCCCAGGACCTCGTGAAGGCGGTGGGACCGCTACCATCGCAGGCCCGCCTCGCCGATTCCGTTGAGCCCACCGAGGACAGCATCGAGCAGGTGCGGTGGCTCCTGGACCTGATCGACCTGTCCGAGAACTTGCCTGACGGGTATGCCGCTTGCCGGATAGCCCAGGACGCCGACGGCCAGAATACTTCCGACGAGGCGTCAGGCGCGACCACCGCAGGAGGTGCCAAGTGAGCGCTGAAACCACGACGAGTAACAACACACCCGCAAGCGGCCACGTCACCATCGTGTTCACGTCCGACTGGGGCGTATCCACGGGGGTGGGCCAGGCGGGACGCACCCACTCAACGATTGAGCGGGGCCGCGACGGCCAGCCGGTCGTACGCGGCACCGTCGTCGCGGGTGTTCTACGCGAGCAGGCCTTCATCGCCGCCCGAGCGCTCGACAGCGCGGCGGGAACTCCCGACGCGTCGGGCTCGTCTGACGCTTCCGGAGGGCCTGATATTCCGAAGGGGCCGTGGGAAAACTTCGCCGAGTGGCTGTTTGGCCAACACCCAGACCTCTCCCCGGGTCAGCACCCCCACCCCCGCCACGTCGTCTTCACGGATGCCTCACCCATCGCGTACATCCCCGTCCACGACACGGTATCCCTGTCCATCGACCCCACCACGGGGACGGCGCGCAACCAGTTCCTACGTTTCACGGAGAGAGCCGCGCCCGGCGTCCTCACGGGTTCGTTCACTCTCATCGACGAGGCCGGCGCTGTGCTTTCCGATCGGGCGACAGTCAACGCCGCGCACTTCCTCCTGGGCGTCGCAGGCCTCATGGTGCGAGGCATCGGCTCGGGCCGCTCTGGGGGCGACGGCGAGTGCACGGTCGCGGTCGCCGATAGAGACAATGTGGCGGATGGCCAGCTCAATGGCGAAGCCGCTGAAGCTCTCGCGAGGATCAAGGAGAGTGTTGCGCGCGAGGGCGACGACTCCTCGCAGGAGTTCACGTACACCACGGCGGATGTCGTGGCCGTTGCGAGCGCTTTGCGTGGCCTCGCTCGAAAGCCGCTGTCTCAGGTCCCGCCCCTGCCGCTGACAGCGAAGGAGCGCAAACGCCTGGACGTCACGATGCCCTCGGGCGACGGCGACGAGGCAGGGGCGACGACCTGGTACGAGGCAACCCTGGACATCGTGCTTGACTCCCCCGTCGTCTCCTACGAGGTCCCCTTCTCCAACGAGGTCCGATCCCTCGACTTCCTGCGTGGGACCGTACTGGTTCCTTGGCTGCACGGGCTGCTACGCAGGAAGTTCCCCCGTGAAAACCTTGTTAGTTCGGCAATTATCAACGGCGATCTGCGAATCGGCGATGCCCTGCCGGTTTACCGGGATACACCGGGTCTTCCGATTCCCTTTGTTTTTGAGGAGGAGAAGGTTCCTACAGATGCTCATCCTGAAGACGAATCGAGCAAGGAGAAGCCTTGTACCCTGTTTAACCGACACATTCCCATCGCTGCCCAGGAGTGCGGGCGCAACACAGTCCCCTTACGCAATCGCTACATATTCCTCACCACCTCCAGCGACGAGCCTGACGAACACGATGGGGCGAACGTGTCGGTGACAGGGTGGGTGGGTAAGCCCGCGCTAATCGGGCGGCAGTCCACTGCCATCGATCCGAGCACCGGGGCCGCCAAGGATGCAAGCCTGTTCCTGGTACGCGCCCTCCCCACTCACCTACGTTTGCGTTGCTCGGTGGTCGTGTCCGAACGACTATTGGCAGTCTTTCGATCCACCGTAGCCGGAGAAGATTCCATTTCCTCGGATTCCTCGGACTCGGCACAAACCGTCAGGCTCGACCTTGGAATCACCCAGGAGAAAGCGCTGCTCGGATCCCGGAAACTAACGGGTACATTCGGGCGCGCCCGCTGCACCTTGAGCAAAGACTTCAGACACGTGGGAAGCACTCCGTCTCCGGTTCAGCGAGCGGCGAACCTCAACCACGCATCGGTTTCATCCGACGACCTGGTTGACGTGTCTCTGTGGTTCACTTCCGACGTGTTGGCTCGCTCAAGCACGCTGGGACCAGGCGGCACCATCACTGACCTGGAGTTTGTGTTCCGGCACGCCGGCGTCTCCTCTCTTCAGGCAATTCAAGAGGGCAGCAGCGGCGATTCGATACTGTCGTGCTCTAAGCAAGACGAGGACCCCTGCTCATCAGGAACCGACGATGGCACAGATCCCCGAAACCGCAAGCACATCGTCACGGCAATACGGCACCGCCGCGTGGACTCGTGGTCACCGGCGGACAACGTGCCTCGGGCTACTCGACTGGCGATCCAGGCGGGTTCCGTGATCCGCGTCAGTGTCGCATCCGAGCAATTGGATACGCTGAAGGCCCTTGGACACGTGGGCGTCGGCGAACTTACCCCGCAGGGCTATGGGCGATTCAAGGTGGATTCTCATGCCCTGAGAAAGCCGAAACTACCACTGATTAAAACCGTGAGTAAGCACTTCACGGATATCGAATCGGAGGCCCACCAATGACCATCTACCGCTACGACATGACAATCCCCGTTCGCGTGGTATCGGTCCTCCACTCCGGTGGCATCGACAGTGTGCCCGAACGACCGATCACCGACGATGACGGGCGCACTGCTCAGCCCAACGCTTTCGCACGCAACGGTATCGGCGAGGCGATCCTCCCCGGACGGTCGATCAAAGGGGTCATTCGCACGGCTTTCGAGGAGCACGCCGAAGCCCTGAGGTTCAAGAAGGAGGAGTTGAAGAGGCTGTGGGGCGGGGAAATGCGCCGGGAAGTCGGTACTTCCAAGAAAAAACACGAGAAAGAAAACGATGATCCCCTGTCCCTTCGGGCAAGCGCTCTCGCTTTCCACCACGCGGTGGTGTGGGAGCGAATAGACGGCGAACTCCCCCACCGCATGAGCACCGCCATTGACCCGGCAACCGGATGCGTCAAGGACGGCGCGCTCTTCGCATACGAGTACCTTCCGGTGGGCACCTCCTTCGACATTCGTATCAGCGCCGAGGCCACGGATGACGGTACGGGGGGCAGCGGGGGCGGCACCAAGCCTGCGAGCCCCGACCTGGTTGTGCGAGCCTTAAAGGCAATCCTGACTCTCATCAAGCATGACATGATCAGCTTGGGGGGCAGGACCGGGTCCGGGTGGGGACGCGTCGAACTCCGCGAGGAAGAAATAGCCTACGAGAAGGTTTCCATCCCCGCTAGGACGTCGAAAGGCAATGAACCAACACGTGTTCTGTCCTCGCTCGTCGGAAAACCAGAAGTTGCTCAACTGGAGCCACCGCGCAGTTTCACCCACAACCACGCTTTGACATCTATCAAGATTGAGTGGGACGCTCCGTCGGGGCTATTTGTCGGAATGCACAGACCCAAGGGAATCCGTTCTGACGAGAAGGAGACCATTGCTGCTGCGCCGTTGCGCAACTGGCGCAAGAACATCGGGCCGAAAGAAGACGACGCGTTTCTAACAACCCATGGCGAAGTCTCCTACCCAATTCAGGCGGAAGGGGATACCGCTGCTTTGATGCTTCCCGGCACCTCGATCCGAGGCGTGCTCCGCTCCAGGTGTGCACGCATCGAAAGCAACGCGCAGAGTGCTCCGAACTCCGAAGAAACACCCCTCTCCCAATACCTGTTTGGGACGACAGAGTACCGAGGGGCTGTCCGGGTAGATGACTGTGAAGGTGACCTGTCCGAGTCCGGAGGCAACAGCCCCCTGAAGCTGACGCGTAACGCCATCGACCGGGTGACAGGCAGCGCGGCTCATGGAGCGCTCTACGCCGAACTGCTGTACCCGCACGCGAAGTGGAAACCAATCAGGATCGAGGTCGATCACCCTCAGCTGTGTCGGAACATTCTGCGCGACTCGGAGGTAGCTACTCTAGCGGAGAAGCAGAACGATGCTTCGCCATGCGAGTCTGAGGCTGTTAAGGGGAGATTACGCGCAGCTCTGCTTCTCCTAGCTTTGTCCGTCGTTGACCTGTGTGAGGGAGTTCTGCCGCTTGGAGGCGGATCGGGAGGGGGCCTCGGCTCGATCGAAGTCTCGCGGGTATCTTTCGACGGGTTGCCAGACGGGGCACCCGGTGTTGATGCGATCTATGCCCCCACAGTGTCCGGAGGCGACTCCGCTACTGCGCGGAAGGAACGGGCGATGTACGCCCGAGACATCCTGCGTAGCGTCCTGTGTCACCTGGGCTTCGAGGTTGACAGGAACGAGGACAAGCGGAAGCTGGAGGAGCGGGTGTTGTCCCTCGTCCGCACTGCTAGCGCGTCACCCCAGCACCAAACGGAGGACACGAAATCCTCCCGGCATGTGAGCGCCATTTGTCCAACACGCGTAACAATCAGCTGGACGTCACCTACGGGCGTGTTCGTACACGATCCTCAAGCAGATGAAGGAAATACCCAACATCCCCTGCGGGCTAAGACTGCTAGCAAAAACGGGGAGAACAGCACGGCTCCCCTGCTGCTCCCCGGCACCTCAATACGCGGCGCACTGCGCTCCAGGTGCTCGCGGATCGCTCGGACCGTACTGTACGCAAATAATCCCCCGTCACAGGTCGAAAGCTTCACTCAGGCGGATAGCGATGGCAACCAGGCACCTATCGATATTCACGAGCAACTAGCCAAAGAACCACGGCTCGTGCGTTACATGTTCGGTACGACCGAATACCGTGGCGCGATCAGGGTGCGTGACTGCACGACGATCAAGCTAGGCGAGAAGATCAAGATCCCCCACAACGCGATCGACCGTTGGACCGGCGGGGTGGTAGACGGCGGACTCTTCAGCGAGATCATCTACCCACACGCGCAGTGGAACGACATTGAAATCAAGGTTGACACGGATCACCTGCTGCGCAACGTGCGCACCGACTGCTCAGGAACGGGCCTCTCGGAAAAGGAGATTGAGAGTCGCGCGCGAGCTTCGTGGTGTCTCTTGTGCCTCGCGTTGGCGGAGCTGAGTGCCGGCACGCTTCCGCTCGGTGGTAAGACGACGAGAGGCCTCGGCCAGGTCGAGGTCACGGATGTCAGCGTGTCGAGTGCAGACGACGTGATCATCGACGCTCCGACTACCGAGAGGCTATGGCCCACCGAACAGGCGGAAGGCACCAACGCGCCCCAAAGCGCAGCGCATGCTCTCCTGGCCTATCTGCAAGGTGAACCCGACGGTCACGCATCATACAAAGGGTGGGCCGACTACCTCCAAGGTCCCAGTGCCACGGCCAGTGATAGTGCACCAGCAAAGCAGGACGTGAAAGAACATGAGTGAGAACGAATCTAAGAACAATAACGACGAGCCCTGCGTGAGCCCCTGCCGCCTGGAGAGTAGCCAACACGAGGTCCCTAACGCCTCCAAACTGCCTGAGGTCCTGAAGGAGGTTTTCGAAGAGGCCACGGTCGCAGGGATCGCGTGGGCAACAAACGGGACGTGGCGCGTCCTGAAGATCGACAACGCAACACTGGTGGTCTCCCCCCCGGAGGGTTTTGACCTTTCCCGAGTGTACGAGGCACGCGTGTGGGAGGTCATCACCGACGACGTCGCCGCCGATCGGCTCGCACACGAGTTCCGTTGGGTGAACGGCGTGGGATCCCGTGAGCTGACGCTCCTGTCAGTGACACCGGATTCTCCTGGCTCCGAGAGCGGGGTATCGGCAGACGAAGCGTTCTCCCCCATCGGATACGCCCACAGGATCACCTACATGCAACACGATCCGCGCCGCAGCCCGCTCGAAGAAGATGCGAAACCTCCAATGATGCACGCGATCGAGTTCATCACCGAGGAAAGCACATACGGAAACACGACAGTCACCGATCAACTATTCACGGGAGAGTGGACACGATGAGTCGATTTCATCACGCTTACAATGGCATTCCAACCCTGCGAAGCGGCAAGTCATTCTTCGCAGATGGCGACGCGCCGCGCCTTGACCACCTTGGCAAGGATTCCTACTCGGGGACGCTCAAGCTCACAATCGAAACCAAGACGCCTTTGATAACCGCCTGGCGCGATGAGACTGGTAGGCTTGTTGTTCCTTCTGCCAGCGGAAACTCTCAGGGAGCAACCAGTGATGCAGACGCAATCATTCCCGCAACCTCACTCAAAGGCGTCCTGTCTTCCGCCTACGAAGAAGTAACTCAGTCTCGTTTCAGGGTATTTGGCGACGATCAACGGCAGGCCCAGTTCCGTTACACAACTGACCACCCTCAAAGGTGGCAGAAGAATAATATTCCACCCTGGAAAACCGGATTTCTACGAGTAACGCATGAAGACAATGAACCCCAGTGGAGCATTCACTTGCAGCGGTGCGCTCTCCTTCCTGATTCGATCGATGCGGGAGTCGCCTTCACGCCCCCTGGTTTCGAGCGACCAGTTCTTGGGGGATTCGAGATGGTAGAGCAGCACGATAGGAACGGTGAGCTTAAGCTGGACAAGAAGAACAATCCAGTCACAAAGAGACAGAAAATCGAGCACACACCCGAGGAAAAGCAAGCCGTCAACGAACTACTGAAATCTCTCCGAATAGACACTCCTCACCTCAGCAAGGTGAGCTTCTTCGAAGCCTTCGAAGAGAAGTGTCCAGACGGAAATAAGCTGATCGTGTCCAAGATCAATAACACCAACGTGTGCACTTCAAAGTCGTTAGAGCCATATTGTTCAAATCCTATTAGATGTAAAGGATATGTCGTCCGCTTAACAACAGTTCCCGATACCGGCGAATTGAAGCCCAAAGACAGGCTCATGACCACAAAGTACAACGAGTATATCTTTTACACAGATAAAGGAACTCCCAGAGCTAATCCCATACAGCTTGACAGCACTAGTCCATTCGTTGCCACAATACTGGAAGCAGCACGCATCGCGACCAGCCAAACCGACACAGGTAACCGCGCGCGTCACACCCTTATCAATAGGGCAATTCAGCACATTGAGCGCAAGGCGAAGAAAGAAGACCTACGCGCGAACCTAACTCCTGAAAATGTCTACGAGTTTCTACTTGATGAGGCTGGACAAGAACCCGGTCTGCCTGTCTTTGCACGAAAGCGCTCGAACGGAGAGTGGGAAGTAGCATTCTCCCAGTTAGGCCGCTCAGCCACTCCGGGAAGCCTCTCCCCATCACGGCTAGCAGAGAACGGAAACATCAACCCTGCGCGGTCACTTGCGGAAACGTCTGCCGCCGACCGCCTCTGGGGGTTTGCCGCACAGGATCCCGGCGATAACGTGTCGCGAGCCCTCAAGGGTAGAATTTACCTGACTCACGCCCGCTTGCAATTGCAAGAGCATACCGCATATCTTAGGAGCGCTGAGACTGGTACAGGCTGGATTCCTCCGATCTTGGCGGGACCAAAGCCGTGGACAGCGCAGCCATACCTCCGGAATGTGGACGGGTCGGGAATCTTCGTAACAGAAAGATCTGAGTGCTTTACTGAACAACATTCTCTTATCAGAAAGACCTATCCGACCCATCGTTTCCTTCTAGCACGCGGGCGAGGAGGAATTCTGGGCGACAAACAGCCGAGCAGCTCATTGAGTAGCTCTCAAGTACTTGTCGGCTCGTTCATAACGTCGGGAGCGAACTTTGAATCCACGTTGCGTTTCGAAGGACTCAGCGCGGAGGACCTGCACGATGAGCTCGGCATCGATATCCGGTTGGGTGCCGCGGCGCTTGCGGCCACCCACGAGTCGCAGTTCCTCGACCTGGTCTCCACCGCCCCGGTCGCCTGGCAGGGCGAAGCCCTCCTCGCGTTGGC
>ERZ772986.1636-NODE-1636-length-12590-cov-9.204946_pt1 | contig 12590 bp, 7 predicted proteins | sample MGYA00511898_ERZ772986 | MGnify/ENA primary metagenome ERZ772986 (study PRJEB29015, sample SAMEA2737934) | human oral metagenome | biome: human oral; feature: human-associated habitat; material: dental | place: China | collected 2148 ... | reverse complement strand
GCGACATGGCCAGGCTGATGCGCAGCTTCTCCCCCATGCCCTTGCTCATCTCCTTGAGGGTGCGGTGAGTCGGCAGGTTGAAGAAGCGCACGAGCTCGGCGGCCTTGTCCGCGTCGAAGTCGGAGAAGAATCGCCGGTACTGGGCGATGGCGGCCGGGGCGGTCAGACCGGGGGCCAGGAAGCTCGCATCGGGGAGGAAGGAGACGAGCGCCTTGGACTCGGGACCGGGATCGTGTCCGGCGATACGGACCCGGCCGTCGTAGTCAGCCAGGACTCCGGCCAGGATCTTGAGCAGTGTGGTCTTGCCCGAGCCGTTGGAGCCCATGAGGCCGATGATCCGCCCGGGAGGCAGCTCGAGACTCAGCCCGTCCAGCGCGGGCAGGCCCCGGAAGGTCTTGGTGAGGTTCTCGACGACGACCAGCGGTGCGGCGCCGTCGAGGGAGGGGATAGTGGTGGTTGTGCTGAGGGTCTGTGCGCTCATGACGCATCTCCTGTTGTCTAACGGTCCTGGCGGTCCGGGGCCCACCAGCGCTCGGTGAGGAGCGCCGTGGTCTGGTCCAGGTCCATGCCGATGGCGGTGAGGGTGTCGATGTAGGCGTCCGTGGCCCCGGAGGCCAGGTTCCGGCGAACGGAGTTGATGACGCTTTTCCTGGTGGTGACGAAGCGCCCGGCAGTCCGTTCTGCCGCGGTGAGCCCCTCGCGGTCCAGCGCGCCCAGCGCCCGCTGGACGGTGTTGGGGTTGACACCGGTGTCTGCGGCGAGCTCGCGCACGCTGGGAACCTTGGTGCCCGGGGGCCACTGGCCGGAGACGATCCGGCGGCGGAAGACGTCGGCCAGCTGAACCCAGATCGGACGGGAGTCGTCGAGATCCATGGCTCTCCTAGTGGTCGGGTACGGGTACTGCTCATGAGCGCAGCACAGGCGACCTCGTCAGACCGTCTGTATTACTGCACTAATACAATGACACAGAGGGGAGGTACCGTCAAGCCGAACGGCAGCGGGCTCACCGTTTCGCGCTCCCTCATCCCGGCGGTGGGCCATCTAGGCCATGCGAGCCACCGGAAACCCGGCCAGCGGTGGCCGGCGAACAGCACTCGCCGCAGCGGAGCCGGCCAGGCGCGCCCCATGCATATGGCCTCGTACAGACGCCCGCTCCGGACCTTGAGGACAGCGGCCGCCTCCTTGCGGGTCGGAGTCGGACGGCGCCTGGCCCAGCTCGCTGTCCTCAGTTGTCCTCGGCTGTCCTCACTCTTGCGGGCGGCGGGCGGGCGCGAGACGTCGTCGAGAATCGTGAGGCCGGCTCCAGGACCTCGGGGACGGCTGGGAAGCGGCCGAGCGCCCATAGCACTCGGGGCGGGAAGGACCTGGTTCCTTCCCGCCCCGAACCATGCCCTCGAACACGATCAGATCAACCTGGTTTTGTTCTCCCAGTTCGGGTCGAATGCCCCCAGCGCGGCGAGGGCCGCGTAGTCCGCGTAGCACTCGGCCAGCAGTACCGGGGGCACCGAGGACAGTGAGAGCGTCCGGTACCCGCTCCTGAAGGTGAGGTCTCGGGTGGCGCAGGTGATCTTGTCCTCGGGCAGGTTGGAGCCGGTGAACCGGATGGTGGCGCTCAGCCCGGCCGAGGTGAACTCCTTGACGTAGTCGTCGAACCAGCTGCCGTCCACCGGGGCGCCGCGCTCGTAGCCGCGTTTGGTCGCCGTCGCACGGAACGCGAAAGTGTCCGTGAGATGCCCCTCCAGGTCGGTGAAGGCCTTCTGCCCGGGCTCGATCTCGGGGGCGGTGGCCGTCAACTGATCGAACAGGGGCGTCACCTCGTAGTCGGCCAGGTGCTCGTGCCAAGCGCTGCACTGACTCTGGCTGAGCATGGTTCCGTGGGCGAGCGCGACGTCGGCGTCGTCGGGAAGATCGATCGTGGAGTCATCGACGCCGATGAGGGCGCCGTCCTCGGTGAGCCGGAATGTTGTGGACGCGACGTTGTCGGCACGGATCACCGCCCAGATGAGGCGGGTGCAAAGCTGCCTCATGAGAGGGTGGGCCGCCAGCGACTCGCGCCACCGGGCCCCTTTCCAGGTCCGTCCCGCGCACATGGCCTCGTACAGGCGCCCCTTCTGGAGGGTCAGGACAGCCTTGGCCTCCTTACGGGCGGCCGTCAGCTGCTTCTTGGCGGCCTTGACGAGCTCCTCGTCCTCACCCACCCGGGCGGCGGGCAGGGAGGCGTATGTCTTTCCGTCGGCGTCGGACAGCGCGATCCTGAGCTCAGGGGTCAGGCGCCCGGTCAACTCCCGGGTCCCGTAGGACAGGTGCAGGAGGCCGTCGTCGTCGAATCCTGCCGTCGGTACGGTCCGGTCGGCGAGCTCGTCATCGCTCCATCCGCGCTCCTCGGCAACCGCCCTGGCGAGGTCGCCTGCGGTGGCCTGAATGCCCCGCATCTTGTGCCGCCGCGCGATGCTCAGAAGCACATGCAGCGTCTCGTTGCTGGAGTGGGCGTACAGGCAGTGGATCAGCGCGTCGAACTGGGCGCGCCGACCGGGGTTGTCCCGCATGAAGGCGCGCACGAAGGCCGCCAGCTCCCCGCCGTCCATACGCACCGAGAAGGCGAGCAGGCCCTTGCTGGCCACGGCCGATCCCAGGTACTCGCGCTGGTGGCGTGCGAAGGCGGCGGCGATCCGCGCCTCCAGCGGCACTGCCGCCTCCTCCTCGGCCTCCTTGAGGAAGCGCGCCTGAGCGGCGCTCTGCCGGCACCGTCGCAGCCAGGCCTGCGCCCGGTCGTGCTCCTGCCGCCCCACCTTGTCCGCGTGTTCCCGGCTGTCCTCCACCGCGGGGTGACGGGTGTCCTGGGCCGCCCAGGCACGGGTGACGTGGGCGGCTAGGACGGCGGCGTCGCCCGGCTCCAGCAGGGAGAGGTAGAAGTCGATCGGCCCCCTGCCGTCGGGGTTTTTCAGCTTCTCGGCGATCGTGACCCACCACTGGATGATCTGCGGCTCGACGTCGGAGCCGTCCCTCCAGCGCGCTGCCGGCAGGGAGCCCATGTGGAACCATCGCAGCGACGGGGCTCTCTTGGCCTTGAGGCCCTTGGCGGCCTCGGCACTCAGGACCGACGGGGAGAGGAACTCGTCCATGTCGGCGCCGCAGTCGCGCAGCGCCGCCAGGAGCGCCGCTCGGGGTACGGGTTTCTTCTCCTTGAGTAGCGCGGTCCGCAGGGGTTCGATGGAGGCGGGATCAGCCAGGGAGCGGATCCAGTCCGCCGCCCAGGACCGCACCTCCTGGGACTTCGATGTCAGGGACTGTTCGGCTAGCTCGTGCGCCCGCGGGTAGGTGCGCAGGGCCTGTTGCGCCAGGGGCCGGTTGACCTTCGAGGACCCGAGGGCGATCGCGCCGACAGGGATCCTGAGCTCGGCCGGGATGCGGGGGAACTGGGCCAGGATCTTCAAGGCATCGGTGATGCGAGCCGGGTTGTCGAGGGCCTCGCGCAGCAGCTCGGGATGTTCGGCGCACCATGGCCACGCCAGCCGCGGAGGCGTTCCGGAGACAATGGCGGCGGACATCTCCTCGATGGTCTCATCGACTTCGTGGTCGCTCAGGCCGAGGTTGTCGATCAGGCGCAGGAGCACTCGCGGGTCGATATCGCACTCCACGCAGTAGCGCACAGCGAGGAAGTAGGGCTTAAGAGCGTGGGCGCGGATAAGGCGCAGAACATGGGCGGGGCTCAGGTGCGGGGCGCAGTCGATGATCCACCACATATCCCCGAACCGGTGGCGCATGAAGATCGGAAGCTTCCGCTTCCTTCCCTCGGCCACCGCCACCAGTTTCTCAAGCGCGGACTGCGAGGCCCGGTCAGCCCTGGCGCTCCAGGAGTCCGAGCGCCGTATGACCTGCTCGACAACTCGGCGCAGCTCAGCGGGCTCGGCAACGGCCGCATTCGGGTCGATCACGGGCAGGGGCGCGAGCTCGATCAGCTCCTCGTCCTGGGAGTCACCATCGCCCTCACCGGTGCTCCCGCCAGTGGCGTCGGTATCGAGGATCGCCCGGTTGGCCTGCCTGCGGGCCATCATGTCGCCCAGCCGCTTGTTGGAGCCGGCCGCCTGAGCGAGCAGTTCCTCTCCGCCCTCGACGGTCAACAGGAAGTCCTCCAGCTCTGCGGCGTGGGACGGCCGCGCCGTGGCCAGTGCCGGTGCCAGTACCTGACGGCACGTTGATGCTTCCAGGCCCTTCAGGATGTCGATAGCCTCCTTGCGCAGCCTCTCGGATGAGCCGACGGCGAGTGCGCCGACCAGGTGGGCTCCGGCGAGTGCCCACGGCGCATCGGCCCTGGCGCAGGCCAACACCCGGGCTCGTTCTTCAAGGCTCAGCTGGTCCATCAGCTCCGTGGGCAGCTCACGGGCGTGCTCGGTGAGATAGTCCAGTACTCCGGGCAGGGCCACAGGCAGGAGACGGTGGGAGGTGAACCAGTCGCGCCTGGCTCCCCCGCTCTCGGCGAAGGCGAGGAGGAAGATCGCGGCGGGAAGGTCCTCGGGGCCGAGGCCGCCGTCATCGAGGAGGGCTATGAGGCGCGAGATGTCCCATCCGGGCCGCATGGCGGCCATCACCGAGGCGCTCGACAACGGCTCGTCCAGGACTCGGCGCGCCCTCGGGTCGTGCTCGCGTGCGATGGCGGAGCAGCTGAGCATGTCTGCGGTTAACTGGGATAACCAGGCCGGGAACACGGTGAGCGCCGGACTCTCCTTCTGCGAGCCGGCTTGATCGATCGCCTCCAGTAGGCGTCCAAGTCGCCCCCACTGCTCGGTGGTCAGGGCATTGCTGCTGTACAAGCTGTCTCGCCGTCCAGTCCCGGAGGTCGCCGGGGCCTCGTCCTCCTGCCTGAGGTCCTGAAGCACCGAGCTCCAGGAGGTGACCTGCGTGCTCGCCGGGCTGGTCCCGGAACCGGCCGGGCAGGAGCCGATGGCGTCCAGGATCTGCGGGTCTTCGCCGGAAATGACGTAGTCGACCGCGCGCCGGTGCATGTCCTGCCCCGCTTTCTTCAGCGGTTCCAGGGCCCGGGAGACAAGCCTGCGTGCCGGGGATGCGAGTGCGAACATTGTTGTGCCCCCTGGTTCTTCTCTGCTATTCGGCGTCGCGCCGCGACGGTTCCTGCGAGGTGATCTCGCTCGTGGTCCCCCTCCGCCCCGATTCACGGAGACACTCGGAGGTTAGCGAGCCGCGTGCTCCCCGTCAGCCCCGATACCCGGGGGAGCACTCCCCCGGCTCCGGCGAGCGGCACCAGTGGGACCGGTGATATCAGCGCGTCAAGGCGTCGAGCCGGTCAACGACGGCGCAGGCCCGCAGTACGGCACCGGGGCTCGGCCGGTTGTCCACCTCGGCGAGCGCGGCCGCCAGGGTGGTGAGTTGGAGGTCATCGGCCATGCGAGCGCGCGTGCGCAGCACGTGCGCCACCATGCCTGTGGGACGTGTCGTCCCGGAGGCCGCGAGCGCAGTGAGCGCGTCGTGCACGTCCTGGGCCAGCGCCCGCATCGGCGTCTGGTCCGTCCTGTTCTTTTCCGGTGCTTGGGTGCGCATCCGGCTGTGCATCTGCTCCGTGCGTCGGCGCAGCCGACGGTACTCCCGGTTGGAGGCGCTGTGTGAAGGGGGGAAGGTTGTCGCCAGAAGGCAGATCCGGCCGTGCTCGCGCACGAAGACACCAGCCGGGCGGTCGCCCTCGACGGTGATGGCGTGCACCTGAAGCTCGCGGGACAGCACGTCGGAGACCATCTGCATCTCCCGACCGCCGACCTCCATGGTCAGCAGACGCCTGTGCCCATCGGTGCTGGTCACCGGCCACAGGTAGCGCTGGTGGACCTCGTCGATGTCGATCGGTCCCAGGCCGTCCTTGGCGACCATGATCAGACGGACCCGGGCCACGGGGACTTCGAAGCGGGCGGCTTCCGGCCCGGAGCCGACCTGTTGGAGATGTCCGGCCACGGCTTCCAGGTCGACGTCGTCGTAACCGGCCTCTCCGCTGCGGCGGGTGACGGCAGTGCGGCTGGAGGGGGCCAGGGCGCCGTCGGGCCGGCGCGCGGCGCCCGTCAGACGCAAGGGTCCAGACAGGATGTTCTTCACCGAGGCGCCCCACAGGAGGATCGCGTCCTCGGAGTAGCGGAAGGCCGCATCGACCCCGGCGGCTCGTCCGGTGGTGACCGCCTCCGGTCGGCCGTTGTCCAGATCCCAGAGCCTGATGGTCAGTCCTCGGCTTCCCGAGGGGGTCGTCCACCAGGTGGCGCTCAGTGGTAGCAGCAGGCCGGTCTCGGCCGTCTCGGTGTCGACCGGCCCGATGAGAGCGGGGCCGGGCGGGCCGGTGACGGCTGTGAGCGCCTGGGTCAGGGACCAGGCGGCGGCCAGGGCGCAGAGGACGGTGGCCTCGTCGACGGCGTCGTCGTGCTCGGCAAGCGCTCGGAGCCTCCCGGCGGCGGAGGTCAGCAGCCGGGATAGCCGGGGCAGCCCCTCCAGGCGGCTGACCTGGGCGAGGCGCTCGAGGTCGGCGGCGCTGCGGGGGCCGGCGTGTGAGATCCCTGCGGAGACGATGGTCTCGATGACGGTTGCGACCGTTGAGAGGGCACCGCGCTGGCGGTCGCTGAGGGTGGTCGTCTCATCCGGCCACGGCCAAGGGCGGCCCGCTCGGGCGAAGAGCCGTATGACGGACTGGAGGCGCCAGGCCGCGTTGGCCGTCGGCGAGTGGCGCCCTGAGACGATCATGCCCCGTGGTCCCAGCCCAGCGATCACGACGACCTCGGGTGCGCCCGGCCAGGTGATGCTCAGGCGCCCGGGCGCACTGGTCACCTCGGTGCCGGTGGCGAGTCGGGCCGGGTCGAGGCCGGCCAGGGACGCCTGCACGCGCCGCCGGGCCTCTGCGCCCAGAGACTTCTCGACGCAGGCGGGCTCCCAGGCGAGCACCTCCTCCAGGACCGGGTCGCTTCCGCTCTCATGGGCAGGCGCCTCGGGCGGCCGCGTCCCGGTGGGCCGCACCTGAGACGGGGTGGGTCCCGTGGTCACCTCGGTGGCGCCGCTGTCCTCGACGGTCCCGCCGCGGTTGACGGCCTCTCGCATCCACAGGCAGGCGGCCAGGACGTGCAGGCAGATGCCGGCCACGGGGCAGGGACAGCGCGCGTCCTGGGGTCCGGCGGCCGTCAGGGTGACCGGGATCGGCGGCCGGCCGACCCGGATGGTGAGCGTCTCCGGCGCTGGATGCGGGGCTGCGCCGTCGTCTGCGGGGCCTCTTTCGGACTCGACGCGTCCGGCCGCCAGTTCGGCGCGCCCGCGACGCAGCAGGCCCCGGTTGCCCAGGGCAGCCAGGGCGACGTCGTCAAGCGCACCGTAGACCGCGAAGGCCGCATAGGGGGATTGTCCAGCGGGCTCGGGCCGCTCCGGGGAACTGGGGCCGTCGGAGGAGAGCCGAGCGGGGCCGCGCCGCACGTTCATGCGGTCGCCTCCGCCAGCCAGGTGGCGAAGCGGTCCGGGGTCATGGCGGCGATCCTCATTCCGACCTCGGAGAGCCGTTCGGCGACGTCGTGGTCGTACCAGACGCGGCCCTCGTCGCCCAGAGATGCCAGCCCCAGCACGGTGATGCCCTGCGCGACCAGGTCATGCACTCGTTTCACGAGGGTGGACACCGATCCGCCCTCCTGGAAGTCGCTGATGACCGTCACGATGGTGCGGCTGGGGCTGGTGACCGCTTCGGCGGCGTATCCGACGGCGTTGGCGATGTCTGTTCCGCCTCCCAGCTGACTGGTCATGAGGACCTCGACGGGATTGTCAACCAGGTGGCTGAGGTCGACGACGGTGGTGTCGAAGACGGCCAGGCGCACGGACAGGCCGGGAAGGCTCGCGAGGATCGAGGCCATCACCGCGCTGTGAAGCAGGCAGGAGGCCATGGAGGCGGACTGGTCCACCAGGATGATGACGTCCCAGGTCAGGTGACGTCTCCTGTGGCGCGCCATGAAGCGCACGTCCTCAACAGTCATGCGGCCGGTCTGGGGGTCCACGTTGCCCAGGTTGGCGGTGATGGTGCGACGCCAATCGAAATTGCGCGCTAAGGCATGGGGACTGGCGCTACTGCGCCGCCGGGAGCCGCTCAGGGCGGTTGTCACGGGGCGGCGCAGCCGTTCCATGATGTCGGCGACAACCCGGGAAATAAGGGCCCGCAGCCCGTCGGAGAGCCGGGGCGGGATCCTTCCCTTGATACGCAGCAGGGCGGCTCCCAACTCGGCACTGGTGTCGATGGAGTCGACGGCGGCCGGGTCCGCGAGCAGTTCAGTGAGCCCGTAGCGGGTCAGGGCATCGCTCTCCAGACGCTCCAGGGTGGAGGCGGGGAAGAGCCGGCGGGCACCGTCGAGCCAGTCGACCGCCCGCAGAACCGAGGGGCCTGGTCCGCCGCGCGCCCGATCGTCACTGCCTCCACCGCCACGACCCAGGCGGTGTCCGCGGCCGGTGTACTCGCGGTCGTAGACGTAGCCCAGCGCCTCATCAAGCTCAGCGTCCTGCTGGCTGCGCGGCAGAGCCGGCTCGGCGTAGCGCCCCAGGACCATGCGCCAGCGGCGTGCCGCCAGCTCCCGGTCCGTGCCCGTCCAGGAGCCGGGACGGTTCGACGGCGCACTGTTCGTCATCGCGCCCACTGTCCCAGTCCGTCGCGCACCAGCGAGGCGACCAGATCCCGTTCGACCTGGGCCCCCAGGGCGGCCTGAGCGGGGTCGACGCTCCAGACGACGTCGAGGTTGGCGGCGCTGGTTCCCACGAGCCCGGCCACCGTGCCGGCCAGGCGGTGGGTCTCGATGGGGCGAAGCGTCGTGAAGGCGCGACGCAGGTCCGGCAGGACGGCGACGAAGGCCTGGTCGTCCAGCGCCGTGAGAGCAGCGGTGACGGCCTCGACGGTGTCCGGGCAGTGCAGGAGCACATCCGGAGAGGTGCGCACCAGTCCCACGATGAAGTCCGCCGCCCGCGTCGGATCCGCCCCCACCGCGAGATGGGCGACGACGGCGCTCCTCGTCTCCTGCCCGGTCAGCGCCCCGGCGGATGCTGCGACACCGGTGGCGCAGCCGACCAGCACCGCGGCGGCGTCACGGCTGAGGCGAAGGGCCTCGATCTCACGCATCACCGCGCCGAGGCCGGCGTGCGGCCCCTTGCCGCCATCGTCACCGCCGCCGCGGTGGTCCCAAGCCGTCAGCCGGACAAGGAGATCACGCACCGAGATGAGGGCGTCGACGGCCGCCTCGGCCTCCTGATCCTCCAGACCTGCCAGGTCCGGGACGAGACGGGCGATCATGGCGACGCCTCGGCGCACCATGGCACGAATTCGGGGCACGGCGTGGTCCAGGCGCAGACGAGAGGTGGACTCGATCAGCCCCGTCAACCGGTGCAGGGCCTCGACGAGCTCACTCAGGTCGCTGAGCCGACCGAGACGGTCCTCCAGGCGGTCGCAGACTTCGCCGGCCTCGGTGTCGAGCCCCATGACCGCCAGCTCACTGACCAGGGTGGCCAAGGTGTCGGCATCGAGCTCACCGGTGAGTCGTTCGGCCAGTCGGGTTCGCACGAGGACGTCGAGATCGGGGGCCTCCTGGGCCGCGCGCACGAGTGCGGCCTCCACGATGGGGGTCCAGGCGTAGACCCATTCCTCGAAGAACTGGCCCATGCCGGTGCCGGCGACGAGGTCGGCCCCCGAGATCTGGTGGGCGAAGCCGGAGCCGACGAAACGCAGGCGGGCGAGCAGCTCACGGCGCTCGCGGTGGCGCGGTCTGCGGCTGGTGTCGAGGCTGACGCGGTGCTCGACGGCGTCGTCGGTGATGATGCGCGCGGCGCGCAGCTGGTCGCGCACCTGGGAGACCAGTGGTGGAATGGCGGTGCTCTCGGGGATCTGTCCGACGTCGGAGGGGGCCAGGACGGAGGCGACGGCTGCCCCCAGGTTGCCGGATATGCCGGAGTCGTCCTTGACCAGGCAGCTGGTGAGGGCGTCGATGAGGTCGTAGCGGCCGGGCCAGGCGCGCCCGCGCAGGGCGGCTAATCCCAGGGCGTGCTCAACGGCGGCCAGCACCTGGGCGGTCCCCAGTGGTTCGCCGAGCTCGCGCAGAGCGGTGGCGATGTCGATGAGCACGGTGGTGGCGAAGTCTCGGGCGGCTCTCACCGATTCGGGGGCGGTCTGCGCAGCCTGCCGCACGGCCGTGTTCGAGCCGCTGCTGCGATCGGGCGGCGGGTTGGAACCGGTGCGGGCCCGCCAGGCGCGCTGCCACAGTCCCGGTGAGGGCATGCCGGCGCCGTAGCCGCGCAGAGCGTCGAGGCGGGCGAAGTCGTAGCGAATGAGCCAGGCCGGCCCGCCGGGCTGGGGCTGCGGTTCGGGCAGCCAGGCGGCGTGCTCCGTCCCATCGAGGCAGTCGAGCAGCGCCAAGGTGTGGAATCCTCCGGTGACGATGACGATCGGCGCCGTGGTGGCGTCCCTGGAGGTTTTGATCGCCTCGGTGGTACCGGGCAGGTGGTTTCGCAGAGCCGCTGTCATGACGGCCTCGCGGGCGTGGGTACCGTCGGCGTCGAGGACCTCGCGCTCAGTGTCGAGGCGGGCCAGCCCGGACCAGGCCAGCGTGTCGGAGAAGAAGCCCCGCCAACTGCGGATTTCGGCGGTGGCGCGGTCCTCGAAGAGGTGCTCCCAGACCTCGTCATGGTCCCGGCAGCCCAGGCTCCGGGCGAGGGCGTCCAGGCTGCGAGATCGGGCGAGGTACCGCTCGGCCTGGAGCGTGCGGGCGACAGCGCCGCGGGCATCGTCGTGGGGATCGTCATCATCTCGAAGACAGGCGCTGCGGTCGATGAAGACGGCCTCGGCCCCGTGCTCACCCGCCCACCGCAGAGCGACCCACTCCGGAGAGAACTCGGCCAGCGGATAGTAGGAGGCGGTGCGCTCCCCCAGGGAGAGCATCGCCACCGGAGGGAGGGTCGCCGGGTCCTGGAGGGCGGGCAGGAGGGCGGCGTACTCGACCGGCCCCTCGATGAGGACCGTGGCGGGACGTACCTCCTCCAGGAGCGCCGACAGGGCCAGCGCGCAGGCCGGCGAGTGGTGCCGGATCGGGACGAGGTGGACGCCTGCCCGGCCCCAGCGCTGCTGGGAGTCCAGGGCGCGCTGGAGCCGGGTGGGGACCTGTGTCGTCGGCGCGCTCACTCCCACAGTCCTTGAGAGGCGGTCAGGAAGTCCTTCCAATCGGTGCTGGAGGCGGCGCGCTCGCGCACCACCGAGTCGATGTAGAACCGCATGCGCTTGGCGTCCTCGTCCTGGCCCTTGAGGGCCACCCCCACCAGCTGGCGGGCGATATCGGAGGCCCGCACCGCGCCGTCACCCAGGTAGCGCGCGCTCAACGAGGCGGCCACGCCGACATTGACGGCCTCGGCGGTGGACATGACGGTCTCGGGACGTTTGACCGGGGTCCCGGTGGCGGTGGTCCCGGTGCGCAGGTCGGCGAAGACAGTCACCAGGACGTCGAGCACCTTCGGGTTCATCGGCACGCGCTGCTCACCGAGTTCGGAATCCAGGGCGCTGGCGATGAGCTCGGCCTCGAAGGCGCGGTCGGCGATGGGCCTCACCGTCTCGAAGTTGAAGCGCCGCTTGAGCGCGGAGGACATCTCGTGGACACCGCGGTCGCGCAGGTTGGCAGTGGCGATGATGTTGAATCCCTGAGCCGCGCTGACGCGGAAGCCGTCTTCCAGCTCTGGGACCATGAGCTGCTTCTCGGAGAGCACCGAGACGAGCGTGTCCTGGATCTCGGGCGGGCAGCGGGTGATCTCCTCGAAGCGCACGACGGCGCCCTGCTCCATGGCCTGGTAGACCGGTGAGGGCACCAGGGCTCTGCGCGAGGGGCCCTCGGCGATGAGGAGCGCGTAGTTCCACGAGTAGCGGACGTGGTCCTCGGTGGTGCCCGCCGAGCCCTGGATCGTCAGGGTCGAGGTCCCACAGATCGCGGCTGCGAGCAGCTCTGAGAGCATGGACTTCGCGGTCCCCGGCTCTCCGACGAGCATGAGTCCCTGACGGCCCAGCAGGGTGACGATCGCCCGGTCGATCAGGGGATCGTCGCCGTAGAACTTCCGGGTGATGCCGAGGTCCTCGTCCCCGACGATGAAGGTGCGCACGGAGCGGGGTGACAGGCGCCATCCCCGGGGGATCTCCGCGCCGGACTTAGCATCTGCTGCAGCCAGAGCAGCCAGCTCATCGGCCCACCGCTCCTCGGCTGCAGGACGCAGCGTCCTTCCCTCTGCGGGCTCTGGGCGGCTCGTCGATCCTGCGGTCATCGTCCTCTCCCAGAGCGGTCGGTGCTGCGCGGCGCCCCCACTGGCGGCTCAGCCGCGCAGCTTGGCGAGCTCCTCGACGAGCTGGGGCACGACCTCGGCGACATCGCCGACGACGCCGAAGTCGGCCATCTCGAAGATGGGGGCCTCGGAGTCGTCGCAGATCGCCACCACCGTCCCGGCCCCCTGGATGCCGCTGGTGTGGTGGACGGCGCCGGAGACGCCGAGCCCGATGTACAGGCGCGGGGAGATCGTCTCGCCGGTCTGGCCGATCTGGGCGCTGCGCTCGATCCAGCCCTCGT
>ERZ772986.1633-NODE-1633-length-12602-cov-4.600462_pt1 | contig 12602 bp, 14 predicted proteins | sample MGYA00511898_ERZ772986 | MGnify/ENA primary metagenome ERZ772986 (study PRJEB29015, sample SAMEA2737934) | human oral metagenome | biome: human oral; feature: human-associated habitat; material: dental | place: China | collected 2148 ... | reverse complement strand
ATCTGGATGCTATTGGATGGATAGGACTTGGCATTACGATTGCACAACTGTTAAGCTATATAGTAATTATTTATTTAACAGAAAAAGAACTTAAGAATGAATTTGATACAGGGAGCAAGAAGTGATAATTCATGCACAGAAAAATAGTTTGTTTAGGAGATAGCTTGACTTTTGGAAATATTGGTTATTCATACATTGACTTCTTAAATAAACAGTCATGTGATAAATATATTAACAAAGGCAAAAATGGTGATACATTAATTGGTTTATATAATAGGCTGAATAAACTTATTGAAAAAAACAATTTTAATTCAGAAATATTTATTCTTGGCATTGGGACAAATGACATACTTTTGCCATATTTAAGATCAGTTTCTTTGTTTTGGTTTTTGCAAATGAGTTTAAGGTGCAAATTAAAAAACTGTATTGAAAATGATGCTGTTTTTTTTCAGGAATATAACAAGTTGTTGGAGATTTTAAAAAATAATCATAAAAAAGTAGTTATATTTGGAATGCCTTTTATAAATTTAAAAGATTTTCCTAATGATTGTTTAATGAGAAGAAACGAACTGATAAAAGAACTAGCAAAAAAATATAATTATAATTTTGTTGATACTTATAAACTTCAAAAGGATACAATAAGTACCAATCGTCGTATATACACATGGAAATATAGATTTTGGGTTAGAATTTTAGATGCTATTATTATGACATTATTTCCATGTACAAAAGACTGTTTTGCAAAGATGAGAGGCTTAACTACAAGTGTAGATGGTGTGCATTTTAACTCAGAATCTGCAAAAATTTTGGCTATGGAAATTGAAAAACATATATTAGAATTTGAGTAACCAAACTTATGTACTAAACAACACAAGATGAATAAGTTTAAAATAGGATGTATAGAAATGGGTGAAAAAGGTATAAAGAAAGTAAAAACTGTGGGTATTGTCAGCTTATCCAGCGGAATTCTAGGCGAAGATTCTGTGCAGCATGAAGTCAGAATAGGAATTGAGCGACTGAAAAAGTTTGGACTTAATGTAATCTTCATGGAGCATGCGCGCAAGGGACTATCGTATATAAGCGAGCATCCTGATAAGAGGGCCGAAGATCTAATACAGGCATTCAAAGACGATTCAATAGATATGATTTTATGTGCGATAGGTGGTGATGATACATACCGTCTATTGCCATATCTATTTGACAATGATGAATTGAAAAATGCCGTTAATCAAAAGATTTTTCTGGGATTTTCAGATACGACGATGAACCATTTGATGCTCCATAAGCTGGGGATAAAAACATTCTATGGTCAATCATTTTTGGCAGATATATGTGAACTTGAAAAAGACATGCTGCCGTATACGGAAAAATATTTTTTAGAGCTGATAAGAACCGGTAAAATCAGTAAAATAGAGCCAAGCGATGTATGGTATGAAGAGCGTAAGGACTTTAGTATAGATTCTATAGGCACAAAGCGTATCATGCATGATGATACCGGATTCAGATTACTGCAGTGCAATGCAGTTTTTAAAGGGGAGATACTGGGTGGCTGCATAGAAAGCATATATGACATTTTTGATAACGGTTATCACAGCGATTCGGTTGAGATGTGTCAAAAGTATAAGCTTTTTCCTAATATTGATGACTGGAAAGATAAAATCCTGTTAATTGAGAGCAGTGAGGAGAAAGCGACTCCGGATAAGTATAGAAAGATGATAAAAGCAATTAAGGATACAGGTATCTTTGATGTGATTAGCGGTGTTATTGTAGGTAAACCTATAGACAATTTATATGCTGAGGAATATAAACAGATTCTTATTGAGGTAATTGATGATTCGAATCTGCCAATCGTATTCAATATCAATGTAGGGCACGCGACACCAAGGGCAATTATTCCTTTCGGAGTCAAAGCAACAGTAGATGTAGGTAGACAAGTAATTGAATTTGATGTATAAGAAGACACCGCTATATAGCGGTGTTTTCTACTTGTACTTTACTTTTACGGTGTAAATAAACCAGTATAGCAATCATTGGAGCTATGCATAGATATGAAATTACGAGGATTAGTGAATAGCTGAAATCCGTATCCCATGCCGGCGGCAAAGTGCTTAGAAAATTGTTTATTATATGCACCGTGATTACCAGGAAAAGCGACCTTGTTTTCTTATAGTAGTAGGCGAGGATTATTCCTAGAATTGCAGTGTAAACGCCCTGTATGAAGCTTCCGTGCCATGCACCGAACATTACACCCGATACAATAATTGGAATCCATGGTATTTCTATAGCTTTCTCCAAACTCCTATATATCAGGCCTCTAAACATTAGTTCTTCGACAATAGGTCCTACGATTGCAATGGCTAGGAGTGTCCAAATATAAGGACTTTGTTCCATATCGTCGTAGAGAGTAGAGAATGTCTCTACCTGATTGTTAAGTATTTTAAAATATTTTGATATATATTCAAAGAAATCAAGCCAAATTGTCGATACTCCGCCAACACCGAAAGATATGATTATAGTAAATAGAAACGACTGAGCTTTTGAAAGTCCGACTTCCGGCTTGACTTTTTCTTTAAACATTAACTTGTACAGAACATAGTAAATTATAATCAAGGATATGGAAATGATTGCGTCTATAAAGCTCAAACTATTATTGACAAAATTGTCGCTAAGCGGAAGATATTTCAGTAGCACTTTAGGAATGATGAACAATATATCAGTTAGATATTCATTTGCTATCCACAGTGCTACCGGAAAAAGCAAAAATAAAATCCTTTTCTTATCAAATGGTTTTCTTTCCATTTAAATCTCCTTAAATCTAAATAGTCAAATACAAATATTTTAATATTATAGCACAAAAGTCTGAAGTCTAAACATCGATTTGTTTACAATAAGTAGGAGCATTTCCTTTATAAAACTTAAATATTTGATATAATGTTCTCAAAGAAAAGGAGATAATAAATGGAACTTAAGCTAAATACATCACCAAAATACGAGAAAAAGGCTGATAAAATTCTTAAGCCACTTCTTGATTTACTAAAGAAGCTGACCTTACTTGAGGAAGAGATTTTTGAAAGAGATGAGGCTCTCGAAGTAGAAAAGAAAGAACTTAACATTCCTGAACATCAGGTTCACCCTAAGTGGGAGGATTTGATTAAGGAATATTATGATCGTTACACGAAACTCATAGATGGAAGGGTCAGCACTAAACTTCTTTCTAAGGACTATGCTGCCTCATATGGATATCCCAGCGAGTATTCCTATGCTAAGGGCGATGATTTTAAGATAGAATTTAAAATGAAAAGGTCAAACATTGCGACTGTGATTATAGAGTATATAAGTGCCACGGAGATGAAGCACAAGTTTGTACTAAGACTCATCGATAATAAATGGCTTATTGATGAAAAATATTATGCCTTTGCCGGTGAAGACAAGTGGTATTCAGATAGAATTTAACTTGAAGGTCATTCAATAAACCGTGAACTGCGGTTTTCTAAGGATGACTTTCTTTAATATTTTATTCGATGTAACTGTTAAGATATTGAATTTGAACCAAGGATTAAGGGGTAAATATGAGTGAACTTAACAAACAAAACGATAGGCTTGATTATCTTTTAGAGAGCTTTAAGGCCGATTCAAAGAATTACAAAGATATAAAGATTCCAAATGACAAAGATGAGAAAGTGCGTATTTTGCGTTCTTTAATGAATATTCGCATGCCGGGGAGAATGTCAGAGGCGATAATCAAGGTTCAAGATGATTATTTGAAAGAATGTGCTAAGGAAAAGGGAATCGTTGAGCTTTCTGATATAGCTACAGTTAAGGATAATATTTCAATATGGCAGGGAGATATTACGAGGCTAAAGCTTGATGCCATCGTGAATGCTGCAAACTCTCAAATGCTGGGATGTTTTATACCGATGCACACATGCATTGATAACCAGATACATACTTTTGCAGGGGTGCAGCTTAGAGACGAGTGTAATCGCAAGATGAAAGAGCTTAGAAAAGTATACGGAAGCAGCTATGAACAGCCCACTGCAGTTCCAATGCTGACAGATGCATACAATCTTCCGGCAAAGAAGCTTATACACATAGTTGGACCTATAGTTGACTCAGGTCTAACGCCCAAAAAGGAAGAAGAACTCGCTTTATGCTATTGTAATACACTTGATATGTGCTTAGAAAACGGTCTCAAAAGTGTAGCCTTTTGTTGCATCTCAACAGGAGTATTCCGCTTTCCAAATAGAAGAGCGGCTCAGATTGCGACATCTACTGTTGAAAAGTGGTGCACAAAGAATCCCGGTGCAATGGATAGAATCGTATTCAATGTATTTAAGGATGAGGACAAGGAGTATTATGAGGAGTTTTTACAATAGAAAAGATGGATATAGAGATACTGTACAGGATTATCAAAGGATGTTGAGCTTGTTTTGGGACGTAAACCTATTTCGCTTAAGGATAATATCTAATAGAGGTTTGAAATGATTGAATATAAACATGTAGCATTGCACTATGGCGAAAAATCTGTTCTCAAGGACGTAAATCTAAGAATAGAGGACGGTGAGTTCATGGTTCTTGTCGGACCATCAGGTTCCGGTAAGACGACGATGTTAAAGATGATAAATCGCTTGCTTGAGCCGACAGATGGGAACATATACATGGATGATAAGCGCATCAAAGACTATAACCAGAGAGACTTACGTCTATCCACAGGTTATGTACTTCAGCAGATAGCTCTTTTTCCAAACCTTACAGTTGCAGAAAATATCGCAATAATCCCGGAGATGAAGGGATGGAATAAGGATAAAATCAAACAAAATACGGCTGAGCTTTTAGAGATGGTGGGACTTCCTGCAGATGAGTATGCAGGCCGTTTACCAAGCATGCTTTCGGGAGGAGAGCAACAGAGAGTTGGAATAGTAAGGGCTATAATCGGCGAGCCGAGAATTCTACTTATGGATGAACCGTTTTCAGCACTTGATGCCATCTCGCGTAAGCAACTTCAAGCTTTGACGAGAAAACTACACGAGGAATTTAAAATTACAGTCATATTCGTGACTCACGACACAGATGAAGCACTGCTTCTCGCGGACAGAATTGCGGTGCTGGAGAGTGGACATATATGTCAAATTGATAAGCCAAATGTAATTTTAGAAAATCCGGCAAATGAATTTGTTGCAAATCTATTTGGAGGTGGCAAACATGAATGATTTAATTTTGACATTTCAAGATAGATTTAGTGAGTGGCTTGAGGCACTTGGCCAGCACCTTCAGCTATCGCTTTTGACATTGCTTATCGCTATACTTTTGACGATTCCGCTTGCAATTTACCTTAATACGCATAAGCGAGCATCAAAATGGGTGCTACAGATAGCCGGTATTTTTCAAACAGTACCATCGATGGCGCTTTTGGGTCTCTTCATTCCGCTCATGGGAATTGGAACCATGCCGGCGTTAACCGCTCTTGTGATATATGCAATATTTCCGATATTGGAAAATACTATTACTGCACTTAATGGAATTGACCCCAGCCTTGAGGAGGCGGGCGTGGCATTTGGAATGAACAAGTGGGAGAGACTTAAGACTTTTGAGCTTCCCCTTGCTATGCCGGTCATCGTATCCGGAATTAGAACAGCAACTGTTATGATAATAGGTACGGCAACCCTAGCTGCACTGGTAGGGGCAGGAGGCCTAGGCTCATTCATTTTGCTCGGTATAGACAGGAGAAATGCGAGCCTGATTTTAATAGGTGCTATATCTTCAGCAGTGCTGGCAATAGTATTTAATATAGTTCTAAGGAAGATGGAAAAGGCCAAGCTACGCGTTGTATTTCTTGCTTTTGCTTTGATGTTCCTAGGTGTGGGTGCGTCATATGTCCCTAAGCTTATACCAAAGCAAGAAAAAGCGCATATTGTAATCGCAGGCAAGCTTGGACCTGAACCTGAAATTTTGATGAATATGTATAAAATTCTCATCGAGGAAAACAGCGATATTTCGGTTCAGCTTAAGCCAAATTTCGGGAAGACGGATTTCCTTTATCAGGCACTGAAAAAAGGCGATATAGATATATATCCCGAGTTTACCGGAACTATAACGGGAAGCCTGTTAAAGCCTGCACCTAAAGTTAGCAAGGACTCTAAAAGAGTATATGAGGCTGCAAGAGATGGAATAAGGAATCAGGACAACCTTGTTTTATTAAAGCCGATGGCATATCAAAACACATATGCTATTGCTGTTCCTGAAAACATTGCAAAGGAATACGGTCTCGAGACAATATCAGATCTCAAGAAAGTAGAAGACAAGCTGAAGGCCGGATTTACTCTTGAATTTAATGACAGAGATGACGGAAACAGAGGGCTTAAGTCTGTATATGGGTTAAATCTCAATGTGGCAACGATGGAGCCTGCACTTCGCTACAGTGCTATACAGTCAGGTGAAATACAGATTATGGAGGTTTACTCAACCGATCCTGAAATTACAAAATATAAGCTTAAGATTTTGAAAGATGATAAGCATCTTTTTCCACCTTATCAAGGAGCACCGCTCATGAAAGCTGAACTGCTCGAAAAACATCCGGAGCTTGAGAAGATACTTAACAAGCTTTCAGGTAAGATTACGGAAGAACAGATGAGCAAGATGAACTATGAGGTAGGAATAGAGGGAAAATCTGCCGAGGTAGTAGCTCGAGATTTTCTTAAGAAACATGGTTTAATTAAGTAAATAAGAATTTAGGGAGTAGCCAGATAGCATGCTCCCTATTTTGTAATTGCAAAGTATTGAAATTTAATAGTTCTAGTGTTAGGATGTTAGTGTGAACTAACCCATTGATAGATTACACTTTGGAGGCAAAATGAAGGCTCTCGATTTAAATTCGGAAAACAAAAGGACGATTTTACTTATTCACCCCATGCTTTCTTCAGCAGAAGGAATGAAAATTTTACTAGCAGATAATCTCGGTAATGATTTGAGATATATCATCCCGGATCTTTCAGCGCATGGCAGGTCTGCGAATAAGACATACCATACATCAAAAGAGGAAGCCGAAGAGATCTACAATTATCTAAAAGCTCATGAAATAATGGAACTTGAACTTGCGTATGGAGCATCTCTTGGAGGCGTAGTCCTCTTGCAACTACTTAGACACAAAGATATTAAGATAAAAAAAGTAATATTTGAGGGATGTAGTCTTTGGCAAAATTCATGGATTCAGGAATTCCTTCTAAAAAAGATATTCATAAAAAAACACCGAAAGGCTGTAGGGAATAGGGAGCTTGCAGTAAAAAAAATGACAAGGCTTTACGGAGAAAAAGCCTCGACTATGGCTGATACATTCATTGCAATGGATGAGGACAGTATCTTAAGCATAATTCATGACTGTGCATTTGTCGAACTTCCTGTTTTGACAGAAAGAGAACAGAAGAAATGCCTATTCACATATGGCTCAAAGGAACTTGATTTAAAGGGTGCCAAAAAGTTCCTACCCAAAAACTATCCACATGCCAATTTAAAGCTGTGGGATGGATATGGACACTGCACCAAGATTACTAGGGACAACGTAGAATATTGCAATTTTCTTAGAAAAGAGATCGATGCGTTGTAGAGTTTTAACTATCGGAATTTATCCGAAAGGAGCATTTTGTGGGAACTATATATTTCTTTGATAAGCATGTAAAGAAGCATCTAATGAAGGGGACAAAAGCCGTAAATCCATCAAATTCAGGAGTTTTCCCAAACGGAGTATCATGCATTAGGGAAGACGATGTGAATATGTGGTTTTATACTAAAGAAGGAATAGCTGTTGCATTTGACTCCGGTCACAGGGATTTTCCGGGTCTTGAGAAGGAATTTCGGAAGATAGGTATAAATCCGAAGGATATTAAAAATGTATTTATAACTCATGTAGATGTTGATCATGCCGGTGGAGTTGACAAAAATGGCAACAATATATTTCCAAATGCTCAAGTATACATCGGCAGGGATGAGGAACAGTACATTACGGGTAAGATGCATAGAATGACAAAGCTGGGCTTTGTGAAGCTAAACGTAGGTGTAAGCCTTAACCCGGGCTATAATTTACTTTCAGATGGTCAAATAATAGATGTAGATGGAGTAAGGGTTGAGGCCATTCATGTGCCCGGACATACTCTTGGGCATATGTGTTATCTAGTCGATGATAGTGTTTTGATAAGTGGTGACTGCCTTGCAATCAATCAAAATGGGGGATATCCCTTCTTTGATTTTTTCACACAGTTTCCTGATATGAATAAGAAATCTTTGATAAAGCTTAGAGATAGGCTTAAGGGTAAGCCGGTTAAAGCCGTATGCACGGGGCACAGCGGATATAGGGATTATGGCGCGAGTACTTTTGCACATATAGATGAAACGGCTATCTTTGATAGGAAAATACATTTTGATGAGTCTGCACCCGAGGATTATACCAAGTACTAGAAATAGATAAATAGGACATGTAATAAAGGATAGAAAATGAGCAAGGATAAGCTTGATGTAAAAAGACAAAGAGAGCAGAAGATGGTTACTCAGATGATCAAACTTTACTGCAGGAAGAATCATAAGAATCAAAATGCAGCCGGACTGTGTGAGGACTGCAATGACTTGCTTGTGTATTCTCAGAAACGAAGCGAACGATGTCCTTTTATGGAGACAAAAACCTTTTGTAATAACTGCAATGTACATTGTTACTCACCTGAAATGAGGGAGAAAATTCGCAATGTCATGAGATTTAGCGGGCCGCGCATGATTATTTACCATCCTATTACTTGTATATGGCATGGAATGATGAGTCTAAAAAACAAGAAAAAATAAATATATAAAATAAGATAAGACATAAGAGCAAGCCTGATAAGTACTAAATTTACAAGGCTTGTTTTAGTTTATTCATGTATTAAGGATTATATACATACACGAGATATACACATTTCATTGTCTTTATTTGTATACTTACTTCACATTTTTGCCAATCCATCTACATTTTGTCAGTGCATAATGCAAGTAAGTTAAATCACAAATGAAAAACGGAAAGGAAGTGATGTCTTGAAAAAAGATGTAATTCATAAAAGATTAGTAGCATCCCTTTTAGCAGGTGTTATAACGGTATCAAGTATTGGGGGAGTTTCGCTATTGGCAAGCACTTCATATGCAGATGATTCAAATAAAGAAACTACACAAGTAAGTTCCTCAAAGGATGCATCATCCGGTAAATCGAGCAAGTCAACTGGAAACTCATCTAAATCAAGTAAGAAAAATAAGTCAAAAACCAATAATGATAGATCAAAAGCTTCAAAGAGTAAGCAGAATGGAAACCATAGTGATACAAACGGACAAGGAGGTCCGGGAAACTCACAAGGACAAGCACCACAAGGAGATCCCGGCGGACAAGGAGGCCCGGGAGATTCACAAGGACAAGCGCCACAAGGAGGTCCCGGCGGGCAAGGATGTCCGAGAGATTCACAAGGGCAAGCACCACAAGGAGGTCCCGGCGGACAAGGATGTCCGAGAGATTCACAAGGGCAAGCACCACAAGGAGGTCCTGGCGGACAAGGATGTCCGAGAGATTCACAAGGGCAAGCACCACAAGGAGGTCCCGGCGGACAAGGTGGCCCGGGAAACTCACAAGGACAACCGCCACAAAGAGATCCTGGCAGGCAAGGAAGTCCGGGAAACTCACAGGGACAAGTTCCCGGAAATTCCTCTAAAAATAAGGCCTCAAATAAAACAGAACAATCTGCTCAAGCACTTGAGCAAGCATTGCAAGAGCTAGGTCAAATGATTCAAAATCTTACAAAACAGCTTAAGCAAGTAGAAGCAAAAACTTCAAAGTAGTAATAGTTGGTTTTGATAAATAAACCATTATAACTGTAATACATATTAGATTTTTCTCTCAAAACATAGTTTAAAATAAATAATCCCCCATTTAAAAGAGTGGTCATAAGTAGATGTAATCATCTGCTTAGATCACTTTTTTGATAGAGAAATTGTTGAATTTTGATGTATGACTCCTTATCATATGATAGTAGAGAGTTTTGTTTTAGTAAATATATGGTAAAATATAAACATCTAATTTGTTGATGAAGTGAGGTAGAATATGTTTAGAGAGCTTAGAAGAAAGAAAAACGCAATTACCGATGAGGCTGCAAATGAGCTTCTAAAAGAGGCTAGAAGAGGTGTTTTAGCGGTCATAGGAGATGGAGGTTATCCATATGCGGTACCAGTAAATTACCTATACGATGAAAAAAATAATAAGATATACTTTCATGGAGCTAGAAGTGGGCATAAGTATGATTCTATTAAAACTAATAATAAGGTGTGCTTTACAGTTTTCGGTAATGAAACAGTAAAGGATGAGGAATGGGCACCTTACTTACAGAGTGTAGTTGTATTTGGAAGATGTCATTTGCTTGAGCATGATGATGAATCGATGGAGATATTAAAAAAGCTTGCAAGAAAATATTACCCAAGCGAGGATATCATTACTGACGCTATAGCGTCTTCAGGGAAAGCAGTTCAGATGTTTGAAATAGATATAGAGCACCTAAGTGGCAAGGAGGTACAAGAGAAGTAATCTTTGCATAATTGCTAAAATATAATATAATTGTAGAGTATAAGCTAGAGGTAATTTGATGTTTTTACATTATTTTTTAGTTGGTATGAGAGATATATTTTCATATGGTATAGTCAGGACAAGTTTAATTATAATTGTGCTTGTAATATTGATTACTATTTACCGTAGACTTTCGATATGCATGAAAAGCGGAGGAAAGTTTTCCTCATCATATAATATCAAAGATGGATATCTTTATATACATAGTGGTTTAATGCCAGGCAAGAGAAAATTTCTTATAAAAAATATAGAAAGCATTTCTATTAATTTGATACGAGGACCAAAATGTAACGGAGATAGATACTTTATTTCGATATCTATGCGTGTTGGACGAAACACAGCTTTTTTCGTAGGCAAATCAAAGGGTAAAGAAGTAGAGATTGCAGAGCTAAGGAAAAAATTAAAAAAGAATTGTGTAAGGGTGTATTATTACGATTAAAGACAAATGAGCATGAAGTTAAAAATAATTAAAAGTTTTAAATTTGAAGGGACTAAGTTAATTGATAAATCATTTAAGTACAGTCCAGCTGCAGCAAAAAACATGATAGCACACGGGGAAAATGAAATCGTGTTTTTTTCATCAGAGATAGAAGACACTGGTTGTGGTTTAGTATGGATAAAAGAAGATACATTTAGATATATATCAAGTCCGGAAGCGAAGGATGAGAGAGATATCTGGAAGGAACCTGTGATTTTATCGTGTAACGAAGGCGTTATGCTTTTATGCCCTGCAACAAAGAAGTTATGGATGTTGACTGACATAAATGCGGAGTGGAAAGAAATCGAAGTCGAAGATTGGCCTGTAAATGCAATACCTATGAAAATAGCTGTATGTGGCGAAAATGGTAAATTTCCAATCGTGTGTAGGTGTGGGAATTCGCTAGAAGCTACAAATAGCTTTGCTATTTTAAGTGTTGATTTTGCAAGTAAAAAGGCTCAGTGGTTAGCTGATGCAGCCTGTTTATATGCTAATGAAAGTATAAGACAAAAACATCTAGATGCAATAGAGCGTGCAGATGGTAAGTTTGATAAGGTAGATTTTAACTATCAGCCCCCAATGATAGGATCGATAATGGAAAAAGAGGGGAAAATATACGGTTTTCTTGAAGGAAACATTATTAATCCTGCAGGAATGGGAGTTATAGGATATTACTGGTTCCTTGAGATTTCTAAAACAGGAATATTTATAGAAAAGATATGGGGAAGAGATAATTTGAGTAGGCTCAAGGGAAAACACGGTGTAAGAGGAAAGATATCAGGCGATAGAAAATGGCTGATAATATCACCTATATTTAAAACAGATGAATGGAAAGGAAAACAGAAACTTATCAAGATTGAAGATAATGAGGTTATAGATTTTACTATGCCACGAGGATATGCTTCATGTAGGCTGATTGATATATGGGGAAATCATGCGTTCATAAGCGATGAGGCTGAGAATTTAGCAATTTGCAATATGGAAGCTTAGTAAGGGTGATTTATGTATAAAGATGAACTACTGGCTTTGTGGAATGGCATAAACTGGGAAGAAACCGTAGGAGGCATATATTTTACAAGCCATAAGCTTGCTAAAGAAGTACAATTCAGCTTTACAGGTTATAAGGAAGAAAACTTAAGCGATATCAAAGATAGCCTCATGATAAAACTTTCTACAGAACTTGAGACGCTTGATAATTTTGCTCTTCAAATCATAAAAGAAAAGCTTGATGATAAAACGAAAAAATTTGAACTTACAGATGTAATGTTTGATATTAGTGGGTGTTATGGCGCCTTTGCTTTAGGATACTATGCAGGTGAATCCCCCGCAGGAGAGTTATATTTGTTAGTTAAATTTGATAATGAACTTAATGCTGATCGAGACTTGATATACGAGGTTTTTTAATACTGAATTCGGTGATTTGGATGATTAAAGAAAAAGCACTTGTTACGCTAAAGAAAGATATACAAATTGAATATCCGTTTTCCGATGATTTACCTATGATTT
>ERZ772986.1629-NODE-1629-length-12645-cov-3.824067_pt1 | contig 12645 bp, 14 predicted proteins | sample MGYA00511898_ERZ772986 | MGnify/ENA primary metagenome ERZ772986 (study PRJEB29015, sample SAMEA2737934) | human oral metagenome | biome: human oral; feature: human-associated habitat; material: dental | place: China | collected 2148 ... | reverse complement strand
TATGTGAAAATAGTACAGTTAAAAAGTGAAAGTCGTTATGCCAATTGGGAGCAGAAAAGCTTGGATGAAGAAATGGCTCGGCTAGTCAGGCAAATAACAATAAAACATCGCGAAAACCAAAAGAATCAATTATTAACCCAGCTGCGGGAAGCTGAGGCGGCGGGCGACGAGGTTTTATCCCAGCGCTTGCGCCAGAATCTGAACCAGCTGATTAAGGAGAAAATGTGAGCGACGATACGACTACCAAGCCGGCAAATTTGAACGACGATGCGGATTTTGATCCGGCAGCTATAGACGAGGAAGAATCGGAAGATTTAACCTCGCTTTCGACTGGTCAATACTTGGATGATGTATCGGATGATTCGGTGCGGCTGTATCTAAGGGAAATTGGTAAAATTCCACTACTAAGCGCCGAAGAAGAGATGGAGCTGGCGCGCCGGATTATTGAAGGCGATAAGAAGGCTAAGGATAAGATGGCCGAGGCGAACATGCGTTTGGTGGTGTCAATTGCCAAGCGGTATTCGGGGCGCGGTTTGGACTTTTTGGATTTGATTCAGGAAGGAAATACTGGCTTGCTCCGGGCAGTCGAGAAGTTTGATCCGGATAAAGGCTTCAAATTTTCGACGTATGCTACCTGGTGGATTCGCCAGGCGATTACCCGGGCGATTGCCGATCAGGCGCGAACGATTCGTATTCCAGTTCACATGGTGGAAACTATTAATAAATTGCTGCGCACGCAGCGGCGAATGACGCAGGAGCTGAACCGCGAACCGACGATTGAGGAATTGTCTAAAGAACTAGACATGGAGCCGGAGAAAATTGAATATGTCATTAAAATCAAGCAAGACATTTCTTCTCTGGATGCTGGTGTTGGTCGTGATGGTGAAGATGATGATTCGGTGCTGCAGGATTTTATTGTTGATGAAGATACTGTTTCGCCAGAAGATTCGGCGTCAAACCAGCTGTTAAAAGAACAAGTTCAAGACATGTTATCCAGTTTAAGCGACCGCGAGCAAAAAATTGTGCGCATGCGGTTTGGGCTAGATAATGGTAAGAATCACACGCTGGAAGAAGTTGGCCAGGAATTTGCGGTGACACGCGAGCGAATCCGGCAAATTGAAGCCAAAGCTCTGGCAAAGCTCAGGAAGCATAAAGATGCTAAAAAACTTTACGAATACTTGGACTAATTAGCACTGTTCGGGTGATTTACAAAAATGGGCGTCGTGGGTAACGGCGTCTATTTTTTGGTGTAGTTGGGTCAAATCGCTGTCGTTAATAATAAAATAATCGGCGATGGCAATTGGTCCGCCTTTTTCCAGATTTTCAATTTCCGACCAATCGCGCTGGTCGACTTCGCGCGGCTGCATCGGTCGCTCCGGGCGTTTTACCATTCGCTGATAACGGAGATGCTTCGGCGTAACGATGGCGATGACAACGACTTGTCCGGGAAATTCGTGCTTGAGGATTTTATACTCGCTCCAAGTGTATAAGCCGTCCAGGACAATTTTATTTTGCCCGGCATTGATCAAATCGCGAATGTTCTTAATTACACGTCTGATAACGAAATCTTTGCCTTCGCGCTGGCGGATTTCTTCGCGGAATTTTTGCTGATTATCCCAGGTCAGCTCAATGCCAGCCTCGTCCATGGCTTTGTAAATAACACCGCCAAAATAAACTTTAGGGAAGCCCCTTTTTGTTAAATATTCGACGGCCGAACTTTTGCCGCTACCAGCCAGGCCGACGAGAGCGATAATTTTTGCGTGTGGTTGTGTCATAGGCTAATTTTAACAATTTGTTGACATTCTTCCAAATACAGCGTATGTTTAGGGTAAGTATTATGGCAACGCTTCATAATCATACTAAAGATTTATCTCGGAATTCACTTTCTGATCCTGATATCTGGGGCCGTTTAATAAAATATCGTAAAGAGACTCAATGGGATAATGTATTAGACCAAGTTGAGGATCTAGAGTCGCAATTTAATCTTAATCCAGACGGCAGTAAAGCATGGGAAAGATTTGTTAACGAACCTGTTGTTGATCAGTATGGTCAAGTGTGGATGATTTGGAAGTATGGGGATTGCTATCAGATATATAAGATGCCAGACGATAAAGATAAATTTGATTATGTTTTCATAGATGATCTTGAGGTTACTCCCGCTTTAGGTGGGCCGATTTATAAATTTTCTGTCGGATTTGATAATTTTGGTGATGCAGAAGTCTTAAATATACAGATGAGCGATAAGAGAATTGAATATTGCCTCCTCTCCAACAATGAAAGAGACATATGGGAGACGTATAGGTGGTGGATGAAACACGATGAGGGCTCCTATAGCGCTATGGAAGATCTTAGAAAAAACTATGAGAGATACGAGAAAATGCAGAGAAAACTGGGCAATAATTCTTTCAGCGCCGAAGAAAGGTTTCGGGAGATCTATGATAAGTATGGGGGAATACAACGAAAACTTGGTGCTGCATCAATCGAAAATCTGATAATAGCAGCTTAAATGCTACAATAGAACTATGAAACGTCTAGTGGTTATTGATGGTAAGTCGGTGTTTTACCGAGGGTATTACGCTATGCCGGGGCTGAGTACGGCGGACGGTACGCCGACGGGCGGGGTGTATGGATTTGTGAGTTTGGCGATTGAGCTGATCAAGAAATTGGAGCCGGATTATGTGGCGGTGGCGTGGGACAAGCGCGGCACTAACATTCGTAAGCGACGGGAACTATATCCAGAGTACAAGGCGGGTCGCAAGCCAGCGCCTGATGATTTTTATCAGCAAATTCCGATTTTGATGGAACTGCTGGATGCGTTTGGCTGGCCGCTGTATGAACTGGATGATTATGAGGCGGACGATATCATGGGCACGTTTGCCAGGCAAGCGGAGGCGCGCGGCGTGCAGACCTGTCTGCTGACGTCAGATTTGGATGCGCTGCAATTAGTGTCGCCACTCACCAAAGTCTATGCCATGAAAAATGGCCTGAGGAATATTGAGGAATTTACGGCGGAATATTTTGAACAAAAATATGGTATTCGGACGGACCAGTTTTTGGATTTGAAGGCGCTGAAGGGTGATTCGAGCGACAATTTACCGGGCGTGCCAGGTGTTGGTGAAAAAACGGCGGTGAAATTATTGCAATCATATGACACGCTGGACGGTGTGTATGCGCATGTGGATGAGCAAACAGGCGCTTTACGGACAAAGCTAGAGAGCGGCCGTGAGTCGGCGTATTTGACCAAGCAAGTGGCAGAAATCTGGACGGACGCGCCGGTGGAATTGAACTGGGAGGTGGCGGATGTTAACGACTGCGACTTTACTCGGGTGGCGGAAATTTTGCGGAAATTGGAGTTTCATTCGCTGATCGGGCGGCTGCCAAAGACGATGCAGGCGGTGGGTGAGGTAGCGGAGACGGCGGAGTTGGAGTTGCCGCGTATTGACAATTTGCCAGCTGAGCCGTTGTTTGAAACAGAAAATATTATCTATATTGATCCATCGGAGCCGGACATAGTCTATATTAATTCTAAGCCTGGCGTGGCGTGGCGGGCCAAGATCAGTGAAATTGGTCAACAGGTTTGGCAGTTATTGGCGCAGGGCGTGGTGATCGCGGCGGACGTCAAGGAGTTGTATCACGCACTGGACGATCACGGTGTGACGGTGCGTTTTCATGAGGTCTGGGATGTTGGGCAGGCGGCGTTTTTGATCGATCCGCTCAGGCGTGATCGTAGTTTGATGGCGCTGGCCGGTGATTTTTCAGAGGATAATTCTGTGCCGCGGCAGCTGGCACGCTTACGCCAGATTTACCGCCAGCAGCGGGATTATATGGCGACGCATCAGCAGATTGCTCGGGTGCTTCGTGACTTTGATTTTCCGGTGATTTGGCCGCTGTTTCAGATGGAAAAGCGCGGCATGAAGTTGGACACGACACTCCTTGAACACATGGGTAAGGAGCTGGCGACGGAAGTCAGTCAGCTTGAACAACAAATGTATACGATGGCCGGGCGCGAGTTCAACGCTGCTAGTCCGGCGCAGCTGTCTGAGGTGTTATTTACCAAGTTGCAGCTGCCGACGGTTGGCATTAAAAAAGGCAAAACTGGCTATTCGACGGGACAGAAAGAGCTGGATAAACTGCGCGGGCGACACCCAATCATCGAGCTGATTGAGCGGTACCGGGAGCTGAGTAAATTGATCAGCACCTACATTGAAGCGCTGCCGAAGCTAGTGGCCGAGGACGGACGGATTCACACCACCTTCAACCAAGATGTCACCAGCACCGGGCGGCTGAGTAGTACAAACCCCAACCTGCAGAATATTCCGGTGCGCACAGAACTGGGTCGGAAAATTCGCCAGGCATTTGTGCCGAGTGAAGGCAAGGTATTTGTTGGTGCGGATTATTCACAATTTGAGCTGCGACTGGCGGCGGTGCTGGCGGGTGATGAGCAGCTGATTAACGATTTTAATAGCGACGTCGATATTCACACTAAGACGGCGGCCGAGACCTACGGTGTGCCGATGTATCAGGTGACGAAAGCACAGCGGCGTGCGGCCAAGGTGATCAACTTTGGCGTACTGTATGGCATGAGTCCGCATGGCTTGGCGGCGGCCACTGGTATGACCTTTACCGAGGCAAAAAAGTTCATTGAACACTATTTTGCAGTGCGCCAGCCAATCCGCCAATATCTGGATACAATTTTAGTTCAAGCGCGCGAACAAGGTTTTGTTGAGACTTATTTTGGCCGGCGGCGGCCCACACCAGACGTTAAGTCGAGCAATTTTATGGTGCGTTCGGCGGCCGAGCGAGCAGCGATGAATATGCCGATTCAGGGAACGGAAGCGGATTTGATGAAACTGGCGATGATTCGGTTGGAGGATAAGTTGGCTGGGCTGGCCGAGCCAGTCCTGCAGGTTCACGATTCGATTTTGGTGGAATGCCGGGCAGAAGATGCCGAGCGAGTTGGCGAAATAATGCGCGCGGAAATGGAAGGGATTTGCCCGGATTTGCCGATTAAATTAAAAGTTGATGTCGGCGTGGGTGCGCACTGGGACGAAGTATAAAAAATATGGTATAATTACGCCATGAAATACACGCAGCGACGCAATTCATTTTCTCGATTTGTGCCCATTTTATTAGTGATTGTCATTACCATTGTAGCGGTAGCGGCGGTTATTGCAATTGGTCGGGCGCTGTTTGGCGGAAACGAATCAGATCAAAAGGATAAAAATATTAATGCCGGTCAGATTGCGCTGCTATCAACAGACGAAGGGCGAGCTGTGCGCCTGACGGTTCGTGGGCCAATTGTAGCAAACGAGAATTTTCGCTCATATAGTGTTATAGTTTCGCCAAGCTCTCGGCAAATAACGACGTATGAGGGCTACTTGGATAAAGAGATTAGTCAGAAAAAATTGGATAATAACGTAAAAGCCTACACAGAATTAGTTTACGCGCTGGATAAGCGGAAGATGATGGATGGAACACAATTGACAGAGCAGCAGAACGACTTACGTGGTATTTGTGCGAGTGGCAAAGTATATAAGTTTGAAACATTGATCGATAATTCAGTTGTGAAGAGTTTATGGACGTCGGATTGTAGTGGTTCTAAAGGCTCAGCGCAGGCAAATGTCAATGAAATTTTGGATATGTTTTTGAAGCAAATTCCTGAAGGCAAGAAGATGGTTGCTGGTATTGGCTTGGGCCAGGAAGAGGCCTTGTTTAAGCTGTAGGAGTACTTTATGCCGGAACTTCCTGAAGTCGAGACGGTTCGCCGCGGTTTGGCGGAGTTATTGCCGGGCCGAGTGGTGGCGCGAGCGATGGTGTTTGATTCGCCGAAGAGTTTTCCGAATGCGCCTAGTGACGTCGAACAATTTTTATACGGTGCGCGCGTGACGGCGGTGCGGCGGCGGGCGAAGGTGTTGATGATTGATCTGGACACTCGCTACTCGCTGGTGGTGCATTTGAAGATGACGGGTCAGCTTATTTTTCGTGGAGCGCAGAGTTTTGCTGGCGGCCACCCGAACGATAGCTTGATCGGCGAGCTGCCAGATCGGTCGACGCGGGTGCAAATTGAGTTTAGCGATGGGTCGCGGCTATTTTTCAATGATCAGCGCAAGTTTGGCTGGGTGAAGTTGCTGCCGACTGATGAGGTGAAGAACTTGCCGTTCATGCAAAAAGTTGGGCCGGAACCGCTTGATCCCAATACGCGCGCCGAGGATTTCATCCAGCGGATTCGTCGCCGTCAAAACTCGATGATCAAGCCAGCTTTTCTTGACCAGGCAGTGATCGCCGGGGTTGGTAATATTTATGCTGACGAAGCACTGTGGGCGGCACGTATTCATCCGCAAACGCGGGTGAGAAACGTCAGTGATCAGCAGCTGAACACATTATTTAATGAGCTGCGGCAAATCTTGCAGTTAAGTATTGATCAGGGCGGTTCGACTGATAGGAATTACGTTGATGCCGAGGGTCGAAAAGGGAATTATCTGACATTTGCTCATGTGTTTCGCCGCGAAGGCCAAGCCTGCCATCGCCACCCTGACCAGGAGATTATCAAGTTGAAAGTCGGCGGCCGCGGTACACATGTGTGCCCAGTCTGTCAGGTGGAGGCTGTATGATTCATCTTCTCCACGGTGACAACGAATTTGAGAAACAGGCAGCGTTGGTAGCTATGGTTGGTGATGCGGGTGTCGTGCGGTATGATGGCGAGGAATTGACGCTGGCTGATATGCAGGAGATAACGATTGGTCAGACCCTATTTAGTCAGTCTGCAGTGTATGTCATCTCGAAGTTGAGCGAAAATTCTGACATTTGGTCGCGATTGTCGGAACTACCGTTTGATGATAATAAAACCGTTATCTTGCTAGAAAGCAAACTTGATAAGCGAACAAAAACCTATAAATGGTTGCAAAAAACTGCCAAAACTCAAGAATTTTTGCCACTCAGTGACCGCCAAAAACCGCAGCTTATATCTTGGTGTGAAGCACAGGCTCGTGAGCGCGGCTATAAGCTGACGCGCATGCAAATAGGAACGTTGATCGACCGTTTGGGGTTTGACCAGTTGCGACTCAGTAATTTTTTGGATCAATTGGCGCTAGTGAAGGAGATTACTGACGAACTAATCGACCAGTTGGTACCGTTGGCGAGGTCAGAAAACGTGTTTGATTTGTTTATCGCTGCTTTGTCAAAGGATTATGAAACGGTGCACAACATCATCAGCTATTTGGAGTCGGAAAGTGGCGTAGACGGCGCTTACCAGACGATGGGACTATTGGCGTCGCAGGCGACCAATGTGACAGCATTGGTGTTGGCAGGTGGTGACAATAAAACGGTGGCAGCCGATTTATCGGTTAATCCATATGTATTGCAGCGCTTGTCCTCGTCAGCTCGAACCATTGACATTGAATATCTCAGGCCGATCAACGATGCGTTGTTTCAGGCAGACCTTCAGATGAAAACGACTGGGATTAATCCGTGGCTGTTGATAGAAACGGCTTTAGTTCAGGCTGGGTAGCTGTAAGATTATCGAAAGTATTGATTTTATTTTGATAGTAAGTATAATAATCCTCACGTTGTAATATAGAGGAGTTTGAAGAAAGATGGGTAGGTTACCTAAAGGAGAAGGCTTACATAGGGGAAATGATCATAATAAACTTAGGCCTGTTTTGGGGCGTGCCGCGGTAGCAGTATTTGCGGCTGGAAGTATGTTCCCAAATGGCTATCCTGAAGAGCCACATGGCATACCCCCAGCGACCCCAGCGACAACTTCATCAGAACAATCGGCCAGTGTGCCAAGCGAATTTCCAGTTAGGCCAGAGCGAAAGGCTGAAATTGACGAAAAGGCTAAAAATATATTACAAGATGAATACTGGAGGGGATATACTGGAACTGACGCGTACACTGGCACTGATACATATGGATCTCTGGTTAGTTATTTTTATACTGAAGATGGAAAGCACATGACAGAGGTTGCTGTTGATAATGCAAGTACGGTAGAAAATGAGTCGGTGTTAAAGGCAAAAATAACAAAAAGAGATATAAAGAGTGGAGGATGGAAAACTACATCAGAACTTTTGCTTACGTTTGATGTTAAAGATTCGTCTGTCTGTAAGAAAAGAGACTCCTATGACGACCACCAGCCTAGAGGAGCTTTTGGGTGTTGAACTAAGTCTTACTGAGGTGTCTAACTTAGACCATAAAGGCGGAAAGATTGTAGTAGTGACCTTTAATAAAGATGGAACGATCTCTGTTAAAGAGGGGCAAGGAGTGGTGATTAATGGTAGTATGGAGTTTGATAGTACAAATTTACATAAGGTCGGTGGCCCAGTTAAGGCCCAGCTTTTGGCTAAAGGAGTATTGGATAGTTAGGCTTTGTGCTATGTCTATTATCTATAAAAACACCCCAGTGAACTCTGGGGTGTTTTTAATAATTAGCGTAAATTATTTTTCAGTTTTCTTAGCTGCTGGCTTTTTTGCTGGAGCTTTCTTTGTGGCAGCTGGTTTTTTCGTAGCAGTTGTCTTCTTGGCTGGGGCGGCTTTTACAGATGGCTTTTTAGCAGCAGCTTCCAACTTAACGCCAGCTTTTTTAGCAATTTTGCTCAATGCGCTTTTACGACGAGCAGCGGTATTTTTCTTAATCAGACCTTTTTTAACGGCTGTATCAATTTCACTTTGAGCAATAGCAAGAGTTTTGGCGCTTGGCGCTGCGATAAAAGCTTTAACAGCAGTCTTAACGTCTTTTTTAATGCCGATATTGCGCTCGCGACGTTTTAAGGTTTGCTTAGCGCGCTTAATGGCGGATTTGATAATTGGCATGTTACTCCTTTACCTCTATAGATTTGTATCGTTAATCAGGAAGAATTATACAGAAAATGACATAAATTGTAAAGAGGTGGTATAGATATTGACTTTATGGTAGTGCTTATGGTATAGTGATGGAAAGTATAACGACAAAACAAAAATAGGAAAAATCATGCCAAACGGATCAGCAAAACAGAAAGTAGTCCAAAGCATCAAGGATGTAACTAATATTTTGGTGACGGTGAGTGCTAGTCCGTCAGTTGACGAATTATCGGCGGCGCTTGGTTTGACGATTTTCCTCAACAAGCTCGGCAAGCATGCCACGGCCGTGTTTAGTGGTGACACTCCACCAGCTATCAACTTTCTGAATCCTGATAAAACATTTGAACAGACAGCTGATAGTTTGCGTGATTTTATTATTGCTTTAGACAAAGAAAAGGCTGACCATCTGCGATATAAAGTTGTTGATGATGCGGTGAAGATTTTTATTACGCCATATCGGACGACAATTTCTGATAAAGATTTAGAATTTTCCCAGGGAGATTACAATGTCGAGTTGGTGCTGGCGTTGAATGTTGAGAATAGCGACAGTATTGATGCGGCGTTGACGGCTCATGGTAAGATTTTGCATGATGCCACAGTTGTTGCGATAACGGCGGGCAGCGTGAAAAGCGGACTGGGGTCGGTTGATTGGCATGAAAATAATGCAAGTGGCGTGAGCGAGATGGCAATTGAGCTAATTGATGATTTGAAAACGCCAAAGGTAACACTGGACGAACAGATGGCGACGGCATTGTTGACGGGAATCGTGGCGGTTACTGAGAGGTTTAGCAATAGTAATACATCATCAAAGGCGATGACCGCGGCGGCAGAACTTATGGCGGCAGGAGCCAATCAGCAGTTGGTAGTGTCAAAGATTGCCGAAAGCGAGGCAGAGGAAAAGCCACAAGAAATTGAGAAAATTGAAGATAAAAAGCCTGATAAGGAAGAGTCAGCCACAGAAAATCCAAAGAAAATAGAGGATGACGAATCGGAGCAGGCAAATGGTACGCTGTCGATTAGTCATGAGAAAAAGGGCGATATTGATGAAGTAGCGGCACAAACAGCGAAAGAAAAGCAGGAAGAATCGGCACGGGTCGCCGCAGAGAAGTTGGCTAGCATTGAGCCAGCTAAGGATGTTGACCAAGCAGATGAGGATCTTAGTAAAAAATTAGTATCAAAGGAACTGACTTTTGAAGAAACTCCGCTAATGGGTGGTACGTTGAATGCAACGACCACACAGGCTGCTGAAGATAAGCAGAAGGAATTGTCCGGTGATCAGAATAAAACAATTTTAACTCATAGTAAGCATGTGGGTGATAGTGCGCCGTCATTTGGGGATACGCCGCTGAATGCTGCCATGGGAGTGTCTGATGAGCCGCCGAAGGTTGACCCGTTTGCTAATACTGCTGGTGAGCAGAAATTGTCTTCTATTCCTGTAGCACCTCTAGCGCCTCAATCAGATGAGTCTATCATTGAGGCTATCGCTAGCGATACTAATAAATTAAACGCTTCTGGGTTGCCAGCGCCAAATCTAGCCAGTGCGCCAATTGAACCAGCGCCGATTAGCGCACCTTTGCAACCAGGACAAACATTGGCAGATGTTGAAAATAGCGTAGCTGGTGCTGCTTTACCGATGCCGCCGGCAGTTCCGGATTTTGGTGCATTGCCACCGCTTCCACCAGCACCGACAGGAGTTGATACAACAGGAGTGCCTCAGATTGCACCATTAGGGGTAACACCCGAGCCGGTAGCTGCGCCGCCAATATCGGCAATGCCAACTCAGCCAGTTCAGAGCGCGGGGGAGTTTAACCCAGCACAATTCCAGATTCCAGGGCAAAAATAGTTGATGGATGAAGTCATTCTTATCGATAAGCCACAAGGTTTGACTAGCTTTGGGGTGGTAGCGCGCTTGCGGCGAGTTTTATCAAATCAGGCGGGCAAGAAAGTAAAAGTTGGCCATACTGGCACGCTTGATCCGTTCGCGACAGGCTTAATGATTATTGTAACAGGGAAGAAGTGTCGGGAAGCCGAGACGTTTACCAAACTAGAAAAATGGTATGAGGCGGAGATTATCTTAGGAAAGAAAAGCTCGACGGGTGACCCTGAGGGCAAAATCGTTAAAGTATCTGATTATGAGCCGAATATAGAGGAGATTCAGCAGGCAATTAGTCAGTTTGTTGGGAAAATTGAGCAGACCCCGCCGATTTTTAGTGCAATAAAGATTAACGGTCAGCGAGCTTATAAGTTGGCTCGCGAGGGGAAGCAAGTGGAGATTCCGAAGCGTACGGTGGAGATTTATTCGTTGGAACTATTATTCTATGAATATCCTAAATTAAGAATCAAAACTCATGTTTCCAGCGGAACTTACATCAGAACATTAGCGGTGGATATTGGTGATAGATTAAATACGGGTGCGTATTGCGAGAATTTGCGGCGCACGCAAATAGCCGATTATTCTGTTAAGATGGCGAAGACCTTGGCGGATTTTGGAATTACTAGTTAATTGCAAAAATCTGAGGAAATTGGTATAATTACAGGGCTATGATTAGCAAAGATAATAAAGCGAAAGCAATTGCTTTGACTCAGGTCAATAAAAACGACGTCGGTAGTCCGCAGGCTCAAGTGTCGGTTTTAACGGCTCGTATCAAAGAGGTCACGGAGCATTTGAAGGCGAATAAACACGACTTCATGGCGCGCCGCGGCTTGGTCCAAATGGTTGGTAAGCGCAAGCGCTTGCTGAAATATTTGGAGCGGACTGATTTTGAGAACTACAAAGCAGTTGTTGCCAAGTTAGGTTTGCGTAAATAATTTTACGCCAAAAAACTGCTTAAATCCCCTTCGACGAGAGGGGGATTTTTGTAATGGCAATTATTTCTTCAATTTAGCAATAAGTACGTCACGTCCGTCGTTGCCACCGCCTAAAGTACAGGAATAGAGGGTTAATTGTGGCCGATCAGTGCGTTGCTCGATTTCTGTTGCTTCTGGTTTAACGCTGAGCTTTTCCCTGATGGTGTAGGCGTAGCGTACGCCTTCATAATCAATGATAATTTCATCACCAACCGCCAGCTTATCGATATTGTAAAACGGTGATTTTCTAAGTGTTTGCTGAGGAGTTAAGCCCATAATAAAACGATGCGCGGATAGAACAAAATTGCCGCCGTCCTTCGGGTTGCCATTCTCTGGTTTGCGCCACCAAGCACCGTGCTCCATGACTTCTGGGCCGCCAACTGCGTAGGGCAGATTTATGTCGATTTTTGGAATATAAAGTCGATTTTCAGTAATCTTATTTTCTGTTTTGCTGATAAGTTGGGTGGTGGAGTTATTCTTTGGGTTGATGGTTTGAGACGAGATGAATGGCGATATAGCAATCACAAGCGTGTATAATCCGCCGATAAGTAGCATAATTGCAGTTACAGAAATCAATCGGCCCTTCCAACGTTTTGGCGGTTTTTCGAAAGATTTTAGCTGGAGTGACATGGGATGATTATAGCACATCGCATCTGTTTAATAGGGTGGTAATAGTGGTGTTGTCGTGTTGGTTGGCTGGTGTTTGACTGAAGGTTTTAGTATAATAGAAATAGCAATTTGTAATGCGGAAGTGATAGAGATGAGAATGTGTCATTAACATGTTGGCATGGTTTCATCCCTGTTACTACCGCGAGAAAGGAGCTCTTTTTATGAGTATTATTAACCCGAGCGGCAAGGAGATTTTTAGCGTTATCACCGAACTGTGCGGCCGGCCGCTGACGCTGGAGGTCAACCGTGTTGGTTTTCGGACGACGGGCAGCGTGCTGGTGCGCTATGGCGATA
>ERZ772986.1625-NODE-1625-length-12662-cov-8.785278_pt1 | contig 12662 bp, 9 predicted proteins | sample MGYA00511898_ERZ772986 | MGnify/ENA primary metagenome ERZ772986 (study PRJEB29015, sample SAMEA2737934) | human oral metagenome | biome: human oral; feature: human-associated habitat; material: dental | place: China | collected 2148 ... | reverse complement strand
AAAATTGTAGCATTTCTTGTCGGCATCAATCATATACCGGAAAAACAGCGTAAAAAAGTAGTTGACAAAATCAACTCCTCAAAGAAATACCAAATGAGAGTTGGCGAGAAATTACTATACATTATCGATAAGTGCGATGATTATACAAATGCTGAAAATATAGCAAAGCTTTTCTCGGCAATGGTGAAAGGCGATATTAGCTACGAGCAATATTTAGAAGCGCCCCGTGTATTAGCAAGGATTTCGACGAACGATCTTAATCTATTTATCCAGTCTTATGATTCGTCATCATTATCCTACGAGGCGACCAGTCTTTTGCATACAGGCCTAGTATCTATCGATACTGAAAAGCCGGAAGTTGAAGTTACAAAGCGTGAACCAGAATACTGGGGCGATTCATCGGAGTACTATGATTCTAAAGTCGACGGTGGAGAAATCATACCCTATCCAACCAAGGTGGGAGATGTAGTTTTTAAAGTGTTTGGCAATAAGGATAAGGCAAAAAGATGAAAAGAGCTCTATTGGGTGATGTCGCAGAAATTATCAAAGGCATTTCATACAGAAGTGCCGATTATTCTGATTCAGAAAATGGGACTGCTTTTGTAAACCTAAAGTCTGTTGCTAGGGGCGGGGGATATAACCCTGATGGCATAAAATATTATGTAGGACAAATAAAACCATCGCAATATGTTAAGTCGGGCGATATTCTGATAGCAAACACAGACCTTACTCAGAATCGTGAAATTATCGGTAGTCCTATAATTATGCCAGATATGGGCAGGAGTGCTTGCTTTTCGTTGGATCTGTCAAAAATAATAGTGACAGATACGGACATGGTTTATCCTAGGTATCTTTTTTATTATCTAAAGTCTCCAATTGTTCGAGAATATATGCTGGCACATAGTAACGGCAGTACGGTAATGCATCTATCAGTCAAGGCAGTGCCCAATATGGAAATCAATCTGCCGCCACTCGACCAACAAAAGAAAATTGCCAATATCCTCGGCAGCCTTGATGAAAAGATCGAGCTCAATCGCCGCATGAACGAAACTCTCGAGCAGCTCGGACAAACCCTCTTTCACCATCATTTTGTTGATAATCCCGAGTCTAAAAACTGGAAGAAAAGGCCACTGGGAGAATTCTTTCCAGTTAAGACGGGTAAAAAGGATGCAAATTTTAGTACCAGGGATGGTAAATTTCCATTCTTCACATGTGCGCAAACAATTTCATGCGCGCCTAGTTACTCTTTTGATGGATCGGCTATATTGGTTGCCGGAAATGGGGACTTTAACATTAAGTACTATACGGGTAAATTTGAAGCTTACCAGCGTACGTATGTATTAATACCCCATAATGAAGAGCTGTTAGGATTTTTATACTTTTTAATGAAGAAAGATTTGTCACTTATTACAGGCGGTTCGCGCGGCTCGGTAATAAAGTTTATCACAAAAGGAATGATCGAAAATTATCGGGTAGAATTGCCGGATGATAATGATCTTGCTAACTTTGCGCCAATATTTAGCGAGCTACTGGATTCGATATTACATAGCAATAAACAAACCCAAGCTCTCATTACTCTTCGCGACTCACTTTTGCCGAAACTAATTTCTGGAGAGATTGAAGTTTAACATGGCTTCTGTTATAGATGAGATACGACGCTGTGACGCAGTAGTGTCAAAAAATATTACAAAACTTATAGATGATAGAGGACTGATGTCTATCAATATCATCAATTCTCTTCGTAATTTGGTTAATCAGGTTGCGATATTGATTAACACTCAGGATGTAAATACAGACAGTAATTATCAAGCAATTGAGAGTGCGATGAAACAAGTAGAGGCTCGTGCTGACCTAGCATTTCTGCGAACTTTCTATAAACAACTTCAGGTTTCGGCATCTCACTATACTCTAGATGAGGATAATGCCGAAAGACTTATGTTAAAGTACTATGAGTCACTAATTCTAATAAAAAATTACCTCAAAGACGATTTTTCAATTGATATTCTAGATAATCTCAAAGACTTTCCATTGGATATTGATGAGTCTCAGCAGGAATATTATGAAAAAATAGCGAGTCAAATAGAAAGCCATGCAAACGAAGACGGTGCTAAAGACAACTATTATATACACAGAGTAAAGCCATTCTTCGTGAATCAAAAAGTATATTATGAGATAACTTTTTCGTTGGCAATTGATCGTAGTAGCAAATTTCATAGGAAGATTGCTTTTTTGAGAGAGAGAATTTTTGACAACTACGCAACAGACCTCTGGCTCATTAATTCTACTATAGAAGTTGATGGTATAGAAGTTCCTATAAAAATAATTCAATCTTGGAAGGTGAACATTCGACCTTGTGAGTTTAATAATCTAGGCAGAATTATTGGATTTGATGTAAGGGCTAGCAGAGGACAAAAGGACTATCTTCCAATTATGGAATATATTACTTGCTACCAAAGGTCGCTAGTTGACATTATTGACCTGAGTGATGACTTGTTCAGAGGTTTCGTTAATCAAGTACGTTCTGTGGGATACAAGTCAACAATTATAGACCTAATAATAAGGGTCAAATGTTTTTATAAAACACAGACGACTGGTAAAAACGTAATTCGTTATTTGCTTTTGAACATGCACAACTCAACGATAAAAGACCAGTACCCAGACAATCGATTTGACAGTATGGATGATATTTGGTTGAGTAAGAAAACTTTTCCGTTTGATAAAATGCCGTTCTGTACCTCCTTAAAGAATCATAACCCTCGTCTCAAAGATGTGATATCGGCTATTCCTATTCGCGGGCGAGAACATGAGCTGATAGCAAGAAGGGTAATGATCAACACGGAGCAAGAAGGTCTACTGTATTCTCCGAAAGAAAAAATCTCCGGTGACGATGAACTAGATTTCTTAATTGATCAGTATAATGCTAAGTTATGGTCTGGGCATGCCGATAGAAGAATTAAAAAATACTCAGACCACTATTTTATACAAGGCTATGAACAAAATGTTGTAGAAATAGTTAAAATACTTAAAACACTCTGTTCTAATGGTGAGAAAAATTACAAAGACAATGCCCTAGAATGGTTGACTAATAACGGCAGCGAAATAGATGATCCTGTTAAGAAGAATATCTTAGTAAGTCTATTTGATTCATCGAAAGTAGCAGTAATCTATGGAGCTGCTGGTACTGGAAAAACTAGAATGATAGAGCACATATCAGCATACTTTGGTTCTGAGCATAAACTGTATTTAGCAAACACTAACGCAGCAGTTAGCAATTTAAAGATGCGACTAGGCGATGCTGGTAATTTTATGACAGTTACAAAAGCAATTAAAACTTCGGACTTGGACTGCTCTATCTTATTTATTGACGAGTGCAGCACTATCAGTAATAGAGATATGATTGCTCTTTTGAACAATATCGATTTTGAGCATTTGGTGTTAGTCGGAGATGTCTATCAGATTCAGTCAATTAGATTTGGTAGTTGGTTTGGTATCATTAGAAAGTTTTTGCCCAAGCAGGCTGTTTTCGAGCTTGAAACTCCCTTTCGAACAGAAGACGATAATCTTAAAAAGTTGTGGGACTCGGTCAGAAAAGACAACGATAACGTTGAAGAGATTATGGCAAGACAGGGCTACTCATGTAGATTGGATAGTTCAATATTTCAAAAGTTATCGGACGAAGAGATTGTTCTTTGCTTAAATTATGACGGTCTGTATGGTGTAAATAATATAAATAAGATACTGCAGACGAAAAATAAGAATAAGTCAGTTACATGGAGCGATGAAATTTACAAAGTTGGAGACCCTATAATCTTTAATGAGTTTAGTGTCTATAGTGAGATACTATACAACAATCTAAGAGGCAAGATCGTTGGTATCAACATAGTCAATGAGGCCGCTATTGAGTTTGTAGTGGATATTGCTGGGACTGTAATTTCAGAGTGGGATGCTAAACGAGCTGGGCTTGAGCTTATTGAGACTAATAGGGTTCGAATTAGGGTGGAAAAGAGGCGCAATAATGATAGCGATGATGATTCTGAAACCATAAGGTCGGTTGTGCCGTTTCAGGTCTCATATGCAGTGACAATTCATAAAGCACAAGGCCTAGAATATGAGTCGGTAAAAGTAGTAGTAACTAAAGATAGTGAGGAAAAAGTTACAAAGAACATCTTTTATACTGCTATCACCAGAGCAACCAAAAGGTTGACTATCTACTGGAGTCCAGAGATTCAACATAGGATCATGTCTTCGTTCATAGAAAATAATAACAACGATCATAAAGTATTTCTAAAACGGAATCATAATCTATTGAATTGATGTATAACCACTTAAATTCTGCATATACATCTCATTTGGTAACAAACATTTTATTATATAGCACTTAGCCTCGGAAATAGGCTCATTTACGTCAGCGAATCACACGAGATAGGTTCAGCTCGTAATATCAAGCTTTTTATATCCGATTAATTCTCCAAATTCTTCGGGGGTCTGGGTCGTATGATCTATTACGTTCATTAGCTTATCCTTTTGGTGGGTGCGGGTCTTTGCCGTAACTGTTCCGTATTCCTATTTGACCATTTTTATTATGAATAATATGTTCAGCCTTTTGGCTTATAGCTGTTTTGCGACCAGCTGTTTGAGCTTTGGCTTTAGTCGGGTAGATTTTTGGTACTTTTGATGCACCGGATCTCTTGTTCCCCCAACCGTTCGGACGAGAGATGGTATGGATCTGTTTATTCTTTGTCATATACTTCCTTTCTTAAAGTATTAGTTGACGTTATTGAGAAATTGCCATCTTAGGAAGCTAAGTGCAACTTCCTAGATGGCAATATAGCAGATAGATACTTACAGTGTCAATAAATCGTCACCAGAGTGTAAAGGTTATTTACACAATCTTTGACATACGCAGTGTTAACATGATATACTAAAACAGGTAAAGCTAGAGTAATACAAGGAGCCACTACATGAATAATCTCGCAGAAAACCTCAGATCCGCACGGACATCTAGAGGTTTGACACAAGATCAGGTTGCCCAAGCCATCGGTCTATCTAGACCAACGTATGCTTTGATAGAGTCTGGAAAGAGAGATGTAACATTGTCGCAAGTGGAAATGCTGGCGGCGTTGCTGCGCACTAGCGTTAATGAGCTACGTGGTGTAGGGGCTTCTAATTTTGATACTGAAGCGTTGATGGAGAAATATAAACAAATGATTCTTAATGCACTTGAGGCTGGGGCTGATGAAGATGGAAAAATCACCAAGACAAAACTAGCTAAGCTAGTTTATCTGGCGGATTTTACATGGTATTACAACCACTTGGTACCGATGTCTGGCATGCCTTATCGTCGTTTACCCCAAGGACCAGTTCCGGAAACATACTTTCGAGCGATTGATGAGCTGGTAGAAAATGGTGTGTTGCGCCTGGAGGAAAAGGGCAGGGCGTTTATGCTATCCATGGTGGAAAGCGGTGCTGCACCTGGCAGCAAATTGTCGCCAGAAGAGCGTCAAATGATTCATAAAATTGGCAAATCATGGCAAGGCAAGCAGACGCATGAGATTGTTAATTTTACGCATGAGCAATTACCATGGAGCATATGTCGTGAAGGAGAAGTCATTCCATACGGTTTAATTACACAAGAATATCCTGAGAAGGTGTATGGAACTGCTGATGTCGCCGAACTATAGTTTTGAGTGGATGCCATTTGCTGAGCGTCACTATGCTAAAACTTTTGCCAAGAAGTATAAGAACAGTTGGCTAGAGACGCGTGATAATATTGACGAAGTGTGCAAGCGTATAGATAGAATGTTAGATTTCGACCGCGCAGATTTGATTTACTCGGTGGGATATCATAAGTTGGTAAAACTTGATTTCGCAGTGGCCGGTACACACATTTCTCCCAAAAAATCTGGCAATCGCTGTCTGCTTTTTATTGATGAAGAGTTGCGACATGTGCAGATATTAATTGCCTATTCAAAAAATGATATTGGTCCACCAAATGAAACTGCAAAGTGGAAGAGGGTCATTAAGGCAGAATACAAGAACATTGCGGAGATATTCTCGCTGTAGCATATAATAAAGGAGAGTATGACCGAATCCCAAATTGAACAATATGCGCTTGATATCCTAGCTAATCTCGGCTGGCAAACTTTACACGGACCGGACATCGGTCCGGATGGCGCTGTGGCTGAGCGTGAGCTGCGGCAGGTGGTATTGCCTGGGCGATTGCGTAATGTTTTGGTGCGTCTCAACCCGCATATTCCAGAATTAGCCTTAAAGGAAGCGATGCGGCGGTTAATGCAGATTAGTAAACCAAGCTTGATCGAAGATAATCACGATTTTCATCAGTTACTGGTAGCGGGCGTACCGGTACAGTATCGCATGTCAAGTGGCGAAGTGAAACATGATATCGTGCGAGTGGTTGATTTTAACTCGCCAAGAAACAATGATTTTGCGGCGGTGAATCAGCTAACGGTTCTGCAGGGCGACTATAACCGCCGACCGGATATCGTGCTGTTTGTAAATGGGTTGCCGCTGGTGGTGATTGAGCTGAAAAATGTGGCTGATGCGAAGGCGGATTTGACGGCAGCGTATCAGCAGATCCAGACGTACAAGCGCGAGATTAGCGATTTATTTCGGTTCAATGAACTATGTGTTACCAGTGATGGACTAGAGGCGGAGATGGGCACGATCACCAGTCCGCTGGAACGAATGATGCCATGGAAGACGATTGATGGCGAAGAGGAAGCCGGCAATATTCCAGCGCTCGGGGTGCTGCTTCGTGGTGTTTGCATGCCGGAGCGCCTACTGGATATCGTACGGAACTTCATAGTCTTTGAGCGTAGCAACGGTAGTAAGCTGGTCAAGATAGTGGCTGCCTACCATCAGTGCTGGGTGGTTAATAAGGCGTTTGATAGTACGCTAGTGGCTAGTAATAAAAGCGGTGATCGGCGAGCCGGTGTGGTCTGGCATACACAAGGGTCGGGTAAGAGCCTGAGCATGGTGTTCTATGCTGGCAGACTGATGAAATCAAACGAGCTTCATAATCCGACTGTGGTGGTTGTAACTGATCGCAATGATCTAGATGGTCAACTGTTTAGTACGTTTAGTGCTTGTTCCGAATTGCTGGGCGAGGAGCCAAGGCAGGCTGATTCACGGAGTGAGCTGAGAGAACTTTTGAAGCGAGAGGTGGGTGGGATTATCTTTACAACTATCCAGAAGTTTTCGCCGGAAGATGACAGGGATCATCTGCCGGTTCTGACCGATCGGCGCAATGTCATCGTGATGGCAGACGAGGCTCATCGTAGTCAATATGGCTTGAAAGCACATGTTCGAGCCAGTGACGCTCAGCTGGTATATGGCTATGCCAAGTATATGCGTGATGTCTTGCCGGGTGCGAGCTATATTGGCTTTACGGGTACACCAATTGAAACGGACGATAAATCAACGCCGGCAATGTTTGGTGACTATATCGATATTTACGATGTCGAACGGGCGGTCAGAGATGGCGTGACAGTACCAATATATTATGAGAGCCGACTAGTAAACTTGGATATGGATGAAACCATACGACAATGGCTTGATAAGGAAGTCGATGATTTATTAGAGGGTGAAGAGCTAAGCCGCCAAGGTGCTTTGAAAGCTGAGTATGCGCAAAAAGAGGCTATCGTCGGCAATAGTAAGAGATTGGATGTGATTGCCCTTGATATAATTCAGCATTTTGAAAAACGACAAGGTGTACTGAGCGGCAAAGGTATGATCGTAACGATGAGTCGTGGTATAGCGACCGATTTGTATCAGAGAATTGTGACGCATCGACCGGACTGGCATAGCGATGACGATATGCTGGGCATGGTCAAGGCGGTTATCACCGGTAGTGCGAGTGACCCCGAGCGTCTACAGCCACACATTCGTAGCAAGCAAAGACTGAAAGTGATTGAGAAGCGCATTAAAGATTCTGAAGACTCGCTGAAGTTAGTAATCGTTTGCGACATGTGGCTAACTGGATTTGATGTGCCAAGTATGCACACTATGTATCTGGACAAACCACTGAAAGGTCACAACTTGATGCAGGCGATCGCACGGGTCAACCGGGTTTCACCCGGTAAAATTGGTGGTCTGGTTGTTGATTACTTGGGCGTAGCAAGGGCGCTCCGAGATGCTCTGTCTAACTATACTCAGAGTGGCGGACGGGGTGTTCCGCAGCTTGATATATCTGAAGCCGTGGCTCAGATGCGGGTGAAATATGAGGCAGTATGCGACTTATTTGGTAACTTTGATTACAGGCGATATTTTGCGGCGTCGACCGACCGGAAATTGCAAATCATCCTGGATGCTGAAGAGTATATTTTAAGCCTGAGAGACGGTGAAAGACGATTGAGACAACAGATGACAGAGCTTAATAAAGCTTTTGCACTTGTCGTGCCTAGACCTGAAGCGTTAAAGATTCGTGAGGAAGTGGCACTATTTCAGGCGGTGAAGGCTCGATTGGAAAAGGTGTCCGGTTCGTTAGCGATGTCTGATGTCGAATATCATACGGCGCTTAAGCAGATTGTTGATAAAGCAATTTCACCAGTTGGCGTAGTGGATATATTTGAGGCGGCAGGGCTCAAGAAACCGAAGTTGTCGATCTTGAGCGACGAGTTCTTTGCAGAGGTTCGCAGTATGGAACGCAAGAATTTGGCGGTTGAGGCTCTGCAAATGTTGCTAGTTGGCGAAATAAAGTCGCAGTTCTCACAAAATTACGTTAAGGAAGCTAAGTTCTCTGAACTTCTTCATCAAGCACTGATGCGCTATAGAAGCGGTACTATCGAAGCGGCGCAGATGATTGAAGAGCTGATTAGTATCGGTCGTCAAGTCCGTCGGACTGTCGAAGAGGAGCGTACTTGCGGCTTAAGCAAAGATGAAGCTGTTTTCTACGATGCACTTGTCGAGAATAGTGACGCTCGTGAGGTGCTTGGGGACGCACAATTGCGTAATGTCGCTAGAGCATTACTACAACAAGTACGTCGTGATGTGACGATTGATTGGGCGGAGCGCAAGAATGTTCAAGCGAAGTTGAGGATAAATATTAAAAAGATCTTGATGAAATATGATTATCCCTCTGATCAACAGGCTTTAGCGACCGATATGGTACTTGAGCAAGCGAAGCATTATGGTGGCGAATGGAGCTGTGAACGTGCCACTTATGATATTGGCGGAGCAAACATCATAGATTGATTACATTGCACGTGCTTCGTAAGTCTATGGGAAAGTTATGAAATGAAAATCTCCGCTAAAATCAAGCCTAATTCTCGCTACCGTGAAGAAGCGGTGGCGAACGATGATGGCTCGCTGACGATTTACGCCAAGGTGCCAGCCATCGAAGGGCGGGCTAATCTGGCAGCCATTAGGCTGGTGGCGAAGCATTACGGTGTGGCAGCATCTCGAGTTAAGCTGGTGCGTGGTGCAACGTCAAGAAACAAAGTGTTTGAAATCGCAGACAAGAACCCTGACTCACTCCATTAGTCTTCTCGGCGACATGTGGTAACCGAAATTATGGGCTAACGGCTAATGGAGTGACATAAGGCCGCAGGCTAATATGCTGGATGGGTCTCTCGGCTAACTTATCGTGAAAAGATGCACATATATGCTCATTTTCACGCAGTGTGTTATAATGAATCTATGATAAATCAGGTTACAAAAGATAAGGTTGAGTTGCTCCATCAGCAATATATCCGGTTGGCGAAAGACAGGGAGCAGGCTCTATATGAGATAGCCATGAGTGAGTTGCCAGACATGGTTTATAACTCTAATGCTATTGAGAACTCGACCTTAACCTTGCAGGATACGGAGGCGATTATCATCCACGACAAGATTATCAAGAATCATGAGATTCGAGAAATATATGAGGCGAAGAATCTCGTTCGAGTGACAACCGAGCTGATGAAGAACCCAAATGAACGTATGTCAGTGGGTCTGATATTGTCTTTACATTCGCTCTTGATGAATGGTGTCCGTGACGATATTGCCGGGCGATTTAGGTCTGGCGATGAGTGGGTGCGTGTCGGTACACACCTAGGAGCGAACCCGGCGTTCGTGTCCGGTCTCGTCTCCGGGCTCGTCACTTCGTACTATGACGATGATTCATATTTTCTGGATAAAATTGCTCATTTTCACGCAGAGTTTGAGACAATCCACCCCTTCTTGGACGGTAATGGGCGAATGGGTCGTGTCCTTATCAACCACCAGCTGGCGCAAGTAGGTTATCCACCAATCATCATTCAGAATAAGAGTAAGCATACTGACTACTACCCATTATTTGATGAATATATGAGAACTAATCAATGCGATGGGTTCGTTGAGCTGTTTGCCTTGCTCCTGATGGAGTCTCTACATAAGCGCATAGCACTATTATCATCACCGAAGATAATCAAGCTTTCTGAATGGGCAAGGCAGAGTGGTGTCGCTGGCAATATCGCCGCCAATAAAGCTGCTCGCCAGACCATACCGGCCTTTCGCAGGGGCGGTACCTGGATGATCGGTAGTGACTATAAAAAGATAACCTCTCATTGCGTCTCTATGAACATTTAGGCTCTGATTTCTGACTCATACTTATTGAGAGGTCGTCATCAATCTTTAGAACTAGAGCGACAAGTAACCTAAGAGATTTAAGGTATGTTTCGTGGTGCATACTTTCGTTATTCTTCTCTCTGCTAGACATGGCACCGTGCATGTATTTGTTGCGAAGGTCATGTCCATTACTAAAATCTTGCCTGTTAAGGTAAAAGTTAAAATACTCCGACTCGGATTTGGTTAATAGAGATGAACCTCGCACTAACCATTCTTTATTAATCATGTCGTCTATCGTTAATCTATCTTCAGAAGAGTAATGATGGTAACTCAATGTATTAAATTGTAGCAGGTCCTTTAATATATTAATCTGGTTTTTATTTTGGAACGCCAAATATCCTGGCGTTTTGTCTAGGATACCAAACCTAATCAGCTGATTCAAACGATCTTTTTGCGCCCCCGAGAAATCATCATATTTTAGTTTGTGCTTGTCCAATAGAGCTACAAAATTTTTCTCGTGTAGATCGTTGTTTATATAGTTTAGATAAGGTTGGCTGGAAAACAAGTAACACATTATTGTGTCTATTTCAGGTTTACTCGTCATATATACATATTTGTCATTGATATTGCTGGGAATCTCTACATACCTGGGTGATTTTGAGCCTATCGACAAAAGCTCTTGATCAATCCGACCGTCTTCTGTGTACAATTTGAATTGCTTAATGATGCTATCCATTTCACTAAAGACCTGCTTGCATTTTTCGATATATTTTGCGCCTTTACTTGAAGCGTTGTAGCTGAATCCGGAAATACCATATTGTTGTTCTATGTATCTATTGAAGTACCATGCAATGGCACTCTCAATATCTTTACCCATAGACTTTAAGAATACTTCATACATCTCGATCTGTTTATAGGTGAGAAGATCAATATAGTTAAATACGCAGTTTGTTAAATATTCGTTTTGTCCGGTAACTCTCCCATATTGTTCAAGGACGCTCAGCTGTACCGAGTATGATGGTAATAATAGAATCATCTTTTTGCTAACGATTGAGAAAGGGTATATAAAGTTCGTCAGTAAAGAATGATTGTTAGAATGCTCCTGAAGCCATTTTTTGCTGTAGGTGTACTTTTCTAGATTATGCTGGTATGATTTTACAACTATGTCTTCTTGATTGTCGGATATATCTACTATCACTCCACAGAAAGAACACTCACCATTTTTAATAGAACCGTTGTTGTGGTCATCATATTTTTTCTTTGCAAGTAACTTGATTCTGTCGTCAATACCTTTTTTGGGTATAGTTCTTCCATTTGCAATTAAATAAAGGTTGTTAATGTCGACATCATCGCTGTTTACATAATTAGTTAGAAGATTTTTTATATCAGTTGACGTGAGACAGGGCGGTAGATTAATCGTTTGCCCGCCCTCTTTGAAATACCTGGCAATTATAAATGTAGCATTTTCTGGTTTAGAGATGATCAGCTTTCGCACATCTTCTTTGTACTTATTTACTATATCTTCATTCATCAATATATTGTGTATAGTTACACCTGCACTGAGTAGTGTCGGTAACATTTTGGAGGCGTCAATTTTGTCGTAACACTTATTGATGGATAAAAGCAACACTAAGTCATCGCAATAGCAGGGCTCGATATTTTTGATTGTCGATGATATATTATCGTTTGTGAGATTACTGAAAAAGGATCCAATTGTCGCAACTATTTTAGGTTCTTCAACCTCTGCCTTGCTAGAATCTTTTGGAAACATTCGTTCTTCGATGAACCTTGTGACATTATATAATTCCAAAATATCGTTGACGTCATAATTTGTTTCTTTCTCGTCAAAGCTGTGAAGTTTTTTAATGTAGGAGTCTTGGTATTGAATAGTGGTGAGATCTCGTACCCTATACCATTTGATGCGTTGTTTTGGCATTTTTTATCCTCTCTTTGCAGTGTCTAAGTATTGATCGATCTTGCTTTAATCTTATTATATTTTACTCCAAGAAACCGAGAGGCTAGCCTTTTATACTAGCTCACTACATTTATATTCTGGACTGCGGAGTTCCGCTGGGTGTATTGTAGCAGAAACTCAGCCGGCGTCATGAACCTAAGAC
>ERZ772986.1624-NODE-1624-length-12669-cov-3.846758_pt1 | contig 12669 bp, 5 predicted proteins | sample MGYA00511898_ERZ772986 | MGnify/ENA primary metagenome ERZ772986 (study PRJEB29015, sample SAMEA2737934) | human oral metagenome | biome: human oral; feature: human-associated habitat; material: dental | place: China | collected 2148 ... | reverse complement strand
AGCACTGATAAATTCAGCACCGCCGTCTTAGCACATCTTTTTCGCCCTGTCTGTGCCCTAGAATCCTCCACATAGTCTATGCAGCGTTGGGTTTGTCTCCTTGACAGGACGAAAAAATCTACGCCAATCTGCAGGTCTATTTTATCAGCGATACCCTAAAAAATCAAATTCATCCACCGCAAAGGCAATATCAATCGTGAATTCCTCCCGGCTAACGGGCAGACCGTCCTCGTCGACAATGACCAGCTCGTAGGTTTCTTTGCTGTCGAACGGGAGCGACTTCAGGTGGAACCCCACTCTAAACGTACGCTCCTCGTCATGATCCGACGTCTTATCGGCGATCAATCGCACCGTATCGCTGACGGGCTTCCCGTTACGATCCGTGAAGTACAGGGCATAAACGGCCGCTCGGAAATTTCCCGCCACGGCCTCCTTCTGGTAAAACGTCAGCGAGAACATCATATTGCTGATCTTTCTGCCGGAGGAGAGCAGACGGAGCGTTACAGGCTTGGTATCGTACCGTGCCTTATTTTTTTGGTATTCCTTGGAGTCGTTTCTGAGATAACGGTAGTCAATGAGCGGCACGACCATCTCCTGAAGGCTGAGCCCGCCATGGACGAAGTTCAGCCCGCCGCCCTTCATTTTGATGCGCATACTGCCACGCGGGGCGAACGCATCGTATGCCGTCTCGCCGTCCAAGAATTTGACCGGCAGAAGATACGCCGGCGCGGCACCTTTTCGCATGATGGCATAGCGACGCGCGACCTCCACATCCTGACTGCTCTCCGTCGTTTTGTCCACCTTCTCATCTTCCCGCAGCGGCTGATCGGTATAGAGGAAGCCATGGTCCGCCGTGATGAGAATATGCACACCGCCAAATTCGCCGGTAATCATCCGCACCATATTCTTGATCTCCGCGATCGCTTCCTCACATGCAGCGAAAATAGATGTTCCCGTATGTCCTGCCTCGTCGATGGTATCGTGGTAAATATAGACCACATCCATACCGCGGATCAGGGCGCTCCGCTCCGGCCGCTTCATGCCGATCATATCCTTATATTTCAGGGCGACACTTTTGGGATTGGCGGCTTTCAGGACCTTATCCCGCCGAGGTGCCTCGGTTGACGCGCCGTCCGCCAAGACGGATAATCCGCCCGCCTTTTCCTCCACAGAGAGACGTTGATGCGGCAGGAGCGCCGCCATGCCAAACTTCGTAATCGTGGGGAATATCCCCTGCATAGAGCCGAGCTCCACCTTGCTCTGTGTTGCCAGGCGAAGATCATCGGCGAGTTCGGCCGCCACCTCATAGCGAAGCGCGTCGGAGATGATGACATACACCCGCGCATCCGCAGGATAAACCATACGACGGTAAAAATCCGTCTGCAGGGGAATCGCAGGAACCCTTCCGTCGCTTGAAAGACGCTCCTCTGCGGCGTTGGACCAGCTTGCTCCAAGCTCCTCCAAAAACCAGTTGATGTATAGGCGCTCAACGCGATCTTTCACACCGGCGAACCCATCCGACAAATCCGCATGGTACGCTTTGAGACCGGCATCGTAGCTTTGGTGGAACAGGCGGTAATAGGTATCGAAGCGATAATACATCTCCGTGTATTCTGTCCAGATCTTTTGGGGTTCTATCGTATGGAACCCCTCGGCATGCGCCTTGTAAAATTCCTGCATATGGGCGACTTGATACAGCCCGTCATAAAAATTCCTGACCTTTCTGTACCAGGCACAAGTACGTCGCTTCTCCACCGCCTGCTTGATGGTCGCTGCATCAATGATATTTTTCTCAACATCTCGCATGAGTTTTACCAAAATAATCTCGTTCACACAGGGGAACATCTCCGTATCGGATAAATCCTCCACGGTCAATTTCATAAATCGTGCAGGAAGATTCATCTCAGATTCTACCTGCGCTGCAATCTCGTAGAGAGCATCATCATCCTCTGTCGAAAGCCAATCTGAGACGAGCGCATAGCAGTTCGACCGGTGCGGCGCAGAAATATATTGTTCAACCCCTGTCAAACACTCCTGGCGCAGCGTGCGTGCGGCAGCGGTGAGCAGGATATGGGCAGCCAAAGCCCCAAGGGTGGGATTCTCCTCATCATACCCCGTCCCCTGAGCCGTCATGCGCCAAAAAGGCGCATCCACCCCATAGTTTACAAAATCATGCCAAAGATGATTTTCTCCCGTATTGAGCCCGCCCTTCAGCACCGCCTTGATCAGCGCAGCCGGCTTTGCCTCCTTCAGCCCCGCCAGAGCCGCCATAATCGCCAGCTGCACCCCCCCTGCACTCGTGGGGAGATTCGTCTGCGCCATGATCTTCCTGCGGCGCTCCTTGGCATTCATAAACTTGCGGTAGGGCTTGATGGCACTCCGGAGCGTCGGGGTCTGCGGCAGCCCCATCTCACTCATCCACATGGAAATGAGATCCGCGCGGAACTCCTCGCTATAGAGTTCGATATCCAGCAGCCAGTTATCCTCCGGCGTTTCGTAGGCGAACGGCACATAAAGCAGATAGTTGCTGTCCGTGTCATCTACGGCGAGACGTTTTTTCACGGTAAAAAAATTCGTCCCCGTGAGAACGGCAACCTTGGCATTGTCCGGCTGCATCGCGTCGATCGCATCGACAAACTCCCGCTCCTCGTCATGCCAGACGATGATGCGCCGCTGATAAAACTCCGGCAGCGGCGCGGCAAAGCGACGGTTTAGGTCGGCGATAATCTCTATCGTGTCCACGTCATTCCTCACTCATCTGTATTGGTCGTAGTTTTTGTCCACGTCTCTGTGGGGCACGGTTAGGGAAGCCTCGCAAAATTGCCCCTGAACCTCGCAAAAATACGCCCAGCTCTACAAGCGGCTCAAGTGGCTTAAAATCAAGGTTTGGCAGGTGAAAACGGCATTGCTGTGGCTTGAACCTCGCAAATTTTCCCCTGAACCTCGCAAAACACCTTTCTAACCTCGCAAATTTCCTATTCCGTCAATAACGGTCCCGCCCCGTAAGTACGATTGGGATCATAAGTAGTGCCATTGGCCGTGAGCAGTCCCTTGCCCATCAGAGCCTTTAGGCGTGTCCTGACCGTATTGTCAGATTTCCCTACATAAGCAGACAATTGCGCCCTGCTGGCAGCACCCCGATTCAGGATATAGGCCATAATAGCCTGTTCCGTGGCATCCAGTTGATTCCATCTCGAAATGTCTACATTATTTGAGGCATACAGTTCCTGACGCATCCTCCGCATAACGATATTGTTCTTCAAAAGCAGACGAAGAGACTCGCCAGGCTCGCTGTACACGGGGTCATCCAAGAAAAGTTCTGCCATGTCCTCGTAAATGCGCTTGACTCCTTCATTCACTTCCCGTACCCAGCCAAACTCTGTCATGACACGAGAAATCCGAGGATTGCGCGAGTAGCGCGTTTCCCTGATGTTCGCCAAAGTAACAATATTGGGGAGCTTGCCCGGGCTTTCAATTTCCAATCGATCATCATACATACTGACCTTGATGAAATTTCCGTTCATGGCATACTCACGATGCGTGACGGCGTTGACGATCCCCTCCAGCCAAGCAAACTCTGGATACTCCGGCACAATACGAAATTTCCCGCTTTTCACGTCGAGCATGGTAAATTCTCGGAGTTGCGTAGCAATGAATGTCTTGGCGGCACCCACAATACGAAGTAAGGGAAGCTCAATGCTTTTATCGCGACTGATATTGATTTTAGTGCCGGACATAGCGGTAGTCCCTTCGTACCGTAGAAAACGAATACGGCAATTCGGATAAAACTGAGCGATGTTCTTGGCAAAAAGAAGCACTGCAGCATTAGTCAGAAATTCGCGATCATCCACGTTCTTTATAAAACCTCTCGCCTTCAGCACATGATGGTCAGTGGAATCATCGGCCTCCAGACGGTGCCGGTATTCTCTCAAGAGTTCCGCATCCAAGTCCTCCAGCGTAGCATCCCGGTTGATTTCATCCTCATAGTTCCGGGTGCTTTTGGCATATTCCAAGTTGATTAGATCCGCGCCCTTCAGCTCCTTGGTTTTGTCGCCTATCCTCAGATAAGTGCTGTCATTACTGGTGCGAACGATGTAATCTACGCTTTTTTTGATATGGATCAACAAAAGACGGTCTGCCTGTCCCTTCACATTTTCAACGTCAAGCAATTCATATTCAAATTGCGGCATAGGCTTACAACCGTTTTTCGGTGCCGTTATCAATTCGTTCAAATGACCCTCGCCGACGAAATTTATACCTTCCACTGTATGCATTTTGTCGCTGACACCAATGACGATTGTTCCGCCGTCTGCATTGGCAAATGCAGAGATAAGCGGCGCAAGATCGGAAGGTCTGATTCTGGCAGATTTCCGGTCAAAATACTTGTTCTCTTTAGCCGTCTGCATATACTCCAAAGTAAGCATGGGATTTATGCGTGATTGCGTCATCCAGACCCCTCCTCACTTCATCTTCGCCAATATGTCCCGAAAGATCGCATAGTTGTGCTTCACACCGTCATCGAGGTCGATGGCGATCATCTGGTCGGCGAGGTGGTGGATCTGCTCTTCGTATGCGCGGAGTTCCTCTGCCTGCGCCTCGACGGCGGCACGCTTTTTGCCGAGCCGCACCTGCTCGGCGGCGGTGGCGGCGGCGTCCCTTTCATCCGTCAGGTGCTCGAGCGCCGTGTAGTAGCGCGACTGCTGCTCGTGGACGTAGTCCGTGCGAATGCGGGCGAGCATATCCGGGCGATAGCGGTGCATATAGATGAGACACTTGAAGCCGTTTTTCTTTCCGCTGTCAAAGAGCCAGTAGATCGGACGCTTCTGATATGTCTTGACGTGGTCGGCATAGAACCCCGTGAGGAAGTAGCCTCGGATGACCGCGCGCGCACTGCCCCTGCCGCCAAGGGCATCGGCGATGAACTGCAGGTTCTCCTCCACGGTCTCCGCGCCGAACGCTGCCGCGATAAACGCCACGAAGCGACCGACAATATCATCATCGAAATATTCGTTGTCGCTGATGGGGATGATGCCATCCTCATCCGGCACGAAGGTCTTGTACTTCGACGCATCCCATGCGCCACCGGCATAGGCAAGCCCCGGCGTATCGAGGGAGTAGCGGCCAAACATACAGCCGACGGCGTAGGAGATGAGGCTCCGAACATCCCGCCCGAGATCGGCGCGCCGCACGGTCACATCCCTGTCCTCGACCTCGGGCGTGAGCTCCTCCGCGAGCCCGTAGATGTCGATAAAGATGCGGTTGAGCTCCTCCTCGTTGCGTCTCAACTGGTCGAACCGCGCATTCGTCTCCGCTTTGTATTGCTCGTATGCGGCGGCGAGTGTTGCAGCGGAACGGACGAGCAGCGGATGCCGCGCAAAGTCCCATGAGGTTTCAAAGGCATCCCAGTCGGTGCGGGAGATGGAGATGTTTTGGTCGACAATCTTGGAAACGCAATTGTCTTTTTGAATGATAATCGGCAAAGATGTAATATCACCAACAAGATAGTGCATGGTAGCATTGATTGCCGTCAAATACATTTGTGCAACACACGAATTTAAGAATCCTAAGATATAGAGTTGATGTTCCTCTGAAACAAATAGTGTCGGAGCTTCTACATTAAAGAGATACCCCGATGGCAAATAACGGGCTCCATAGATGCTAGACGTGGTATGCGACCATGTAATACCCTCGCGAAAAAAAAGATCTTCTCGCCCCATCGCATTTAAGCGTGCGCCGGTACAATTTCTAATTTCATACCCATCATGCTCCCAATTGACCACATAATCAAAATTACCATACCATTTTCTATACTCGCCACCTTTTATTTGCGGTGTCCACTTCTTCTCAGATAACAAATACCGCTCTTTTGAACACATTTCAAACGCAATATTACAAAGAGATACTTCATACCATTGTTTTAAGAATAAGTCATTATTCCCTGTTTGCAGCCCACTTTTTGCAAAACCATAATTTGCAATTGTTTTATTGGAATATGCAGAAACAAATTTTTCACTCACCCAATACGCAATCGGCATCCCCGGGATTTTCTCAAAGTTTTCCTGCCGTGCTATATAACGCTCTGCCCCGCTCAGATAGAGTTCTTCCTTCGCATCCTGCGTATTCGCATCGACAAGCCGTGCATACGTCCCCGCATATCCATCGATGTGTTGATTCGTGAGGATGAATGCCGTTGTCTGCACCACCTCGCCGCCAATCTCCTCGAATGCACGTGCGCCGAGATGCGCCATGCTCATGATTTCTTTTTGCAGGAGTTTTGCACGCAGTTTCTCATAGCTCGACAGGAACATCCATGCGTGCTGTGTCACCAGAGCCTCATAGCCGTCTGTCCGCGCGAAGTCTCCGCACCGCTCAATAAACGCCGCAAAAAGGTCACTCTTGCTATCAGGATACTTTTTCTTGACAAACGCCGACAAGGTCGCCGACATATTGCTGCTGCCCATATACGGCGGGTTCGTCACCACGATGTCATACTTCGCCGCGAGCCACGTTGCCTGTCGGATCAGCGGCAGAATCCTCTGATCGACTTCATCCACCCACGCGCGAAAGAGGAGGTTCCCTGCCTCCTGTTTGGCGTTCTCGATGAAGTCCACGAGCGCGTCATAGCGTTCGGGCTGCACGGTCAGCAGGGAGCCGTATTCCTTGGCGTCTTGGAATGTCTCGATGAGATCATCCACCATGCGAATGAAGTCGTCCTCGAAGGTGAGCTGCCCGACGGCGAGGCTGTCCCCCGCCGTCTCCGTCCACGTCGTGAGTCCATTGCTCTCCTCGATCGCCATCACGTTCGGCTGGATCCCGCGGCTGAAGAAGCGGCGGTCATACTGCCGCGCCTTCATCATCACGGCAAAGTAGGCGAGCTGCGCCGCACGCTCGTCGATGTCGAGGCCGTAGAGGTTGTTTTGCACGATGGACGCTGCGGCGTCGCGCGCCGTATATCCATAGTCCTCGTAGATCCGCACAAGCACGTCGAACATATAGCAGAGGATATGGCCGCTGCCCATGCAGGGGTCGATGCAGCGAATGTCCTCCGGCCTCCGGTTTGCATATTCTTTTCGCATCGCGGCCAGCTGTGTTCGGACGGTCTCCTCCTGCTCTGCTTCGGGGAGGTAGTATGTCCATGCGCTCTGCAGTGTGTCGCTCGGATGTCCCTCGAGCCACAGGCGGCCGAGGGAGTTCTCGACCATGTAGCGCACGATCCAGTCGGGGGTGAAGAGCTGCGTTGCGGCGGGGATTTTCTCCTTTGCGACCTTGATGTTTTTCTTGAGCGCGGCGAAGACTTTGTCCTTCGGCTCGGTGTTGTAGTATTGGTACAGCCAGCCGATGATCTGCACCTGATCGCGCCAGTCCTCCTCGGGAATGCTGTCCGCATCGCCCTGCGTGACCAGCCGTGCGATCACGCTGCCCTCACGGAGCAGGTTGTCCGGCAGCAGCAGTGCGGTATAATCCTCGAGCCGCTGAAACATCCCCGGCAGGATCTCGTTCAGGGCGTCGCATTGTACGATGATGAGATAGCGAAAGAGTGCCTCCTCGTCGTTGGCCTCCTTCAGGGCATAGATGCGCTCCATGTCCGCCCCCTGTAGGTCGAGATGGATCGCCTCGGTGAGGATCTGCGGACGGAACTCTCCGGCCTCGTTGGTGAAGACGCGCACATGGGAGGGCAGGTAGCCGCTCACCTCCATGAAGCGCAGTGCGGTGAAGCGGTTGAACCATGTGTAGGCGACCTCCTCCATGGTCTGCGCGTAGCCGTGCACCGCTACTTTCTCGATGAGTGCACGCCGCTGCTTCTTCTCCGTGCGGGAGAGCAGCCGACCGTCAACGCTGTCCACGTCGGGCGCGGCATCGCCATGCGGGGAGATGCCATAGCGCAGTGCCTTTTTCGATACGCGGTCGATCAGCTCCCGCCTTGCCCATACCGCATATTTCTTGATCGCATGCTTGTTCATCGCTATCTCCCTGCATCCCTCGGTGCTTCCTCAGTCCAGCTGTATGCCGTCGCAGTCCTGGAGCATGGTCTTCATGCGCCGTCGGATTTGTTCCACGTAGTCGTCGATGTCCGCCTCTGTTTCCACGGTGCGCTTGGGGAACATGGTCATTCGATGAATCGACTTGATTTTCTTCGCTTTAGGAGCCTTCTGCGGCGGCGTATGCCGCACCGCTTCCGGCTCGACTTCTTCCTTATGCAGATCTTCGATCTTGGAAAGGGCTTCGTCCTTCTGCAGCCACATGTGGTGAATCTGACTGTCCATGATCGCCAGTTGCCGAATACCGGCGATATATTCTTTCTTGTGCGCGAAGTAGTCCTCTTCCTGTTGGAGGATGCCCCGTGCCTTGCTCTCGTCCTTGGCTTTGGCACGGATTTCTTCCAGGCAGTCATCGGCGATCTTGAGAAGTTCCTGCCGCTTGCGCGCGAGCATGGCGTCGTGCTTTTCGTGTACCGCAGCCATCAGACCGTTCAGCTCCGGCAGACGCGCGTAGTGAAAGCCGCTGCCGTCCGGAATCAGCGTGATGAGACGAATGGTGTCCAGCGCCTTCTTTAACTCGGCGTCTTTTTCGATGTGCTCCAGGTCGTCCCGTAACTCCGTCTCATACTTCACCGCTTCGTCAAACAGCGCCTTCTGATTTTGGAAGAAGGATTCGACGTTCTGCACTTTTTCTTTCAGATCGTAGATGTCGTTCTTCCGGTCGATGACGCAGTCAATGAGTGCGGTGTTGTCCTTGGCGTGCGAGAGGATTTTCTGCATGGTGTCTGCTGCCGAAGCGACGAGGGCTTTATCCGGGTATTTGCGCCCCGTATAGCGGGAGAGGAGGGTCTCGTACCGCGCCTTCTCGCCCTCGAATCGATCTATGATATGACGGATCAGTCCGTCCTCGTCCTCCGGTATGTCCATCGCATCGAAGTAGTCCCGCAGGAAATCCCGAACCTCGCGGATCTTGGCGTGGGATACGGTCTGCCGCTTGGCAATGATGGTGCTCCCGATTTCGCTCTTTTTATGAAGCATCTGAGGGAGTCTCGGGTCGTTCGGCTGGATGGTGATGCCGTTATATTTCACGGTGACTTTCTGTGCGTGGATGAGGTGCGCCACGACACAGGCGATGTCCAGTTCCTTCCACCCGTACGGGATTCCCTTGTAGCGGCTCCGGATGTCCGCCATCGAGGTGCGCAGCTTCTTGGCGTGCTGTATCTCCAGATACTCCTCTACCTTGGCGGCGGCTTCGTCGTTCGCGTCCGTGCCGAAGAGGGTCTGCTTCGTGCCGCGCAGGATGGAGGAGATGTCCGCCTCACTGTCCGCATTCCGACGGATCAGAGGAAGGTCGCTGTAGATATGGGCGACGAGATACTCCAGTGCCTGATTGATCCTCCCCTTGGCATCGCCGGCTTTTAGCTGGAGCTGTTCCCCGTCCACATAGAATGTGGCGGCCTCGATTGCATGGGCGAGGGCCGCTCTTGCCTCCGCTTCGTACTTGCGCGCCTCTTCCTGATGGCCTCGGATGATGGTCTGCACGGACCGTGGGAGCTGCAGTACGTTCTTCTGACGGACGTATTTTTCCACCTTCATGGCGTTTTCGAGGGTCTGATAATAGGGTGTGTCGGCGAGGACCACCAGCGCCTGTCCCGAGGACTCACCCGTCAGATGGAGGTCGGTTTTATCGACCGCATCGGTCGCCACTGTGAGGATGCGGAGCTTCATGCCGCCCGTGGCTGCGCCGATGGGGGTCGTGTCCACCATCGGGTCGATGGGAAAGTCGTATTTGCCGTCATAGCGGTATTTCTTGGCGGTGTAAATATCGCCGAAGATCATGCTGCCGATCTTGGAGACGATGGCGGCGGTATCTACGACGGTATTGCGGTATATGCCGCGCTGGATGTCCTGCTCCTCGTCGGTGAGGAAGTGATAGACGTCCCCTGCGCGTCCGATGTAGTTCTGCATGAGGAGGCGTTCGAGCGATGCGCCCACCGTCTCGCGCATGGCGATCTTGTCCATGCTGATCCTGTCCGCCATGAGGATCACGATGTTGTCGCGTTTTGCCTTGACATCGTCGATGTAGCGCACGAGGTAGAGGAGCTTCAAGACGGCTACGTCCTGCATCGCGAGGCCGTCGCCCGCCTCGGCTGCTCGCTCGGCGCGCTCGATGACGCGTCGGATGGAGCTGTCGAGGAAGGTATGCACGGTGTCATAGAAGAGGTGGAAGGGGGCGAGCGCGTATTCGTCCTGATGCTCGATTTTCTGCGCCGCCTCCTGAAAGCCGGACAGCATGGAGCGCTCGCCGCCGGAGAGATGCGTGCCGGAGTTGCCGTGCTTTCGGATCTCGGCGAAGACCTTCTGCATGAGGATGAACTGATAGGGTACGAAGGGGAAGTTCCGCACAAATGCGCGGGCGTCCCGATAGCCCTTGATGTCGCCCACCGCCTCGGTGAAGCTGAAGAGGTTTCTGAGGACGGAGTCGTTCTCTTCGTAGATGGCTTCCAGCTCTTGCTCGGCCTCCGGCGTTTTCTTCAAGATGCGTTTCTGTATGACCTCGTCCGCCGAAGCCGATGAGAGGGAGAGGCGGGTCTTGAAGCGCGCCTGAATCCGAGAGAATTCATTTTCGCGCGCCTTGATGACTTCGTCGATGGCCTCCTGCCCCGTGCAGACGACCCAGACCTTGCCGCGGCACGCGCTGCCGATCGTCTCCACCAGCGACTGGAGGTTCAGGAGGAGGTCGGTGTCGCCGCCCACATACTGACCAACCTCGTCGATCATGAAGAGCAAGCGGAAGTCCTGCGGCTGGGCTTCCACGTATTCTCTGATCTCAGAGACGAGCCTTGCGATGGAGATCTCTACGGTCTCCGTGCCGTTGAACCAGTTCTTGGCGGCGCTCTCGCTCATGCCGACACTCGCCATGAGCGTCTCCACCACATCATCTTCAAAAAAGGCAAAGGAGTCCCGCGCCTTTCGCCACGATGTGCCGTGCTTTTGTGCAAAGGTGCGGCGAAACGCCTCGGTTCTGCCCTGTTTTTCTATGAACTGCTCCAGCTTGGCGACCTTCAGATCCTCTCCATAGAAGCCCAGATAGTTGTAGAACATCTTGGCAAATACGCGAAGTACCGCCGTCCTGTCTTTGTTGCTGAAGCCTTGGATGTCGATGTTGAAGAGGATGGTGTCCGTCTTTCCCCTGGTGGCGTCGTCAATCATCCGAAAGGTGTCGGCATCATCCTCGAGCTTCCTGCGGAAGCGCTCGACCGTTCGGATCCCCTGCACGTCCCTGTTCTCCAGGAGGTAGGAGAGCATCTTGAGAAAGTGCGACTTGCCGCTGCCGAAGAAGCCGGAGATCCATACGCCGATGTCTGCGGTGTCCTCCCCGAACGATGCGCCATAGTTGCGGAAGAATGTCCGGAGGTGCTTTTTCAGCTCGCGCGTGATGACATACTCATCAAGCTCTTGGACGAGGACGCGGCTCTCATCCTGATCGACCTTGACCACGCCGTTGATCTTGCGGTTGATGTCCTCTGCGAACATGTCTTTTATCATCATAACGCGCACCTCTTTCGTCGTCCTATACGATATTGAATGCCCGATAGTACGGATTGGGCGTCAGCTTGTCAAACAGTCTTACATAGCGGCCATCGAATGTCCCCGGATACATGACTAGGATCGGTACGTCGGAAAAATGCGGCTGCATGGCATCGAGCAGCGCATGGACGCGAATGAAGGGAAACGCCTCCCCCACACCCGTGATGAGAATGACGTCGCCGACGCTATGAGGCACGGCCTTCATTTTTTCGATGAAGGCAAGGTTGTTCGCGATCCGCGCCAAGTGCGCCAAGATGAACGCATGGCCTTTTTTTTGCTCAAGATCGGGGATCTTGTCCGTAATGCGTTTGTCCTTGCAGATGTCGAGAAATACGCGGTAAAGGTTATACGCTATGATGCGGCAGCCGCGGCCGGCGTCCCTTATCAAGCGCTCCGTAAAATGGCGAACCGCCATTTCCTCCTTGGGATCATAGCAGAACATGCGAATGTTGACTTCGTTGGACAGCCCTTTTCCTTTGAGAAAGTCTGGGCTCTCGATCAGCTGCCGAAGGGCGTCAAGACGCTCGTTCAATTTGCTCATCCATCGATTCTCCTATCCCAAACAGTTGAACGCCGGGAGGGCGATTTCCTGCCCGGCCGCCCGCATGGCGTGCTCCAAAATCGGGCTGAGCAGCACGGGGTTCAATCTCCGCGCCGCAGAGCTATCCAGATACGCGTTCTCCACCAGTGTCCTTGTGAGGACTTGCCTGAGCTTTACGATCGTGTTGTCGCTCCATGCGGCGACCCAATCATCCTGCTCTTGCAGGCGCAGGAAAAACGCGTGCAGGTCCGCCCTGCCGAAGGAGCTGTCCAAGTGACGATATTTCGCGCCGATCACCGTGACCATGAAATCCCATACCAGGCGATATTGCCGCATCATGGCATAGAGACAGATCTGCTTTGCCACATCGGCGGATTCCCCGGCGATGGCAGCGATCAAGGTCCGATCGGCGAGGGCATCCAAGCGTCGCAGGCAGGTGAGCGCCATCCGGCGAACGGATTTCTCTGTTGGATATTGAAAAAGATTTTCAGAGATGATCTTTGTCAGGACTTCATCCCTTTCAAGTCCTTCCGTCACCAGTTTCGCCGTGGTTCGCAT
>ERZ772986.1621-NODE-1621-length-12685-cov-2.646635_pt1 | contig 12685 bp, 10 predicted proteins | sample MGYA00511898_ERZ772986 | MGnify/ENA primary metagenome ERZ772986 (study PRJEB29015, sample SAMEA2737934) | human oral metagenome | biome: human oral; feature: human-associated habitat; material: dental | place: China | collected 2148 ... | reverse complement strand
TGTTAAGGAAGTGCTTGATGCCGGAGATAAGGCACTGGCAAGAACCCCTGAACTTCTTCCGGTATTAAAACAGGCGGGAGTAGTGGATTCAGGCGGTCAGGGACTTATGGAAATCATAAGGGGAGTATATGATTCTATAATGGGCAAAGAGCTTGATTATAGCAGTATAGAGATGCCTAAACCTAAGACACCTGTAAAAATGGGTATGCATATATCCAAGGCGGAAGTTGATACCGCAAATATTAAGTTCGGATACTGTACCGAATTTATTATCAACCTTGAAAAAGAGTTTAAGGAAAATGACGAAGAGAGCTTTAAGGCATTTCTTGAAACCATAGGAGATTCCTTAGTATGTGTATCTGATGACGAGGTTGTCAAAATACATGTTCATACTAACGATCCCGGGCTTGCTTTACAAAGAGCCCTGGGCTACGGTTCACTGACCCGTATTAAGATAGATAACATGAGGGAACAGCATGAAGAGCAGCTTCTTAAAGAAATGATAGAAAGCGGAGAAGTAGAAGTAGACAATGCTGAAACCGAAACAAAGAAGGATGTTGAATTAAAAGAATACGGCTTTATAAGTGTATCTTCAGGTGAGGGACTGAGCGATATTTTTAAAGGCTTGGGAGTAGATGAGGTTATAGAGGGTGGACAGACCATGAATCCAAGCACGGAGGATATACTTTTTGCTATAGACAAAGTCAATGCAAAGAATATTTATGTACTGCCAAATAATAAAAATATAATTTTAGCTGCCAATCAGGCTGCAGAGCTTATACAGGATAAAAATATAATGGTAGTCCCTACCAAGACTATACCACAAGGACTTAGTGCGGTTATAGCTTTTATGCCTAATATAGGCAGTGAAGAAAACCTTAATAATATGCAGGAAGAGATACAGAAGGTAAAGAGCCTTCAGGTAACCTATGCGGTAAGAACTACTTCTATTGATGATTTTGATATAGAAGAGGGCGACATCATGGCTATAGGTGATGCCGGCATAGTAAGCGTCGGCAAGTCTATAGATGATACCGTGCTTGACGGTCTTGCAAAACTTATAAATGAAGAGACTGAACTTGTAAGCCTGTATTACGGTGCTGATATTAAGGAAGAAGAAGCCGAAAAACTTAAAGAAAGATTGAGTGATAAATATAGTAATATAGATATTGAGCTGAACAAGGGAAGTCAGGCGGTGTATTATTATATAGCATCAGTTGAATAAATTTACAGAGCTTTTACAAGATAAGGTATTTTATTTTGTAAAAGCTCTTTATAATTGGAAAATAGTTACAGTTTAGGTAGTTTAGATATATATGTATAATATAGCAAATGAAAGCTTGCTTTCAGGTGTATATTATACATGTATATCTATCAGGCTACTGCCAAAATTCATCTTCGTCTAATTTATAGATAAAAATTAAATATTTTTAGTTTTTTTTGACGAAGATGAGTGTTCTACCAAAACTGTAACGGAAAATAAGCCGCTTAGCGAAATAAACAAAAAAATATATATCGTTATAGTTAAATTTGTGCTATAGTATAGGGTAGTATTTGTATGGAGAAATGAATGAAAAATTTATACATAGCTGAAAAGCCCTCGGTTGCCAATGAATTTGCTAAGGCGCTTAAACTTAATACCAAGAAAAAACAGGGTTTTTTAGAAGCGGACAATGCCGTAGTAACATGGTGTGTAGGGCACCTTGTGACCATGAGTTATCCTGAAAGTTACGGGGAACAGTACAAAAGATGGTCGCTTGACACACTGCCTTTTTTACCAAAGGTATTTAAGTACGAGGTTATTGACGCTGTAAAAGAGCAATATAAAATAGTAAGCGGCTTATTAAATAGAGAAGATATAGCCTGCATATATATATGCACCGACTCCGGAAGAGAAGGAGAGTATATATATAGACTTGTAGATAATATGGCTAAGGTTAATAAGCCGAGAAAAAGAGTTTGGATAGACTCTCAGACGGAAGAGGAGATATTAAGGGGTATAAAAGAAGCAAAAGACTGGTCATTTTATGATAATTTGGCTGCCTCCGCTTACCTGAGAGCCAAAGAAGATTACCTGATGGGTATTAATTTTTCCAGACTGCTTACATTAAAGTACTCAAAAACCTTGGCTACCTTATTAAAAAAAGACCGAGTAGTACTTAGTGTCGGTAGAGTAATGACCTGTGTGGTAGGCATGGTAGTCAGAAGAGAGAGAGAAATCAGAGACTTCAAAAAAACCGTATTTTATAAAATCATTGTAAAACTTGCATTTGAAAATAAAGATAATTTTATAGAAGGCGAGTTTAGGGCAGTTGAAGAAAGCAAGTATTATAATTCTCCTAAGCTTTATAAAGATAACGGATTTTTACAAAAAGAAGATGCGGATAAGTTTATTTTAGAATTAAAGCCTTATGACAAGGCAACAGTAATAGAAGCCAAGAAAAAGAAGGAGCTTAAAAATCCTCCGCTTTTATATAATCTTGCCGAGCTTCAAAACGACTGCTCTAAAAAATTCAAGATAAGTCCGGATGAAACTCTTAAAATAGCTCAAAAATTATACGAAAGGAAATTACTTACCTACCCAAGAACAGATGCAAGGGTTTTATCAAAAGCGGTTGCCAAAGAGATTTATAAAAATCTTTCAGGGCTTAAAAGATATGAGACTTTACAAAAAGAAGTTGAGGAAGTTCTAAATAACGCTCTTTATAAAAACCTCGAAAAAACAAGGTATGTAGATGATAAGAAAATTACCGACCACTATGCTATAATACCTACAGGTCAGGTTAATTTATCCGGCTTATCACCACTTGAGCTTAAAGTTTATGAGCTTATTTGCAAAAGGTTTATAAGCATATTTTTCCCGGCGGCGGAGTATATGAAGTACAATATAGAAAGCCTCATTGAAAAAGAACATTTCTTTACTACTTTTAAAGTACTTACCAAAATAGGTTATCTTAAAGTTTTGGGAGCAGAATCCGAAAAGCTTGATAAGACTAATGACACGGATGATACAAGGGACTACGATCCCGAATTTATAAACTTACTTAACTCTATTAAAAAAGGAAGATTGCTTAATGTTGAAGATATGTATACAAAGACCGGAGAGACTTCAGCTCCTAAAAGATACTCTTCAGGTTCTATGATACTTGCCATGGAGAATGCCGGTCAGCTCATAGAAGATGAAGAGCTTAGAAGCCAAATAAAATCAAGCGGTATAGGTACATCTGCAACAAGGGCTGAGATACTAAAAAAACTGATTACTATAAAGTACCTTTCCTTAAATCCTAAGACTCAGGTAATTACACCAAGTCTTTACGGGGAAATGGTCTACGAAGCGGTCTATAATTCTATCAGGCAACTGCTCAACCCCGCCCTTACGGCAAGCTGGGAGAAAGGGCTTTCCATGATTACGCAAGGCAGCATTGACTCAAAAGAATATATGGATAAGCTTGAACATTTTGTAAAAAGTAAGGTGCTGGCAGTAGCAAACTTAAACAATCAGTATAGCCTTAATAAGGCATATCAGGATATATATAAACATTATAATTAGACCTATAAGGAGAAAAGTATGACAAAACAAGAAGTAAGGTCTTTGGAGTTATTTGATTTATCTAAAACCATAGCTAGGGAGCTTTTTGAAAAACACAGTTATCCATGGGAGGTTTTGGCTGAACTGGAAAGCTTTATATTGGAGCTTGGTAAAAAGCTCGATCCTAATGAATATGATAAAAAAGGTGATGATATTTGGATACATAAAACAGCCAAGATAGCACCTACGGTGTCATTAAAAGGGCCTGCAATAATATGCGAAGGTGCAGAGCTTAGGCAGTCCGCCTTTATAAGAGGCTCTGTAATTATAGGAAAGGGAAGTATAGCGGGAAATTCCTGTGAGTTTAAAAATTCTGTTTTATTTGATGATGTGCAGACTCCGCATTATAATTATGTAGGAGACTCTATACTCGGATATAAGTCCCACATGGGTGCCTCTTCCTTAACCAGTAATGTCAAGTCGGATAAAAGTTTAGTAAAGATACATCTTGGTAATGAGGATCTTGAAACGGGAAGAAAAAAAGTAGGTGCCATGTTGGGTGATTTTGTAGAAGTCGGCTGCGGCTCTGTATTAAATCCCGGTACGGTAATAGGTAAAAACAGTATAATCTATCCCTTATCAAGTGTTAGAGGAACTGTAGCCGCAAATAGTATTTACAAGGCAAAGGATGATGTTGTAAAGAAAAATTAACTTATAAAAATTACAATAATTATAGAAAGGACTAAGGCTATGAAAAAAGAAGTAGTTTTACAAAGAATGAAGGAAGATTGTTTAATAGCTGTTATTCGTGCAAAAAACAAAGAGCAGGGCGAGAAATTGGTAGACTCCATAATAAAGGGCGGAATCAACTTTATAGAAATAACCATGACTATGGATGAGGGTAATCCTGTAGAATTTATTGCCTTCCTTGCACAAAAGTACAAGGATAATCCGAAGATAGTAATAGGTGCAGGTACGGTACTTGATCCGGAGACTGCAAGACTTGTAATTTTGGCAGGTGCCAACTATGTGGTAAGCCCCGCTTTTAATCCTGAAACTATTAAGTTATGTAACAGATACAGAGTTCCGGTTCTCCCGGGAGTTATGTCGCCTACAGAAGCTATTATGGCTTTGGAAGCAGGCTGTGATGTAATTAAACTCTTCCCGGGCAATATCTTGGGACCTGCGGCTATCAGCACCTACAAAGGTCCTCTGCCACAGGGTGAATTTATGCCGAGCGGCGGTGTGGATGTAGATAATGTTGATAAGTGGCTTAAAGCCGGAGCTTATGCAGTCGGTACAGGTTCAAGCCTTACCAAGGGGGCAAAGATCGGTGATTTTGAAGCCGTAGAAGCTAAGGCAAGAGAATTTTTCGAAGCTGTAAAGAAAGCAAGAAGCTAATACTGGAGGTTTATATATGTCAAGAGTTTTTGAAGGTGCAGGTATCGCACTTATTACCCCGTTTCGTGAAGATGGGAGTGTTAATTATGAAAAGTTGAAAGAACTCTTAGAGGATCAAATAGCTAATAAAACTGATGCTATCATTATATGCGGTACTACCGGAGAACCCTCTACGCTAACAATAGAGGAGCATTTGGATGTGATTGAAGCTACTGTAAAGCATGTCAATAAAAGAATACCGGTAATAGCCGGTTCCGGCTCCAACTGTACTCAAACAGCGGTATATCTTTCAACAGAGGCTGAAAAAAGGGGAGCTGACGGACTTTTGGTCGTTTCTCCTTATTACAATAAGGCAACACAAAAGGGGCTTATCAAGCATTTCTCCACGGTTGCAGCCTCAGTTAAGATACCTATAATATTATATAATATTCCCGGAAGAACCGGAGTTACCATACAGCCGGAAACTATCAGTTATCTGGTAAGAAATGTAGAAAATATAGTAGGTGTTAAGGAAGCTTCGGGAGATATGTCTGCAATTGCCAAGATGTTCCATCTGTGTCAGGATATTGATATTGCCGTATACTCAGGTAATGACGATCAGATAATACCTATTATGTCTCTCGGAGGTGTAGGTGTTATATCGGTACTCAGTCATGTAGCCCCGAGGCAGACCCATGAGATGTGCAGGGCTATGCTTGACGGAGATGTAAAAAAAGCTGCCAAGATGCAGCTTGATGCCTTGGATGTAATCAATAATCTCTTTACAGAGGTCAATCCTATACCTGTAAAGGCAGCTATGAATATGCAGGGAAAAGATGTCGGCGGCCTTCGATTACCGCTTACATATATGGAAGAAGAGCATCAAAAGGCACTTGAAAAAAGTATGAGAGAGTATGGTATATTATGATAAAAGTATTATTAAACGGTTGTCTTGGTGCTATGGGACTTGTGATATCCGAGCTTGTTGAAAAGGTAAACGATATGGAAATAGTTGCAGGCATAGACAGAAAGTGTAAGGAAGCGGATTTTACCTCAAAGTATACTTATGCGGTTTATGAAAGCCCTTCGGATGTAAAAGAAGAGGCGGATGTCTGCATAGATTTTTCAAGTGCTTTGGCAGTAGACGGTATACTGGATTACTGTACTAAGAAAAAACTTCCTCTGGTGCTTTGCACAACCGGACTTAGCAATGAGCAATTGGAAAATGTTAAAAAAGCTTCCGAAACTATTGCTATTTTACGCTCTGCCAATATGTCCATAGGAGTTAATTTACTCCTTAAATTAGTGGCACAGGCAACAAAAGCACTTGAAAATAAAGGTTTTGATATAGAAATAGTTGAAAAACATCATAACAGAAAACTTGATGCACCAAGCGGTACTGCGCTTGCCTTAGCAGATGCAGCCAATGAAGCTGCAGGAAACACTTATGAGTATAACTTTTCAAGGTCTGAGAGAAGAGAGAAAAGACCTGTAACTGAAATAGGCATCGCCTCAGTAGGAGAGCATGATGTAATTTTTGCCGGAGAAGATGAGGTTATAACCTTATCCCACAGTGCTTATTCAAGGAGTATTTTTGCAAAGGGTGCCGTGGAGGCTGCTAAGTTTTTGTATAATAAAAAAGCCGGTATATACAGTATGTTTGATGTACTCTAAATAGGAGCACAGCACATAATAATTACTAATTAATAGTATAAAGAGCTTTGTATTTATTTGCATAAATAACATTGCTTAAATTATATATCTTTTATATAATCGTATATTGATAAAGATATCTTCAATAACTTAAATGTGAAAGGAATACATGATGGAAAAGCTTGAGCAATTATATGAAGGTAAAGCTAAGAAAGTATTTAAAACAAATGACCCTGATGTACTTATAGTATCATACAAGGATGATGCAACAGCATTTAACGGTGAGAAAAAGGGTACGATAGTAGGTAAGGGTGCGATCAATAATCGTATGACCAACCACATCTTCAAACTTTTGGAAGAAAGAGGAGTTCCCACTCATTATATTAATGAGCTTAGTGACACCGATACTGAAGTTAAGGCTGTTAGTATAGTTCCTTTGGAAGTAATCGTAAGAAATTACTCCGCCGGAAGTTTTGCTAAAAAACTGGGTATGGAAGAAGGGATAAAGTTAAAAGTACCAACCCTTGAGTTTTCATATAAGGATGATGCTTTAGGCGATCCTTTCATCAACGGATATTACGCACTTGCACTTGATCTTGCCACACAGGAGGAGATAGATAAGATTGCAAGTTATGCATTTAAGGTAAATGAAGTTCTTATTTTGCTAAACTCGGTATAGATCTGATAGATTTTAAGATTGAGTTCGGCAGATACCATGGCGAGATAATACTTGCTGATGAGATCTCTCCGGATACTTGCAGATTGTGGGATAAGGAAACTCATGAAAAGCTTGATAAGGACAGATTCAGAAGAGATCTCGGTCATGTAGAAGATGCCTATAAGGAAGTCTTTAAGAGATTAGGTATAGAGTAAGATATTTATAATAAAGGAGGTTCAGGAAATGGACTATTTAGAAATTGAGAAGGTTGTAGGCAGAGAGATTCTTGATTCCAGAGGAAATCCTACCGTAGAAGCTGAAGTATGGCTTTATGACGGTACTGTAGGAAGAGGCGCTGCACCAAGCGGAGCTTCTACAGGTGAGTTTGAAGCTTTGGAATTAAGAGACGGCGATAAGTCTCGTTACCTTGGAAAGGGTGTTTCAAAGGCTGTTGAAAATATAAATACTATAATTAATGATACTTTGGAGGGTATGAATGCTGCAGATATCTATGCTATAGATAAGGCTATGATAGCTGCCGACGGTACCAAGGACAAGTCAAAACTCGGTGCCAATGCCATACTTGCAGTATCTATAGCTGCGGCAAGAGCTGCGGCTGAGTCTATGTGCTTACCTTTATATAGATTTTTAGGAGGAGTTTCAGGAAACAGACTCCCTGTACCTATGATGAATATATTAAACGGCGGTGCTCATGCAAGCAATACCGTAGACATACAAGAGTTTATGATTATGCCTGTAGGTGCCAAGAGCTTTAAAGAGGCTTTAAGATGGTGTGCGGAAGTATTCCATTCACTTGCTAAGATACTTAAGTCAGAAGGTCTTGCTACCTCAGTAGGAGATGAGGGCGGTTTTGCACCAAATCTTAAGAGCGATGAGGATGCCATCAAGTACATACTCAAGGCAGTTGAGGCGGCAGGTTATAAGCCGGGTACAGACTTTATGATAGCTATAGATGCGGCTTCAAGCGAGTGGAAGACCGGTACTATAGGAAAGTATAAGCTTCCTAAGGCAGGTACCGAGTTTACCGCTACAGAGCTTATAGCTTATTGGAATGACTTGGTTGAAAAGTATCCTATCATTTCTATCGAAGACGGTCTTGATGAAGAAGACTGGGAAGGTTGGAAGGAGCTTACCAAGGAGCTTGGCGGTAAGGTACAGCTTGTAGGAGACGATTTATTCGTTACCAATACCGAGAGACTTTCAAAGGGTATCGAAATCGGTGCAGGTAATTCAATACTTATCAAACTTAACCAGATAGGTTCGGTTTCAGAGACACTTGAGGCTATTAAGATGGCTCACAAGGCAGGATATACCTCAATATCTTCACATCGTTCAGGCGAAACAGAGGATACTACTATAGCAGACCTTGCGGTTGCACTTAATACTTGCCAGATCAAGACCGGTGCTCCAAGCAGATCTGAGCGTGTGGCTAAGTACAACCAACTTCTCAGAATTGAGGAAGAACTCGGTGAGGCGGCTGTATATCCGGGTATGGCAGCATTTAATGTAAAAAGATAGGAATTAAACATATATGTAAAATACTTCAGGGCTTAGTAAATTATGTCAGTGAAGTATTTTGCATATAAGGTGAAAAAAGATGGACAGAAAAGTTCTTGTAGTAATTGATATGCAAAATGATTTTGTTGACGGTGCACTTGGTACTAAGGAAGCCGTGTCCATAGTTCCTTTCGTAGTGGATAAAGTGAAGGAATTGATATCGGACGGTTATGAGGTGATTTTTACCAAAGATACTCATGATGAGGAATACTTGTCAACGCAAGAAGGAAACAAGCTTCCGGTCAAGCACTGTATCAAGCTAAGTCACGGATGGGAGCTTATTAAAGAATTGCAGGATATACAAAGCCAATATAATCTTAAGGTAATAGAAAAACCGGGCTTTGGAAGTATGGAGCTTGCAGAGTACTTAAAAGCAAAAGATAGGCAAAATCCAATCAAAGAAGTTGCTTTCTTGGGACTTTGCACCGATATTTGTGTGGTGTGCAATGCACTTTTGATTAAGGCGGCATTACCTGAAAGCTTATTAAAAGTTTATTCCGATTGCTGTGCCGGAGTAAGTCCGGAGGCACATAAGGCTGCACTGCAAACAATGAAAAGTTGCCAAGTAGAGATTATCTAGCTACTATACCAAAGATTTTTGATAGGTGTAATCAGTAAGCAAGTTGTTTGGCATACTTAGAAAATAGATATTATCAAGTGAATAAAATATAATAGTCAAGCAGAGAGTAAGAACTGCTTGTTGCTAAACAAAAAGAGAGGAGTAAAATTTGTTACCCCTCTCTTTTTAACTATTCGCTAAACTCATGTTTAACGAATAGTTAAGCTTTTTTTTCTAATTAGCCTGTGAACTCGTAGCCTCTTCCTTTGAAACACTTGATTTTGTTCCAAAACCGCTTTTTTCAACTATATAGTTGCTTATATCTATAAGTTCTCTACTTGGTCTGTATCCACTGTCCTTATATAAAAGCTCATGTAGTTTCCTTACATTGCTTTCCAAGGTTACAGGTATAACATAATTAAGTTTTCCTATATCCTTAGTATCATTATCAAACGGGAAACCTAAACTGTCGGTCAATTTATATTTGTCGGCATCTCTTACAAGCGGTATAAGATCGTCAATTGATATACTGCTTGAAACTTCCGGATATACGCTTAACACCAGATTTTTAAGAGTATTAAAATCCGACTGCTTAGCCTTTTCAAGCGCCAAATCAGCAATCTTTCTTTGCCTTTCGGTTCTGTTAAAGTCTGTGTCCATAAGCCTAAGCCTTGCATAGGCTACCGCCTGTACTCCGTCCAAATGATGTTTGCCCGGATAGGCAAGCTGATGTGAACCTATACCCGTAGACTCTACCGTTTCGGTTATAAATGAATTAATATACTCAAATTCCGCTTCGCTAATTTCTACATCAACTCCTCCAAGTATATTAATGGCATCAACTACAGACTTCCAGTTAAAGGTGATATAGTCATCTATCTTGATATCAAGCATACGCTCCAAAGTTGCTACAGCCTGTTTATGACCGCCTAAAAAATAGGCTTCATTAAGTTTATGATACTTACCGCTTGCATCTATCATACTGTAGGTATCTCTATATATGGATACCAGCTGTATTTCTTTAGTTTCCCTGTTAATATTGCATACAATATCAACATCTGCCAAGGCTCCGGCTTCCGTTTCTCCGCCTCTGGAGTCTACACCGAATATAGCTATGGTATAATATCCGCTTTGTTTGTAAAAAAATCCGTAGGCAAAGTAAGAAAAACCTAAAAGTAATACTAAAAGAAATACGGTACTAAAAAGCTTCTTTACTCTTTTACCTATTTTTCCATCCTTTGTTTTCGCCGCTTTGTTCTCAGTCTTTTTACTTCGTCTTACTATAGGTATAGGCTGATTTTTACGACTTACAAGCAGGTTGTTTTTAGGTTTTTGCGGCTTTTTGATTTTCTTTACTTCTCTCTTCTTCTCTTTTTTAATAACTTTTATTTTGGGCTTTCTTTTGGGAATACCTTTAGTTTCTTTTTTTTCTTCTCTTTTTATAGGGAAAATTTCTAATTCTTTTTTTTCTGCTTCTTTTGCTTTTCTTTTTTCATTCTGTTGCTTAATATAATCCTTATAGTCTTTTCTTGCTATTGCAATATCAAGCTCTTTTTCAGGTTCTTTTTGAAGCGCAAAAATCTTCTCATCTTCAATACCTGTTGTATTTCCCTCAGCATCGATTTCATATATTGAAGCCCTTTTATATGAAACCTGATTTTGAAGCAAAATGGAAGAATTTGCTTTTTTATGTCTGGCACGAATCTTTTTTAACCTTGCAAGATCCGACAGATATTTTCTCTTCTCCTCGCTGTCATCTGAGTGTATTTCATCATCTCTCATAAAATAAAACTTTCTTTAATACAATTTACTGTCCCGATCCTTCTTTAATAGCTATGTAATTCTTTATCAGTTCAACACAGCCTTCAAGCCCCAACCTGCTACTGTTGATGCACAGATCATAGCTTTTTGAATCACTCCAGTGTTTATTGGAATAATAGTTATAATAACTTGATCGTTTCTTATCTATTTTTATCATCAAATCTTTTGCCTTATCTTCTGATATGCTCTGAGTTTCTGCAATACGCACTATCCTGTCTTCTTCATCCGCATTAATAAAAACTGTCAGCAAATTCTTGTGCTCTGCCAAAGCATAATCGGCACATCTTCCTATAATTACACAGGACTCACTTTCAGCTATTTGTTTAATAGCATCAAACTGAGCAAGAAATATCTTGTGATTAATAGGCATATCAAGATAAGAAGAAGAAGTATAGCCAAGTGAATATGTGTCCATTACTAAAGAATAGAGAAAACTGTTGGTAGGTCTTTCATCATGTGACTCAAAAAGCTCCTGGCATATTCCGCTGCTCTTTGCTGCAGCTGCTAAAAGTTCTTTATCATAGCACTTTATACCAAGTTCCTGTGCCAAAAGTTCGCCTATTTTCTTGCCGCCACTGCCCGCCTGTCTTCCTATAGTAATAACCAAGTTGTCTTTCATATCTATACTCCTCTCTAAAAATTAATATTATAATTTATTTAATAGCCTATCAAAATATTCAGGAAGCTCAGAATCAAACTCCACATATTCGAGACTGCTCGGATGTATAAAGCCCAGTGTTTTGGCATGTAAGCACTGTCCTGTCAGCTCAAACGGAGATTTTGAGTATCCGTATATGCCGTCTCCTAAAAGCGGATGTAATATATAAGCCATATGAACTCTTATCTGATGTGTTCTGCCTGTTTTTAATTCACATTCTATGTAGGTATAGTTTTTAAACCTTTGCAACACCCTATATCTAGTATAAGCGTATTTTCCGCTTTCGTCTACCACTGAAAACTTTTTTCTGTCCAAATTATGTCTGCCTATATAGTTTTCTATCACTCCGCTATCTTCTTTTATGACCCCATGTACTATAGCATGGTACTTTCGACTTATAGTATGCTCTCTTAGCTGATTTGCTATAAAATTATGAGACCTGTCATTCTTGCATACTATTAAAAGTCCTGTAGTATCCTTATCTATCCTGTGAACTATCCCAGGTCTTAGCACACCGTTGATAGAGGACAGGTTATCCTTGCAATGGTACATTAAGGCATTGACTAAAGTTCCGCTTATATGTCCGTTTGAAGGATGTACTACCATACCTTTGGGCTTATTGACTATTATCAAGTCATCATCTTCATAACGAATATCCAAAGGTATATCCTCTGCCTGTATATCAAGTTCACTTGGACTTGGAATTTGTATTTCTATCAATTCTCCGATACTTACCTTGTAGCTGCTTTTTACTTCTTTTCCGTTAACTTTTATAGCACCGTCTTTTATAAGTTTTTGTATATGCGAGCGGCTAAGCCCTATGCCTGCAAGGTTAATATGGTTGTCTAT
>ERZ772986.1619-NODE-1619-length-12693-cov-3.404257_pt1 | contig 12693 bp, 10 predicted proteins | sample MGYA00511898_ERZ772986 | MGnify/ENA primary metagenome ERZ772986 (study PRJEB29015, sample SAMEA2737934) | human oral metagenome | biome: human oral; feature: human-associated habitat; material: dental | place: China | collected 2148 ... | reverse complement strand
ATACTCAGGTAAAGAATCTTGATATTTTGTCAATTCAAATATATTTTTATATACTTAATGCTTTTTGTATATACCTCTTTAATATTACAGCTCTTATGAATTTATTATCTATGGGTAAATGCTAAAGCGTTTAGCTAAATTAATACTTATGTTTACACCAACAACTCATCAATATTAACCTTGCAACCTCTTTAGGTTTTATAAAAACTGTAATTTACAGAAAACTATTTACATATAAGGGCATTAAATATTATTGCAATACCTTTTTTATTCCGCCTTTGTATTAAATTAAATTAGATTATAAACGCTTGTAACTTACTTAACTCACTAATATTTTCTATAAGGTTTAATATCTATAACCATAATAGTAATCATCAGCAAGTTCATCCAAATCATGAATTTGAACTACACCGTTAACTGTCCATGCACCGTCAGAATTAACATAATAACCGTCAGGTGTCCATCCGTTCATATACAAATAGCCTTCCCAGTCAAAACAATAACACTCTGCTATTCCGTCATCGTTTCCGTCAAGCCAAACCCATTCATTTGAAGGATACATTCCATATCCGTAGTCATACCACCATCTGCCTTCCCTGGGAACATAATTCCATCCTTCTTTCGCATTGGCAGTTATTGAAAACATACTTGCAATAACTGTAAACGCTACAAATAATCTTATACCTTTCATGATGCCATCCTTTGATACAATTCCTTTAGTTCAATACTACAGTTATGTTTACTTTTATTAATACTGTCCGTCTTCATTTACTCTGTAGCCGTCAGGAGTTACTTCATTTCTATACATAGAGCCTAAGGGGCGTATATCGGTATTATTTAAATAGTACCACTCACCGTCACTTCCAAGTTCCCATGTTTTTTCACTGGTCTGAGGTGTAAAGAAATACCACTTGCCTGATATTAAATGCCATCCCTTAAACATCTTTCCGCTATCAAGATCAAGATAATACCATTTATTGTCATAATTATCATAATGCCAACCCTTCTTTAAGGTATTTCTTGTGCGTCCGCTATAGTAGTACCATTCATCTTCTTTATTATCATATATCCATCCTGACTTGGACAGTACAGCTTTACCTCCGCCATAACTGTTTGAGCCGCCGCCTGAGCCGCTGCCTGAACCGCTGCCTGAACCGCTGCCGGAACCGCCGCCTATACCGCTGCCGGAACCACCTGAGCCACCGCCTGTTCCGCCTGTTCCGCCTGTTCCGCTGCCGGAACCGCCTGAGCCACTGCCTGTACCGCCTGTTCCGCCGCCTGATGGGGTAAGTACCTTCTCACACAGCAAAGTATAAATTACAGTCTTTGCTGTAGCTCCCTGTGCAAATGTTGTACTTATAAATACCTTGGGAGGAGTGCCTGCCACAAATTGTGCTGACGAATAAGCTTGTGTATCCTTTACACGATATTTTTGACCTGCATCACTTGAAGTAGCAATAAATTCAAGCTTTGTATTCTCCCATTTATTATCCTGATAAAGCTTTCCGCTATCAGTTAGAAGCAGATTTCCTGAACCGTCCACATATCTTATTGTATATGGAAGATATACATTTGCCTTGATTTTTATATTTAAGTATAACATTACTGCAGGATCGAATACTTGAATCGATGAAGAACTGATATCAAGCTCATACTTTCCTACCGGCTGAGCCGTACCTGTGATTTCTAAATCATAATTCGAACTAGCGCCGAAATTCAAATCGCTTGCTCCTATAGGATGGCTAGTAACTGTTTGCGTTGCAGTGTACCCCAACGATTCATTTACATGTTCACCATACTGGTAGTCAAATGTAGGTTCATAGTCTCTGTTAATAATAGTCGCATGTGCCGGTATTGCACTTATAAGTATTAAACCGACTGCAATGCCAAGTACCGCAAAGCTGTTACGGATTAGACTTTTTCCTTTCATATACTAACTCCTTTCTTTGTTCAATAATGCTTTTGCTTATAATTTAAGAATATAACTTCTTTCCTTAACACAGCCTCTTAGTCCTTTTTAGTTTTCTCTGCTTCTAATAAACTTAAGCTAGATTAAGTTTTGTTATTTCCTTGTCCACATGCTACAGCAAAAAATCAAGAAAATATATTATCCAATGAATACTTTTTTGTAAAAAAACAAAATAGTATTCATTGAATAAGAACATATTGCACAAGAATACAGGCTGTTTTTTATGCTATATGCCCTATTTAAAGAGTTTTTTATTTCGGTTAGCCTAAATTTTTTTTAATATATTAATTCAGCTTATATTGCTACAGCTTCTAAATACACCTTGATTGAAATAATTTTCAGTATATAAATTTTAGTCTATATGTTTTACAAATAAAAACGACAGACTCCGGTATTCAAACTAGGAGGCTGTCGCCTTTTATTATATATAAACTATTCAACCCATGAAAGTTTCCTTCTTTTTTCTTTTATATCCTCAACTATCTTTTCACCAAGCGACTTGGGATCAACATCCACATACATTACCGAACCCAAGGTCTTTCTTGTACTTTCTTTTAAGAACTCCACAGTTTTCGGTGAGCCATGTATAGGTGCTTCCACACAGTGATAAGAATTAAGCCCATGCAACCTGAAACCCAAAGCTGCATTGATACCCTTTTCATTAGACCATTCCGGAGATGAAAAAGCATAGGGCATATCTTTTAAGTCCTTACCGTGAAAAGCGGCTATTGCTCCGAAAATAGCTGAAGAACGGGTATTATCTATACATTCACCCACATGCATAACAGGTGGCATATTGTCTTTTTCAAGGAATTTTCTTAAACTGTCGCCACACTTTGAGTATGCAAGTTCACTTGTTTGGCAATACCCCATCTTTAATAGAGGAAAAGAGGCACAGCCGTTAGTCAAAATCAAAATATTATTTTTCAAGAGCACATCAGCCACATCAATAATAGCCTTCTCATAGGTAACTCTGGGGTTATTGCAACCTACAAGATTGACTATTCCTCTTATAGTTCCGCTTTTTAGTGCATCTGCGAGCGGTTGCATACTTCCGTAGTACTTTGAAAGGTACTCAAAGGAAAAACCTACTTCCGCATCCACCTCATACTGAGGTATGAATACCGGTATACCCTTTCTGCTCTCATAACTTTCTATAGCTCTTTCTATGATTTTTTGAGCAATTTCTTTAGTTTCTTCTATATTAGAATGGTGATGATCGTAACCTATATGCTCAGCCCCGGGAAGCCTTGCCGAATCACTGGTTGTTACCACTGTTGTTCTAAAACATCTTGCAACATCCATGATTGCAGGAAATACATCCTGAACATCCGCTACCCAAAGATCCAAAGCTCCTGTTCCAAGTACAAGCTCCGCTCCCACTGCATTGGACAAAGGTATCACGCCCTCATATCTATACATGGCGGAAAGTCCCGAACAGCATATACCGTAAAAACATATGCCCTTGGCTCCTTTTGACTTCGCCAATTCTACATACTTCTTTGACTGTCCGGTCTTAACTATTTCTCTTACAAGCATGGGCAAATGTCCATGTACCGCTATATTTACATATCCTTTTTTTAATGCTCCCACATTGACCTTGGAGGTAACTCTGTCTCCAACTCCCAGCAAGCAGTCGGTGGCAATAGAAGTAGCTACAACCCCTGAAAAAGTGAATGCCAAACCGCAACGCAAAAATTGCTTCATGGTAGATTCCCAGTCTCCGTCCGTACCCACTCCGGTTTTATGATACGCCTCAAATACTTCATGGTAAGCACTTATAGGTATTATATCCAAATCTTTCCAAACCTTTTTTCTTTCTTCATTGGCACAGGCTTCTATAGTCTTAAATGTATCCGGTTCAGTCCTTGACATATCCTCAAGCAATACATCTGCAAGGTCTATAGCTATGTTCTTCAATTGCCTGTGTCTTGTAGGTATATTAAAAGCCTTTGCCATTGCCCTGATCTTTTGTTCTCCGTCTATAGAAACTTTAAGCTTACCCTGTGCCACCCATTTCAGATTAAGTATGATCTCTCGTCCGTGCATACCGTGCTGAGCCACACCGGCAGCTGCACTTCTAAGAAGATTTCTTGCCACTATCAGATCCGCATCCGCACCACAGATACCCTTCGGGCTTTTGGGAGTAACTTTGCAAGGTCCCATATTACAGATTTTACAGCATACACCTGTCATTCCGAAAGCACATTGAGGTTGTTGCTTATCAAATCTGTCAAATGTTGTATCTATACCGAGCTGTTCCATGCGAAGCATCATCTCTCTTACAGCAGGATCCGGAGTGTTCTCAAGCACCTCCTGCTTAGAGGGGAATGTCTTTCTGTAAGCACTTACAGCCTTTATATAGTCTTCGGTAAATGCCTCTTCATGGCTATGTTCATACTCGTGTCCGTCCTCATCAGTATGAGTATGTGTATGTCCTTCCACAGGTTTTAGCACTCTCGGTATACCGTTTTCATCAAAGCCTATTATAGCCCTGTGTCTATGATCACTTGCATAGTTTTCCTTCTTACTCATATCTTACTCCTCTTAGCACAATTTATTCAAGTCTTTATAAACCTATTAATATGTAGTGTTTATAGGTTTTGTATATTATAAATTATCTTCCTTATTTAGTCAACTTATTAATAAATATTTCTTTGTTTATTTGCACAAAAATCATACTCTGTTTTTATGCAATATGTTCTTATTCTTTGAATAATATTGGCTGTTTTAGCGAAAGATTATTCATTGAATAATATATTTCTCATACCTAAAATGCTAGAATTAACTTCCAATAAAAATATTTTATAAATTAAATTATTCTACATCAAAGGAGGTTTGTTATGAAAAAATTATTGTTTACTTTATCATTTGCAATTGCAATATCTGCTATGGCTATAAGTTCATATGCAGAACCTCATACGGACGATCCGGGTACGGGACATTGGAGGCAGGATGGCAAAGGTTGGAGGTATGAATTTGATAATGGCGCATACTATGCGGGTTGTTGGTTTATTGCTTTCGATTCCAAATGGTATTATGCTAAAGGAGACGGCTACATAATAACAAATGACTGGCTTCAAGATTATGACTATAAATGGTATTATTTTGACGGTAGCGGCTGTATGGTCGCAAATAGGTGGATAGGTGATTATTATCTAGGTTCCAACGGTGCTATGCTCACCTCTACAACTACGCCGGACGGGTATCAGGTAGACTATAGCGGCAAATGGATAAGATCCGGAACAAATAGCAGCAATGTAAATAACGGAACTTACAACTTCTTTTTTGAAAATAACGGAGCGGATTTTTTTAGTATAAGCGGAAATACAATTTCAATAAACGCAGATATGTATGGATATTATGACGAACAGTATATCGGTCATAAGTCGGTAAGCTATACTCTTACAAGTAACACTCGCTACAAAACAAAATTCAAATTGGCTCCTGCTGTGGATTGTACAAAGCAGGAATTCATAAATTTTTATGATACAAATGAAAGTATGAGTTTGGATCTTACGGTACAAAACGGAGCAGTTACTGAGATAAGGCTTGTCAAATTAAGATAAGTAGGACACAGTATCAGACAGCTTAGATATGAGGCGAGATTGCCGTTAAACTTGATGATATTGTTATCTCCTTATACCGTAATTTTTAACAAAAATTATTTAGTTAGTGATTAAAGCATAAGGCTTCTCGGACTAAGAAATTATTGTTTTGTTATCTTAAGTAATAAAGGGGCTGTCGCATAAGCGGCAAATAATATTTTATACAGTGTTTTCAACTATATAAAGTATATTTGTTCTTAATGCGACAGCCCCTTATTTATCTTAAAGCTGTGTTTAATGTCCGTAACAGTAAACATTAACTAAGTCTCATCTTAAAATCATCATAAGAGAAACTTTTTATAAGACTGCACTCACCCTTTTCCATAACAGTTATGTCCGGTAGCGGCATTCCGTTAAAGGTATTGGTCTTAACCATTGTATACAGTGCCATATCTTCAAATATAAGTCTATCTCCTACTTTAAGAGCTTTATCAAATGAATATTCTCCTATCACATCACCGGCAAGACAGGTGGGTCCTGCAAGTCTGTAAGTATATTCTTTCTCATGCGGCAGGGCAGAGTCTTTAAGCGGAGGTCTGTAAGGCATCTCTATAACATCGGGCATATGGCAGGCAGCGGAGGTGTCCAATATTGCAACCGGCATATCCGCTTCGACCACATCTATCACCGTAGCCACAAGGTAGCCGGCATTTAAGACTACCGCCTCTCCCGGCTCAAGGTATATACTTAAGTTATACTTATCTCTCATTTTAGCTATGCACTCTTTAAGAAGTTCCACATCATAGTCTTTTCTTGTAATATGATGTCCGCCACCGAAGTTAAGCCACCTCATGTCAGGTAAATATTTTCCAAACCTTTGTTCCACCGCCTGCAAAGTCGTATGCAGATCATCCGAGTTTTGCTCGCACAGAGTATGAAAATGAAGTCCGTCAAGCATGGAGTAAAGCTCTCTACCCTCTTTACTTTCAAGTGCCTTCTCAAACTCAGCTATCCTTACACCAAGTCTTGAGCCGCTGCTGCAAGGATCGTAGATTTCATGCTCCGTCTGTGTGGAACACTCCGGATTTATCCTAAGAGCTATCTCACAATTATTTTCCTTGGCAAGCCTTGCGTATAAAGCCAGTTGAGAAAAGGAGTTAAATACTATATGCTTTGCTATTTTGACTATTTCCTCCATATCTTTAGCCTTATATGCAGGTGAAAAAATATGCACTTCTTTTTTGAATTCCTCATAACCGAGCCTTGCTTCATATATACCGCTGGCAGTTGTTCCATCAAGGTACTTAGCTATCAAAGGATAGGTATAAAAGCATGAATACGCCTTTTGCGCCAAAAGTATCTTAGCCTTTGTTTCTTCTTTAATTGATTTTAATAAGCAAAGGTTAGTTTTAAGTTTATCCAAATCAATTACAAAGGCAGGAGTATTTATATCATATATACTTGCCATCTTAGTCTACCAATTTAGGATTTTCCTCTACGACCCAAGGAAGCCCCCACTTATTAAGTGCTTCCATGAAAGGATCCGGATCAAACTCTTCTATATTAAATACGCCCTTTTTATCCCAAGTCTTGGTTAAAAGCATCATTGCACCTATCATTGCCGGTACACCGGTAGTATACGCAACCGCCTGTGAGCCTACTTCCTTGTAGCAGGACTCGTGATCGCAGACATTATATATGTAGAGATTCTTTTCCTTACCGTCTTTTTTACCTCTAAAGATACAGCCTATATTGGTCTTACCCTTGGTTCTTGGACCGAGTGAGGAAGGATCGGGAAGTACAGCCTTTAAAAACTGTAGCGGAATTATTTGCTTTCCTTCAAACTCTATAGGCTCTATGGAGGTCATTCCTACATTTTCCAAGCATTTAAGATGGGTAAGGTAACTTTGTCCAAAGGTCATAAAGAATCTTATTCTCTTGATTCCCTTTATATTAAGTGCCAATGACTCAAGCTCCTCATGGTGTAAAAGGTACATATCCTTTACTCCGACCTGCGGGAAGTCATACACACGCTTGATTTCCATAGGCTCGGTCTCAACCCACTTGCCGTCTTCCCAGTAACTACCCTTAGCACTTACCTCTCTTATATTGATTTCAGGGTTAAAGTTTGTAGCAAAAGGATAGCCGTGATCACCGCCATTGCAATCCAATATATCAATATAGTTGATTTCATCAAAATAATGCTTCATAGCATAGGCTGAGAACACACTTGTAACTCCCGGATCGAATCCGCTTCCAAGTAAAGCTGTAATTCCTGCCTTTTCAAATCTTTCTCTGTATGCCCACTGCCAACTGTACTCAAACTTTGCGGTATCTTCCGGCTCATAGTTTGCGGTATCAACATAATCAACCTTGGTTTTAAGGCAGGCTTCCATAATAGTAAGATCCTGATATGGAAGTGCAAGATTAAGCACCAAATCGGGCTTGTAGCTTTCTATAAGCTTAACTATCTCGTCTACATTGTCAGCATTAAGACTTGCTGTACTTATATTGGTCTTAGTTTTTCCTTCCAATTCACTTTTTAACTTATCACACTTTGATACTGTACGGCTTGCAATACATATATCCGTAAATATTTCCGAGTTCTGGCAGCACTTATGTACCGCTACACTTGCAACTCCTCCACAACCTATTATTAATACTCTTGACATATTTATCTCCTTATCTTAATTTGGCTTTATATTGCCAACAAAAGCTCTCTTATAACCTTGCAGGCGGTGGCTGTTGACGCACCTGACTGGTCATATATGGGGCTTAATTCATTTACATCACAGGCAATTATATCGGTATACTCCGCAACCAATCTTATGCCCTCTAAAAGTTCAAGAAAGCTTATACCGCCTGCCTCCGGTGTACCGGTACCGGGAAATACCGAAGGATCGAGTACATCCAAATCTATGGTAAAGTATACCTTACTGCCTCTTATACGACTTAAACTGCTCTCAAGTTTGCTTAAGTTAAATCTATGGAGATCTGTATGCTCCTTAGCCCATTCAAACTCCACTTTTTCTCCTGAGCGTATCCCGAACTGGTGTATGCGCCCGTCTCCCAAAAAGTCATGACATCTTCTTATTACACTGGCGTGTGAGAGTTTTGCACCCAGGTAATCCTCTCTAAGGTCGGTATGTGCATCAAATTGTATCAAATGCAGATCCGGATACTTCTTATAAGCCGCCCTTACCGCTCCAAGGCTTACCAAATGCTCTCCGCCTATCATTAGTGGGATTTTTTTATCATTTAATATAATATCCGCTCTTTCTTCTATCCCTGAAAGTGCCTTTTCGCTGTCTCCAAAGCAAAGCTCCAAGTCTCCGCTGTCAAAAACCGCTATCTCGGTCAGATCCTTATCCTGATAAGGGCTGTAGGTTTCCAGACCGAAACTTTCCCCCCTTATAGCCTTGGAGGCAAATCTTGTCCCCGGTCTAAAAGATGTGGTAGAGTCAAACGGAGCACCGAATATAACTATGTTCGCTTCTTCATAAGGCTTATCACAGGCTATAAAAGTTTCTATATTATTATTCAACATTTTTAAGTAACTCCTCTACATAGTATGGTAAGGTAAATGAACCGCTGTGCAAATTCGTTGTATAGTATCTTGTGCTTATACCTTTCATATTCCAACTTACAGAGTCCAGATTTCTTACCGGATGGTAGACCTTTGAGGCAAAACCGAACAGCCAATGTCCGGTAGCATAGCTGGGTACATGAGCCTGATATACCTTGCTTATCGGAAAGCTTGATATTATACGCTGATGTATCTTTTGGGTAGTAATGGCATCTTCTTCATAGAAGGGACTTTCATGCTGGTTCATCATTATCCCGTCCTCTTTAAGTGCCTTGTAGCAGCTTCCGTAAAACTCTTTAGTAAAAAGCCCCTCGCTCGGTCCGAAAGGATCTGTGGTATCGGCTATAATTAAGTCATAATCATTTTCTACGGAGCGTAAGAATCTAAGTCCGTCATCATGTCTTATATGCACTCTCTCATCGTCAAGCCTGCAAGCTACGGAAGGTAGATACTCTCTGCAAACTTCTACAACCAAGGGATCGACTTCTACCAAGTCTATATGCCTGATATCACGGTATTTGCAAAGCTCTCTTACAACACCGCCGTCTCCGCCTCCTATTACCAATACCTTCTCAACATTCGGATGCACTGCCATAGGTACATGGGTAATCATTTCATGATAGATAAATTCATCTTTTTCCGTCAGCATCATAAAGCCGTCCAGTGTTAAAAATCTTCCGAATTCCTTTGATTCAAATATATCTATTCTTTGATAATCGCTTTGACCGCTATACAACTGCCTATCTACTCTAATAGAAAATTTTACATTTTGAGTATGCCTTTCTGCAAACCATAATTCCATAATCTACCTCCTTCTAAAACATTTGTATAGGTAACTTTAATACATTTAATTTATTAATATCGGGATCTTCCGGTCCTGTGATTGAACAACCCTTTTCCTTGGCATATATAATATAGTCAAGTATTCTATCCGTAATCATCTCTCCGGGTGCAAGTATAGGGATCCCCGGCGGATAACACATAAGAAATTCCGAGCAGATCCTGCCTGATGTTTCCTGTAAATCCAGCTGCTCCTTATCCGCATAGAATGCCGCCTGTGGGGATACCGCCAGTTCCGGACTTATATACTCGTGAGGCATAAGTCCTTCTTTTCCTCGGCTGTTAAGCCTTTTTATCTCAGCAAGGGAACTTGCCAGTCTTTCTATATCCTGTTTTCTGTCGCCTATTGACAGATAGGCTAAGATATTACCCATGTCTCCGAATTCTATCTGTATATCATACTCATCTCTAAGTTTGTCATACACCTCTATGCCTGCAAGTCCTATATCCAAAGTATAAATAGAAAGTTTGGTTTTATCAAAGTCATATATGCTGTCATGGTTGATCATATCAGAAGAATAGGCATAATAACCTCCGATATTCGATATCTCTTTTCTGGCATACTCCGCCAGATCCATTACCTGTGCAAATATTTCCTTTCCACGCAGTGCAAGGTTTCTTCTGGATATATCAAGGCTTGATAAAAGCAAATATGATGCACTTGTGGTTTGTGTAAGATTAATAATCTGTCTTACATAGCCCTCATGCATTTCCTTACCTATTAAAAGTATAGAGCTTTGTGTAAGACTGCCTCCGGATTTGTGCATACTTACCGCTGCCATATCCGCACCTGCACTTATTGCATCTATAGGTAAATTCTCTCCGAAATAAAAGTGTGTTCCGTGTGCTTCATCTGCAAGCACATACATATCATTGTCATGTGCAAGTTTTACTATGGATCTTATGTCCGAGCATATACCGTAATAGGTAGGGTTATTTACAAATATTGCCACTGCATCCGGGTTTTCTTTGATTGCCTCTTCCACCTGTGAGACCTTCATGCCCAAGGCTATTCCAAGCTTTTGGTCTACATCCGGATTGACATATACCGGTACGGCACCACAAAGTACCATGGCATTGATAACCGAACGGTGTACATTTCTTGGAAGTATTATCTTATCTCCCCTTTTACATACGGCAAGTACCATGCTTTGCACTGCCGAGGTCGTACCTCCTACCATCAGGAAGGCGTGTGCCGCCCCAAATGCCTCCGCTGCCAGTTGTTCCGCTTCTTTTATTACAGATACCGGATGGCAGAGGTTATCAAGTGGTTTCATAGAGTTTACATCTATGCCTACACAGGTCTCTCCCAAAAAATCTTTTAATTCTTTGTTGCCTCTGCCTCTTTTATGCCCCGGCACATCAAAGGGTACGACCCTTTTTTTTCTAAATTTCTCCAATGCTTCATGTATTGGTGCTCTGCTCTGATCCATAGCCGCCTCCAAGTTTTATTGTTTTATTTTATGCATAAGCTTAAGGGTCATTACACCCGGCTTTTGCACTAAAAAAGCAAGTGCTTTCACACTTGCTTGCGGTCATAAACATATATAAACTCACAACTAATAAAAGTTGTGATAATAATAGTATGAGAGTCTATATAGCAAACATTTTACTTTTACTACTCTTATTGACCGTTTCACAAGTTGATGTGCCCTTTGGCACTATGGTTTATAAAGTAACCAACTTATAAAATTCGAGCTTTTAACTCAATCAATAAGGCAACTAAAGTTGCCAATCGGCAGTTGACCCGGCTGTCCGTATGGCCTTAACCCTTATGGGTGGTCAAAAAAATATTTGCATGGAAACTCCACTATTATTATAGCTCGATTATTGTTTAAGGGTGAACTAACTCCCATGTTTTAATCTCTATATTCCATACATGGAAAACTATAACACAATTATTATTAAAAAGCAATAAAAAATAAATATATGTCAGGAAAACGATTTTTGTTTCCTGATATTGTCTAAGTATAGGATGAACGATTTTTGTTTCCTACATTATCTAGGTATAGGATGAACGATTTTTGTTTCCTACATTATTTAGGTATAGGATGAACTCTTTTTGCTTCCTACATTATCTAGGTATAGGATGAACTCTTTTTGCAACTCAATCTTACTCGCAGCCCTTTCTCAAAGCTTCGACAAATTTTACACAGGCTGCGGAACTCGCTTGCTCGCCAAAAACCGGGCGAGCTGACGCTCAAACAGTCCTCGCCTGTGAAATTTGTAACTCGCTTTATCAAAAGGGCTAAGCGCTAAAAAGATTGAGTTGCAAAAAAGTTCATCGCCCACACTCTAATGATTACCTGTAGCATATTAAGCATAAAAGATTTTCAGTACAAGTAATGTAGCACTAAGATATATTTACTCACTGTCCCCTTATCGGGGTTATTATTTCTAAACTTTTACATTTTCTTTTATCATCCTACAAATAAAGCCGGTCTTACTCTCGCCGCTTTCCTTGCAGTATTTGTCGAGCATTTCATAATACTCTGTTTTCATTTCAATAGTAAGTTTCTTGTAAACCTTACTATTATACTTTCTTTTTGCTTCGTTACTTGTTTTGCTCATTGCTATTATCTCCCTCATAATATTCCAGTTTCCATCCTCTTATCGGGGTTATTATTTCTAAACACAAATAAAAACAAATGTAAATTCCATGACGGTATAGTGTTTCCGTCCCCTTATCGGGGGTATTATTTCTAAACTGGAAGGTAAAAGTTGAGAAAAACGCAGAAGAGCTAAGTTTC
>ERZ772986.1616-NODE-1616-length-12699-cov-6.564457_pt1 | contig 12699 bp, 12 predicted proteins | sample MGYA00511898_ERZ772986 | MGnify/ENA primary metagenome ERZ772986 (study PRJEB29015, sample SAMEA2737934) | human oral metagenome | biome: human oral; feature: human-associated habitat; material: dental | place: China | collected 2148 ... | reverse complement strand
TTTTTAAATAAATTTAAAAATATATTTTTATGAGTACCTTTTTTATCTTTAACAACAGGTGCTAATAAAATGATTTTACTTCCATCATCAAATTTTGTCATAACACTTTCAACAATTTCATCTACACTTTGTTTTTCAACTGCTGTATGACAAATTGGACAGTGTGCAGTTCCTATATGTGCAAATAAAAGTCTTAAATAATCATAAACTTCCGTAATTGTACCAACTGTTGAACGAGGGTTTCTATTTGTAGTTTTTTGCTCTATTGAGATTGCAGGAGATAAACCTTCTATACTATCAACTTCTGGTTTATTCATTTGCCCTATAAATTGTCTTGCATAAGCTGAAAGGCTTTCAACATATCTTCTTTGTCCTTCTGAATAAATTGTATCAAAGGCAAGAGATGATTTTCCACTTCCACTTACTCCTGTTATTACAATAAATTCATTTTTAGGGAGTTCAATATCTATATTTTTTAAATTATGTTGTCTTGCTCCCTTTATAGTAATTTTATCTATCATTAGTTTAACTTCACTATTCCTTTCAATTTAATTTTTATGATACATACTAATTATATCATATTTATAATAAAAAAAGGATTAAAGTTTTTTAAACCTTAAACCTTTTATTAAATTAAAATTTAATAAATTTACTTGGAACAAAATCTGTAAGCCAAACTTTATTTTCTGATAGATAAAATTTATAATTTTCTTTTAACATAGACTCTGTATCAATTTCAAGAATTATATATTTTCCACTATGTCTTGTAGCAACATTTTTAGCAGTTTCTACATCTGCTGAAAGATGAACATGTTGTCTATTCATCTTTTTAATTCCTACTTTTTTAATGCTTTCTAAATTTTTAAAAGCTGTTCCATGATAAAGAACAGCAGGTGGAACAACCTCTTTAAGTTCTAAATTAACTTCAATGGAATGCCCTTGAACAGCTCTTATTTTAGTTTTATCTTCATTAAAACTGTATCTCTTTTTATTGTTTTCATTTACAATTCTTTCCAATATTTCAAAATCAATTTCTCTTCCAGATTTACTAATTTTTTCTATTAATTCTTTTGTATCAGCCCAACCATTTTTATCTAATTTTAAATCTATGGTCTCTGGTTTATGTCTTAGAATAAGGCTAATAAATCTTCCTAGTTTTACATCATTATCCATAATTTTTCTCCTTCATTTTATTCAATGCAATATTTATAATTTTTTCTGTATAATCAACCATAAAAAGTGGAATATTTAATAAATCATCATCTAATTTTAAATTTTCAAATGAAAATCTAACTCTTAATTTAATATCATTTTTAAACTTTTCTTTAAATTTTTGTAAACTTTTACTTTTTATATTAGTTTCTGCTTTTACTTCAATAGGAATAATATTATTTTCATTTTGGATTATAAAATCTACTTCATAATTATTTTCAGCCCAGTAACGAGGAGTAACTTCAAATTGTGGAATTAGTCCTTGTAATATATAATTTTCAGTTAAAGCTCCTTTAAATTCAGTAAATAATCTATTTCCTTCTCCAAAAGTATTAGGAGATAGTTGTGATAATCTTGTAAGTAAACCTACATCAACTAAATATATTTTAAAAGCAGATATATCATCATAAGAAGATAAAGGCATTCTTGGTGCAGAGCATTTAAAAACTTTTGTAACTAAATTTGCATTCACTAGCCATTGTAAAGCATCTTCATACTCCCTTGCTCTTGCTCCTTCTTTTACTACTTTGTAAATAAATTTTTTATTTTCTTTACTTAATTGAGAAGGAATAGATTTCCATATCATAGATATTTTTGGAAATTCATAAATATTTGGATGTTTTGCAAAATCTCTTTCATAAGCTTCTAAAATATTATTTAAAGTTTTTCTAACAAGTTCTATATCCCTTTCTTGTGTCCATATATATACAGCTTCTGGCATTCCACCAGTAACATAGTACATTTTTAATTTTTCATATAAAGGGTTGAAAAAAGCATCTGGAATATTTTCTATATTATTTAAACTATCTAAAAATAATTTTAAATTTTCATCTCCATTAGCTACTAAAAATTCAGAAAAACTCATAGGATAAATATTTAAAAAATCAACCTTACCAACTGGGAATGAACTTGGTTTAGCTAATGCAATTCCTAATAGTGAACCTGCACAAGTAATATGATATTCAGGAGTATTTTCATAAAAATATTTTAATGAGTTTATGACTTCTGGTGCATCTTGAACTTCATCAAATATAATTAATGTTTTTTCAGGTACAATTTTATAGCCACTAATTAATATTAAATTTTGTAGTATTCTATTTATATCTTTTGTTGTTTGAAAAAATTGTCTATACTCAGGGTTTTCATCAAAGTTAAAATAGGCAATATTCTCATAATATCTACTTCCAAATTCTTTTAAAATCCAAGTTTTTCCAACCTGTCTAACTCCTTTTAAAATAAGAGGCTTCCTGTATTTTGAATTTTTCCATTTAATTAAATCATTTAAGATAAATCTTTCCATAAACTCACCTACCTTTTTACTTGAATCTATTATAGCATAAAATTAAAAAAATGTGAGTATAGTCACATAATTTTTTAAAAAAATGTGATTACACCCACATAAAAGGAGGTCAGAAATATTTAAATTATTTTTTAAAAAGTATTTTTAGAAATTTACTTTCATAATCATAGTCTACATATACTCTTTTATTTACTTTTTCTGTCTTTATATTTTCAGAGTTTTCAACATAGAATTCACTTTCTCCAAGTATAGCTTCTAGAGTAGTTCCCCAATGTTTTACAACTTTTTCTATTCTATAGAAATCTCTTTTATAAACTCTTCCTTCTTCATCAAAATATTCTGTATATTTAGGTAAAGTTTTTAACTTATCTTCTAAATATCCTAAATCAGTGTTTACTTCTATGTCATCTTTTAAAACTTTCAATTGTAATTTAATATCAGCAAGTCCGTCTATAAATCTATCTGGATAATTTATATATTTATCATTTTTGTTATCATAAATTTTTAAGTCTTTTTTTGTGATTAAGCTATCTTCAAAGTGGTTTTTTCTGTTTTTAAAATTAGACATTTCGTGAAAATCTTCAATTTCACCATCAAAATAGATATCAAAATAGTCTATACTAGAAACTTTTTCATTCTCATTATAATAAATTATTTTTTTTAATATACCTGCACTAAAAAAAGCTTCTGCTTTTAGTTTATCATTTTTATATTGATTAGCTTCCAAGAGACCATTATTTGATGAAGAGATAGGAAAATTGAATAAATCTCTTTTACCTAAATTTTTAAATACTTTTTTTGCTATCTTAGTTCCATCTCTAAAAATTAATATTTCTTCTAGTTTTTGATAATCAATATTATTAATTTCTAATTCATCTTTTCTATTGTAGTGATATTGTGTAAATGATATTTTCTTATCATCAGCATATACACCTTCTTCATATATTTTTATAATTTTATTTTGCTTCTTACTAAAACGATATATACTGTATTTTCCTTCTCTTTTCCCATTCCTATAGTTTATCTCAATTCTTATATTAGACTTAAAAAATTCATAGATAACAGTTCCATCTTTTTTTCCATCTTTATAGAAAGCTCTTTCTTTATGAAGAAAGCTATTAAGATTCTCATAGTTAAAATCCATATCAATATAATTTTTAACTTCCTCATATTCTCCTGTATAGATTTTTTTATTTTTTCTTAAAAGGCATTCTTCTTTTTCTTTATCATAGAAAAAATCAAATTCTTTATTTCTCTCAAATACTTGAATAACTTTATTAATTTCATCATTCCTATCAAGAACATTAACAGTTTTTATCATTTTTGTCACCTCTTAGAACAAAGATATATAAGTCACCTTGTTGAATATTTTCATCAATATCTTCAAAACAATTTCCAAAACCTACAAACTTATAGACTGTTCCCTTTTCTATATTTGCTAGAATTGTAATTTCTTTTGTATATGTAATGGGAGCAGTTTCTGATGTTTCACTTCCATCTATATAATTATATTTAGTGATAAGTTCTAATCTTTCAAAATTAACTATTTTAGTAGTTCCATTTTTTATTTCATCATCTGTCAGATGTATTTCAATTTTTATGTTTTTATCTACTCTAATATTGTCATCCAGATAAAAATTTTCATTTTCAAAGTTTATCCAGTTAAATTTTTTTAATTTTTCTTCTGGACTCTCATCAATTTTATCTGTTTCATTATTATTAAGTGCTAAAAAAATAAAATCAAATTCATTTTTTTGTCCTTTAAAAATACTTTCAAGATACTTTTCTTCCTCTGTTTTTTCACTATCTTCTTTGATAGCATTCTCTTTTCTTAACCAAGGTATAATATCTCTTTCATCATTTTTTTCTTCTTTAAAAATACCTAACCAACCTGGTATTAAAATATCATCTTTCCCTTTCATAAATTTATCAAAATTTTCAGTAGACATTGATTCATTAGAAATTTCAACTTCTTCTTTATCTTCTATTTCTTCTCCTTCAACTAACATAGATATATTTTCTAATAGTCCCATACTTTTCCCTCCCTAAGATTTATTAAATATATTATAACAGTTTTTGATGACAAAATCTGTCATAAAAATAAAAAGGCTTAAAGTTTTTTTACTCTAAACCTTTTCTCTAATTACTATAAATAAATTTTACTTCTATGTTCAAAATCAATTGTCACAATAATTAGTTCTTCATCTTGAATATCAACAATTAAGCGATAATCCATTATTCTATATCTCCATAGTCCTTTTAAATTTCCAGTTAAAGCTTTTCCATGAAGTCTTGGATTTTCAGTATTCTTTAAATTCTTACTTATATAGTCATACAATAATTTTCTTGTATTTTTATCAAATTTCAAAATCTTTTTATTGACATCATCTGGAATCATTATTCTATATCCCATTCTTTTGTTGCCTCCTCAAATGGAATTAAATTTAATGCTCCTTCAGATTTTGCTTTTAAATACTCTTGAACACTTTTTAAATCATATTCTTCTTCAATCTTTTCAAATATAATATTTTTAATATATTGAGATAAATTTATCTCTTTACTTTTAACATAATTTTTTAGTATTTCTTCCTCTTCATCATTAAATCTAATTGAAACAACTGACACATAATCACCCCTTTATTATCTAGTTGTTTACATTGTAATACTTTTTAAAAATAAAGTCAATTTTTGTTCTCAATACATAATACTACCTTTTATAAATTTATCCCAAAAACTTTCATGTGTTAAATCTTTTAATTCTTTTTTCAATTTTTCTACATCTTCTATTCTTCCTTCAACTTCAGCTTTTTGGATAGCTTTTTCTAGTTCAGATATTTTTTGTTTTTTTCTATTTTCCTTTTCAAATTTGTCTATAGGTGCTATAAAATTATTCATTATAAACTCCTCTTAATTTTATTTTTAATTTCTCTTTAAACAAATATCTAAGTATTCACTTAAAGAATTGCATATTAATTCTTTTTTATCATATTGTAATGAATAGATTTTTCCTTCTTCATTAGAAATAATTATTATTCCATCAACTGCAAGATTTTCAATAGCAAAATATTTTTCAGGAAAAGTTTCATTTAGTGCTTTTTCATCTTCTGTCATATTAACTACATTAAAATATCCATCAACATTTAGCCCAGACCATTCAGTCGCAAAAAAACTAATCATTCCAAATTCTTTTATATATTCCTTATATTCCTTTGAAAATTTTAAATTTAATCTTTTTTCAGCTCTTACAATTTGCTCCTCATTAGCTCCACCATTTGGATTTTTATCTAAATTTTTAATTTTTTTAATTTTTTCAACTATACTCATTTTTTATCTCCTTTTTCTACTTACTTATATGATTATTTATAATTCACTTCTATTTTTCCAATGTTCACTTCTTTCTTCAGCAAATTTATCTCTATCTATTTCACTTTCTTTCTTTTTATCATGTAGAACAGTATCATTTCCTTTACCTCTATGTTCACTAGTAGTTAATTCAGCAAGAGGACTATCTGATTTTTGTCCTATATGATGCAATTCAATAGGTCTTCCATTTTTATCAAGAGGTGGAAGTCCTTTTTCCATACGCTCACTATTTGTTCTTCCCATGGAATCTTTTTGTTCTAAATCTATATCCTTTCTAACCAAACATTTTTTACCATTGATTTCTTTTTCTTCTAAGTCTGCTTTTTTATATATTTCATACTCTTCCATAGAGGATATTGCATCAACTATTTCATCAGACCAACCTGTTTCTTCCTTTATCCTTTGTTTTTCTTCATCAGTCAATTCTTTTTTAACTTCATTATTTTCATTATTTTCTTTGTTATAATTTTCCTTTACTTGAGATAAAATTTCAGAATTAGGGTTCAAATTTTCATTAGTTTCAATTTTTCTAAGCATTTCTCTAAAATCAATCTCAGGCTCTTTTTTTCCTGGTATATTTATTCCTTCTTCCATAACTACAGGATCATTTTTTATTTCTGAATTTTTCAATTTTCTCACCTTCCTAACTTATTCGTTTTCTTTAATTCTTTTTCTCATTTTTTCTATTTCAATTTCATCATCTATTAGCAATAAATCTTTACAAATTTTTTCAAAATCATTATTACTTTCTAATTTTTTATTTTTAATTTTTCCTAAAATATTTGTAGCAATATAAGTAATAAATCTTATCGCTTTTTTTTCAGATTTTTCTTTATAAAACTCTTTCAATTTTTCTTGTAAAATAGCAATATCATTTTCAGATAGATATTTTTGCATTAGCTTATCTTTTAATAAATTTAAAAATTCATTTGAAGGTAATTTTCTATACCTAAAAATATCTCCTGTTAATTGAGCAAAGATTTTTTCTATGATGCATTCTTTGATTAATTTATTTATATCATTTGAAACAATAGAGATTGATTTTGAAAAAATTAAATTTTCAAATTTTTCATAAATTTTGGTAATATTAAAATTTATTTTAGAAATATCGTAAAAATACATTAAAGATAATAATATATTTTTAGAAAATATATCTATTTCAGAAGAAAAATATCCATTTAACATAATTTTATCTATTTCTAAAAATTTATCTTCTTGGCTATCATTGTATAATTTATTATCTGAAAACTTTTTATCTTCAATTCTTTTTATTTTTATCGTTAGTGGTTGATATAATCCTTCTTTACTACATAAAGCATAACCTGTTTTTTGATTTCCTATATAGATAGCTTCTTCACTTTTCAAACCGATAGTATTTGCCATTATTTCTTGATCATCTTTAGAAGCTAATCTATGAACAATCTTATTAGAAGAGTTTTTTATTACATCTGGAGCTAATTTAGTAGGTATTTGTTCTGATACAATAATTCCTTCACCATAAGATCTCATTTCTGCTAACATATTTGTAAAATGCTCTACTGCTTTTCCTTTAGGATTTCCAAAATTTTCATTACCTTCAGAATTTATATTTTTTAGCAATCTATGAGCTTCTTCTATAACTAAAATATGTTTCAATCCAGTAGTATTTTCTAATTCTTTTTTTACTTGCATATATTCATTCAAAAATATAATAACTAATCCCATAGAAAAAGATTTATCAGCATCATCCCCTAGACCTTCCAATTCAAGAACTGTATTTTCTGAAAATAATTTATTAAAGTCAGGAATATTATTGGAATTGAAAATATAACCTTTTGAGCCCACGCATAAACTATCAATTCTTGCATTAATTGCACTTTTAATATTTCCTTTTAATTCCTTATCATATTCCATAGATTCAACATATTCGTCAACTTCATTTTTTAAATCTTGCATAGTAGGGAATAAATATTTATGTGCCATCTCACTGTATTTCTCAATAATTTTATCCTCATTAAAAGCATTTCTTCTATCTTTAATATCAATTAAGTATGGGTGATAACCAAAAGACAGATTCCATCCTTTCTTTTCATAGACAGTTGATAAACATTTTTCAACTATATATGGCATAGGTCCATATAAAGCAAATGAAGCAGAAAATAAATCTTTCAATAAATCAATATGTTGTTGAGGATTTATTCCAGGAAGTATATAGAAAGGATTTAATCTTAAACTATTAAGTTTGACATTTCCTAATGTATAAACCTTTTTTTCTTTGTTGATATTTCTATATTCTTTTTTGGCAGGTTCTATAACTAAGAAAGGCTTATTTATTTTATCTAATATCATTTTTACAGTATTTGTTTTTCCCATCCCTGTCATTCCACATACAAAAGTATGTTTATTAATATCAGATTCACTTAAAGAAAATTCTGTATTTTCTAATATTTTATCATATTCACATATCTTTCCAATACTTTGATTATTATTACCTTCATTATAAGTCAAAGAATAAAGTTTAGACTTTTTTATTTCAAAGTTAGGAATATTTTCACTAGGAATACTGCAAATGGAACATAATTCTTCTGATGTTACAAGGCTTCCATAAGTTTTATCTTTTCCATATGTATTAAAATCTTTAGGGATAAATATTATTTCATTATTCTTTTTAAAATCTATTTTTTGTGGTACTAAGTTAGTAGAACAATTTGAAGATATTTCTGAATATAATCTTCCTCCTATTATTTTGGCTACTAATTCATTATCAGAAGAATATGTAGTTAAAGTTTCCCACATACCTATATTCATTCCAATTCTCATTCTTTCAAGTATGGTTTCTGATATTTTTATCATTTCCATAGCCCAGCCATTTTGTATATCTAAGGAAACTGATTGCCCTTCTGTTTCACTAAAAGATTTAGTTATTGAAGAACTATTAGAAGTTGAATAATTTGTACTTCTACTTTGAGAAACTGATGCTCCTATAAAAGGTGTACCAGGCATTCCAGGCATTCCTGAGAGTTGTACTCCAGCACTTATACTGCCAGTTGTACTATATCCAACTGAGTTAGTTTTTGTCTGCCCCTCTGTATTAGATTCACCATCAGTAAGACTTTTTTGTATAGAGACTGTTCTTTTTGATATACTTGTAGAAGCATCCTTTATATTGATAATTTCATTTACTCTATTTAAAATTTCATTTTTTTGAAGAGGTCTACACAAAGTCATTATTATATAGTTTTCTCCATTTAAACTTCTTATAAGAGAAGAAATATCTTTATTTTGAAATTTTCCATCTAATTTTATATCTGGAACCCCTGTTAAATATCCAACATAGTTTTCTTTAGCTTTAAATGAAGTAAAATCTTCATTAAATTTTTCTAATTTTATACCACTGATATTACCCTCTATTATTCTTGCCATTTCATTTGAAAAATTTTCTGCCTCAAACCCAATTACTAGATTAACTTTATTTTCTTTAGTAACAATTCCATAGTAAAATCCTTTATTTAAAGAATAAAACATTGTAAATATTTTTTGCATCTTATCAATAAAATATTCAAATAAATCATCAGTATTTTCTATAACACATTCATATATTCTATAAAATTTTAAATTTGATAAAAATTTTTGAGAATTTTCTATTTCTAAATTGTTTAAATTATTATCTTCTATAATAGTTGGATAAAAGTTTTGATTAAATTTTAATGTTATTTGATTAAATATATCATTATTAAAATTTATTATATTTTGAATTTTTTCTTTTTCAGCAATTAAAGCTTTATCATTATTCATTTTTTAGCTCCTCTTCAAGTTTATCTACCTCTTCATCATAATATTTTTCAATAGATTTTACCCACTCTTGTAAAGAAATTTTAATATTTTTCAAATATTTATTAGTTATTTCATTCATCTTCTCTTTTCTTGTATTTTCATTTTTTTGAGCAGTATAATACCAAACTCCAGCAAGAATCAATCCAATACTAACAGGGATTAAGCTTTTTATTATTATGCTTACTACCCCTCCTGCTGAAAAAATTATTCCTGACTGTGTAAGTGATTTTTTTAATTCTTCACCATTCTTATAGTCTATATTATTAGAAATTTCAAATATAAATTTATTATCAATTTTATCAAACATATCTAAATCATCAAATTTTAATTTATTATCTATATTTTTATAGATTTCTTTTTTTAAAGTTTCTTTTCTTAGAGATACACATATATCAGATAATAGCATTTTACTTTCTGTTATTGTTATATTAGTTGAGATTTTTTTCAATTCTTCAATTCTAACATTTATTGGTCTATCAATTTTTGGCAAAGCTTCATTAATATTATTAATTATTCTATCAATAGCCTTATTTATATTTTCTCTATCTAATTGATTTAACATTTTTTAGCTCATCCCCTTTATCTTTATAACTTTTCATTTACTTCTTCTAGACTTTCATTAAATTTTTCTATACTTGTACTATAAAAATTATCTACATTCACAGTTAGATTTATGGCTTTTTCAGCTTTTTCTGTGTCTTCAAGTTGCTTTGAAAAAGATTTTAACCTATTTTTTGCATCTTTTAAATTAGTTTTAACTACTTCAGAGTATCTTGTTAAGCCAGACTTTATATCTTCCACTACTGTTTTTTCTATTTCTGGTATTGCTTTTGTTATTTTTGATTTAATATCTTCATATATTAATTCTTTTTCTTTCTCTTGATTATAAACTGTTTTAGTAGATCTTCCCCAAAGTCCAAAAGTAAGAAAAGATACAACCTCTCCTACAATACCAGTATCATCAACTATTTCTTTTGAATTTATCTTAGCTTCTTTAAGAATATTTTCTATTTCTTCTTCATTTATTTTAGGTAAAATATATTCTATTTTTATATCAATCTTCTCTTTATTTTTTAATAAAATTAGATTTCCTTCATTGCAAAAACATTCTATTATATTTTTTTTTATATTTTCTATATCCTCAAAAAATTTATCTATTTTTTCCTTTATAATTATATTAAATGATTTTAATCCATAAGAATTAGGAATATACTTTAAAAAATCACTATTAACAAAAGTTTTATTTTCTATAATTTCAATTTTTATATTTTTAAGAAAATTATCTTTAAACCCATTTATTTGCTTTTTTATAATAGATTTTTCATCCACAGTACTAATATATTTTTCCCTAAGTTGATAAATAGAATCATTTAGTGTACTTTCTAATTCTTGAATTTCTTTGCCAGTTTTTTCTATTGAATTCCTTAATTCTTTTGGATTTCCTACATTTTCTTTAGCTTTCTTAATTATTGATTGTAATGTTGCTCTAATTTCTTCTGATTTTTTTATTAATTTTTCTAAGAAATCTTGTAATTTATAAAAAGGAGCTACATACATAAATGGATCTATTTTTTCTTTAAATTCATAGATTCCTGAATACTTTTTCATCTCTTCTATAAAATCATCTACATTATTTGGTCTATTATTTTTTTTGTTTCTAATTTTGAATTGTCCTAATTTTTGATATTCATTGCCACAATTTTTATCTTCTGTAAGAAAATCTTCTAATTCGTCAATGGTATTAAAATTTTTATAATTTAAAAAATTTAATTCTGAAAGACTATCAACAAAAAATATATTTTCTCTTTTTAATTCATTAAATTTTTCATAAGCTTCTTTTTGTCTTTCTTCAACATTAACTCCTTGTGTATTTTTAAAAGTAAGTACTAGAAATGTAGTGTCCTTTTTTTTATCATCAACACTTTCAAAGAATTTTTTAAAAGAGAGAGAATCCATAGCTCCACCTGGAATAGATTTTATAAATATAATTGCATCAGCTTTTTTTATTGCTTTCTCTGTAACTTCTCCAAATCCACCTACTGCTCCAACTCCTGGACTATCAAGTATTGTTACTTCTTTTAGATAATCTGCTGGATACTCAATAGTTATTTTTTCTATAATTGTTTCCCAATTAGTATTTTTTATATAATTTTTAATATTTTCATTATATTTAGCTTTTTCAAGATCACTAGGCTTTTCTTTTACAACTATTTCCTCTTTTAAGAAGTTTTCAATATCACTATCATTATATCCACCTTTAAAGACTTTTAAAAACATATCATTAACTATGTTAAAAGGAACTCCTTTATATATTGATATATTATTTTTATCTTTAGAATTTCCTAATATAGAAGCTTTTTGATTTAAAAATTCTTTTACTGCATTTTCACCAATTTTTTCTATCTTATATCCATCTATTTGTTTAGCTATTAATTTTATTTCTTCACCATTTTTTATTTCAATAATTGAACTTGTACATTGTGCTCCTCCAGACGGAAGAAGATCAATCCCTAAAAAAGCATTTATAAAAGTTGACTTTCCACTCTTAGCCTCTCCTGTAACAAATATTTTAAATACATTATTTCTGATTTCATCAGCTTTCCTTTTAATTTCTTTATCTAGTTGTGAAGAGTCATTTAAATTCAAATTGTAATCTAAACCTATTTTATTTGTTATTTCATTAAATTTTCCTACTTTCTCAATGAAATCATCATAATTTTTCATAATAGCCCCTATAATTTCTTTTTTACTTTTAGTAATCATAAATCCTCCTATTTTATTTTTCTATATCTTTAAAATAATTCCATTAAATATCTCAAAATAAATAATTTTTTATATTCCAAACTCCATTACTTTCATTTCTCCCCTCTCCTTTCAAAATAAAATGAATATATATTAAATTTAATTGCTAACTTTATTAAAATTTCTGATTATTTTTTATTATGTAGAATATAAGATTTTTAGGTTTTGTTGTAATAATTTTTGTAGAAATCTTATTTTATATTTTTATT
>ERZ772986.1614-NODE-1614-length-12703-cov-7.680028_pt1 | contig 12703 bp, 7 predicted proteins | sample MGYA00511898_ERZ772986 | MGnify/ENA primary metagenome ERZ772986 (study PRJEB29015, sample SAMEA2737934) | human oral metagenome | biome: human oral; feature: human-associated habitat; material: dental | place: China | collected 2148 ... | reverse complement strand
CTGGATGGAGGTCACCTCCACCTCCAACTGCACCACCTACCAGGCCCGCCGCCTGAGCATCCGCGAGCGGCGCGACGGACGCACCTCACCAGTGGCCACCCTCAACGGGACGCTCGCGACCACCCGCTGGATGGTCGCCATCCTGGAGAATCATCAGCGGCCGGACGGCGCCGTCGTCGTCCCCGAGGGACTGCGCCCCTACCTGGGAGGCCTCGAGGTCATTGAACCCATCGTCTGAGACCTCTGAGGCGGTCCGCCCGTGAACGAGTACGACGGCGGCGTCGCGCGCAGGAACGGCCCCCCGGCGGATCCCCCCGACGGCGTCGCCCCGGCCGGGCCTCCGCCCGGCGACCCCCCGGCGGTCGAGGAGACGGGGGAGGACGGGGCCCGCCCCGGCCCTCCGGGCGAGCGTGCTCGCGGTCGGCCCCGACCCCTGTCCCATGATGACTACCACGCCGTGGTCCGGGCGCGCGTGGCGGACTTGGATCGCCTCACCCCCGGCGCCTCCGCCGGCCCGGTCGGCGCCGTCCTCTCCGGCGGCTCCGGTGGCGTGGCCGACGTGCTCCCCGACGAGCGCCTGCTCGTCGCGCTCGACGTCGACGGCACCATCCTGGACATCGACGGACGCGTCTCCGAGCGGATGATGGCCTCCCTGGCCCGGCTGCGCGCCCACGGCGTCCGTATCGTCATCTCGACGGGGCGCGGTATCGAGGCGGCACTGCCCGTGGCCCATCACCTGGGGCTGACCGACGGGTGGATGATCTGCGCCAACGGGGCCATCACCCTGCGCATGGACCCGGCCGCGCCCGGCGGCTACGAGGTCGCCGACTCGGTCGTCTTCGATCCCACGGATGTCATCGCCACCCTGTCACGAGCGGTTCCCGACGGCATTCTCGCCGTGGAGGTCCTCGACGGCGGGTTCGAGGTCTCGCGCCCCTTCCCCGACGGCGAGCTCGCCGGGATGCAGAGGGTCGTGAGCCCGGAGGAGATGGCCTCCCGGCCCGTGATCCGCGTGGTGCTGCGCGCGCCGGGAATGGGCGTGCGGGAGTTCTCCGCGTTGGTGGCGGGCTGCGGGCTCCACTCGGTGGAGTACGCGATCGGGTGGACGGCCTGGCTGGACGTCGCCCCCGAGGGCGTGACCAAGGCCTCGGCCCTGCAGGCTCTCGCCGCGCGGCTGGGGACGAGCGCCGATCGCGCCATCGCGGTGGGGGATGGCGCCAACGACATCGAGATGCTCCGGTGGGCCGGGATCGGGGCCGCCATGGGATCGGCGCCCCGGGCCGTCACGGAGTGCAGCGACATCATCACCGAGCCGGTGTGGCACGACGGCTGCGCCGCCCTGCTCGACGCCGTCGTCGAGCGGACCAGGAAGAGGAGTCAGAGCTGATGGTGCGTTTGCCCACCCATGCTTTCCGGGCGCTTGCGCTCACCGCCGTCCTGGCGCTGGCCGGAACGGGGGTCACCGCCTGCGTCAACGCGCGCAACCCGGGCTCGGACCTCGGCTCCTGCGAGGTCCTGGCCCGGTACACGCCCAAGGACGAGACGGACGGGACCGTCAAGATCGCCACCGCCCTGACCGGTACCGAGGGGGAGCGCTTCGAGCAGTCCTTGACGCGTTTCGAGGAGTGCACGGGGGTCGATGTCGTGCACGAGGGCACCGATCGGCTCGAGGAGAACCTGCGCGGAAGAGCCGAGGGGACGACGGACTGGGACGCCGATCTCGCCATCGTCCCCCAGCCGGGCCTCGTGGCGGACCTCGCGGGCGAGGGCGCGCTCAGCCCGCTGTCCGACGTCGTGGGCGCCAACGTGGAGCTCGGCTGGGACCACACCTGGTCCGCGGCCGGCACCGTGGACGGCACCTTCTACGGGGCCCCTCTCATGGCCTCGGTCAAGTCCTTCGTGTGGTACTCCCCCCAGGCCTTCTCGAAGGCCGGTTACGAGATTCCGACCACCTGGGACGACGTGGTCGCGCTGACCGACAGGATCGCGGCGGACCACCCCAAGGGCGACGTGACGCCCTGGTGCCTGGGGATGGCCGACGGCGGCACCACGGGCTGGTCCATGACGGATTGGCTCGAGGAGACTCTCCTGGCCACCAGCGGCATCAGCGCCTACGACGCCTGGGCCGGCCACGACGTCGCTCTCGACTCGCCGTCCGCCGTCAACGCCCTGGGATCGGTCGATTCCCTCCTGATGAGGGGCGGGCACGTGTCCGGCGGGCGTCAGGGAGCCCTGTCCACGACCATGGAGCAGGCGGGGCAGCGGCTCGTGGACGGCTCCTGCCTCATGATGCTGGCCTCGTCGAGCTTCGAGACGATGCTGCCCGCGGGCACCACCATCACCGATCCCAAGGGTCGCGGCGAGGGCGGCGCGAGCGGCAGCCCGACCGCCGGCGGTGGTGCGACGGGCGGCGGCACGACGACGGGCGGCGAGCCGGTCGAGAACGACTCCGCGGCGAGCGACGCGACGACGGGCGGCGGTACGACGACGAGCGCCGGCCCGGCCACGAGTGTGTCCGCCTTCATCTTCCCCGGCGCCGCTGACGAGGACGGGAATCCTCCCGTGCTCGTCGGCGGGGACTACCTCGTCTCCCTGAACCGGGCGAACGGGACGTCGGCGGCGGCCAATGCCGTCATGGAGTACCTCACCAGCGCCGAGTGGGCCCAGCAGCGCGCCGAGCTCGGCGGTGTGGCGACCGCCAATCGCGGCGTGGACGTGAGCGAGGTCAGCTCCGACGTGACCGTCCGCGCTACACGGATTCTCCAGTCGCGTCAGAGCGTCATCCGTCTGGATGCCTCCGACTCCATGCCCTCCCAGGTCGGCACCGACGCCCTGTGGACCGCGTTGACCTCCTGGACGGCCGGCGACCTGGATGCCAAGAAGGCGCTGGCGCAGGCCGAGGCCGCCTGGCCCAGCCAGTAGCCTCCCGAGAGTCCCGCGCCGGGCGGGCGGCGCGCTCTCCGGGTCGATGGTCCGTGCGGACCAGACGATGCGCGGTCGTGCCTTGCGGCGTGCGGTCGTATCCGGGCTCGTGCGGTCGTACCCTGCGGCGTGCGGTCGTACCTTTCCGCGCCAGGTCGTACCTTAGAGAGACTCTAAGGTACGACCGCGCGGATTCACGTACGACTTCGTGGCGACGCGTACGACCCGGCGGGCCCACGTACGACCGCGAGTCGCAGGGTACGACTGCGTGAGGCCCCCTCGTAGCGGCGCAGGCCCGCTCGGGTAGCGTGCCCCCGGGCGAGCGGCGCTCCCCGTCGGCTCGGGGTCGGTGGACTCGGCGGACGCGGCGTGTCTCCGGGCGAGCGGCGCTCTCGGTCACGGGACGCGTGAGATGCGACGCGAGGCGCGTCCCCGATCGGACGGGTGACGTGGCGACTCAGGGTCGGATGAATCTCAGCGTCATGATCTGGAAGGGGCGCAGCTCGAAGGCGGCGCTCATGGTGCTGGCGGGACCGCTGGCCGTCGATGAGGCCGGTGCCGCCCCGGGGCCGCCGACTGCCGAGGAGATCAGCACCGCCCCGGGGCCGCCCACCGACTCGTCCGACGGCGTCGGAGCCGCAGTCTCGTCCGACGGAACCGAGGCTCCGGTCGTTGAACCGTCCGCCGGGCTGATACGGAGCGGACGTTCCAGCAGGTCGGTGGCCACGACGTCGGAGGCCTCGAAGCCCGCCGTCACGCGTGCGCGGGTGCGCGCCCCGAGGGACTCGTAGAGCCGCACGACGACGTCGCCGGAGCGGTCCTCGGCGAGCTTGACGCACTCGACGACCACCCCCCTGCCGGTCGCGCTCACCAGCGGGGGGACGCCGTGGTCGCCGCGGACCGTGCGCTCGGGCAGGTTGAAGGCGTACCCCTCCATGACGGCGTCGGCGATCGCCGCCCCCGGCCGCAGGGCGACGCGCAGGCGATGGCGCCCCTGGTCGGCCTCGGGGTCCGGGAAGAGCGGTGCGCGCAGGAGCGACAGGCGCACCGTCGTCGAGGGATGCCCCTGCTCGTCCACCCCGCGGGTCACGTCGTGGCCGTACGTCGAGTCGTTGAGCACGGCGATGCCGTAGCCCGCCTCGCCCACATGGATCCAGCGGTGCGCGCAGATCTCGTAGCGGGCGGCATCCCACGAGGTATTCCGGTGGGTGGGCCGTTCGACGTGGCCGAACTGCATCTCGGAGGTGGACGCGTCGGCCTTGATATCCAGCGGGAAGGCCAGCTTGAGGAGCCTCTGGCGCTCGTGCCAGTCGATGTCGAAGTTGAGGACGACCTGCTTGGAGCCGGGGGACAGACGGATCTCCTCCGAGAGCGTCGAGTCCCGGCCCGCCCGGCGGGTCACGCGCACGACCGCGTCCGGCTCCTGCGGGCCCCGGGCGACGACGGCGAGGTCCTGGACATCGGTGACGTCCTCGACCGTGTTGCGGTACTCGGGGTCGATGTCCCAGGCGTCCCACTGGCGCGGCGCGTCGGGGTGGAGTTGGAGCAGGCCCGCGGCGGTACCCGGGGTGAGGACCTCGCGGTCGGCCTCGAGATCGATCAGGGAGGTGATGAGGCCCGAGGCGTTGATCGTGACGCGCAGGAGCCCATTGTCCAGGATGATCCCGCCGTCGGCCTCGGTCGGGACGACGGGCTCGCCGGGGGCCGCGGCGGGGCCGATCGCCAGGGAGGGGACCCCGCGGGACTCCGCCGGGGCGGCGTTGAGCACCAGGGGGGCGTCCCCCGGACCGGTCAGGGCCGAGGCGGCGCGAGCGATGACCCGTTCGAGGCTGCGGGCGACGTCGGTGTACTCGGCCTCGGTGCGCTGGTAGACCCAGCCGATGCAGGTGCCGGGGAGGATGTCGTGGAACTGGTTGCGCAGTACCGTGCGCCAGCACTCCTTGAGAGTCGCATAGGGGTAGTCCGCGCCGCGCATGACGGCGGCCGTGGCGGCCCACAGCTCGGCCTCGCGCAAAAGGTGCTCGCTGCGCCGGTTGCCCTGCTTGGTGCGCAGCTGGGAGGTGTAGGTACCGCGGTGGAACTCCAGGTACATCTCCCCGCTCCACACCGGGGCCTCGACCGCTCCCGCCGGTGCGGTCCCCGCCGTCGGCCCGGCTGACCCCGCCTGCGCCGCGGGTCCCGCTGCCCCGGCCGGCTGCGCCGGCTCGGACGTCCCGGCCGGCTCGGCCGCCCCGGAGGCGCCAGGAGTCCCAGCGGGCCTTGCTGTCCCGACCGGTTCGGCCGCCCCGACGGCCCGGGCCATCTCGGCCTCAGCGCGCTCGAAGAAGGTGTTGGGACTGCCCAGCTCGACGGTGGCGACACCCTCGAGGTCCTCCATGCGGTGCGCGGCCGCCAGCATCTCCCGGGTGGGACCGCCTCCGCCGTCGCCCCACCCGAAGGGGACGATGGAGGAGGAGGCGACGCCCTTCTCGGCGAAGTTCGACTCGGCGTGGTGCAGCTCGGCGACGGAGAGCCGGGAGTTGTAGGTGTCCACCGGTGGGAAGTGGGCCAGGACGCGCGAGCCGTCGATGCCCTCCCAGGCGAAGGTGTGGTGGGGCATGCGGTCGGTGTCGTTCCACGACAGCTTCTGGGACAGGAACCAGCGCGAGCCCGCGGCCCTGATGATCTGCGGCAGGGAGCCGGTGTAGCCGAAGGAGTCGGGCAGCCACACGTCCCGCGTCTCCACGCCGAACTCCTCGATGAAGAAGGACTTCCCCTCGATCATCTGCCGCGCCAGCGCCTCCGAGCCGGGCATATTGGTGTCAGCCTCCAGCCACATGCCCCCCACGGGGATGAACCGGCCCTCGGCGACGCGCCGCCTGATGCGCTCGTAGAGCTCGGGCTGGTCCTCCTTGACCCAGGCGTACTGCTGCGCCGAGGAGCAGGCGAATACGAAGGCCGGGTCGGAGTCCATGAGGTCGAGGACGCTGGAGAAGGTGCGCACGCACTTGCGGACGGTCTCTCGCACCGGCCACAGCCAGGCGGAGTCGATGTGGGCATGGCCGACGGCGATGACGTGGTGCGCGCTCGCGGCGGCGGGGGAGGCCAGGGCACCGGCGAGCTCGGCGCGAGCCGCCGCCGCGGTCCCGCTCACGTTGCGCGGATCCACCCTGTCGACGGCGCGTTCGAGGGCGACGTCGATCCGGGCGCGACGCGTGGAGTCCGCCGGCAGGTCCTCCGCCAGTTCCAGCAGGACCGTGAGGTCCTGGACGAGCTCCCACACGGTCAGGTCCCGCAGGGCGACATCGACTCGCCGCAGCCGGTACAGCGGGTCCTGGCCGGCGGTCTCCCGGTAGCCCAGGGGCGTTGGTGCGAACTCGAAGCCTCCGGCCACGTCCGGGTTCGACGCCGCCTCGATGTAGACGTCGATGGCGTCGGGCTCGCCCTCCCAGTCCGCGGCCCGATTGCGCGGGGAGATCGCCTTGATCGCCGAGCCGTCCGCACGTCGCAGCAGCCCCTCGGCCTGGAAGCCCGGCTGGGAGTCGGTGAAGCCCAGGTCGACGACGAGCTCGATCCGGTGTCCGTCGCGATCGCGCCAGCCGTCGGGGACGACTCCGGTGGCGTGGATCCAGGTCGTGCCCCACGGCGGGCCCCAGGGATCGCCCGGATGGATCGGTTCGTAGTCCTGCGTCGCCGCCTCGCCGAAGGGGACCGGCTCGCCCGGTGCTCGCCAGGCGGTGAGCGCCAGCGGGACCGAGGCGGCATGGACGGCGGGGGCGATCCGCTCGTGCAGCATGCGTGCGGCGCGCTGCTCCGTCAGAGCGGGATTGGTGTGCATGGGGGAGGATCCTTTCTCTGCCCGTCCCGATCAGTCTCAGCCCTTGACGGCGCCGGCCATCGCGAAGCCGCCTCCGGCGCGGCGCTGGACGATGAGGTAGAGCAGAAGCACGGGGGTGGAGTAGAAGATGGAGAAGGCCGCGAGCCGGCCGTAGGCGATGGCCCCGTTGGTGCCGAAGAAGTTGTAGATGGCCACGGCGGCGGGCTGGTGCTCCGGGGAGAAGAGCAGGACGAAGGGGACGAAGAAGTTCCCCCACGCGATGGTGAACACGAAGATGAACACCACGGCGATGCCCTGCTTCATCAGCGGGACGACAATGCGCCACAGGGCCGTCATCGCCGAGGCGCCGTCGACCCACGAGGCCTCCTCCAGGGAGACCGGCACGGAGTCCATGAAGTTCTTCATCATCCAGATCGCCATGGGCAGCGAGGTCGCCGCCATGAACAGGATCGTGCCGATGACGGAGTCCAGGAGTCGGAAGTTCACGAACAGCGTGTAGACCGGCACCATCATGGCTGTGATCGGCAGGCAGGCGCCGAACAGGATCGTGTACATGAAGCCCCGGTTGAAGCGCATGGAGAAGCGCGACAGGGGATATGCCGCCAGGACGGACACGCCCACGGTGATCGTCGCCGTGCCGAGGGAGATGAGCAAGGAGTTCCACAGCGGCAGGAGCGTCGCGTCCACGGTGGCGATACTGGTGAAGTTGTCCAGGGTCCAGGTCTTCGGCACGGCGATGGACACCGTGGCGGCCGGGTTGAAGGCGGACAGGACGATCCAGGCCAGCGGGGTCAGGAATGCGATCCCGATGAGGATCATGACGGCGGACGACGCGATGCTCAGCCCGCGTCCGCGCGGGGAGGCCAGCGACAGACCCGCTGAGGACCATCCGCACCTTCTACTCGGCCCGCGTCCGCGCGGGGAGGCCGGACGGAGGGAGGCGGTCGGGGCGGTCGTATTGGTGGTGCGGGTCGTGCCGGTCCCACCGGTCCTGCCGGCGGCGTTGGTCGTGCCGGTCCCACCGGCCGCAGCCGTGCGTCCGTCGGCCCTGTTGCTCGGCTCGGGCATGTCAGTCGACCTCCGGTTTGAGGATTCGCATGTAGACGATGGAGAACAGGGCTCCGACGACGAGAGTCACGGTGGCGATGGCCGTGCCGTAGCCCACGTGGGAGTACTTGAACGCCTCCTGGTAGGCCAGGACGGGCAGGGTGGAGGAGGAGGTGCCCGGACCGCCCCCGGTCATGACCCAGATGAGGGTGAAGACGCCGAGCGTCTGGAGCGTGGTGAGCATGAGATTGGTGGCGATCGAGCGGCGGATCATGGGCAGTGTGATGCGCAGGAAGCACTGGAGCGTCGAGGCGCCGTCGATCTGCGCGGACTCCACGACCTCCGGGGGCACGTCGGACAGCGCCGCGTGGTACTGCATCATGGAGAACGCGGTGCCGCGCCAGACATTGGCGAGGATGACCGAGAGCATGGGGAGGACCAGGAGCCACTTGGGACCCTCCAGACCGATGAGGGCGAGCATCGAGTTCAGGGTGCCTTCCGAGGCGAAGAACGCGTAGCAGGCGAAGGCCGCCACGATCTCCGGGAGAGTCCAGGCCACGACCACGACCCCGCCCACGAGAGAGGAGATCGGGCGGGCGCAGTGGCGCATGAGGACGGCCAGGATCATGCCCAGGACGTTCTGCCCGATGATCGCCGAGGCGAGGACGAACACCCCGGTCAGGACGACCGACTTCAAGAAGGCCGAATCGGACAGCAGGGCGACGTAGTTGTCCAGGCCGACGAATCGGGGCCTGGCGGCCTTGTATCCACTCAGGGCGCGGTTCGTCAGTGAGCCGTACAGGGAGTAGACGATCGGACCGAGCAGGAAGAGGGAGAGCAGGACGACCGCCGGTAGCAGCGGGATCATCCGCCCCAGCCGCTTGACCCGTTGCCCGAGCGGTCGGTCGCGATGCGCGTTGAGGCGGGGACGACGACGGGGCGCGGGAGCGGAGCACCCCGCCGTCGTCCCGGCCCGAGCCGGCTGGTCCATCAGGACGCGGCCTCCGTGGCGTCCTGGCCGACGATGCTGATGAGGCCGGCGTCATAGGCGGCCGCGGCCTCCTGCGGCGTGGTGGCGTCGGTGATGACGGACTCGCAGGCGACCTGGATGTTCCCGGAGATCTGCGAGTAGTCCGGGGTGGAGGGGCGGAAGCGGGTGACCGCGACCAGGCTCACGAAGAATTCGAAGCTGGAGTTGTAGGACAGGTACTCCTGGGACTGGGCGACGTCCTGACGCACGGCGACCTGGGCGTTCTCGGTGTCGTACTTCAGCGTGTTCTCGTAGTTCAGTGCGATCGAGATGAAGTCGAAGGCCGCGTCGGCGTTGGCCGTCTGCGAGCCGACGGCGAGGGTCCAGCCGCCCGACATCGAGGTGAACCCGTCGCCCTGGCCGTCCTTGGTGGGCATCTTGGCGAAGCCCATGGTCTCCTCCCACTCGGGCCAGGGGTTGTCCCCGGAGATCCAGGTGCCCGGCATCCATGAGCCGTCGATGGCCATCGCCAGCTTGCCCTGGGGGAGGAGCTCGGTGGATACGCGGTTGCCGACCGAGGCGTCCAGGGCGATGTCGAGCGACGGGCCCAGTCCCTCGGAGTAGACGGTATCCATGAAGGTCAGTGAGTCGGTGAAGCCTTTCGAACCCGTCACCCACTTGGCGGTCTCGGCGTCGTAGAGGAACGTCCCCTCGGTCCCGGAGAGCAGCATCTCGAACCCCTGCATGCTCGTGGCCTCGCCGGCGGCCTTGCCGGCGAAGACATTGAGCGGGATGACGTCGGGCACCTTGGTCTTGATGGTGCGGGCGGCGTCGAGGATCTCGGCCCAGGTTCTGGGCTGCCAGTCGGCGGGCAGGCCGGCCTGGGCGAAGATCGTCTTGTTGAAGTAGATGGCGCGGGTGTCGGTCCCCATGGAGACGCCGTAGAGCCTGCCGTCGTCTCCGATCCCGGCCTGCCTGGCCGAGTCGGCGAACTGGCTCCAGTCGTCCCACGACTCGACGTACTCGTCGATGGGCAGCAGGTACCCGGCGGCGGCGTCCGAGCGGACCTGGAAGGAGTCCTCGTAGATGATGTCGGGCGCGGTGGAGGGAGAGCCGTTCATGAGGGCGAGCTTGGTGAAGTACTGGTCCTGCTCGGCCTCGATGGGGATGAGCTCGATGGTGACGTCGGGGTGGGCGGCCTCGAACTCGCCCTTGGCCTTGGTCAGTAGGGAGTCGAGCTGGGTGAAGGCGGACGTCTTCTGGTAGGCCACCTTGAGGTTCGAGGCCGAGTGCCCGTCCTTCCCCCCGCCGCAGGCGGTGAGCGCGGTCGCGGCGGCGAGGGCGCCGGCTCCGGTGAGGAAGGCTCTCCGCGTGGGGGTGGGCGCCGGCACTGAGCCCGGCTCTCCTCCTCGGGCGAAGCCCCGCCGTGCAGGGGCGGGTGCGTGCGCTGAGCGCGTCGGGGTCGTGATGCGGGGCGAGGATGATGGGGACGACGGGGTCATGTGAGGGGCTCCTTTGCACCTGCGGCGCCCTCCATTGGACGCGCGGTATCATTAACTCCATCAAATGGGCAAAATGTCAATCGACGTTCTGTCCCGTTATCGAATCGTTATGCGAAGGTGCGGTGCGTGGGGTGGAGCGGGGAGAGCGCGGTCGCATCCGGCGCCGTACAGGTCGTACCTGTCCGCACCGGGTCGTACCTGTCCGCACCGGGTCGTACCTGTCCGCACCGGGTCGTACCTTGCGGCGCGTGGTCGTACCCGGGCCTGCGTGGTCGTACCCGGATGCGCGCGGGCGTACCTTAGAGCCCTTCTAAGGTACGACCGCGCGGGGGCGCGTACGACCGCGCGGGGGCGCGTACGACCGCGCGAGCACCGAGTGCATCGTCCGACGGATTCCCGACGTCGGTCCGGCGCCCACGGGCCCGATCCGGCGCTCAGGGATTGATCAGGAGTGTGGACGACTTGGGGGTGAAGACCTCGTCGAGGATGAGGCACGCGGCGCCGACCGCGCCGGCGCGCCATCCCAGCGGGTCGGCGTCCAGGGTGATGGGCCGGGCCGCTCCATGAACCCGGTGACCGTCCAGGACCGGGCGCATCGAGGGCTCGACCAGACGGCGCATGGGGTCCCAGCGCGGTCCGCCGATGATCACGGTGTCGGTCTCCAGGAGCTCGCCGACCATCGTGACCGCCATCGCCGCGGAACGACCCGCCTCGTCGAACAGTCCCGCCGCCGTCGGGTCCCCGTCGTCGGCCAGGCGCAGGAGCTCGAAGAATGCCGCGTCCACTTCGCGCGGATCGCGTGAGCCGGGGACGCCCGAGAGGGGGATCCCGGCGTCACGGGCGTGGCGGACCATCTCGAACTCGCCGATGCTCGCGCCCAGGCAGCCGCGCTTGCCGCAGCTGCACTCCGGTCCGGCGGGGTCCCCCGTCAGATGTCCGGCCTCGCCGGCGTTCCCGCTGCGGCCGCGGATGACCTCGCCGTCGATCACCGCGGCCATGGCCACGCCGGCGCCCACGTAGAGATAGAGGAAGTCCGGCGTCCGGCCCTCGCCCGCCTGCCAGACGCGCGCCTTCGCCGCGGCGGTCACGTCCTTGTCGAGCAGGACCACCGAGTGGCTCGACGCCGTCAGGGCGTCGCGCAGGGGGATCCGGTCCCAGCCGGGCAGCAGCGGCGGGCTCACCGTGCCGGTCCCCTCCTCGAGCGGTCCCGGTGCCGCCAGACCGATGCCGAGCAGTTGTTCGGCCGGGATCGAGGCGCGCGTCACGAGGGCGTCGATCTGGGCCGACAGGTGGGAGGTGAGGGCGGCGGGACGGTCCGCGCCGGGCAACGGCTCGTAGGACTCGGCGATGAGCGCGCCCGCCAGGTTCAGGATGACGATGCCCAGGGAGGCCGGGTCGATGTGGACGCCGACGGCGTAGCGGCCGCTCGGATCGAGCTGCAGCACCCTGCCCGGTCGCCCGCGCCCCTCGCTGGGGGACTGCCCGGCCTCGACGACGAGGCCCCGGCCCAGGAGATCGCGAATGCTGTTCGAGATCGTTTGCGGGGCGAGACCCGTCATCCGGCTCAGGCTCGCGCGCGTCAGCCCGTCGCCGGAATGGCGGATGGCCTCCAGGACGATGGCTCGATTGAAGTCCCCGACTCGGGGGAGATTGCTGCCGCTTCTCATTGCGCCCCCCTCGCATTCCCGGGCCCGATCCGGCGATGACACGGCCATCGTAGGGCGGCGGCGGAATGGACAGGCGATGATTCGGCCATCCCGATGATGGTCCGGTGGCCGAGTCGCCTGCTACCGTGTCTCTTGTCCGATCCCTGCCTGTCAAGCGCGGGCCGTTGAGAGCATCAACGAACGAGGGCATCGACCGGGTCGAGGAGGACTCATGGGACTGGGATGGTTCGGAGCACCGGAGCATAGCCGTTGGCTGGCCGGGGAGACGCACGCGCTGCTCCGCTTCGCACGGGCGGCCAGGCTCCCGGCGGGATTCGGGTGGATCGGCGAGGACGGCAGGATCGATGCGTCCCATCCCGTCGAGCTGTGGATCACCGGCCGCATGACCTTCGCCTTCTCGCTGGGCACCCTCATGGGCATCCCCGGCTGCCGCCGCTACGCCGACCACGGCGTGCGCGCCCTGAGCCGGGTCATGCGCGATACCGAGCACGGCGGCTGGTACTCCGCCGTCGGCCATGGGCTCGACGCCGAGGGCCGCGGCGTGCCCGCCGACCCCGCTGCTCGCAAGGAGTGCTACCAGCACGCCTTCGTCCTGCTCGCCGCCGCCACCGCCACCGCCGCCGACCGCCCCGGCGCGCACGAGCTCCTGCGCGACGCCATGGCCGTGCAGAACAGCCACTGGTGGGATGAGGACTACGGCCTGCCGATCGAGTCCTACGCCCACGACTTCACCGACCCCGAGGACTACCGCGGCATCAACGCCGCCATGCACACGGTC
>ERZ772986.1611-NODE-1611-length-12712-cov-5.378605_pt1 | contig 12712 bp, 10 predicted proteins | sample MGYA00511898_ERZ772986 | MGnify/ENA primary metagenome ERZ772986 (study PRJEB29015, sample SAMEA2737934) | human oral metagenome | biome: human oral; feature: human-associated habitat; material: dental | place: China | collected 2148 ... | reverse complement strand
ACTCCCCGCCCTCCAGGCTGAAGCGCTTCTGCCCCACGTACTTGGTCTGCAGGAAAGTTTCGAAGGCCTCGGCCTGCTCCAGCTTGGTCAGGATCCGACGGCGCTCGTTCGGGGTGATCGCCAGCCACTCGCCCTCGAGGCGCTCCTGCCACCAGGCGCGCTGGGCGGGATCCTGGATGTGCATGTACTCGATGCCGACGGTCCGGCAGTAGGCGCGGCGCAGACGCGCGAGGATCTCGCGCAGAGTCGCCCGTTCGGTGCCGCCCAGACCGCCGGTGGGGAAGGTGCGGTCCAGGTCCCACAGGCTCAGTCCGTAGGTGGACAGGTCCAGATCCGGGTGGCGGCGCAGGCGGTGGGTCAGCGGATCGGTGTCCGCGGCCAGGTGCCCGCGCTGGCGGAAGGCGTGGATGAGTTCGGCCACGCGGGCGGGCTTGCCGGTCTCCAGCTCGGGGTCGTAGGTGGTGTCACGGGCCCAGCGCACCGGTTCGTGCGGAATCCGCAGAGACTCGAAGACCCGGTCCCAGTACCCGTCCAGTCCCAGGAGCTTGTGCTCCACCAGCCGCAGGAATTCGCCGGAGGCCGCGCCCTGGATGACGCGGTGGTCGTAGGTCGAGGTCAGGGTGACGACCTTGCCGACTCCGCTGCGGGCCAGGGTCTGCTCACTGGAACCCGCGAAGGCGGCCGGATAGGACATGGACCCCACCCCGACGATGAGGCCCTGACCGGGCATGAGGCGCGGAACCGAGTGAAGGGTGCCGATCATGCCGGGATTGGTCAGGGTCACGGTGGTGCCCCGGAAGTCGTCCACCTCCAGCTTGCCCTTGCGCGCCTTGGCGACCAGATCCTCGTAGGCCGCGACGAAGCCGGCGGCGTCCATCAGGTCCGACTTCTTGATGGAGGGCACCAGGAGACGGCGCTCGCCGCTGGGGGAGGGGATGTCGATGGCCAGGCCGAAGGCGACATGGGCGGGGGTGTGCGCAGTGGGCCTGCCGGCGTCGTCCGTGGTGTAGGAGACGTTCATGGAGGGCATCTCGGTCAGGGATTCGACCACGGCCCATCCGATGAGGTGGGTGAAGGAGATCTTGCCACCATGGGTGTGACGGAGGTGGCCGTTGATCACCGCGCGATTCTCGATGAGGACCTTGGCGGGGATGGTGCGGGCGGAGGTGGCGGTCGGGATCGACAGCGATTCCTCCATGTTCTTGGCGGTGCGGGCCGCGGCGCCCTTCAAGCGCACGTTGGCGTCCTGGCAGGTGTCGCCCTCCGGCGAATTGACGTGCTGGTGCGCCCTGCGCTGGGCGTAGGGCGATGTGGGCGGGGCGGCGTCGGAGGGAGGGGCGGGAGGCAGATCGGAGCGGGTGACGTCCTGGACGGCCGTGGGAGCGCGTCGGGGCGAGGAGCCCGATCCCGGTGCCGTCGGCGGGTCTTCGAGAGCTGCGTCCTCAGGGCTCTCAGGACTCTCGGGGTGATGAGGGCTCTCGGAGCCCTCGAACAGCGCCCGCCATTGGGGACTCACCGAGGAGGGATCGGCCTGCCAGGCATCCCGCATCTCCTCCACCATCCACTCGTTGGCTCCGAAGCCTGCGGCGGCGCTGTCCTGTGTCGACACGGTGCGTGTTCTCCTCGTCGCGGGGTCAGCGCCACCCGCCCGCGAGCCCGGCGGCGAAGCGATGACGATGACGCAGACGGGCGGGTGAGGCAGATGGTGCTATGTCGTAGTGCTGTGTCGGGCGTCATCGTACGGGTCGAGCCTGCGGCACGGGAGCGAAACGCGGGGCCGAAGGCGCACGTGTTTCGAGCATGTGACGGAGTACGGAGTGGGGTGCGGGGTTTCGCGCGAGAACTCGAGAGCTGCTGGGTTCCCTGCGTTCCCTGGGTTCCCTGCGTCTCCCGCGCGCTCTGCAGCACTCCTGAGCGCTTCTGCAGGCTCTTCATGCCCCTGCTGTCCGTGCCGTGAGCTGGTGATAACGTGCGGGCCACTATGCGAGCGGCATCCCGGCGGGCGCGCAGATGCGCCTCCCGCCATCATCCGGAACCTGACCATCCTCACCCTGCGCGTCAACGGGTGCCGGCCACCGCCGCGGCCGGCACCCCCCTGGTCTGTCTGAAACCGGCTCTGAAGCCAACGCCAGCCTCGGGCGGTGCCGCGTGACCGACGCGACCGACTGGCTCATGATCGCCCTGGGGATCCTGCTGACCGCGGGCACGGCCCTGTTCGTCTCCGGCGAGTTCTCCCTGGTCGCTCTGGATCCCTCCACCGTCGAGACCCGTGCCGCCGCGGGGGACAGGCGCGCCGCCGCGGTCCGCAAGGCGCTGAGGCGCCTGTCCACCCTCCTGTCCGGCGCTCAGGTCGGCATCACTCTGACCACGATCCTGCTCGGATACACCATGCAGGACGCCCTGGCGAGGCTCCTCGACGGCCTCATGAGCACCTGGCTGGCCCAGTCCGCGGCCACCGCTGCCGCCGTCGTCATCGCCCTGGTGGTGGTCAACGCCTTCTCCATGGTCGTGGGCGAGCTCATCCCCAAGAACGCCACCCTGGCCGATCCCATGCGCACCGCCGGGCTCGTCGCCCCCTTCCTCGTGGCCTTTACCGTTGTGCTCAGGCCCGTCATCGTCCTGCTCAATGACACCGCCAACCTGGTCCTGCATCGCATGGGCATCGAACCGGTCGAGGAGATCAGCGGCACCCGCAGCGCCGGTGAGCTCGCCGCCCTCGTGCGCCACAGTGCCGAGGAGGGCGCTCTCGATCCCTCCACCGCCACCCTGCTCACCCGGTCGATCGGGCTCGGCGCACTCACCGCGGTCGACGTCATGACGGACCGGGGCCGCCTTCACGTCCTGGATGAGGCGGACACCGCCGACGCCGTCGTGGCCCTGGCCCGCGCCACCGGCCACTCCCGCTTCCCCGTCATCGGGGACGACGCCGACGACGTCCTGGGCATCGTCCACCTGCGCCGCGTCATCGCCGTGCCCTACGAGCGGCGGGCGGGCGTGCCAGTGACCTCCTCCTCCCTCATGACGCCGGCTCCGCGCGTGCCCGAGACCATGCCCCTGGCGAGCCTGCTGGTCGAGCTGCGCAATCAGGGCTCTCAGATGGCCGTCGTCGTCGATGAGTACGGCGGGACCGCGGGCGTTGTCACCCTCGAGGACGCCATTGAGGAGATCGTCGGCGACGTCGCCGACGAGCACGACCGTCGCCGGGCCGGAACGCGTGCCGATGCCTCGGGGGACTGGCTCGTGCCGGGCTGGACGCGCCCCGACGAGCTGGCCGCGCGCACCGATATCCATGTGCCCGACGACGGCCCCTATGAGACCCTCGCCGGTCTGGTCATGACCGAGCTCGGCCGCGTCCCGCGGATCGGCGACACCGTGACGACGTCGGGGGCGAGGCTCACCGTGGAGGCCATGGAGGGGCGGCGCGTCACCCGTCTGCGGGTGTGCCCCGCCGGGGAGGATGACGAGGCCGCGGAGGTCGGAGAGCCCGGGGCGGCCGACGAGTCCGGGAAGGCTGAGGAGGACGTGCGGTCAATGGGACATCCGCGGCGCCGGGGCCCGGCCGGGCGCGATGACGGGGCGGGGGCCGCCCGATGAGCACTCCGGTCGCCCTGATCGTCACCGTAGCGCTGTTGGCGGGCAACGCCTTCTTCGTCGGCTCCGAGTTCGCCATCACCTCTTCTCGTCGGGCTCAGCTCGAGCCTCTCGCGCAGGCAGGCGATGCCCGGGCGGTGACCGCGCTGTGGGCCCTCCAGCACATCTCCCGAATGCTCGCCACCGCGCAGCTCGGCGTCACCGTGTGCTCCACGGGGCTGGGCGTCGTCGCCGAACCCGCCATCGCACATGCGCTGACGCCCCTCCTGGCCAGGATCGGCATCGCCGACGCCGGAGCGCACGCCGTCGCCGTGGTCATCGCCCTGGTCCTGGTCGTCTACGTCCATGTCGTCTTCGCGGAGATGGTGCCCAAGAACATGTCGATCGCCGCCCCTGAGAGGGCGGTGCGCCTGCTCGCCCCGCCGCTGGTGTGGGTCTCGCGCGTCTTCGGCCCCGTCATCACCGGGCTCAACGGCTTCGCCAACCGGGTGCTGCATGTGATGGGCCTGGAGGCCAAGGAGGAGGTCTCGGCCGCCTTCAATGCGGCCGAGGTCGCCTCGATCGTCGAGCGCTCCACCGCCGAGGGCGTCCTGGAGGACGACACGGGACTGCTCACCGGCGCCCTGGAGTTCTCCGAGGAGACCGCGGGCAGTGTCATGGTGCCCCTGGACGCCCTGGTCACCCTGGCCGAGAACTGCAGACCCGAGGACGTCGAGCAGGCCGTGGCCGCCACGGGCTTCTCCCGCTTCCCGCTCGTCGCTGTGGATGCGGGAGCCGCGGGCGATGGGGACGGCGGCGATGCCGACGGGGCCGGTGAGAGCGGAGCGCGCAATGTCCACGACGCCAACGACGCCAACCACGCCAACGATGCCTCTGCCGCTACCAACAGGATCACCGGCTACCTTCACCTTAAGGACATCCTGTACGCCGACGGTGCCCAGCGCAGCGAACCGATACCCTCCTGGCACGCCCGCACGCTCGTTCCCGTGCGTGCGGATGATGAGGTCGAGGATGTGCTCGCGGCCATGCAGAGAACCGGCGCTCACCTGGGGCGCGTGGAGGACGCCGACGGCGTCACCGTCGGCGTCGTCTTTCTCGAGGACATCCTCGAAGAGCTGGTCGGGGAGGTCAACGACGCCATGCAGCGCAGTTGAAGGCGGTTGAAGGCGGCCGACGGCACCTGAAGGCAACTGACGGCGGCGACGATGGCCGCGGTTGAAGCCGGCAGCCTGCCGTTGCGCTGCGCCTGTGACGGCTGTAGAACTGCTGGTGATGCCGATAGCGAAACCCGCACGGGATCCGCGTACCCACGCGGTCGCTCCGTTGGAATCCTGACAGAATGTGGTATGTATGGGAGTGTGCTGAAGTGTGCCCAGGCCCACCGAATCACATGTGCGCCGGGTGTTAGAGTGCCAATGTGGACATGAGCGAGCAGTCGATGATGTCGATGACACGGCGTCAGCGCCGGGAGGCCGAGCGTGCCGCACAAGCACAGCGTGAGGCCGACTCATATCAGTCCCATCAGTCCCACGATTCATACGATTCCCATGCAGTGCCCCGGGCCGGTGTCCGCGAGCAGTCCCGCAGGCGCGCAGCGGCGCGAACGAGTGCGCATGCTGATGCTTCAGGGGCCACGAGGCCCGCGTCGCGGGCGAATGCCGCTCAGGAGCGCAGCGGGCGCAGACCTGAAGCCGGGTCCGCCGGACCGACTGTTCCGCCCGTGCCGGCCACCGGGCGCGCCAGGCGCGCGACATCCCGAGCATCCTCGGCATCCTCGGATTCCGCGGTATCGCCGACTTCCGCAACGTCTGCGGCCTCCTCGGCGTCCTGGGCATCACCAGCTTCCTCAGCACCCGCGGCGCCCTCAGCATCCGTTGTATCCGCTGAGCCCCCGGCTTCGATGGTCGTGCAGCCGGACTGGACCGGCTCCCCGTCGTCTCCGGTCGGCGGGCATCCGGGCCCCGGCGGGCGGTCCTCCGAACACGCGGTTCGAAGCGCGGGCCCGGTCTCGCCATTCTCCGCTCCTGCGGCTTCACCGGCTTCACCGCCGGGCGGTTTCCCAGTTGCGCCCTCCGAGTCCGATGAGGCGCCTCCTGCGCCGTCCGCCGATGTCACCGCATGGGACGACATCATCTCCTCCCCGGAGCCCTCGCGCGGTCGGAGGCCGTTCAGGTCCAGGGCCGGCGCCCGTCCCAGGCGCGGTTCGAAGTCCAGGTCCAAGGACAGCGCGGGGACGAGGCCTCAGGACACCGGCAGCACGGGGAGCGTCACTGGGAATGTCACCGGAAACTTGGGCAATGCTGCGCAGCCCGATCCGGCTCCGGCTGCCCCGGCAGCTCCGCCTCATGTCCCGGCTGCCCCAGCTGCCCCGGCCGCTTCTGCCATCCCCGCCACCCATGCTGTCTCTGCCGCCTCGCTCCCGTTCGCCACGGCCGCCCCGGAGTCCGAGCCCGATGCGCAGCCCGGCCCGACGGCCGAGGCGCCGTACGGGCGCACCCCGTCCGCGCGCACCGCGTCCGGCTACGAGGCCGACGATCAGATCGTCCTGCCCCGGCGCTCGCGCGATCTCACGCCGACCGTCGAGAACATCCACTCCTCGTGGGAGAGCAACGACGAGCGCATAGTCGCCCCGGCGCCCCGGCGCAGGACCGGCGCGGGCTGGGCCGGGCGCATCAGCGTTCTGACCGTGCTGGGGCTCGTGACCGTCATCGCCCCGATCAGTACTCGTGTGTCGCCCAGCCCCCTGGCGTCCGCAGCACTGAACACGCAGTCCGAGACCCCGGCCCCGGAGGCGAGCGCGCCGGCGTCCTCGGTGGCCGCCGCCGTCCTCGGTTCGGATGCCGATGTCGACTCCCCATCCGACTCCGACCTGTCCAACGTCCCCGACGCCGCAACCCGGACTCGCATTCGCGAGGCCCGCGAGAACGCCGTGGTGACCTGCTCCCCGCAGACGGGGGGCGCCTCGGGGGACACCAGCGCCTTCAACAAGGCGCCGGAGATCTTCTTCCCGATGATCTCGGACACCTACACCGTCTCCTCGCCCTACGGCTACCGCCTGCATCCCACTCTGGGCTACATGAAGCTGCACGCCGGTCAGGACTTCGCCGCTCCCGTTGGTACGCCCATCTACGCGGCGGCTGCGGGGAAGGTCGTATTCGCCGGCATGGACGATGGCGCCGGCACCGTCACCATCGAGCACCAGATCGACGGCCAGACCTGGTACACGAGCTATCTGCACATGTACGAGGACGGCATTTACGTCAAGGTCGGTGACACGGTCACCGCCGGTCAGCTCATCGCCGGCGTTGGAAACACCGGTCGTTCCTCCGGCTCCCACCTGCATTTCGAGGTCCGGACCAAGAACGACACGGCTGATGAGTCCACGGTCGATCCCGAGAAGTGGCTCGAGGATCACCACGCTGCTGAGCTGTCCACAGACTGCACCTGAGCGGGTAGAGCCCGGATGGGCGAGGAGGATCAATGAGACCCAGGCGGCGCTGTGCCGTGATCGCGCACCGCGGGGGAGCCCGTGAGGTTCCTGAGAACACGTGGAGCGCCGTCGAGCATGTGGAGTCGCTGGGGCTGACGTGGATGGAGACCGATCTCCACGCCACCGCGGATGACGTCGTGGTTCTGTCTCACGACGCCGACCTGGGGCGGATCGGCGGCAGGGGGACTCTGTCGGAGCTGACCTGGGATGAGGCCGCCGAGCTCGATGCCGGCGATGGCCGCGGCCTCGTGCGGTTGGACGAGGTTCTGGAGGCCCATCCGGGACTCGCACTCAACGTGGATCTCAAGGAGCCCGCGGTCGTGCAGCCGGCTCTGCAGGTGGTCCGGGCCGCCGACGCCCTCGACCGGGTGCGGTTCGCCTCCTTCTCCGCACGCCGTCTGGCGATGCTGCGCCGCCAGGAGCCGCGGGCGACGACCTCGCTGGGAGGGTTCGACATCGCGGGCCTGATGCTGCTCAGCGAGGCGGCCCTGCCGCTGCCGCACACGCGCTGGGGCTGGACGCGGGGAAGAGTCGACGCCGTGCAGGTGCCCCCGATGCACCGCGGGATGCAGGTGGTGACTCGGCGCTTCGTGGCCCAGGCGCACACCGCCGGCCTCGAGGTGCATGTCTGGACGATCGATGATCCCGAGGAGATGCGCCGTCTGGCGGCGCTCAACGTCGACGCCATCATGACTGACGTGCCCACTCTCGCCCTGGAGATCCTGGGGAGCTGAAAGCCCCGACGGCCCTGACGGCATCGAAGGTACTGACGGCCCTGAAGACCTCGCATCGGCATCCCCGGTAGGGGAGAGTGGACGCATGCAGGAATCTGACGGCCCTCGGCCCGCTGACGCCATCGGCACTACCGGTCGTGGTGGCGCCGACAGTGTCTCGGCGACTCCGATCGCCGTTCCCACCGGCGAGACCGGACCGCGAGTCGATGCCCCCTGCGGTCCGGTGCGCGGGGTGTGGCGGCGGATCGTCTCGGCTTCCCGAGCCCGGCCGCCTTACGCCCGCTTCGAGCGCTCGGGCGCCTTCTACGGCATCCCCTACGCCGAGGCCCCGATCGGGGCGCGCCGCCTCATGGCGCCCGTGCCCCGCGCCCGGTGGGCGGAGGAGCGCCCGGCCGTTCTACCCGGCCCGACGCCGCAGCGCGGTTCGATCTTCGGGGACTCCGCCATCCCCGAGCCCTCGGTTGAGGGCGAGGACATGCTCAACCTCAACGTCTTCACCCCGCTGCCCGGGGACGTGGACGCCGGGCTGCCGGTCTATGTGTGGATTCACGGCGGTGGCTGGTCATCGGGCTGCCAGGCGAGCCCCTGGTACGACGGCGCCGCTTTCAACCGCGACGGCGTGGTCACGGTGGTCGTGTCCTACCGCCTGGGATTCGACGGCTACGGCTGGGTGGAGGACTCTGACGCCCCCTTCAATCGCGGGCTGCTGGATCAGATCGCAGCGCTGGAGTGGGTGCGGCGCAATATCGTCGTTTTCGGGGGAGACCCGGGGAACGTGACCATCGGCGGGCAGAGCGCCGGGGGCGGCAATGTCCTGGCCCTGATGGCCTGCCCCCGTGCACGCGGCCTGTTCCGCAGGGCGATCAGCGAGTCGGGCGCCGTGACGGACATTCCGGCCGACCGCGCCCGCTCCACTGCCCGTCGAATGGCCCGCTTCTGCGGCATCGAGCCGAATCTTAAGGGCTGGCGCGAGCTGAACTACGCCCGTGTCCTATCCGTCACGGCGGAATTCGAGAAGCATATCGAGAGGCGTAATGAGCAGCACGGCGTCGAGCGGGAGGTTCCCGATGCGCTGGTCGAGCGCATCGGCGCCGCGATCACTCCCGGCCCGGATATGGGCGATATGGGCATTGTCTACGGCCCCACGGTCGACGGCGACCTTCTGCCCCTGCCCGTTCGCGAGGCCCTGGCGCAGGGCGCCGGCGAAGACATCCCGCTGCTGACCATGAGCACTACACACGAATTCATCTGGATCGCCTTCGGGCTCGCCCAGGAGCTCGGCGGGCGCAGTGCGGAGGAGGTGATGGTGCAGGCAGGTATGGACGCGGGGCTCGCAGCGGATTATGTGGCCGCCCACGGCGAGCTCACTGGTGGCGAGCACCTTTGCCTCGGCAATCTCATCTCCGACACCATGTTCCACACCCCGCTCCTGGGCTGGGCCCGGGCCAGGGACGACCGTGCTCGATCACGTGCGGGATCGTCCGCGGGGACGCCGGCAGGATCGGCGGGAACCTGGGTGAGCCGCTTCGCGTGGGAGTCGCCTGAGACGGGATGGTCGACGCACTGCTTCGAGGTGCCCTTCGCCTTCGACTGCTTGTCCCACCCCTACTGCGATCACACTCTGCGGGCGGCGCCTCCCCAGACGCTGGCCGATACCGTTCACGGCGATTGGGTGCGTTTCATCCTTACCGGCGACCCGGGGTGGGAGCCCTGGGAGGGTCGCGGCCTGGGTCGGACGTACGGGGATCCGCGCGGCTCGGTCCCGGAAGGAGCTGTCGATGGCGAGATCTTCGCCGTTGAGCGACGCTTGCTGGAGGCCGGGGAACGACTCGCTGAGACGATGACGACGATGACGACGATGACGACGACAGAGACGGCGGGGTCAGCGGAGTGAATACAAGGCCGGCGGAATCGACAGAGACAGGAACGAGCTGAGCGGCTCGCTTGCGCAGTGGAGCCCGCTCCGGACAGCCGGCGTTCTGAGGCTTCTCTGCCGGTGTTCCGCGCTGTCTCTCCGTCGAGGCGCGAGGGCTTTAGGCGGGGGTGCCCGTCACCCGCCCGCCCGGGCGAGCCCGTTCGTGCCCGAACCGTCGGCACCGTCATCTCCCGCGCTCTGGACCGAGCCGGCACCGGGGGGGCGGCGCCCACCAGCTACGCTACAGCTCTGCTGGCCGTTGGCGTCGACGGTCGCATCATCCACACCCTCATGAGACACGGTTCCCTGGCCACCACCGGCCGCTACCTCGGCGTCACCGCCGGCCAGTAGCGAGCGGCCCTGGACTCCCTCACCTGACACACCGGCGGCCGTCAGCTACGGTGAGTGACCGCTGACCCCCAGCACCCCCCCAGTGATGGCGCACCGGGTGTGGACGCCGGCGGCCCGGGCGGGGCATACTGGTGGGGAGCCACCCGGCTGTAATCCGGATGGCTCCCCTTGACAGGCGGCTCAGTCGAACCACCTGCCGAGGGCATCCGCAAGGACACTAACGGCCCGGACCAGGCGAGCGATGCTGATCAACATGGCGCTCACCTTCCGGGCCGTCTCCTTGTCCTTGCGAACCTTGACGTGGTGCCTGCCCTTGGGCTTGGACACGGCCCTCACCTCCTTTCCGACTCCCTATTCCTCCCCGGCAAGGACACTGGGTGTTCGGGGGGGGAGGGTGCCGAAGAAGGCCCCACCAGCATGCCACGCAGACCATCCGCCCACCGGCTCGCCGCTGTCCGAGGAGTGCGACGGGCGCGTTGGGTCGCGGGCGGTGGTGCGGGCCGTCGGCCCGACGGGGCACGGCGGGCAATGTCGTCCGTGGCCGGACAGGCTGTCCGCCTATAGCGCCCCATCGGAAAAGGAGGACGGCCGAGCAGAACCGCGCCCAAGGAACAGCGGCGACCTCGGCGTAGCAAACCGGTAACCGTGGATCGTGCAGCACGTCACCGATAACGGCACCGTCTACGCCCGCGAAGTCGGCAGCGGAGGCAAACGTCTACGCACGGTCGCGCTCCCTGCCGAGTATGTGAGCGAGCATGCGCACTGGTCGTATGCCGCGACCGCCTACGGCGTCCAGGACGCGACCGTCTACCGTTCGCTCACGATGCTGTCCGATGCGACGAGCGTGGCAGGCGTCTACGTTTACGTTGGCATGACCAGAGGCCGTCAGCAGAACCAACTGCATGTCGTCGCGGAGAACATGGACGACGCGCGGGCGCAGTTCGTTGAGGCGATGGAACGCGACCCGGCAGACCGTGGCCTCGACCACGCCACCGCCCAAGCCATCGACGCAGTACGTGGCCTGGTCGCTGATGGTCCCGTGCAGCTCGTCACCGACGAAATCGCCCGCCTCGCCACCGAAGTCGAACGAGCAGAACAGCTCGCGGAGCGGTGGGAGCAGACCGCCACCCGGTTCGACGCCCAACGCGCGACACACAAGGCCAAGGACGACGAGCACGCCGATGTGCTCGGCCGCGCCGAGGCCGATCTCCGCGTGATCGACGTCGCCCAGCAGGTCGAAGCCGCCAGAGGCGACCGTGACGCGATGCGGGAGCAGCGCGAGCAGGAACAACGGCAGCAGGCACTTGCCGAGCGTGAATGGCAACTCAGCGAGCCGACCGAAGCCGACCGCCGCCACGACCCCCAACGCGACGGGCCGGCACACGGCCTATGAGCATCGAGCATCGGCAGCACGTCGCGTCGGCATGACGTTCACAGCAGACCCGCAACCCGAGATACAGACAGACGTCCAGGGTGATTGTCGGCCGTTCGTCGTACAGTTGAAGACATGACACCCGACACCGCAACTCTGATCCGAGACGGCCTCGCGCTCGACGCTGACCAGCGCGCGGTCGTCGCTAACGCGTTGCTCGAAAGCCTCCATGATGCAGGCGACGCGGGCGAGGCCGATGCAGCCTGGCGTGCCGAGGCCACCCGGCGACTGGCCGAGGTGCGCTCCGGTGCGGTCGAGTTGGTGGATGCTGACGAGCACTACGACCGATTGCGCGCCTCACTCACCGCATGACCCTGTCTCAGCGGGAGCACCCCGAAGCCGTCGCCGAATTCGACGCCGCAGTGCGCTGGTACGAAGAGCAGGAACCAGGGATCGGCCTGGCGCTGATCGACCGAGCACGGCAAGCCCGGAAAGACCTCGACCAGTGGCCGAACGCCGCACCGCCATTCACGATCGCTGACGATGGCACCGTGATCCGCAGCAAGGCTATTCGTGGATACCCCTACCGCATCGTCTACACAGTGGAGCCGGACACGATCCTGATCCTCGCTTGCGTCCACGAGCGCCGAGAACCGGGCTACTGGCTCCACCCTGAACAGCATGGCGGCATCGCCGAAACCAGAGCTTGGGCAAGCGGCACGAGTCACCGATACACTGGAACCTCGCAGACACGCACGATTTTCTTGTCGCCTTGCGTCTCTTCTGGTCGATCTCCCGCTTGCAGGCCATGGACGCCGGCTCGCGGATGGCGGCCTGGCAGCCGTCGGGCCAGATGCAGAACCAGCTGCGGGCTTCGACCTCGACGTCGATCGGGCGGCCTGCGCTGTGCGCGATTCTCAGCAGGCCCTCAATGCTCGCGTCGCATCTATCGATGATGGTGTAGCCGGTCCACGCGTCGATCACCGAGCTACCGGCTACGCGGAACACGTCAGTCGGTCAGTCGGGGGCACGGCCCTGTTCGTGTTACACACGACTCGGCGGAGGCTCGCGGATCATCTGGGTATCACGGGGCCGGCGGTAAGTCGCAAGATTCAGGGCACGACGGGCTGGAGCACGGAGGACCTCATCGAAACGGCGGAGTTCCTCGGGGTCGAGCCCGCCGATCTGCTTCCTCGCGGAGTCGAGACAGCCCCCGCCGGGAGCGGCGGGGGCTCGGGGTCGGTGCCCCGGACAGGATT
>ERZ772986.1610-NODE-1610-length-12723-cov-9.150774_pt1 | contig 12723 bp, 14 predicted proteins | sample MGYA00511898_ERZ772986 | MGnify/ENA primary metagenome ERZ772986 (study PRJEB29015, sample SAMEA2737934) | human oral metagenome | biome: human oral; feature: human-associated habitat; material: dental | place: China | collected 2148 ... | reverse complement strand
ACCACGGAGGCCGTCAGGGCGCCGTCGGGCGGGGTCGCCCACGTGCGCCCTGCGCGCCCGTGGCCCGCGGTCTGCGTCTGGGCGCGCAGGACGGACAGGTGGGGCCAGGCGCCGGCCGTCGCCGGGTCCACGCGCCCGTCAGGGCCGCTCAGCGCGGTGCGCAGGTCGCTGTTGGTCGAGCCGGTGGTCCGGACCGTCACAAGACGGGTGAAGGAGGATCTGCTCACCGCCGCAGCCTATCGGCCCGCGCACCCGGCGCTAGGGTGGGGCCGTGATTCTTCTGGCCTCGAAGTCCTCCGGTCGTCTGGCCACCCTGCGCGCCGCCGGCGTCGAGCCGCTCGTACGGGTCTCCGACGTCGATGAGCCCGCCGTCCTGCGGGCGCTCGCCGCCGGCTCCCGTACTGCGCCGACCCCGGCCCAGCAGGTGCAGGCCCTGGCGCGCGCCAAGGCCGAGGACGTGGCCGGGGCCGTCACCCGGGCCGAGCGCGAGGCCGACCCCGACCTGGTGGTCGTGGGCTGCGACTCCATGCTGGAGATCGACGGACGGGTCGTCGGCAAGCCCGGCACGCCGGAGGCCGCCCGCGAGCGCTGGCGCTCGATGCGCGGGCGCACAGGGCTCCTCCACTCGGGCCACACACTGGTGCGTGTGCGCGACGGCGCCCGCTCCCACGGCGTCTCCTCGACGGTGGTGCGCTTCGGCTCCCCCACGGATGCCGAGATCGACGCCTACGCGGCCACCGGTGAGCCTCTGGGCTGTGCGGGGGCCTTCACCATCGACGGGCTCGGCGGCCCCTTCATCGACGGGGTCGACGGCGACCCGCACGGCGTGGTGGGGATCTCGCTGCCGTTGCTGCGGCGTCTGCTGGCCGAGCTGGGAATCAGATGGACGGACCTGTGGGCCGGCCGGTGAGGCGTCCCGGGGACGGGTGGGTCCGCTGCAGGTGCGGGAGCCTGCACTGGGGGCTGAACGGCGCGGCGGGGCTGCTCGTGTGGCGCCGGGTCCGGGATGCCGCCGACGGCGTCGAGGTGCTGCTGCAGCTGCGCGCCGGGTGGACCCACGAGGGCGGGACCTGGGGCGTGCCCGGCGGCGCGGTGGGCGACGGGGAGAGTCCCGCCGAGGCGGCACTGCGCGAGTGCGAGGAGGAGACCGGGCTGCCGGCACGGGCGCTCGTCCTGGGACCCGAGCACACCGAAGCCCACCCTGACTGGTCGTACACGACCTTCACGGCGCAGGCACCGGCCGACCCGGCGTGGGACTCGCCCGCGCCGCTGGATCGCGAGTCCGACGACCTGCGGTGGGTGAGGCTCTCGCCGGCGGGCGACGGCAGGGGCTGGGAGCGGCCCGCCCCGGGGTCCGACGCCGCCCGCGGCGAGGCCCCGCTGCTCGCCGCGCTCGACGCCGCGTGGGCCGAGCTGGCGGCCCTGCTTCCGGTTCCCGCAGCCGCCGAGCGCCCACCCTGAGGGCTCAGTCGCTCTCGTCCTCGACGAGAGCGGTCATGAAGCCGGTCAGGGCGACGAGCTGCTCGCGGGTGAAGCGGTCGACGACGTGGCGACGCACACCGCCCAGGTGGAGGGGGGCGGCGGCACGCAGGAAGCTCAGCCCCGCCTCAGTCAGCCGGCAGTTCACGCCGCGCCTGTCCGCGGTGCACGACGTGCGCTCGACGTACCCCGCCTTCTCGAGGCGCCCCACCGTGTGCGTCAGGCGCGAGCGCGAGTGGGAGACGTGGTCGGCCAGGGTGGACATGCGCAGCCGGCGATCGGGCGCCTCCGACAGGCGCACGAGGATCTCGTACTCGTGCATGGAGATGCCGGCACCGGCCTCGAGCTCGTGATTGAGGACGGCGGACACCGAGGTCGATGCGGCGAGGAAGGCCCGCCACGCCCGCATCTCCACGGCGTCAAGGGGACGGGTGAGCCCGGTGGATCCGGCGGGCTCGGCAGCCGCCGCCTGCTGGCCGCACGCGGCCGTCGGCTCCTGGCCGCAGCCGCCGACCGCACCGGCGCGCGGTGCCGCCGGCGGGCCCTGCGGGACCGAAGCGGTCGCGACGGCGGACTGGCCGCAGTCGCCCGCCATCGCACCGCTCGCCTCGGCCGTTGTCATCCTCTGTCATCCTCCTGCTGCGCTCGTGGGCGACGCGCCCGCCCAATCCGGTCATTCAGGATTGAACAACCAAATTGTATGCATTTCTGTATATCACTCAGATGTCGAAAGGGTCGCGTGCTCCTTGTCACCGACGGCGCAGAACGCACCGTCCGCCGGCGGTGAGCGCGCCGGTGCGCGTATTGACGAGCACGCGCGCGCTCGGGGCCGCACCCGGCCGGCGGACCGACGGGGTGCCGGCGGCCGGCACGGGCAGGGGGGCCGGCATACGCGCGTCGACGACGCCTCCCCCTGCCGCCGGAACCAGGGCGAGGCTCACGGCGGCCAGAAGCAGCCCGTGGGCGACGACGTCGTCCGCTCCGCTGCGGAGCCCCGCCGCCCGTGCGGCCCCGGGGACGGTGTGCACACGGTTGTGGTCCCCGCCCGCCTCGGTCCACGCGGCGACGTCCAGGGAGCTGATGCGCACCGCACGGCCGGCCTCGGGAGGCTGCGTGCCGGCGTCATGACGCGGAGCACGCCCGGCGGACCGGCTCGGCGCCGGGGCGCCGAGCGGCGCGGCCTCACCGGGCGCGCCGCCGTCGAGGCGCTGGGCGAGGTCGTGCACGACGACGGCGCCATCGGGCCATCGTGGTCCGGAGCGGCCCGGCCCTACCGTGGCGCGGGCACGCACGAACCGCCAGCCGGCGCGCTCCGTGACGTCGACGGCCTGCGGGCCGGCCGCGCTGCCGACCGGCATGATTCGGCAGCGCCGGTGAAGCAGGCCGTGCCACTCCCCGACCTCCGGGGCCCGCTGCAGGGCGCGCAGAGCGATGGCGGCGGGAAGAATCGTATCGACCCCCAGGCGGGTGGCCGCGGCCGGGTCGTGAACGAGGGACGTGGCGAGAACAGGCCCCAGGGCACGACAAAGCCCCGCCGACTGCGCGTCGACGGGGTCGCTGACGTCCATGAGCCGCTTGCGCCGGCCGCCGAGGAGGAGCTCAGCGGGTCTCGCGGTGCTCGGTGTGCTTGCCGCAGCGCGCGCAGAACTTCTTGATCGTGAGCCGGTCGGGGGTGTTCCGACGGTTCTTCTTCGTGATGTAGTTGCGCTCCTTGCACTCCGAGCAAGCCAGAGTGATCTTGGGGCGAACGTCGCTGGACTTGCTGGCCACGCGTCTCTCCTCTGATTGATCCTCGAGCCGGTGGGCGCCTTGCTCGAACCTTGCGTAGCGGGGGAGGGACTCGAACCCTCGACCTCACGATTATGAGTCGTGCGCTCTAACCAGCTGAGCTACCTCGCCATATGACCACAATGGGGGCCAGTGGCCCCCGCTGTGAGAGCCCCGAAAGGGAATCGAACCCTTGACCTTCTCCTTACCATGGAGACGCTCTGCCGACTGAGCTATCGGGGCAACGAACGAGATCCTATGCGGATCGGATTTGCCGTGGCAATCCGGACCCGCGTGTCCTCGCTCACTGCCGCACCGCCCCGCAGGGCGGCCCTGACCGCCCTGCCGCAGCAGGGAGGTCATGGTGGCGGGTGAGGGATTCGAACCCCCGTAGCTTGCGCGGCTGATTTACAGTCAGCTCCCATTGGCCGCTCGGGCAACCCGCCATGCTCCGCACTGCCCTGAGGACAGGCGCCGCACGGTGCCGTGGAAGAGTAGCAAGCCGACGACGACCCGCGCCATTGTTCTCCGTAGGGGCCTGGTCACATGCCGCGCCCCCTGTGCCGCCCCTCGCGCCGACCCTTTCACCGAGATCGATCGTACTCCGCGTCGAGATCGGTTCACTTCCGCACCGAGATTGCTTCGGGGCGCCCGCGCCAGGCGCCCGCCGGATGCCGCTGCGACCCGGAAAGTGATCTCCGTGGCGACCACGACACCGCCCCCACGTGCGCAGACCTCCCTCAACGCGCACGGGAGCCCGCCAATCAATCTTGACCACCCTCGAGTATCCGCATAGTTCCAACGAAAAACCGCATTGGCTCCGCGAAGGCCCCGCTCTGCCGTGTGCAGCCCGGTCTCATACCACCCCGAACAGCCCCAGCCCCGAGCGCAGCGCAGGGCCACGGCCACGAGCCGAAACGCAAGTCCGGTCGCGACGCCGGGAGGCGCGCGCCGGAGGATGTGCGCGCCGGGGCCGCAGCAGAGCGCGCGCCGAAAATCGGCAGGGCGCGACAACGGTGCGTTGACATTGGGAAGACGCGTTCGCATTCCGCCTGGAGTACCGCGGGCCCGGACGGGGTGGGCGCGACCGCGCCGCCGTCCGAGCCCAGCCACGACCGGGACCGACTTGGCGGACGCACGAGCCGAGCAGCAGGGGGACGCCCGTCCCCTTGGGGTCGTCATCTGGGCGCTCAGCCCCGAGGCCGAGCGGGGCCGCACGGCAAAAAGGTGGTTCCCACGCACTTTTAAGGCGGTCGGCGACACCGGGTCCGAGAGAAATCGGCGTGATTCCGCGGCTCCACGACGAGGTCGGGGTGGGGTCGGTGTTTAAAAGTGCGTGGGAGCCACCTTTTTCCAGGTTTCGGGTGCCCGCAACGCCGTGGAACCGCCGTGGCCGCCTTGACGTTAGCCTGCCCTCAAGTCCTCACGCGACCGCTCCGACCCAGGAACTCGGCACCCACCATGACCGCTCACAGCCTGCCCTCCGCCCGCCGTCATCCGCCTCCCCTTCTGCTCCTGGCGCTCGGCCTGGTCCTCCTGGCTGCAACCGCCATCGCCGCACTGGCGATAGGGCGGGCCATGCTCTCCCCCGGCGAGGTCATCGCCGTCCTGGCCCGCTCCCTGAGAGGCGACGGCAATGTCCCGCTGGCGAGCAGGACGATCGTCTTGGGGGTGCGTCTGCCCCGAGTCGCGGCCGCCGCCATGATCGGGGCGGCGCTCGCCGTCTCGGGCGCCGCATACCAGGGGCTGTTCCGCAACCCGATGGCCTCCCCCGACATCCTCGGGGCGAGCACCGGCGCCTCCTTCGGCGCAGCGCTCGCCCTGCTCGTCTCGGCGAACCGCTCGGGGGTGCAGGCCGCGGCCTTCGCCGGCGGGGTCATCGCGGTCCTGCTCACCTACGCCTCGGCACGCAGCATCGGCCGGGGAACCAACCAGGTCCTGCTGCTGGTCCTGTGCGGCATGATCGTCTCCGCTCTCTTCCAGGCCTTCGTCTCCGCCGTCAAGTACACCGCCGACCCCGACTCCAAGCTGCCGGAGATCACCTACTGGCTCATGGGGTCGATCGCCAAGATGACCTGGTCCGACCTGGCGCTGTACGCCGTCCCCCTCGTCGTCGGGCTCATTCCGATCATCGCGCTGCGGTGGCGGCTGAACACGCTCGCCTTCGGCGAGGAGGAGGCCGAGTCCCTGGGCGTCAACGTCGCCGCGCTGCGCGTGACCTGCATTGTGTGCGCCACCCTGCTGACCGCCTCCAGCGTGGCCATCTCGGGCGTCATCGGCTGGGTCGGGCTCATCATGCCCCATCTTGTGCGCTTCATCGCAGGGCCCAACAACCGGATCGTCGTGCCCCTGTCGGTCATCCTGGGCGGCGCCTTCCTCATGCTGGTCGACACCGCCTGCCGCACGGTCACGCCCTCAGAGATCCCGCTGGGCATCCTCACCAGCGTGATCGGCGCGCCCCTGTTCTTCATCATCCTCCTGCGCAGCCAGCGAGGAGCGCACTCATGAGCCCCCGCTCCGCAGGCCCCGCCAGCGACGAGCAGACGCCGGCCGCGCCTGGGGCGGCCGGAGAGCCCGGCACGCCTGCGGGCCCCGGCTCGCCCGCAGAGCCCGGCTCGCCCGCAGAGCCCGGCTCGCCCGCAGAGCCCCTGGCGCCCGTCACCATCTCCGCACGCGGCCTGGCCTGCGGCTATCGCGGCAGACCGGTCCTGGAGGGCATCGACCTCGACGTGCGCCGCGGCCAGGTGCTCTGCCTCCTGGGCCCCAACGGGGTTGGCAAGACGACGCTCTTCCGCACCCTGCTCGGCCACCTGGCGCCGGTGGCCGGCACCGTCAGGATCGCGGGCCGGCCGCGCTCGACGCTGTCGCGCCGCGAGACGGCCCGCGCCATCGCCTATGTGCCCCAGCTTCACGAGCCGCCCTTCGCCTTCACGGTGCTCGACGTCGCCCTGACCGGCTGCGCCTCGCGCCTGGCCCTGTTCAGCTCGCCGCCTGCGGCCGAGCGCGCACGCGCGGCTGCCGCCCTGGAGCGCCTGGGCATCTCCCACCTGGCCGAGCGGCCCTTCACCGAGCTCTCCGGCGGCGAGCAGCAGATGACCCTCATTGCGCGGGCCCTCGTCCAGGACGGCGCGATCTTCGTCATGGACGAGCCGGCCGCGGCCCTGGACCTGCGCAACCAGGCGACCGTGCTGGCCACCGTGCGCAGCCTCGCCGACGAGTTCCACGGCGTGGTCATGACCTCCCACAACCCGGACCACGCCTTCATGGTCGCCTCGCGCGCCGTGCTCCTGACCCGCGAGCGACGCATCCTGACCGGACCGGTGGACGAGGTGCTCACCGAGGAGAACCTGCGGGAGGCGTACGGCACGCGCGTGCGGGTCATCGACACGGTCGACGACGACGGTCGCCCCGCGCGCACCTGCGTGCCCTCGCTGCACACCCTGTAGGGCCGGCGCCCCCGATGAGCCCGCCCGGGGCCCAGCACCCGGCGAGAAGACCCGTGCCACATCTTTTGTACCTACGAAAACATTTTCTGGAGACGTGAGGCACTTGCGACTAGGGTCACAATGAGCCTCTTGCACCGCCACCGATCGGAGCTCCTATGACCGCGCACAGCCCCGCACCTCTTTCCCGCCGCGACATTCTCAGGCTCGCCGGCCTCGGCGTCGGCAGCGCCGCTGGAGCGGGCCTGCTGGCCGCCTGCGGATCCAAGACCTCCACGAACTCGGACACCCAGACCGTCACCGACATGACCGGCACCGAGGTGGAGGTCCCCCTCAACCCGACCGCCTACGCCGACGGCTGGTACGCGCACAACGAGGTCACCATCATGCTCACCGGCGCCGAGCGCCTCGTCGCCACGCACTGCGACCCCAAGAAGTTCCCCTGGATGTACAAGGTCTGCCCGAACATGTCCAAGGCGACCTCGACATTCGGCGACGACTTCAATTTCGAGGACCTGGTGGCCCTGGGCCCGCAGGTCATCTTCGACTCCAAGGATGCGCTGCGCGACAAGGCCACCGAGGTCGGCATCCCGCTGGTCAGCTGCGCCTTCTCCACCTACGAGGAGATGAAGCAGTCGATCGCCCTGACCGCCCAGGTCTTCGGCGGAGACGCCCCTGGCATCGCCGAGAAGTACAACGCCGAGCTGGACGACGTCGTCAACGCCGTCAAGGCGAAGACGGACAGCCTGGCCGACGCCGACCGCCCCACCGTCATGCACGGAGACAGCGTCTACACGACCACCCTCGACGGCACCGGCACCATTATCGACACCTGGATCGAGGCCGCGGGCGGAAGGAACGCCGTCGACTCGCCCACCAGCAACGCCAACGCCCAGTTCGCCATGGAGCAGATCATCTCCTGGAACCCCGACGTCATTATCACCGGCGAGGCGGGCGAGGTCGAGCAGATCCTGTCCGACTCGACATGGGCGAGCATCAAGGCCGTCCAGAACAAGAAGGTCTACGTCAACCCCAAGGGCGTCTTCGGCTGGGACCGCTATGGTGTCGAGGAGCTTCTCCAGGTGCAGTGGGCCTCTCACCTTCTTCACCCGGACCTCTTCCCCGACCTCGCAATCGAGCAGAAGGTCAAGGACTTCTACAAGACCTACCTCGGCTACGAGCTGACCGACGACGAGGTCTCCCTCATCCTGGCCGGCAAGGACCCCCAGTAATAAGGCGCCCGGCGGCGCGAGCAGGCCGAGAAGAGGGCGTGCGCGCCCGGACCGCTCAGGCCGACAGCAGGGCGAGCACGGCCTTGACCCGGCGGTGAACGGCGGAGTCGGGCAGAAGGCCTAGCTTGGCGAAGATGTGCTGGGTGTGCTTCTCCACGGCGCCCTCGGTGACGACCAGCTGTGCGGCTATGGCGGCGTTGGTGCGGCCCTCGGCCATGAGGGTGAGCACCTCGCGCTCGCGCGGCGTGAGCGACTCGATCGGGTCGTTGCGCCGGCCGCGGTGCATCACCTGGGCCACGACGTCGGGGTCCAGGACCAGCTCGCCACGCGCAACCCGCTCCACCGACTCGAGGAAGGAGTCGATGTCGGTGACGCGGTCCTTCAGGAGGTAGCCGATGCCGCCCCCGCCGTCGGCCAGGAGCTCGGGCACGTAGCTGGCCACCACGTACTGGCTCAGCAGGAGGATGGGAGCCTCGGCCCACTGCTGCCGGATGCCGGCGGCGGCGCGCAGCCCCTCGTCGGTGTGTGACGGCGGCATGCGGATGTCTGCGATGACGAGGTCGGGCCGCAGCGCCAGCGCCCGGTCGACGAGCGCCCGGCCGTCGCCGACCCCGGCAACCACCTCGTGGCCGCCCTCGGCGAGAATGAGCGCGAGCCCCTGGCGCAGCAGGACCGAGTCGTCGGCGATCAGGACGCGCACGGGATCACCGCCTCGACCCGGGTCGGCCCGCCGGCCGGCGAGGTCACCGTCAGCCGCCCGTCCACGCCGTCGAGCCGCTCCACCAGGCCGGCCAGGCCGTGCCCCTTGGCAAGGGCCGCTCCCCCGACGCCGTCGTCGGTCACCCACAGGCGCAGCCGCCCGGCCTCGACGACGGCGCCGAGCTCGGCCGAGCGGGCACCGGAGTGCTTGTTGAGATTGGCCAGGGCCTCGCTGGCCACGAAGTAGGCGGTATGGGCGACATGATCGGGCAGGTGCGGCAGGTCGGCGCTCACGGTCACCGGCACGGTGGAGCGCGCAGCGGTCTCGGCCAGCGCCGCCGACAGCCCGCGATCGACGAGCACCGGCGGGGCGATGCCGCGCGAGAGCCTGCGCAGCTCGTCGAGGGTCTGCTGGGTCTGGTCCATCGCCCCGGCGATAATGTCCTCGGCGGCCTGCGGGTCCTTGACGGCCTGGCGCTTGGCCCGGGCCAGATCCATGCCCAGGCGCACGAGCCGCTGCTGGGGCCCGTCGTGGATGTCGCGCTCGAGCTGGCGGCGGGTGTCGGCCTCGGCCCGCTGCACGGCGGCGCGGGAGGCCTCAAGGCGGGAGATCTCGCTGCGCCGGCACAGCAGGACGCGGGTGAAGGCCTGCTGGAGGAGCGCCAGCGGGCGCAGCACGAAGGGGGCGGTGAGGGCGAACAGCGCCCATACCGTCAGGTCGATCGCGACCTGCCACGGCAGGGCCGGCCTCAGCCCGAGCAGCTCGGCCAGGGACTGAGTCTGCTGCGGCCAGGCGACATTCAGGATGATCTCCGCAACGGCCCCGAGCACTCCGAGAACTGCTACCGCGAGCCAGGCGACGGCCAGGGCCCAGGTCACGGCCGTCACGAAGAGGCCGACGAAGATCCACACCAGGTCCAGCCAGCGCTGCGGGTCCCGCAGCGGCACGAGCAGACGCCGCAGGATCCCGGCCCCGGGCTCCGCCCGCAGGTAGCGGCCGGGCACGAAGTCGCTGGAGTCGACAGCGGCCGCGGCGCGGCGCCCCATGGCGGCGAAGCCGGCGCTGATCGCCAGGCTCAGCACGAGGACGGGAAGGCCGACCCAGATGATGACGGTGCCCACCCCCAGCGCGGCCAGAGGCACGACGATGAGGAAGGCGAGAAGGTTGAGTGGCCAGGCGAGCAGAAGGTAGGCGGCGTCGCGCCCCATCTGCCGGTACTGGTCGCGCCAGGAGGTCGGTGGGCTCATGGCCCAATCCTGCTCGCAGTGGCGCGACGCCCCCAACCCGCCACCTGGCGGGTCCGTAATCGGGCTGGCCCGACAGCGCATCGGCGCGCGCAGTCCCCCATACAGTGGGGTCCGGCACCTTCTCGTCAAAGGAGCGTCCGCCGTGACCTACTCATCGCCCCTCCCCCGCCCCGACGACGGAGCATCCGCCCGGCCCGAGACCCCCCGCAGACGGGCGGAGGAGGAGCTCACCGTCCTGCGCGCCGTCGTCGCCGACAATCCGGACGACGCCGAGGCGCACCGCAGGCTCTCCATGGCCTGCACCTTCTACGGGCGCAGGAAAGAGGCCCGGCGCGAGGCGAGCGCGGCTCTGGCGCTGGAGCCAAACGAGCCCCGGTCGCACACGGTCCTCGGCATGGCTCTGCACGAGCGCGACCGGTTCGCGGCGCAGCAGGCCTACCGGAGGGCCCTGCGCCTGGATCCTCGCCAGATCGAGGCCGAGCTCAATCTCTCCCTCGTGCAGGCCCGCAGCTTGAGGCTGCCGACGGCGATCGGCGGAGCAGCGCGCGTCCTGCGCCGCGACCCCTCCGAGCCATGGGCGTGGTGGACGCTCGACCGCCTGCTCGTCCTCCTGTGCGGCCAGGTGTACGGGGGCGCCGCAGTGGTCTGGATCCTCTGCATGCTCGCCGTCACGCAGTCTCCGCAGGCGCCGTATCCGGCGCCGGAGCCCGTTGTCGCCGCCCTGCTGGCCGTTGCCGTCGCCGTCTACCCCCTCCTCTCCCTGCGCTCGCTGCATCGGATGCTGCCCTGCCGCAAGATCCTCACATTCTTCGCCCGGCGCGATCCGCTCATTGTCGTCTTCGCCGCCTGCGGGCCGCCCGCCTGGCTCGCGACCGTTGTGGGCTACGCCGTCGGCGGCAGGACGGCGGCCGTCCTGGTGCTGGGAAGCGCCGTCCCGCTGGCGATCGGGATCGTCGCGTACTTCCTGCGATACTTCCGAGCGCTCCGCGCCGCGAAGCTGGGCGCCCGGTCATCAGTCAACGTCCGGCCGCGAGGACTGCGCCCAGGCCCGCGGCCAGGTCGTCGGCCCAGCGCGCGTGGCGGGGGCTCTGCTCGGCGAGACTGAGGCAGTACAGGAGGTTGGGCAGGCGGTCGAGCAGCTCCCAGGCGTCGCGCCGGGCCAGAAGGCGCTGCGGGTCGGCGGTGCGGGCGTCGGCCTCCCAGGTCGGCCGGTGCCCGGAGCGCGGGCGCGCCTGTGGAACCGCACCCGTCCAAGCCGCCTCCGCGCTGAGGCGCCGGAGGCACCCGGCGTACTCGGTCACGAAGGCGGCGATCTCGGGCCTTCCCATGGGCGCGTACCAGGGGCCGCCGACCACCTGCCCGCCGATGAGGGCGAGGTCCTTGGCCGGGTCGCCGGGGCCCGCCCACTCGAAGTCGATGAACCGGGGCGTCCCGTCGGGGGCGAGGACGATGTTGGTCAGGACCGCGTCCCCGTGGATGAGCGGGTGGGTCGGGACGCCCTCGAAAGCAGGATCGAGGCGCTCGAGCGCCCGGCGCCAGGGATCCAGAAGGGGGACGACCCGCGGATCGCGGAGGGTGCGCGGGTGGTGCTCGCGCCACCAGGACAGGAGGGTCCGCCCCTCCCGGGAGGCGCTCGGAACAGGAGCGGGCCCCGAGGCACCGGCGTCCGGGAGCGCGGGGGCGGCGGCGCCGGGAGCCGCCAGGGCGAGGTGGAGCCTGGCGATCTGGGCCGCGAGCGCGCGAGCCGGGCCCGGCCCCCAGTCCCGGGCCCGCAGGACCCGGCCGGGCACGTGGGTGACCACCATGTAGGGAACGCCCAGGATGTTGTCGGTGCCGGCCTCCGCGGCGACGGCGCTCGTGCCCAGCCGAGGCGGCACCTGCTGAAGGACGGCGAGCTCCGCGGCCATGGGCCGGGGCATCTGGTGGGGCTCGCGCCGCGGAACGCGCACCACCCTCGCCGTCGAGCCCGAGCGGACCAGCCAGGCCGTGTAGCTCTCGCCGCTCCCGAGCGGCTCGACCCGGGCGGGGCCGGCCGGAACGCCCCGCAGACCACCGGCCTCGGCGGCGGCCCGGATGCGGCGGCCGAGGTCGACGCCGGGGGCGGCGGGGCCGCCCGCCCGCTCGGGGCCCGGGAGCGCGGACGACGTCGAAGAGCTGCTCACGCCCTCATCTCACCATGCTCCCCGGCTGATCCCGCTTCACCGGCACGACCCGATCGCACGCATCGCCCCGCCGCCGGTTAGTATTCACGAGTAGGTCCCGCCCCGACCGGCCTGCCGTCAGCGCTGGAGGTCCTCGTATGGATCCGTCCACCCCGGAGCCGTCGTCGCAGGCGTACCCGGCATTGCAGCAGGCGGGCCCGCCGCGGCGGCGCAGACGGGTCGGGCAGGGACTTCGTCTGCCTGGCCGAGATCGACACGGACCCGGACACCGCCGTCAACAGCGTGAAGACCGGCGACTGCGTGACGCTGGAGGCGGTCACGGCCGTCTCGCAGAAGGCCGTCAAGGCCGATTGCGCCGACGGGGGCGTCCGCCCCCGTGCTCGCCGTGCTCAACGAGGTTGAGAAAGGGCCTTCCTCCGATGAGGACCGGTTCGACTACTACTCCGGGCTCTGCGCCCGGGCCGGGGCGGCCGACGTCGACCTCTTCTACTCCTGGCACATGCGCCGCCGGCCCTACAGCGGCAGGTACAGCGGCAGCCCGGCCTCCGACATCGTCCTGTGCCTGGGGCCGCAGCACTGAGCAGCACTGGGCCCCGTTCCCGACCACGCGACGAGAGCCCCCGCCCGCCCCGTCAGGCCCTGCCGCGAGCCGCGTCGCAGAGCCCGACGACGGTGCGCGCGAGGCGGGCCGGA
>ERZ772986.1607-NODE-1607-length-12730-cov-4.559684_pt1 | contig 12730 bp, 11 predicted proteins | sample MGYA00511898_ERZ772986 | MGnify/ENA primary metagenome ERZ772986 (study PRJEB29015, sample SAMEA2737934) | human oral metagenome | biome: human oral; feature: human-associated habitat; material: dental | place: China | collected 2148 ... | reverse complement strand
GCTCTCTCGTATTTACATATACTTTTAATTTTGCCAATTGATAATACCCCTTCTAATGTGCATAATTCTGCTAAAATATTAGCCAATTTATAACTACATTGCATTATATTTTTAAGAAATTAAAAAACGATAGTTTTAGTCGTGAACAAATCCTCTTCTTACCTATATATAATGGTTCACAGTTTAAACTGATATCAAAATAATACCCCTAAAAAAAAGGCAGCCTGAACGGCTGCCGCTCTGGAAAAGCGTCCTTCTCCAGTACGGGAAATACCTAACAATTTTCAATTGCCCAAACCTAATGTATTTACAGCTCTATTCATCAATAGTGGATTAAGCGCTATCTCCAACAATGATTTCTCACCAAATAGAACCAATAAAAGTTTGAATATTTCCCTATTCCTAATTTTACAAAAACAATAACGGAGCGAAGCGACAGATAAGATACATGCCTTTCTATTAGGGCAATAGCCCCAAGCAAATATTTTGCTTAAAATATATTGTGAGACTTATTAATATACATCTCTTTCATTTTAGCTAAAATTTAAACTTATCGCAAGATAAATAATATAATTTGTCTTTATTAACCTTCACGCCGCTTATTGCGGATAAACATATTCCGCCTTGCCGTCGCGAATGTTCAAGCTACCTGCATCGCCCGTAATCAGGTTGCCCGTTACCGAGCCTTCGCTACAACCTGAAACCGGCATATCGTAGCCCAGCGTGTGAATCAGGAACGTTGAAAGCTGCTGATGGAAGGCAATCTCGCAAGGTGCAAAAACTTGGTTGGCAGCCTGTTGCACGGCCTTATCCGGGCTGTACAACACCAGCGGCACGAGATAGCTGTCGGGCTGCACCGTGCCTTGGTTGAAGGTGTCTTTGTGCACATACTGCCCGTGGTCTGAGGTATAGGCAAACAGCCAGTTGCCGTCAGGCTGCTTTTGTAGCTGCTCGAATACGGTTTGAATCATTTGGTCGGTTTTATGGATGGTGTTGTCGTACTTATCCACAATATTGGCTTCGCCGAAAACTTTATCTTGAGGCTGCAACAATGCGCCGTATGGGACGTGCGAACCGCGTTGGTGCAATACGATAAAATGCTTGCCCTGCCGCAAATTGATTTTGTCGAACAGCGGCAACAGCTTCTCATCGGGCATATTGTCGCCGTTACCGTAGCCAAGCTGCGTCGGCTGAATCAGATGGTCTATCCATTTCTTACCGATTAAGTTCAAAATTGCCATCTCGTTTTCCGCCTGCGCGCTGTAAAAATACGTTTCATAGCCCTGTTCTTTGGCAAGGCGGAACATATTGGTGTCGCCGCTGCTGATTTGCTCATAGCCGTTGGCATGCGGTATCGCATTGAAAAAGCTGGGCAGGGACACAGCCGTCATCAAAGCGGCAGAATAGCTTTGTTTTACAATCGGCTTAAAGTCGGCTTGCGAAAGCTGGGTTAAAAACGGCGAAGTCTCGCGCCCGTAGCCAAACAATTTCAAATGCACCGCGCTTTCGCTTTCGCCCATAATCAGGATGATATTTTGAACACTGCCCTGCCCGATTTTGCTTGGCGCTGGCTGTTTGAACACAGGGATTTTGCTTAAATCAAACAACTGATACGGCAATACGCGCCCGACAAAATAGCCGAAGCTGAAATAATTGGCTTTGATGCGGCTGTATGTCGGTTTGGGCGAAATACCGTGTTCCTGCGTCGTACTGAATGAACGTCCAAAAATCAGCAGCATCGCCGCAATAAACAAAATATCGGCGGCAAAATGCGTCTTACGGCGGAACTTGGCGAGGCTGCAAAACAACACAACTTCCAACACGCCCCACAACGCAGGCAGCCACAACTTATCCAACATCGACGCCCCCGCGCTGCCGACTTCGGTAACCTCTTTCAGCATCAGCCAATAATTGATGCCCGTCATCCAACTTTGATAAACCGCGTAATGCACATTGTTGGCAATAATGCTGAGCGCGAAAAACAACGCAATCAGCAACCGTGAAGCCTTATAACGCGCAAACAGATAAAGCGCAGCAATCACAAATGTCAGCGCAAACGTTTCCGCCATTTTCGCTACTGGCAGGGTTTCAATCCCAAATACAAAGCGATAGGCAATTTCGCTGGCGGTAAGTAGAGATGAATAGAGAAAGAGAACGAAAAGAGATTTTTTCATAATAGGGAGTTCACAATAAAAGTTGCTTGACTTCGGGAGGTCGTCTGAAAGCCACTTCCTTGGTGGTTAAACCCATTTCAATCGCGCGCGACTTACGCATCCGCAGGTGCGACAGGAAATATTGGCGGCAGCATTGCACCAACTGCTTGTTGGACAAGCCTTTGTCGCGCTCGCGCTGGAAGCTGTCCCAAATGTTCAGGTAGGCAAGGAAATCAGACTGCTTGTCGGTAGCTTTGGCTACCACATCGCGCGCCTCCAGCGGCCGCTCGCGTGAGTCTTGAATCGACAGCGCGTACGCAATCACCAATATTTCTGCCATGCAGTCGTGTTTCTTTGCCGCCAACAAAATGCGTGCGATTTTGGGATCGATGGGCAGGCGCGCCATTTGTTCGCCGAGGCGGGTCAAGCGGTAGCGGGGGGTGTTGGAAGTGGCGGTTTTCAGGCTCTCTGAAAGAGGTTGGGTTTCTTGCATAGTATTGTTTTAAATGTGATTATACAATTGGCAGGCTGCCTGAAAAGTGCAGGCTGCTTTTTTGTGTTTTCAGACGACCTTTCAGGTAGCCCGTGCTATTCGTTTGAAACGGTTTGATTAAAAAGGCAGGCTGAACCGCCTGCCTGAAAATTGTCGGTTTATGCGACTTTCTGCTTGATAAGTTTTGTTTCAATATCGTTCAACAGGCGAACTAATGAGCGTCCGATAGCATAAGCCAGGTTGATGGGGACAGCGTTGCCGATTTGTTTGTATTGTGCACCAAGTGAACCTTCAAACTGCCAGTCATCAGGGAAGGTTTGGATGCGGGCGTATTCGCGCACAGTCAACGGGCGGGTTTCTTCGGGGTGGCAGCGTTCGGTCTGTTTTTGTGCAGGGGCGCAGGTCAATGTCAGACTGGGTTCGTCCCATGCCAGCCGCCGCGCCATGCCGGTTTTGCCACCACCGAGAAAATAGCTTTTCTGCATATATTCGCGCTGCAATGCGTCGGGAAGGTCTTTCCAATAACCGCCTGCGGGTACTTGCGCCATAATTTCCGCCTTACGCTGTGGGTATTTTTGCCCTGGCGATTGCGGTACGTCGTCTTTGTAAAGTTCGCCCGCTTTCAGTGCATCTTGCAGGGTCAGGATGCGGTGGTAGGGCGATGGCCAGTGGAACTCGACTTTGTCTGCTAAATCTTTACGGATACCGATTAAAAACAGTCTTTCACGTTTTTGTGGTACTTTATAAAACACGGCTTTAAGTACGCGGGGCGGCACGAGCTCATAGCCGAGTTCGTCGATAATATCGGTAATGGCCGTCAGTGTACGCCCTTCGTCATGCGCCAGCAGTCCGCGCACGTTTTCGGCTACAAACACTTTGGGATTAGTTTCTTTCACGGCACGGGCAAACTCGAAAAATAATGTGCCGCGCGTGTCTTCAAAGCCTAATTTTTTACCTGCATAGGAAAACGCTTGACACGGAAAGCCACCCGATAGGATGTCGATTTGGTCGCGGTAGGGGGTAAAGTCCAGTTTGGCAATATCGCCTTCTACAACATTCCAATTTGGACGGTTTTTCCGCAGGGTTTTGCAGGCTGCCGCATCGATTTCATTGAGTAATACGGACTCGAAACCTGCCTGTTCCATGCCGATTGCCAAACCGCCCGCGCCCGCAAACAGTTCCAACAGTTTGTACGGGCGGTTCGGTCGGATGGCGGCTTCTTCCTGCCAGCGGCTGTCAAATAGCAGGCGTGCTTCCTCAAATACTTCGAGCTGTTCGCGGCTGTACAGGCGGTAGTTGTTGTCAGTTTGGCGTTGCGGAACAAGCGTGCCGTTTTTGTCCCAACGGCGCAGGGTTTCTTTGGAAATGCTTAATATATCTGCAACTTGAGCGATGGTGTAGTGTTCGGGACTTTGCATAATTTGTCTAAACCTTAGTTATGGTTATTAATCGCAGCATAATCTAACCTGAAATGCTAGAGTCGTCAAACATCATTCATGGTTACTTAAATTTTGCACGGTTTCGCTGGAGGCAAGTGTTTTGATAATGCGGTCGAAATCCTTGCTGAAATCGGCCTCCACCGCAACCGAACCGATGGCGTTGATGAGTTCGTGATAAAAACCTTCATCGCCCGTCAGCCTGTGCCACAAATCTTTGCCGATGACGACATCGTAGTCGTATTGCTCGGTAATGCGGCGGTAATGGCTGCTCAAATCTTCCGGTTCGCCGTAAAGTACGCCGACAATCATGTCGTCGTTAGGTATTTTCAGATGGTTGGTACGCGACAGATTGCGTACCGATTTGAAATGCCCGGCAATGGTTTCCACATCGTCGGCATTGATGGTGTTAGGCCCGGCTTTAAGCTGGCAGTATTTTTTGCGCCCGTCAGTTTGGTCAGTAAATTCGATATCCATACCGCTGGCGGTGCTACCGACCGCATTTTGAATAGCGGAAATGAAACTCTGCATATTCTGCCCGAACGACGTATTGATGGATGTACCCAAAACGCGTGGGAACAGTAATGCTTTAGCAATACTTTCTGGGCTAGAATTGCCCGTCAGAAAATTGGCAAGATAAACCGTTAAAAAAGGGTTGATGTTGAACTGTTTCGGATCAGTCAGTTTTTCGGTATTTTTGATGTGGTTTTGCGCGATGCGGTCGCGAAACCATTGCTTGGCGGCATCCAATATTTTTTGTTTTTGTTTTGTGTTTAAAGACATAGTATTTCCTTTATCAATTTAAAAATAACAGTTTGCGTAGGCTGCTTTTTATTTCAGACGACCTTTTTTCAGGTAGCCTCCACCGCCCCCAACTCCAATAACACCTGAAATCCATCATTGATATACCGCGAATCGGGCATTTCTAAAAACGGGAATGCCGCCACATCGCCGAGTTTCAATGCCGCCATGCGCAGGATGACGGCGGCGAGGTTGCTGCGGACGATTTCGGGATCGGTGAATTCGGTGCGGCTGTTGAAATCTTCTTCTGAAAACAGTCGGATACACACGCCTGCGGAGACGCGTCCGCAGCGGCCGGAGCGTTGGCGGGCGGCGGCTTGGGAGATTTTTTCGACATGAAGCTGCTCCACTTTCGCCCGTGCGGAATAGCGTTTGACGCGTGCGAGGCCGGTGTCGATGACGTATTTGATGCCCGGCACGGTGAGCGAGGTTTCGGCAACATTGGTTGCCAGTACGATGCGGCGTTTCGCGCCTGAGGGATGGAAGATTTTGTGCTGTTCGGCGTGCGACAGGCGTGCGAACAGGGGCAGGATTTCGTCGTTGCGGCGCAGCGTGGATTTGCGCAGGGCTTCGGCGGCTTCGCGGATTTCGCGTTCGCCCGGCAGGAACACCAAAATATCGCCTTCGCCGTGTCGCGCCAATTCGTCCGCCGCATCGACAATCGCGTCGGTCAGCTCCACTTCTGCGTCGTCTTCGTCTTTGCTGGTCAGCGGGCGGTAGAGGATTTCGACGGGATAGGTGCGCCCGCTCACTTCCAGCACGGGCGCGCCGTTGAAGTGTTGGGAGAAGCGTTCTGCGTCTATCGTTGCCGAGGTGATGATGACTTTCAAATCAGGGCGGCGCGGCAGCAGCTGTTTCAGGTAGCCCAGCAAGAAGTCGATGTTCAGGCTGCGTTCGTGTGCTTCATCGATGATAATCGTGTCGTAGGCGGCGAGATAACGGTCGGTCTGGGTTTCTGCCAGCAGGATGCCGTCGGTCATCAGCTTGACGCAGGCATCGCGCGAGGTGTGGTCGGTAAAGCGCACTTTATAGCCGACCGCACTGCCGATTTCGGATTTCAGCTCTTCGGCAATCCGCTCTGCCACCGAACGCGCGGCCAAACGGCGCGGCTGGGTATGCCCGATCAATCCTGCCGCCCCGCGTCCGAGTTCCAAACAAATCTTGGGCAACTGCGTGGTTTTGCCCGAACCGGTTTCGCCGCAAATAATCGTTACCTGATTCTCGGCAATGGCTTTTTTGATTTCTTCGAGTTTCTCGTGAACCGGCAGGGTGTTGTCGAACTCGGGTTTGGGCAGTTTGGACAGGCGTTGTAGATAGAGGTCGTGCGATTTTTTGTATTTTTCCTCAACCTTGGCCAAGCCGCCGTATTTATTGGGGTTTTTAAAGGCAGATCGCAGAAAATGGCGGTCTTTGGAGAGGGTTTGAGCGAAATCGGGTTGCGGCATGATGGTGCAATAAATTAAATAATGTGAAAAGAATGGAATTATAGCAAAAGGCCGTCTGAAACTTGCTTGCTTTCAAGTTTCAGACGGCCTTTGTATGGATAAACCGTTTTAGTCGGCGGCGTGCCAAGGTTTTTGCGTACCGGCGTGGAAACTCGGTTTTTCTCCGCCCCACAAGGTGTCGATGTCGTAGAAGTCGCGCACTGCAGGGAGCATGACGTGGACAACGAGGTCGCCTGCGTCGACGAGCGTCCATTCGCCGCTGTCGCCTTCGGTGCTGAGGATTTCGAAACCGGCTTCTTTCAAATCGACGGCAACGTTGTTCGCCAGCGCTTTGACTTGGCGTGTGCTGTCGCCGCTGGCAATAATCATGCGGGCGAACAGGGAGGTTTTGTCTTGGGTTTCCAAAACAGAGATGTCTTTGGCTTTGATGTCTTCGAGGGCGTTTACGGCCACTTCGACCATTTTTTGCAGGTCTTGCAATTCTTGTTCGTTCATTATTTTCCTAGTTGAAATGTTTTCAGACGGCATTATAGCTTATCTGCCTGAATAAACGCTATTTTTCATAGAGTTTGTGTTGGCGGATGTATTGGGCGACAGGTTGCGGCAGGCCGTCTGAATGGTGGGTTTTAGCGAGATCGGCACGGATTTGGGTGGAGCTGGTGTTGTGCAGCGACGCGTTGAGGATGCGGACGCTGCCGTTTTGCAGGGCTTCGCCGAGCCATGCGTGCAATTCGCGCGGGGTTTTGTTGAGGTTGTCGCCTTGGCGCATGGCGATGGCGATATGGGTCTGGCGCACAAGGGTTTGCCATTTTTTCCATGTGTGCAGCTGCATCAGGCTGTCGCTGCCCATCAGCCACCACAGTTGCGCGCCGGGAAACTGCTGGCGGAAGATTTGGACGGTGTCAAACGTATAAGTCGCGCCGTCGCGGACGATGTCGCAGTCGCTGGCGGCGAATTTCGGCTCGTCGGCGATGGCAAGTTCGACCATATTGAGGCGCTCTTGTGCCGGCGTGCGCGTGCTGTCTTTGTGGTATGGGTCGCCTGCCGGCAGGAAGACGACAAGGTCCAAACCGATTTCGTCAGCGAAGGCGCGGGCGATGTGAAGGTGGCCGTTGTGGATGGGGTCAAACGTGCCGCCGAATAATCCGATATTTTTCATTTCGTGGTGGTGTCTGCGTTAGATGTTGGGCCGTCTGAAACAGGCAGGCTGCCGTCAACAATCAGGTTGAGCTTGCCTGTAGTCGGGTGGATGACCAGGCCGTGGATGGCGATATTGTCGGGCATCAGCGGATGTTTGCGAATCAGCTCGACGGTATGGCGCACGCTGTCTTCGACGTTGTCAAAACCGGTCAGCCAACCGTCCAAATCGATACCGGCATTGCGCAGGGTTTCGATGCGGTCATCGGGGATATTGCTGTCGTGTACGCGCTGGAGGAACTCTTCTGCGTGTAGTCCGCGCATACCGCAGTCGTGGTGGGCAATGACCATGATTTCTTTGACTTTGAGTTCAAATACGGCCACCAACAAACTGCGCATTACCGAACCCCAAGGGTGGGTCACCAGCGCGCCGGCGTTTTTGATGAGCTTGGCATCGCCGTTTTTCAAGCCCAAGGCATTGGGCAGCAATTCGATAATGCGTGCATCCATGCAGGAAAGGATGGCCAGCTCGCGGCCGGGGTATTTGTTGGTGAAATATTTTTCGTACTCTCCCGATTCAACGAAATGTTGATTGTAGGAAAGGATATCGGTCAATTCACTCATGATGATGTGCTCGTTTCGGATGGTTTACTCTATTATAGCGGTTTTCAGGGGGTATGGTCGTTTTGCAAATTCGCCGTAAACGGCTAAAATCGACGTATCTTTAGTTCTTTTGGAGGATGCGCCATGTCTCAGTCTTTCCGTTTTGAACAGGTATTCACCCCCGATGTCCACGACGCATTGTGGGATTGGGCGCAGACAAGCTATGGCGCATCCGACGATTGGTGCATTCTGTATCTCAACGGCCTGCCTTTAGGCCGTCTGAACCCGTTATGGCGCGAACGCCTCGGACAAGATTGGACAGGCAGGCAGTCAATCCTTTCAGACGGCCTGAATTTGGAAACAGACAGCTGGGCTCAGATGGGCGACAGTTTGCAAACACTGGCGCAACAATGGCGCGAGTGCGGTTGGCTCAAAGGTTGGCGCGGTGAAAAGTTCGACATCTGCGACCAGTTGGGCAAGCCTTTATGCGCACTCGAACGCGCCGCCTTCCGTCCGTTCGGCCTGATGAGTCAGGCGGTTCACTTGAACGGATTGGTCGAAACAAAAAACGGTTTGCGCTTTTGGATAGGCCGCCGCAGTCCGCACAAAGCCGTCGATCCCAACAAACTCGACAACCTGACCGGCGGCGGCATCAGCAGCGGCGAGAGGCCGTCTGAAGCCGTCTGCCGCGAAGGCGAAGAAGAAGCCGGCATTCCCGCTTCGTTAACACCCCATATCCGACCGACCGCCCAAATATATAGTTTGCGCCCCGTTAATCGCGGTGTCCACAACGAAATCCTGTATATCTTCGACATCGTCCTGCCCGAAGGCTTCCAACCCGCCAACCAAGACGGCGAAGTCGCCGGTTTTGAACTGATGGACATCCCCACCCTGCTCGATGCCATGTTGGGCGGACACATGATGCACGATGCCCAGTTGGTCACGATCGAAGCCTGCCGTCGATACGGCCTGATCGACCCCAAACATCCGCTGTCCGCATGGCTTGACAGCATCCGTTGCCGACCCCATTTTTAAAGGCCGTCTGAAACCATGTTGCAACTCAAAAACATCAACAAACGCTTCGGCAGCAAAACCGTTGCCCAAGACATCAACCTAAACGTCGAAGCAGGCAAAATCCTCGCCGTACTCGGCCGCTCCGGCTGCGGCAAATCCACCCTGCTCAAAACCATCGTCGGTCTGGTGCATCCCGACAGCGGCGAAGTCTGGCTCAACGGCGACAACATCACCGACATGCCGTCTGAAAAACGCAATATCTCGCTGATGTTTCAAGACTACGCCCTTTTGCCGCATTTAACCGCCCTCGACAACGTCGGCTTCGGCCTTAAAATGCGCCGCCTGCCCAAAGCCGAAATCGAAGAACAATCCATGCAGGCCTTGCGCGACATCGGTTTGGAACACGAAGCGCAACGCAAACCCGAAAGCCTCTCCGGCGGCGAGCAACAACGCCTCGCCCTCGCACGCGCCCTCATCACGCGCCCGTCGCTGTTGCTCTTGGACGAAGCCTTCTCCAGCCTCGACACCCACCTGCGCCACCACCTGCGCACCCTGACCGCCGAACGCATCCGCAGTCAAAACATCCCCGCCATCCTCGTGACCCACTCCGCCGAAGAAGCCTGCACCATGGCCGACACCATCGCCATCATGCACGAAGGCCGCATCCTCCAACACGGCACGCCGGAAACCCTTATCCGCCGCCCCGTCAACGCCCAAGCCGCCCTGCTGCTCGGTTTGGCCAACACCGGCGACACACACTACATCCCCCAACACGCCATCCGATTCGACCCGAACGGCACGGCTGTCCGCATCAGCGAAGCCGTCCCCCTTGCCGAAGGCACACGCCTCACCCTCGCCCATCCGCAATACGGCGATTTGATTTGGTATCCCCACGCCGACCACGATACGGACAAACTGCAAACCGGACAGGAAATCCGCATCAGCGTGGATGAAAGTCAGATTGTTTGGTTTGATTGAATGTGATGGATTTAGAAAAAGAAAAAGGCCGTCTGAAAAGCAAAAAATACCGTCATTCCCGCGCAGGCGGGAATTTTGCTTGGGGGGTTGGCGGTTGTTTGTTTATTTGGATGTTGCCGCAGCCGAACCAAAATTCCCCCTGCGCGGGAATGACGGCGGATGGGTTTGTGGTGGGGTAAAGGTTTCAGACTGCCTTGGGGAAGGGCAGCCTGAAAATAGGGAGGCCGTCTGAAAGGTGGGTTTCAGACGGCCTTTTGGCAGCTTGGGTTGAAAACCCAATACAAAACAGATTATTTAATGGTTTTGTTGGGTCTTGACCCAACCTACGCTTACTGGTCTATGGTTCATTTTTATAGCCATATTCTTCTAAAAACTCTTGAATGCTATCTCTTAAACCATCGATTGCATTTTGATCTAAATCTCCATCTTTTATAACTTCTCTAATTGTTGCTTTAATTTCTGCTTCACTGCTGCCAAAATATCTTGCACTAATTATTCGTATGGGTTTAGGTTTGTTAGATAATTTTCCCAATTCCTTATTTTCTTCCATTATTTTACGAATAATTTCAATTTTTTCTTCTCTGCTGGCATTTGCGAAATCTTGTTCATAGGGACGGCATTTATCTCTTATTTCTTGGTCTAAATATAAGTCGTTACTGTCAGGTTTATTTTCCGCAGCAATAAAAACGATATTTTTCTTGTGTAATCCCATAAAATATACAACTCTCTTTTCTCCTGCTTTGGTTCTTTGTTCGGATATTAGCGAAGCTTTATCGTCCAAGTAGCTAATAATTTCGTTAAAATGTATACCATGTTTGAGAATATTCTTCCCTTCTTTGGCGGGATCAAATTCTATTAATTCATTTTTGCTGTATATGTTTTCATGAGGAATGTTTTGGAACTCTAATGACTTCGCAATACAACAAATAATGCTATGCTTTAAATGATCTGGGATAAATTTCCCTATGAGAGTGTTGCCAATGCAATATTTTAGTTTTGCATTGTCATGTTCAGATAAATCTAAATATTCTCGTAATTTTGAAATGGTTGAATTAATTCCATTTGTGTCAACAAACTCATCAATTTTTTCTTGAAGTGAGTAAATTTCATTTTTCATTTTATATATTGGAATTAATGGTTCTGGTATGTTATCCATTTTTAACTGTTTTAAAAAATTAATTATTTGATGCAGCCTGAAAATCCCCCCTCCGTTTTCAGGCTGCCTTTCTTACAACCAAATAACTACTATGCTTTCAGTTTCGCCAATTGCCCTTCCACTTTCCCCATCTTATCCGCCAACTCCGCCAATTCCGCCTTATCTTTCTCCACCAAATGCGCGGGGGCTTTGTCCACATAGCCGGGTTTGCCCAATTTGGCGCTGAGTTTGTCCAAGGCTTTTTGCAGCTTCTCGGCCTCTTTGCTCAAACGGACGGTTTCGGCGGCTTTGTCGATTTCGACTTTCAGCATCAGGCGTGCGCCGTTGCAGACGGCGACGGGGGCATCTTCCGCTTCGGGCAGGCTGTCCACCAGCTTGGCTTCGGTCAGTCGGGTCAGCGACGGCAGGTATTTGAGCAGACCTTCGAGTTCTGCGCTGCCTTCGACGAAGAGCGGCGCTTTGACGTTTGGCGCGATACCCATTTCGCCGCGCAGTTTGCGCACTTCTTCCACCAAGTCTTTCAATGCGGCCATTTTGTCGAAGGCCGTCTGAACGATTTTTTCTTTATCGGCTTGCGGATAGGCGGCCAACATGATGCTGTCGGCAGTTTTGGCATTCGCCAGAGGCGCAACCACCTGCCACAGCTCTTCGGTAATGAACGGCATGATTGGGTGCAGCAGGCGCAGGATGGTTTCGAGTACGCGCACGAGGGTGCGGCGTGTGGTGCGCTGGGTTGTCGGGCAGCCGGTTTGGATTTGCACTTTTGCCAGCTCGATGTACCAGTCGCAATATTCGTTCCACACAAATTCGTACAGCGTTTGCGCGGCAAGGTCGAAGCGGTAGGTTTCAAAGGCTTCGGCAACGGCGGCTTCGGCTTGTTGCAGTTTACCGATAATCCATTGGTCGGCGAAGGTGTAGGCCAGCGGCTGGGTTTCGTCTTGGCCGCAGTCTTGGTTTTCGGTGTTCATCAAGACGAAGTTGGTGGCGTTCCAGATTTTGTTGCAGAAGTTGCGGTAGCCTTCGGCGCGTTTGAAGTCGAAGTTGACGCTGCGGCCGAGGCTGGCGTAGCTCGCCATGGTGAAGCGCAATGCGTCCGCGCCCATGCTGGGGATGCCTTCGGGGAAGAGTTTTTTCGTGGCTTCTTCCACTTTCGGCGCGGTTTCGGGTTTGCGCAGGCCGGTCGTGCGTTTCACCAGCAGCTTGTCCAAGTCGATGCCGTCAATCAAATCCACGGGGTCGATGACGTTGCCTTCGGATTTGGACATTTTTTTGCCTTCGTGGTCGCGCACGATGCCGTGGATGTACACGTCTTTAAACGGTACTTTGCCGGTGAAGTGGGTGGTCATCATAATCATGCGCGCCACCCAGAAGAAGATGATTTCGTAGCCGGTGACCAAGACGTTGGACGGCAGGAAGGCTTTGAGTTCGTCGGTTTCAGACGGCCAGCCGAGCGTGGAGAACGGCACGAGCGCGGAGGAGAACCATGTGTCCAATACGTCTTCTTCGCGGGTCAA
>ERZ772986.1603-NODE-1603-length-12740-cov-2.607804_pt1 | contig 12740 bp, 15 predicted proteins | sample MGYA00511898_ERZ772986 | MGnify/ENA primary metagenome ERZ772986 (study PRJEB29015, sample SAMEA2737934) | human oral metagenome | biome: human oral; feature: human-associated habitat; material: dental | place: China | collected 2148 ... | reverse complement strand
CGGAGCTCTTTGAAATTTCCGCCTTGATCTCTTCAACGGCGGAGTAGTCTTCGACTTGGTTCTGGTAGCTATTAAAGGCCTCCATAAGTGGAGCAACGGAAGCCTCATAAAATGTTTGTCCTTTGTCATTGATTTGCCATTGATCTGAACCCAATAGTATCCTATCCTCAACATCGATCTGAAAAATTCGAAAACCCATTTTGCTGACTTTCTCTACATTTTCAGTTATAAATTTATCCATTTCAGCATCTTTCGATACATACATCACTTCCCGATCCGGCAACATACTGTCGGGCCCGTCATCGCTTACCGTCATTTCATATAGATCGTTCATATTTTCTTCGTTGTAATAAGCCTTTTTCACTAGCCACGTCGGCACTACATCAAAATGCTCGTCTATAAAATTTTTTATATCATTATAATATTTCTCATCCATAATATATCCTTTTATTGTCTTCTAGCTTGCCTATTGGTATGCTCTTTTGTTTCTTTAAAATCCGGCTCTTCTCTCTTATCAAAATTGAATTTTTGAAAGTCTTGAGCCGCTTCATCGCTTTCCTGCATAATATCTTTAATATCATCTACCGATGAATAATCCACTATCTCGCCTTTTTTTAGAGTAGCGTTTATTTCATCTATATCGCTTTTATAATAAGATTGATAAATGCCCGCCATATCATAATGCTCTTGCCCGGGTTTAATTTCTCCATTTTGCGTTGCAGCCCTTATCGCCATTATATATTCATAATCGAATTTAGTGCCGAACGTTCTATTCGTCAGATTCGCAAGCTCATCGAAATATACTCCGTTTAGATTGTCTTTGACACTATAAAACATAGCAAGCGTAGCTACTGCGGCGCTTTCTTTATCGGATCCAGATCTTTCTATTTTGCATGCTTCAAATTTACTCTTTAACGTCTCGTTTTGTTTATCGACGATTTCGTTCGATAGTTTGTTCACGTCCACTTTGTCATTAAACGTCTTGACCGCTTTTGCGACGTCACTAAATATATCTTTGAGATATACTTCTTTGCATTCCGTATCTCCATTTCTAAGATATACGCCCGCATATTTTGTATGCTCCGCCGGAATCCCTAACTGATTGGATATTACAAAAGCAAAGCTCTCGGCCTCGCATAGGCGTCTTAGCTTATCAGGTTCTTTTTTAGCAAAAAAATCTTGTTTATTTAAAATTCTATCCCCGGCTTCATACAGTATAGCTTTAAGCTGTGCATCTATAGGAATATTAGTATTGACGTGTATTTGATTCCTGCCGTCTTTATACGAAGAATAGGAGCTGCCGGAATCTCGCAACGGCCTAATGTGTATATCAACGTCTAAAGCTGCCGAAAGCGTATCCTTTACTTTTTCAAGCATTATTCGATCAATATTTAAGCCGGGCATACGAGTGTCTTTCCCTTTTTTCATTATGCCTTTTTCGTAAGCGTCCGTTTGATCTACACTATATACTTTACCGCTCAGCTCGAAACGTCTAACGGTCTTAAATTTTCCGTTCCCATCCCTTACGGGTATCCTCTTGCCGTTATTGTCAAGCTTATAAATACGCCTTGTGCTGCCGTCTTCTCTCCTGATGGTTTCCATCTCGTATAACGGCACATCCTTCGGCATCAATACGTAAAGCGGGTCATCTTTAACAGCTACCGACATTGCACTCCAGTCCTTTTCGGATTGAATGATTTCCGAAAATTCTAAGCCGCGATCTTCCATTTGTGAGACTATGAGCATAAGATTGCTTGCGGAATATCGATATAGTGAGCCGAATTTACTAAGCAGTTCGTCGTAGTCTCTTAAGGCTTCGTCTTGGGTCTTTGGGTCTTTAAGTCTTTTTTCCAAGGCTTCGAATTTAGTGATAGCCCTCTCCTTAATCTCCTCTTGATCCTTAGCCGGCTTATTGTCTACCTGCTTATTTTCTTTCGGAGGTTCCGGCTGTCGCTCTTTTTTTGGCTGTTCGTTTTGCTGAATTTTAAGATATTTGCTTGCGGAGTATAGGTACCCCATTAAATTTTGAGCCTTCAGGCCGTTTTGAAGGCTATCGACGAATTTGTCTTGAGCCTTTTCCGGTTGAGTTTTAATAAACTCAAAAATTTGGCCTATGGTATAGACCTCTTTAGCGCCGCTTTCGCGGTTGAACGTAAATCTATCATTGAGATTGAGTTGCTGCTCTATAACGAAGTCATCGAGCCATTCTGAGAAATTTTGCATTTGCCGCTCCTTGAAAAGTATTTCAGTGGCAATTATACCAAAAGTTATGAAAAAAGATATAACTTTTAAATAAAATTATGTATTTTCACATAATTTTGCTTGATACGATCCCCTTGGATATTTCTATCGCTTTTTTCAAAATTTCCAGCTCTTTGGATAGGTCTTCGATCTTTTGTTCTTTTTCTTGAATTTGCCGAAGCAACTGAATAATATTTACATATAGAATTGGCATTTCCTCTTTGGCGCTATAGGCAAAAAAAGTCCGCTGCTTAATATTCGCCAGATTACAAAATTCGGCTATATCAACTCCCAAATCATCAAGTGCACGTATGAAATCCTGCCTCTTCATCACATTTTGTTTTTTCATTGTATCTGATTGATCTCTTCCAAATAGAATATAATGTTGCGTTTCTGCTCGGCTTCTAGCGTATACGCTTTAAGAAGCCTTGCAAGCTCTTCGTTTTGTTTTTTGACATCTGCAATGTTCCTTTCTATGGCAGGGATTAGATTTCCTTCAATTTCTGCTGTAGCACTATCTATAGTGGCGGAAATTTGGCTCTTTGAGCCCATAAACCCGCTGATAATATCGATAGTGCACACACACGCTACGGCGGCAGCCGAAAAAAGACATAGACCCAAAACTATCTTTTTCATCGCGCTGCCTCATTATCAAGAAGCAATTTTAGCTTTTTAAAGTTAAAATTAATGTTTTCTTGCTCAAAAATTTCATTTTTGAGCAACTCGCTTTGGTTATCTAGGAGTCGCCTTTTCGTTTCGCAGTTCTTCGCGATCTCCTCTGCTTGAGCTAAGATACGATCATAGTTTCGCAGGATCTGGCTATTTAATGCTCTGATCTTTGCATCGTATTCGGCGAAAGCTTGAGCTATACCGTCTTGAGCGCTACTGCTCCATATCGCACCAAAGCCTAAATTTACAAATAGTAGGATGCTTAACAGTATTTTTTTCAAATTTTACTCCTTTAAATTTGAAAATTCTCCGGGTACTTCGGCTCAAGCGGGCGGTAGTTCCGATCCGCTTTTCCGCCGCACTTTTCGCATATCATATCGGGGATAACGTTACGATGAAAATTTTCGTCGTCGTATCCCGTTTTCTCTATTTTAAATCCGCAATGTTCGCACTCGAAAATGGCTACGAAATCACGTCTATACTGACTTAGTATTTTGTAAATTCTCATTTTCCAAACCCTCTTGTGGCGTCTTTCGAATTTATCACGCCCTGCAAAGCGTTGATCATATTTTGATTGTAGCGAATTTCCTTCTCTGCCGCATCTTGAAGCTGCAAAATTTTCTGCCCGGTCTTTAAAATATCTTTCGATTGAAGCTCTAAATTTTGATGTGCGGTATTGATCTTTGAGACGATCTCTTCGATCTTCGAAAAGGTTTCCGTATCGAGCTTTTCAAATTGCGCCAAAGACTTATTTCCGAGTTGTGCACCCAATCCCCAATCTATGCAGCCGCCGCAAGCTCCGCCCGGATTCGGGCCGACGTTTATATCTTTGTATCCGCCCGGGTTGTCCGGTTTTGTTTGGTTATTGCCGCCGTTTTGCTTCTCGGCTTCTTTTGCCTCTTTGTCTTTATTGACTTCTTTCTCCGGGTTGCACGTACCTGATTGTAATTGCTCCCGGCTGACCTTCAGAGCCTCTATAAGCGTCTCATAGCATATTGTAGAGGAGTCCGTGCCGTTTTCTGAGTAGTAGCTCGTATTGCAATTTGATGTGGCAACACCGCCTCGATATAGCGTCGTTCCCTTTTTAACGGGCATACTCGCCCATTCCTGCGCGGCCTGCAGGGCTGCCTTATCTATATCGCCCGCGCCATAAAAATAGCTATGCAGCGCGCTCCTCTTGTATTTTGTGAGATACTCGTCAAATATACGATCCTGAAGCTCTTTGTTGTAAATTTCAAGCGGATTAAGACTCAAATACTTGATCGATTCATTTAATACCGGAGCTTTTGTCGTATTGACAATCTGGTATGCGCCTACGGCATACATGGTTCCTTGCTTTTGCTCCTCGACTATGGCTGCGAGCGTCATACTGGTTAGATTCTTGCCGTCGCCGCTAATATGGCTCACTAGGTATCTTTTGCCAGAAGAGTTTATTTTATACTCGTTCCAAGCGCCATAATGGCCGCCGGATTCTTTCTGCCTAATGAGATTTCCAAAAGGGGTGCGCGATACTTTACACGTCTCTTCTGCAAAGCATACGGAAGAAAACAGCAGCAAAGAGGCTAGCAAACATTTTTTAAAGCTCATCTGCCCCCCAAAATCCGGATAATCTCCTTATCCGCTCCGCTACTTTTTGCGTATGCAAGCAAAGAATTCCACTGATGACCCCTACCGTCCTCGATCGGCTCGTTAAATTTGAAATCGGTTTGTTTTAACAATTTTAGACATTTAACGGCCTTATGATTTACTATATCGACGGCAAAATTATACATGTTATTTGAACTGCTAAAATTGCTAAGATCTATATTTAACCTTTTCATCACCTCAAGCATCCCCGCAAAGCCCTCCGCATCGTCCGCGGCTATAACGGCCGAAAAAGCTTCGGGAAGCGTCGACCATGCGAAATCTTTATCCATCTGCGCCGCCTCCGCAGGGCTACTAGCTGATTTGATACTTTCTTCCATATTGCGGATCTCAACGAGATGCTTTTGGAAAATAGGCGAATTTGACTTGATGCCGTCAAGTTTGCCGGCTCCGGCTACGCTCAAGACTATGGCGCACGTCGCCAAAACATTTAAAATTTTCATCTTTTCTCCTTATAATGAATTTTTAAACCAACATATCGGTAAGTTGCTCTTTGAGCTCGAATAGCTCGCTATTGTCTTTCGGCTCCTTCGGCTCATAGCCAGCCTTGATAAGCCGATCGACCTTCATCTCCTTATATTTATCCTTTGCTATCATTTCTATCGCTTTAATAGTATCTTGATCGAGCAATGAAGCATCGGCCAACACATCCTTGAAATAGCCCCTGTAAGCATCTAGTTCGTCCAATAACGGCGGCAGCATACTTATTAAGTCTTCGGATACGGCGTCCTCGTCCTCCAAAGCCTGTTTGTAGTCTTCCATTTCGCTTACCAGCAGTTCGAATTTATTGCCGCGCTTGCTGGGCGCACGTTTATAAATATCGTTTATCGCGGCCATAACTAAAGGCCACTTTACCCTGCTTGCTTGAACTTCGCCCTGCTTATTTTTAAGATCGCAGCTATCGGCTATCTCAAATTTGATCTTTTCGCTAAGATCCTTGAGGCGAATCTCTAAATCCGCTTTCTCTCCGTAAAGCCTTGTTAGGCGTTTAAGCAGGTCTTTTGCCTGCTCGATCTGATCGTTATTTAAATTTTCCATCGGAACTCCTTTTAAAAATTTTCATCTTCTTGTTTTGTTAGTTTAATCGCCGAATTTAACTTTAAATTTTCTCTGAGCCTCTTATCGATTCGAGCATTCAGCTCCGATAAGAATTTCAACACAAAGCTATCAAAGTGCCTTCCGTCTCTTGTCAGATTAAATAGAAATTTATAATATATCGTTATAGTCGATAAATAGAGCAAGGCAGCGAAATCAAATGCAAGCCCGCTCTTATGAATCAGATAGAATATCGCTAATGCTAGTAGATTAAATTTCGTGCAAATAAGATACACCACGCCCAATTTCAGCCGGTACTGCTCTTTATAGATTACGTTGAGTATTCGTTTTTTACGTAGTTCGTCATCTTCTTGCATGCTAAAAGTCCTTTTCGGCACGAATTAAAAAGCCGTTAAAAATTAGCTGTCGAAATTTATCCAGCTCGAAAGCCAAATTTATTCTGATCGACAGCAAATCTTTAATCAGTATTTTTTCTTTTACCAACGTCGCGTATTGCGCCTCATGCGTAGGAAATACGTCCGTGTGTTCTCTAGTCAAATCTTTAAGCGCGGAGGGTGAATTTGCAAAAAGCCCGCTAGCAAAAACCAAAGCTAAAGCTATTTTTTTCATAATATTTACCTCATCTTTTGCTCCTTTGTTATTTTTTACTCACGTTACTATCTAAATTTTGCGCTTTAGCTTTTTCCTCGATCTGCTTAGCTTTTAGATCCTCAATTTTAGCCTTAGATAGCTCGACGTCTCTATTGGCTTCCTCAAGCTTTCTTTCGGCTTCTTTGATCTTGGCTTCATCGCCGCTCTGCTTGGCTCTTTCAAGCTTCATTCGCGCCTCTTCCGCCTTCTCATAGGCTTTTTTATTAAGCTCCTTGGCTTTTATCATCTCATATTCCTCTTTGCTAACCTCTTTGAGCACAGGCTGCGCCTCTCCGGTTTCCGGATCTCGCCCTACGATCCTATCCATACTTACGTAGTCTCCATCGTAAAGACCGATGCCTTTGCCAATTAACCCTTCTCCAAATGCAACTGATCCCAAAAGCAAAAAACATACTAAAAACAACCTTTTCATCTTCAACCTTTCATTAAAATTTTATGGTAATTATACCATAATTTCATAGAAAAATACAATTCCATTGTAATATTTTACTATTAGATTGTATTTTATTACAATCTAATAGTATATATCTATCACAACTGAAAGCTGTATTTCTCCAACTTTTGCCCCAACTGCTCCGTAGCAAACCCCGCGGCAGCGCTATCGTTTAGACCGACCATTTTAAAGAGCCAAGCCGGCGCTTTTAGGATAATGCTCCACATGATATACATCGAGCCTATCGCTCCTACGATCTTCAAAATCACCTGAAACGTAGTGATTACGGCGGTAAGCCAGAATTGACTTTGTAGCTCTCTTAGTATATTAAGTTGCTCCATCGCATAGATCATAAATATGTCATTAAAAAGCCCGTAGATAAATACCGCAAAATATAGGAATATTACGATCAAGATAGGCTTTAGAAAGAGCGCAATACCCGTTACCAAAAACTCCGCTATCTTGTTTACTTTCCCAGTCGTAAGTGCAAATGCCGTTATAAACGGCGTAACGTAAAAATATTTCGCCAGCTCTATGATGTAGCTCAAAAATGCTATTGCCCCAGCTACGATTGCAACCGCCAAAGGCAATGAATTTAATATATGACTATATATCAAAGCCGTTAGGAACGTTGCCAGAACGAAAGAGCCTGCTTTTACTACTTTCCCTAATAGCGGCATCTTATCGGTGAACATCTTAATCGTGTCGTCGCTTAGAGTAAGGCCGCTTAGTAACTCCCCGGCTCCCGGTAACATCGTATAGCTTAAATTCCCCATTAGCCGACCGGCCATATTACCTGTTGCGACTTGAAAGTCGTCTATCCAATTCGCAAGCGATTCAGGCATCCAACTGTCTTTGTTGCGCTCCACTTGGTTGATTTTTGCGCGATCTCTACTGGCCTTTTCTATATTGTTTTTGTTATCCTCGATAATCCGATTTGCGACGGAGTTTTCTTCTATCGCTGATATATTCTCGACCAGAATGACCATTCCGGGCAGTATCGTCGAATTTATCCAGCCTAGCTCATTCTGTCTGCGGTTTATGCTTTCGTCAATTTGTCGCAGATTAGAATTGAGCTCATTATTTTTCAAATTTCTTTCAAGTGCTTCTAAGAACACTTGATTTTCCCGATTCAAACTATAGAAAGACCGCATTCGGTACTCTATGTATTGACAACCGCTAAAGGTATATTTTTCGTTTTCAATTCCTTTTGAATTGAGATCAAACCTCTGCGTACCCTCCGATGTGTTTAAAAAGCTCGAGATATTTCTAAATCTATCTTGGCACTCCTTATATCCCCTTTCGTAAGCAGCAATGATATTTTTATAGTTCTTCTCATTTTCCCGATAGGTTTTTTCCTTCTCCCAAGTATATGCACCTACGCTTCCGTAAAGCTTTTGCATATAGCTTTTTGCACCCACGGTTCCTATGCGATCTGCAAAAGTATTGCTCAGCGAGGCGCCGGCGCGCATAATCTTTTGAATAGGCGTAGCCGTCATTCCGCTATCTTCAGGAATCGGCGTAAAAAAAGCGGCGAACGCAAGCACTGGAACCAGCAGGGTATTTAAAATTTTCTGCTTCTCGTTCGCGCTCTCCATCTTATTATTCGCATTCCTAACGGCCATAACGGCAAAAAACCAGCCGCCGATACAAACGAGTAGTATATATTGCAGCGCGGTATATACCGCCGACATATTGGAAAAAAGCGTTGCATAATAGGCCAAATTTGCCCGGTTGAGACTATTTGCCGTAGCGGTAAGTTCCCGCTTTCCTTTAATATCGACGGTATTCGTTCCGTATATAGCGCTTGGATCTTTGAGGTGCAAGATCCCGGTAGTTTTCGTTTGAGAAAAATCCACTACGGCGGGATCCAAGGTTACTACGCCCGCAAGAAAGCGGGTAAGCGTCATCTGTGCAGGCTTGTAACCTAAGTTTGATTTGTATGGCTCAAGCCCATTTGATAAAAAACCGTCATCGACCGTTTGATTAGTCTCATCGATGCAGGTAGTGTTCTTCGTATTGGCGTTGATACCCAGCGTGTTGCTAAAATCGTCTTTCGGAACGATGATACAAAAGGTAATTCCGCTTTGCGGATCGAAGCCTACAACCAGAGCCTTAAATTTGGCTCCGACCTGCCTGCACTGGGGCTTGCACTCGCCCTTAATGACGTCGTCATTCGTAACAAATAGCTCCGTTTCGTTAATAGCGCCTTGACTGATAACCTCATCGGCATAAGCCCAAGAGCCTACTAATATAAAAGCTAAAAATAAAAGCATCCTTTTCATAAGTTTTCCTTTAACGAATCAACGCCTCGATTTCTTCGCGCGCGGCCTTTGCGTCAAATTTGGTGTTCATAATGATCGCCTTTTCGGCTGTTAGAGCTATCAGATCCTTTTTCTTCGCAAGCTCTTCATTCAAATCGCTTAAAATTTTCGCCTCTGTCCACATGCGCTTATTAATTCGAAAAACGTTTTCGATCTTGACGTCCTCTCTGAGAATGTCTATATACTCCCTAGTGGGGGTGGCAAGAAATTCTTTATTAAAAGCCAATTTTAAGGCCAAATCGGCTTTTTTGTGTGATTCATCTTCTAAATAGCCTTGAACTTTTAAAACTTCTTGCTCTGCTATAGCCCTCATAGCGTTTACGTCGGTAGTATTTTTCAATCTATTGCTTAGCATTACGCTAAATTTGTATGGAGAAAGCTCTACCGAAGTTTTTGTTGTGGCTTGAACGTTTAAAAACCTTATATTATCATATTCGTCCGTATTTGCCGGCGCCCTCCCTACTATATCATCGATCGTTACCGTATCGATATTCTTTCTACCGAGGCTCTTAGCAATCCCTTTTATGAAATCGAGCTTCTCTTGATCGAATTGTAACAAGGCCGTATTGGCGGGGCTCTTAGCGGCGATGATTTTTTTGAAATCTCCGGGCTCGCCCGGCGCATCATAAGGTCTACCGCCTCCTCTTTTTTGGCCTAGGATAAAAATATCGCTATCGTCGCTTCCGATACCGCCCATTCCCTCGTATTTGCTTCTATTGGCGCAATACTCTCTAATAAATTCGGTATTCGCCCAAATGGAGCTGCCCCTTCTATGAAGCCCCGGAATATTCGGAGCTAGCGAGCAAACGTTTAGCTCTGCCTCCAGATCAGGCACCAAACTACAAATGTCATACTTTCTTCCGGATAAGTCATAACATCTGCCTATAGGGCTTTCTCTGATCTTCTCTATCGTTTTTTGTAGAGCGTCTAGGCTGTCGTTAATTTGATCTATCGTTCCGCCTATACCGCCTCTTTGCGTTTTACCCGGATTGACTCCTTCAAGCGGATTAGCGATTGCTATACTGCAAAACAAGGCCATAGCGATTAAAACCAACTTCTTCATCTCTCACTCCTTCTCTTTTAATTTAGCCGAAATACATTTTAAAAAGCCGCTTTTGCTTTGCTTAAAAACAGCCGTTATCTCATTATTTGATTCGTCAAAGCCGTTATCTTTAAATTCCTTGAAGTCAAAATCTTCACTCTTGCTTTTATACCTATTATCGTTGAATACGCTAAAGAAAAATTCTACGCCGCTAGCCATATCAAGGCAATTTACAATCAAATTGCAAGACTTTCCCCAGCTAAAACTTTGTATGCGCAAATTTAGCTCCTTACTTAAATCAAGCTTTTCAATCTGCTCTAAACACTCTTGTGGACTCATGCTGCCTCCTTCTCTTTTTCATCAAGTCCTAGCTTTTTATATAACCTGTACGCATCCATTAAAAACTGCTTTTTAGGGATATATTGCGTAATCGGTATAGGGCTATTCATTAATTTTAGCTCAAACGAGATCTTTTTGCCATACTTAGCCAAGCTGCTCTCCGTAGTAGCCGTCGCCCGGTACATCTTTCCATCATTAAAAACCATCATCTCGCCATTATTCATACCGATAACCTCCTCATGCTTAATTGCATCTTCCTTTTCAACCCTATAATGGTCTTCTGCGCCTATTTGACCTTTGACGCTTTCTCTCTTATCGGCGTAGTCCATATCGATAAAGCGTTTTTGTTGGATCATTTTGTTATAAAGTTCCGTGGTCTCCGGGTGAATATTTTTCATCAAAATATGCGTTCCGGTAGTATCGAAAATTTCGCGCCGCTCCAAGCTCTCGCTACCGACTATTTTTCCTACGGAATCTATTTGAGCCGGGGATTGAAATATAGGAATTATTGAAATTCCTAAGGCGCGTGATTTTGACATCAGACGCCCAAAGCCCTCTATGATATATGATCCTATCTCGTCGAACCAGCAAACAAAAGGAATTTTCGGCTCTACGGCCTTTTCGGCCTTTTCGGCCGCGACCCCTTTTATTAAGCCTAGAATCAGCTTTCCAAGCTGTTTTGGCGTCGTATCGCTTGCCATAGTAGGAAGCGTAACAAAAATAAATTTGTTCTTTTGGACGGCTTCCCACATTGAGATCGTAGGCGTTTGCGTATTGAAGACGCGGCCGTAATCACTCTTCAAACTCGTAATCACGCCGATCCAAGCACTCGCCGACATCGTGCTATCATAAGCCCCCTGCTCTCCGTTTGTTTGAGCCTCTTTCATCCTTTTTCTAATCTCTTCGGGATCCGCCTTTAGAAATTTCTCAAATTGCATCGATATTGCCGTGCTGACATAGCTCACAAAATCGTCCAGCGCGCCGCTGAGATATACCTTATCCCTATAGAGTATGGCACTTTCAACCAAGGCATCTAGGGTGAGGTAGCGCGATAATACGGAAAAATCCAACTTCAAATTTTCGTGATCGCGCTGCCAAACGAGTAACTTGAGGATATTTTTCATAAATTCCTTCTGCTTGGCCTTCCACTCATTCTCTTCGCCCTCGAGGAGCGCCGTTAGAATTTCATATAGCGCTTCGGCACTGCCGCTTAAAAGCGGGTTGATGGTATGAGTATGATCCATATCCAAAAAATTTATATGAATAAAATCATCCTCTCTGCCTATGGCCACAAAAAGAGCGTAAATTTCTTTTGCGAATTCAGCGGTGCCCTTTCCATCTACGCAAAGCCCTCCGCCGTCGTTAAGGGCATGCTGCTCGATCATTCCCTTCATGAATACCGATTTGCCGGCGCCGATCGTCGCCATGATGAGCATGTGGCGCTTAAACTGCTCCGCGCCGAGCAGCAACGGCCGAACGATATTATTGGCTGCCCTGAACGATTTTAAAGCACTGCCGTATAGGGTTTTGACCTCATAACCGATATTTATTAAGTATTTTTTACCCGGTTTATTTTCGGTGATATTTTCATTTTTGATCTTTGTGGTCTTATCCCTGCCTAAATAAATCGTTAACACAAGCATTACGGAGGACATAGCCGTAGCTTTTGAAACGAAATTTAACGTAGGCGACGGATTTATAACCATAAAAGCACTGGATATTATGCACGCAATAAAGACGGCATAGACAAAAAGCCGTATAGTCTCGTCTTTTACTATTAAGGACTTTAAATTTTCTCTATCCGGCTTAAAGAGCCGTTCTTTGACAAATTCCACTTGTGCTGCCATTACCCTATTCCTTTCTCTTTAAATTTTTATTCGCATCGACGTCGATCTTTTCTACGGAGCTCTTTGAAATTTCCGCCTTGATCTCTTCAACGGCGGAGTAGTCTTCGACGTCCTCGAACTTTTTAGATTCATAAAATTCCCGTACCGCGGGATTTTTAAAAACCATTCTTTTGTTAAGGTTTCTATCAGAATAGAATGTTATAATGACGTCATTGGGGAGGGATAGCGGCGTAATTAGACCCTCCTCCCCAGCTTGTCTTTTGCTATCCATAGTTACTCTAAATCTAATCCCGTCGGAATCTTGCCACTCAAATACTTTTCCGGTTTTAGTTTTATCTTCTAAAAACGGTTCCCCAAAAATTTCCATATATTTTCTTAGACTTCTACCTAAATTAAGTAACTCTTCTAGGCTAACCTCACCTATGGCTCCTTGTTTTAAATGATATTTCAGATGCTCTGCACCAATCCCCTTATCTCTTTTTATGTTATGCCAA
>ERZ772986.1601-NODE-1601-length-12758-cov-11.887428_pt1 | contig 12758 bp, 9 predicted proteins | sample MGYA00511898_ERZ772986 | MGnify/ENA primary metagenome ERZ772986 (study PRJEB29015, sample SAMEA2737934) | human oral metagenome | biome: human oral; feature: human-associated habitat; material: dental | place: China | collected 2148 ... | reverse complement strand
GCCCGGAGACCGCGGCCAGCCCGGAGACGACGCGCCGCGGGCCGGCCGACCCGTACCGGGACGGGCAGGGGCCGGAAAGCCCAAGTCCCGGTGGCGCGGTCCCCGAACCCGGCGGCGAAGAGCTCGGACCCGGCAGGCCTGCGCGCGGCGACCGCCGGGCGAAGCCGAGGCGCCGGCCCGCGGTTTCGCGGCGGGCTCAGGATCGTGCGGGGCTGGCCCTGGTGGCGCCCGCCCTCATCCTGACGACCATCTTCTTCTTCATCCCGATGGTCCTCTCCCTGTGGTGGAGCTTCACGAAGTACAACGGCAACCGCCCGCCCCAGTACGTCGGATTGAAGAACTACGCCGACCTGATGAGCGACCCGACATTCACGGCGGCGGCCAGCAACACCGCCGTCTTCGCGATCGTCACCATGACGATCGGGCCGTTCCTCGGACTCGTCTCGGCCCTCCTGCTCAACAGGGCCCGTGCCTTCCAGGCGTTCTTCCGGTCGGCCTTCTTCCTGCCCGTGACCATGTCGCTCGTAGTCGTGGCGTCGATGTGGAAGATGATCCTCAACGACGCGGGCCTGCTCAACAAGTTCCTGGAGTTCTTCGGGATCCCCGGCCACGACTGGCTCGCCGACCCCTCGACGTCCCTCATGTCGGTCTCCATGGCGAGCATCTGGCAGGGCTTCGGCTTCGAGACGGTGATCTTCCTCGCCGCGCTCCAGAGCATCCCCCGCGAGCACTACGAGGCGGCGGCCGTCGACGGCGCCGGACCGCTGCGCACCTTCATGGCGGTCACGCTTCCGGCCCTGCGCCCCACGCTCCTCTTCGTCTACGTCATGGGGACCATCGGGGCTTTCCAGGTCTTCGACCAGATCTACGTCATGACCCAGGGCGGGCCGACGTCGTCGACGACGACCCTGGTGTACTACATCGTCGAACGCTTCCATTCCTTCGACTTGGGGAAGGCATCGGCGGCCGCCTACCTGCTGGCCGCCTTCCTGGCCGTCGCCTCGGCGATCCAGATGAAGATTGAAAGGAGAGGCGCATGACCGCCACGGTCGACGCTCACCACTCGCCGTCTGCGAAGGGGCGGGGCGAGCCGGCCGCCTCCATCGGCGGGTCGAAGCCCGCGAGGCCGCGTGCGGCGAGGAGGCGGAGCACCCTACGAGCCCGCAGGAGACGGCACCAGGTGCTCACCTACACGGCGCTGGTGGTCTTCAGCCTGGCCATGGCCATCCCGTGGCTGTGGACGCTCAACTCGTCGTTCAAGCGGCCCGAGGACGTCTTCGACCCCGACAAAGCGCTGCCCGACCCGGCGACGCTGCAGGCATACAACCGGATCTTCTCCGAAGCCCCCTTCGCCAGGTACTTCGTCAACTCCGTCATCGTCTCCCTGAGCATCGTCATCCTCAACGTCGTCTTGGACTCCTGCGCGGCCTATGCCTTCGCCAAGCTGCGCTTCCCCGGCAGGTCGCTGATCTTCGGGGCGCTCATGGTGACGATGATGATCCCCATGCAGGTCAACCTGATCCCGCAGTACCGGATCATGGTCTGGCTCCACCAACACATCCCCTTCCTGGGGTTGGACACGCTGTCGGGGATCATCGCGCCCGGGGCGGTACAGGTCTTCGGCATCTTCCTCATGCGCCAGTTCTTCGCGTCCATTCCCGACAGCATGCTCGAAGCCGCCCGGCTGGACGGGGCGAGCGAGTTCCAGATCCTGCGGAAGGTGGTCCTGCCGCTGGCGGCGCCGGGGATCGCCACGCTGACGATCTTCACCTTCCTCGGCGCCTGGAACGACTTCCTGTGGCCCATGCTCGTCTCCAGCTCGGAGTCCACCCGCACGCTGCCGGTGGGCCTGGCCCTGCTGGCCCGGAAGAACACGGTCGACTGGCCGGGGACGATGGCCGGAGCCGTCGTCACGGCCCTGCCCATGGTGCTCGTCTTCCTCGTGGCCCAACGCAAATTCATCGAAGGCCTCACGGCCGGATCGACGAAAGGATAAATTCATGGTCTCACGCGACAATCCCGGCGACTCCGCAGAACGCGACATCTTCCTGAGGGAGATATGCGAATCGCCCGACACCCTTCTCCATTCGGCCGAGGCCCTGGCAGCGCAGGCAGACGCCCTGGCCGGGATCCGCTCCACCCTGGAAGGCCGCCGAGTGACGCTCACGGGGATGGGAAGCTCCGCCGACGCCGTCACCGGCCTGGCCAGCATCCTCGGACGCCGTGGAATGGACTGCCCGAACATCCACACCGCCGAGCTCCTCCACTACCGCATGGACGCCCTGGGCCCCGGCGCCGCCGTCGTCGCCGTCAGCCAGTCGGGTCTGAGCATCGAAGCCGTGAAGATGACGGCGAAACTCCGGCAGAAGGGCGGCATCCCCCTGGTGGCCGTGACCAACGCCCCGGACAGCCCCCTGGCGGAGGCCGCCGACGTCTCCCTCGACATCGCCGCCGGGGACGAGCAGGGCCCCTCCAGCAAGACCTACGTGGCGACCATGCTGCTCATGCACGTCCTGGCCGAGGTGATCGGCACCGACGAGCCGATCGACACCGTCGTGGAACAGTCTCGCGGCCACGCCGAGCAGGCGGCCGGCGCCCTGAGGGAGTGGCTGAAGGACGCCGAAGGCCTCGGGCAGGCCCTCGCCGATTGGATCGAGCCGGCCGACGCCCTCATGGTCCTGGGCCGCGGAGTGAGCGTCGCCCCCGCAGAGCTCAACGGCCTGGTCCTCAAGGAGTCCGCGCACGTGCCCGCCCAGAGCATGGACTCGGCCGAGTTCCGGCACGGTCCGCTCGAACTCGCGGGCCCGGGTCTGAACGCCGTGCTCATGTGCCTGGAGCCGGTTCAAGCTTCCCTCGACGCGCGCCTGCGCCAGGATCTCATCGCGCGGGGAGCTTCGGTCAAGGCCATCGGCGTCGAGGCCGCCGAGACGCCCGGCCTTCCCCTCGACTACTCCCTGCCGGGGACGGCGCCCCTCATCGACGCCGGATGCGCGGCCCTGCCGCTGCTTCTGGCCGCGTGGGCGGAGGCCTCCCGGCGCAGCGAGACTCCGGGAGTCTTCCATGTCGGCGCCAAGGTGACGACATGCGAATGAACTCCCGGCAGAAAGGCGGCCGGCCGGAGCTCGGCGGATATCACGCGCCCGCCGAATCCGGCCGGATCGCCGCCCCGGACGCCGGCGAATCAAACCCGGCCGAGGGGCCCTACACGATGGGGCGGCACTTCATGCGCCGGAAGGGCGCCGTGTACGTGCCCGTCGGAGTGCACTACGTTCCGCGCTCCGGCCCGGACTGGCCGTGGCGGGTGGACGAAGCCGAATTCGACGCGGCCTTCGCCCGCATGGCCGCCAGCGGCCTGACCTCGGCGCGCATCGACCTGCTGTGGGCGGCCGTCGAACCCGAACGCGGCGGAATGGACGAGGACCATCTGGCCGTCGTCGACCGGATATTCGACGCGGCGCGCTCCCACGGCGTCTCCCTGCACCCCACGCTCTTCGTCGGAGGCGAGGTGGGCGACGCCTACTGGGATCTGCCGTGGGCGAGCGGGGTCAACCCGCACGCCGACCCAGGCCTCATCGAAGCCCAGGCCCGCCACGCGGCCGCCCTCGCCCGGCGATGGCGCGGCAGGGAGGAGCTCATCGCGTGGGACCTCACCGACGAGCCTCCCTTCTGGATCCACTGCGCGACCACGACCGACGCCGACGCTCGGCGATGGACCGACGCCGTCACGACGGCACTGCGCGAGAACGACCCGGGCCACCTCGTCACCATCGGGACGGCCTCGCAGGAGGTGGACGGCGGTCCCTTCAGGGCCGACGTCGTGGCCGACAGGCTCGACTTCGCCTGCGTCCACCCCTACCCGATCTACTCTCCCGAGCTGTACCCGGACCGCCTCCTCTCGCGCAGGATGACGCACTCGGCGGCCTTCGAGACGGCTCTGGCCAGGGGGACGGGCCGGCCCGTCATGGTCCACGAGTTCGGGGCGTCCAGCGCCCAATTCGCCCCCGAGGCGGTCGCCGACTACGACCGGCTCATGTGCTGGTCGAGCTTCGGGGCCGGAGCCGTCGGCTTCTACGCCTGGTGCTGGATCGACGCCGAACCCGGCGCCTACCGCCGGGCGCCCTACGTGCGGATGCCCCACGAAACCCAGTTCGGGCTCGTGGACGCCGACAGCCGGCCTCGCCCGCGAGCCGCCGTCCTCACCGGGCTCGCCCACGCCATGCAGGACCTGGACCTGGACGGGTTGGCCGGCGACGGGCCGTGGTGCCCCGCGTCCATCCCCGTTCCCTACGAGTACTCGCGACCCTACGATCGGGCCTCCTACGGCCTGGACGACGCACCGGCGGGCCCCTACGTCCCCTCGGAGGCGGCCTGGGAGCCCGAACGCGACGTCAAACCGCTCGTCCGGGGCTGGCTGAACTCCTACGTCCTGGCCTCGCGGGCCGGGCTTCCCGCCCAGTTCCCGCGCGAAGGCCTGGACGACGCCTGGCCGGCGACGCCCGTCGCCCTCCTGCCCGCGCCGCTGACCTCCACGACGTCCTCCCTGCTGCACATGCGGACGTCCTTCTGGCAGGGCGCCCTCGACTACGCCGAGCGAGGCGGAGTGATCTACCTCTCGTGCTCGGCGGAGACCGCCATCCCCGAACTCGCCTCCTTCGCGGGGGTCGAGATCGTGGACCGGGCACCGGTCGAGGGGGATGTGCGCCTCATGCTCACGGGCGCGGTCGGGGGGATGGACCCGGGGCAGACCCTGACCGTCGCGGGAGCGGAAGCGGCAGCTCGGGCGGGAGCCGCCGCGGACCTGCACCTGAGAGGCGTCCAGTTGCGCGCCACGGACGCGCAGGTGCTCGCCGTCACCTCCCGGGGTGCGCCCGCCCTGACTCTGGCACGCCGGGGGAAGGGCGCCGTGATCGTGTGCGCCTATCCGATCGAGCTGTTGGCCGCCGAAGTCCCCGACGGTCTGGGCGACGACGACCCCGTGTGGGCGATCTACCGCCTGGTCCGCGACACGGCGGGCGTCCGCCCCGCCGTCGACCTGGATTCCTCGCTCCTGACCCGGGGGATCCTCACCGGCGAGGCGGGCGGGATCCTCGTGGCCACGAACCACAGCGCGGGGGATCTCACCCTGCCGCTGCGCGCCGACGCCGAGGTCAACGGCCTCCGGGTGAGGATCGTGGACTCCGCGGCCGAAGAGCGGCCCGGCGCGGCGGCCCCGCAGGCCGCCGCAACCGCCGGCGACGACGTCCACCTCCCCCGAGGCGGAGCCGCAATCGTCACATGGAAGCGGGCGGCCGCACACGGGGGCGGCCGCAGGTCGTAGAGTGGAGGCAGGCGCCTGGTTCCCCGCAAGGGGAAAGCGGGGGACCAGGCGCCTCCTCTCGCTTCCGCGCAAGCACGATGGAGGAAAATGGGGCATTGGATCCGGTATAAGGTCCGGGACACGACATACGAACATGAGAACCCTCATTTTGATCCCAATTTTGGAATACAATGAGAACTATTCTTCTTGTTTTCGCGAGTAAGACAAGAAGAATAGCGATAATGTGTTATTGTTACATGTTTTCTTATGTCATTGTGTTGATGTATATGTCTTATAATGAATGAATAGATACTTATATACATAGCAATGGCGGTATGTAAATAACTTAATTAAAATAAATTCAAAGAAAGGCATATAAATGCGTAAAGTACGTGTACTTTCATTTACGATTATGTTGTCAATATTTTCTTTAATATTTCCTAATACTGTATTTGCATCAAATAATGTATCGATGAATGAAGAAAGACCTTTAAAAATTATTCAAAATAGTTTGAATAATCAAAATATTAACGAAGGCAGACATTGTAGACCGCCTTTTCATAGAAAGCCGGGTTGTAAAAGCAGGACTCCAAGAGCGAAACTCCCTTCTGTACTCATGTGTCGTGCTGGAAAAACTTTACTTGCAGTCATGACTACATCAGGGATGAAGTATTTCTCTATTCCTTCTGCGATTCTTCTGGTGCATTTGCCCGCGTGCTCTTAAATAGCGTCAAATGTAAACTTTTGTAGAAGGTGGAAAGATCACATAGTTTTTCCACCTTCTACAAGCACCGCGGCCGGCGGCGCCTATGCGAACGGCGCGGACGCCGCGTCCAGGGCCGCCACTTGTTCGGCGTCGAGCTTCAGGTCGATCGCGGCGAACAGGGCGACCAGCTGGGAGGGCACCCTCGCGGAGGCCACGGGCGATCCCACTCCCTTGGCCAGCTGCCAGGCGATCGCCACGCTGGCCGGGCTCGCCCCGGCAGCGCCGGCCACGTCGGCGAGGGCGTCGACCACGGCCAGGCCCTCAGGCGTGAGATACCGCTGCGCAGCCTCGCCGCGCGCCGCATTGGCCGCGATGTCCCCGGCCGACCGGTACTTGCCGGTCAGGAAGCCGGAGGCCAGGGCGTAGTAGCTCTCGGTGACCATGCCGAACTGGGCCGCAAGCGGCATGTACTCGCCCTCGAAAGCCTTGCGCTCAACCAGGTTGTAGTGCTGCTGGAGGATCGCCGGCGCGGCCAGCGAATGATCGCGGGCGTAGTCCGCCCACTCGCGCATGCGCTCGGCCGTCAGGTTCGACAGCCCGACGGCCCGCACCTTGCCTGCGTCCACGAGGGCGGAGAAGGCTTCGGCCATGGCGGAGACCGGTTGGGAGTCGTCGTCGAAGTGCGCGAAGTAGAGGTCCACGTGGTCGAGGCCCAGGCGCTTCAGCGAGGCGTCGCAGGCTGCGGCGACGTTCTCGGGGGAGAGCCCTCGGAATTCGGGGTGCACGCCGACTTTGGTGGCGATCACGACTTCGTCGCGGTCCGGTCCGGACGTCCGGGCTCGCGCGGCGAGCCATCGCCCGAGGATCTTCTCCGACTCCCCGCCGGAGTTTCCCGGCGCCCATGCGGAGTACACGTCGGCGGTGTCCACCGAGTTCCCGCCGGCCGCGACGTAGGCGTCGAGCACTTCGAAGGACTCCTCGGGGCCCGACGTCCAGCCGAAGGTGTTGCCGCCGAGCGTCAGGCGCGCGATCTCCACGCCGGTCGCGCCCAGCGCGATCTTGCCGTTGTCCATTGATTACGCTCCTTATACGAATGCCAGGATGTCGTCCTGACGGTCCTCATGCCGTTTTCCTCGAGGATACCGAGCGCATCGGGGATGTTCACGGGAATCCCCGATGAGTCGGCTGGGTGCGGAACACGGCGCCGGTGTCCGGGGAGGGGGTTAGGCGGTGTGGGAGAATCGGAATCGCGCTTCAAGGAGTACAGGAGTCGAAAGTGACCAGTGGGAAGGCAAGCGGGGAGAATTCGCTCGCAGCGGAGGTGTTCGCGGGCCTGGTCGATCCGGCCGCCCAGAGAGCGCCGGTGCGCGCCGATGCGTCGGTCGGCCGTCCCCGCGATCCGGGGATCGAGGAGCGCGCCTTGCGAACCGCGCTGGAGGTTTACTCCCGGCTCGGGTGGGCGGGCTTCTCCATCGGCAAGGTCGCCAGCCGGGCCCATATGGGCAAGTCGTCTCTCTACCTGCGATGGCCGACGAAGGAAGCCATGCTCCTGGACGCCTTCAACGCCACTGACGCCTTCTTCCAGCGCCGGGAGCTCGAACTCGGCGACGTGCCCTACGTCGAACGCATATCCCACATCGTCGAATCGCGGATGAGCACGTATTTCACGCCCGTGGGGCTGGCCGTCATCCGCCTCAACCTCGAGAACCAGACGGTCCCCGAAGCCGTCGGCGACGTGTGGGCCAAATCGGCGGGACGGGCGGTTCTCCGCACCCGCAAACTCATCCGGATGGGCATCGACGACGGCGACCTCCGCCCCCAGACGAACCTCGTCCAGCTCTGCGACGCCCTGGAGGGCGGGATGACGGTGCACGTGCTCGCCACGCCGCCCGAGTTGCGGGAGAGAGCGGTGGCGCGTCTGGGCGCCTACTCCAAGGAATTCGTGGCCGGCACCCTCGGGCCGTGGCTGACTCCCAAGGCCGTTGAGGCGGTGCGCGACTACGGCTCCGAGCGCTCGAAGGCGATCCTCGCCCTCGTCGACGACTTCCGGGAGGGCTGACGGGGCACCGGTGCCGAGCATCGGCGAGAGGCCGATGCCGAACGGGGCCGGGTGCCGGCCGGCGGTCGAATGCCGAGCGTCATGCGCCGGCGGACGGGCGGGGTCCCCGTCTCGCGGCTCCATGCCTCTGCGATATGGAGTCCATGTAAGCGGACCATTGGGCGCTGTCGGGGATGTCCCGCAGGATCGGAATGAGCAGAATGAACAGGGCGGGAATCGCCATCATCAAGGCGGCCAGCATGCTCCCCCTGCCTGCCCAGGCTCCCACCGCGACGGCGGCCAGGCCCGGTGCCAGCACGTTCGGGGTGGTGTTGAGGGCCGTCATGGTTGACAGCACGCGCCCCTGGAGGTCGTCGGGAACGTAGGCGATCAAGAAGGAGACGAAGGGATTGATGAGCGGAGCGATGGCTGTGAAGGCCACGGCCAGAACGGTGCGCGGCTGCCATCCGGACATCAGTCCGATTCCTGCGACGATTACCGTTTCGACGCACAGTATCCCCACGGTCATTCGACCCACTGGAGCGTGGACGCGTTTGAGGAACACCGGCAGAAGCAGAACGGAGCCGAGGATTCCGCCGATCCCGAAGGCGGTGGGAAACGCGGAGATGATCCACGCGGGCGAGCCGTCGTGCGCCATGGAGTAGACCACGGCCTCCAGCAGAAAGGCCGGGCCCAAGCCTACGGACAGGATGATGGCCGCATAAGCGAGAAGCACTCGGTCCCGGCATATCGCGAGGATCCCGCCGAAGGCGAAACTCGGGGCGCTCACGTGCCCGTGTTCGCGGGGGCCCATCTGGGGGTCGCGCCACAGCCGGACGAGCAGGAGGATGCAGGCGCATTCCCCCGCTGCGGCGGCGACGAAGGGCGCCGTGGTGTGCACCCCGAGCAGACCACCGCCCATGGCCGGCCCCAGGATCGTCACCAGATAGGCGCGGGCTTGCCGGTCCTGCCCCGCCTGCGCCAGGTCGTCCGTGTCCACGATGGCGCGGATCGAAGCGCCCTCGACCGCGGACGCGGCCGAACCGGCGAATCCGGCGATCAGCACCGCCCCGGCCCACAGCCACACGGTGGAGACGCCGTTGGCCGCAGTCAACGAGACTCCCGCCCAGCTCAATCCCGACGCGGCCCCGGAGATCAGAAGGATGAGGCGGCGCGAATAGGCGTCGGCGAGGACGCCGCCCACTAGAGTCCCGCACAAGTTCCCTATGGTGTTCGTCGTGGTCAGGAAGGCCGTCTGCACCAAGTTGTGGGTGGCGTATATGTACGCCACGGGAAGTGAGAAACTGGCGCAGCCGACACTGGCGGAGCTTATGGTGAAGGCGAGCATAAGCGTGCGGAAAGTGGGATTCGATCGCAGCAAGCCCATTCTTCACCGCCGCTCTTCTATGGATTCCGTCTGGTGGCATGCGAGAAATCGGATGACGCGATGAGCCTACTTCCTCTGGTGACTGAGGGCAAGGAATCGCTGGAGTTCTCACTCGACAGGCGCGGACGGCTCTAAGCTGCGGCTTTCGATCAATCCTCCATGTCGATGATCACGGGGACGTGGTCCGAGGCGCCCTTTCCTTTGCGCTCGTTGCGGTCGATGTGGGCCCCGGTGACCCGCGAGGCGAGCTCCGGAGCCGCCCAGGCGAAGTCGATGCGCATGCCGTGGTTCTTCGGGAAGCGGAGCCGCTGGTAGTCCCAGAACGTGTAGGGCGCCTCTTCCGCTTGACGCGTGACCTCGACGAACCCCGCCTCGCCGAAGGCCTGGAAGGCTCGGCGCTCCGGGCCGCTCGCGTACAGCCCGTCCCTGAAGAGCTCGGGGTCCCATACGTCGCCGTCCTCGGGGATCACGTTCCAGTCTCCGGCCAGGAGCAGTTGGGTGCCCGGGTCCGCGGCGAGCGCCGAGGCGGCTTCCTCCCTCAGGCGCGCCAGGAAGTCGAGCTTGTACCGGTAGTGGGGGTCGTCCACGGACCGGCCGTTGGGAACGTACAGGCTCCACACTCGCACGCCCGCGCACGTGGCCGCGATGGCCCGGGCCTCCAGCCGGGGAGCGGCCAGGAGGGCGCCGTCGTCGTGCTCCTTGGCGAAGGCCGGCTGGCCGTCGAATCCGACGGCCAGGTCCTCGATCCCCACCCGGGAGACGATCGCCACGCCGTTCCACTGATCCAGCCCGTGCGCGGCGACCTCGTATCCGGCGTCCCGGAAGCTTTCGACCGGGAATTGCTCGGGCCTGCATTTCGTCTCCTGGAGGAGCAGCACGTCCAGGTTCCAGCGGTCCAGCACGTCGACGGCCCGCTCGGTGCGCGCCCTGACGGAATTGATGTTCCACGTCGCGATACGCATGATTCCAGCCTACCGCGGCGTACCCGCGCCGCAGCGGCCCGCCGGCAGCCGGAGCGCTCGCGGCCTCAGGAGTGGTTGCGGCGACTCGCTCCCGGCGGCCGGCCCGCGGCCGGAGCGTTCGCCCCGGCGCCCTCCGGTCCCGACGATCCCGCATGCGCGGCCTGTCCGACACCCGGTCGGAAACCGGCAGCAGACGCGGCTGCGGTTAGGCTTGAAGCATGGGAAGCGCACTCATCACGGGGGCGAGCTCGGGCATCGGCCTGGAGATCGCCTGGCACCTGGCGGCCGAACGCAACGACCTCGTCCTCGTCGCACGCGACGCCGCACGGCTCGAGGAGACAGCTGAAAGGATGCGGCAGGTCGCCGGAGTACGGACCGAGGCACTGGCCGCCGACCTGTCCACGACGGAGGGCGTCGAGGCCGTCTGCACGCGCCTTCGCAGCCAGACGCGCCCCATCGGACTGCTGGTCAACAACGCGGGCTTCGGCCTGGGCCAGGACTTCGTGGGAGGCTCGGTCGAACGCGAACTCGAGGCGCTCGACGTCATGGTCAGGGCCGTCCTCATGACGTGCCATGCGGCCGCCCCCGGCATGGTCATGCGCGGGGGAGGGGGGATCCTCAACGTCGCCTCGATGTCGGCGCTCACCGCGCAGGGCACCTACTCCGCCCACAAGGCCTGGGTCCGCACTTTCTCCGAGGGCCTGGCCGCCGAGCTCAGGGGTACGGGAGTCAACGTCACCGCCGTGTGCCCGGGGCTGGTCCACACGCGATTCCACGAAAGGGTTGACGTCGACGCCGGACAGTGGCCCGCGGCCGCCTTCATCCCCCCGAACGTCGTCGCCGAAGAGGCGGTGGAAGGCGTGCGCCGCGGCCGGGTGATCGTCACGCCCGGCTTACGCTACCGCGCGCTGGCGGGCGTCCTTCGCCTCTCCCCGCGATCGCTGGTCCGGAGGATCGCCGGACCGGGGATATCGGGGCGGGGATGAGCACGCCTAGCGGTGCCTCTCCGCACCGGATGCAGGGTCCTCAACAGGATCCGCCATCGGATCCGCAGGGCTTCAGCGGAGGGTTTGAGCCTGCGCTGGCTGCGGCGGAGGGATCGGCGCGGCGGAGGGAAAGGCCAACTCTCCCCATCGCGTCTGGCGAGCTCGCCCATCGGTGCCGCTAGGCTGGGAGGGTGAACGATTCACTGCGAAGGCGGCTCGTCGAGCTCGTCGACACCCTGGCCGTCCAGCGGGGCGCTTTCACGCTGGCCTCCGGCCGGACATCGGATTACTACATCGACATGCGCCGGGCCACGCTCCACCACGAGGCGGGTCCGCTCATCGGGCACGTCATGCTCGACATGCTCGAAGAGGCCGGGCTCGGAGCGGGCGTCGTCGACGCCGTCGGCGGGTTGACGATGGGCGCGGATCCCGTCGCCGCCGCGATCATGCACGCCGCGGCCTCCCGTGGCCTGGACATCGACGCCTTCGTCGTCCGCAAGGAGGCGAAGGACCACGGCATGAAGCGTCGAATCGAGGGTCCGGACGTCGAGGGTCGCAGCGTCGTCGTCCTCGAGGACACGTCCACCACCGGCGGTTCGCCGATCCGGGCTCTCCACGCCGCACGCGAGGCGGGGGCGCGCGTGCTGGCGGTCGCCGTCGTCGTGGACAGAGCCACCGGCGCTCGGGAGCGCATCGAAGCGGAAGGCGTCCCCTATCACGCCGCACTCGACCTGACGGACCTGGGCCTGGCCTCCGCGGCCGGTTCGCCCTGAGGGCCGCAGGATGTTCACGCGAAAACGCCCTGAAGAAGTGAACCTGAAGAAGTGAAGGGAAGCGAGAAGAATGTCCCCCCTGACCATCGCCTTGCTCTGCACCGGCCTGCTCCTCCTCGTCATCATCCTCTGGGTGATCGTCTCCCACAACGGCTTCGTGCGTCTGCGCAACCTCGTCCAGGAGGCCTGGCGCCAGATCGACGTCGAACTCAACCGCCGTCACGACCTCATCCCCAATCTCTTGGGGACGGTCCGCGGATACATGTCCTATGAGCAGTCCACGCTGCAGGCCGTCGTCGAAGCCCGCAGGCTCGCAGAGGCGCCCGCCGCCAACCTCGCCCAGCGCGCCCGGAACGAAGACGCGCTCTCCGGAGCCCTCTCCCGTCTGATCGCCCTGTCCGAGAACTATCCGACGCTCCGCGCCGACTCCTCGTTCCTCCAGCTCCAACAGGAGCTGACCAACACCGAGGACCGCATCGCCGCCGGCCGCCGATTCTACAACTCGAATGTGCGCGATCTGAACACGAAATGCGAGAAGTTCCCCTCCTTGATCATCGCTTCGATCTTCCACTTCCGGCACGCCGAATACTTCGAGGTCCACGACGAAGCC
>ERZ772986.1585-NODE-1585-length-12825-cov-6.478465_pt1 | contig 12825 bp, 12 predicted proteins | sample MGYA00511898_ERZ772986 | MGnify/ENA primary metagenome ERZ772986 (study PRJEB29015, sample SAMEA2737934) | human oral metagenome | biome: human oral; feature: human-associated habitat; material: dental | place: China | collected 2148 ... | reverse complement strand
TAAAAATTAGAACTTGTTTTATACTCATCTTGTCCATTTTTCCTTACTCTTTTTCTAATAATTCTTTAGCCAGTTCCTTAAATGCCATTGCAGATTTACTTTTAGGTGCATATTCTCCTACAGAAAGCGATTCAAATTCACTTTCCGGAATTGCTATAGCTTTAGGTATAAGAGTGTTGAATATATATACACCATCACCCCATGATACCTTTATAACCTCGTTCATCAGCTTATGGAAATTTGTCCTCTCTTGCACTTTATTTATTATTACTCCTGCTGCTTTTAATTCTTTATTAAATTCATTTTTTATTTGCTCAATAACCTTATTTATTGTAAAGATTCCATCAGAACTTGCTACTTCAGGCTCAGTTATAATTAGATATTCATCTGAAGCTACAAGTGCATTTTGAAAGTCAAGATTAACCGACGGAGCATTGTCTATTAATACATAATCATAATTATGTTTTTCTCTTAAAGTTAATATGTATTTTTTTAGTAGTTTTTCTCTACCCATAGCAGACATTGCATTCATACTCCAATACTCTTTTCGTATATCGCAAGTAATTATATCAAGATTATCTTTAACTTTATAAATTGGATCATTTATCATTTCCTGGTTTGCCATTATTGAGTTTAGTACATCGACAATATTTTCTTTTATAGCGGTCTCTTTTTCTATACCTGCAAATTTTGTTAGATTTCCCTGTCCATCAAAATCTATTAGCAGCGTATTCTTTCCTGCTTTCGTAAGTTCAGCTCCCAAGTTAAAAGTTACTGTTGTTTTTCCAACGCCGCCTTTGTAATTGATTATAGAGATTACTTTCACTTTCTTTTCCTCCTCAAAAATCTGTAATTTTAAAAATCTGTAGTTATCCCAAGCTCTTTAGCAAGGCTATATATCCACTTATTAATTTCTGCATCAAGCTCAGCTTTTTCATATGCTTCTATTTTTATTTTCTTATAAAAATAATTCCATACTCTTTTCTGCATATCCGGATCTACAGCATGGCTGAAGGTTTCCTCTATCGTTTTTAAATGTCTTATTCTAAGCTCATATTCCTTTTGCCTTTCTAAATCAACATCCCTATTCATATTCTGCCATCTGTTATACGCATCAGTTGCCGCTTTAATCTCATAATAGGCGGCTGCAAAACTCCTTGCAGCTTTCTTAGCTTCCTTACATAATATTACTTTCATAAGCTGCCCTTACCCTTTCATTTTATTCTCTGTGCAAAATGTCATATAAATTTTTCCCTAATAAATTAAAGGCAATATTTTTTACTAAATCAGTTTCATGTTTCATCATTTCCTTTGATGATAGCCTGCAAGGTATATATATTTTTTTAACAATACTTTTAATCAATAAGTAACGGATATCTTCATCTATTTTCTCTAATGCATCTGATACCGCTTGAAATTTTTCTTTTATGCTCTTTTCAAAAACAACACATTCATTAATTTTGTTTTGATATCCGGCGTTTCCTGAGATTCCCTTATTTATAGTAATTTCACTAATACCTTTAAGACTATACGCTTCAACCTTCATTTCATTTAGCTTTACAATAGCCATGTAATATGCAGATATATTACACATTACAAGATTATAGATCTCTCTTTTCATAGCATGCTTCCTTGACGACATCCCAACTATCTTCGCCCACATATTTTTTTATTTCTGAGACTATAGCTTTTACAGGACTATATTTTACATACTGTCTATTTTTATATTCCTCAGCTGTAAGCCCCCTCTTAAGTTCCGTATAAAGTATGCTTCTTGTAATGCATAATTTCTTTTGAATTATTGTGAGCGAAAATCCATCCGATAATAAAAACTGTAATTTTTTTCTGTTGTCTAAATCAAAAAACTTATTCATTTACTTTCTCCTTTAAATTTATTCATCTTCACCTGCAAGCTTAAGAATTAAATCATAATCGCTAATATCATATTCTTTGCCCATAGCTTTCTCTAAATCTAATTTTTCTATAATATCTTCAAGATTAACAATCTCATTTTTTAGATGATTATATTCATAGTTAGTAAGTTCGACTTTGTTGTATAGACCATATTTTTTATATGTTGCATTTGATTTATTGCTGGTTAGAAGCTGTTGTTTCATGTTGTTATATTTAAGCCTTTTAGCATCAGCTTGTGTGCTGCCTTTTCCAGTATTGTTAATAACGTAAGGTACAAGTAGATTAACAGAGTATTCATCTTCAATTTTTTCTATAAGACCATTACTTAAAAAGTATGTGAAAGCTTGCCCTACCATTTCTGCCTCTTCTCCTATGTCTTTAGCAAGAAGTGCTATATATGGTACTTCACCGAGCTTTGGTACTTTTAAAATTCCTTGCTCCTCTGTTGCAAGTGCGCATAACTCCATATAGATTACGACAAAATGATAACCGTATACCGGGATATGCTTCATATTTCTGATAACCTCTTGTCTAAAGAAGTTGTTTATTAATCGATAGTAAAAATACTTCATATAAACCGCCTTATATCTCTTATTACTTTATTATTTTTCTCTTTTCAAAAAGTAAAAGTTAGAGTTATAGTTATAACTATGTGGAGAAATCTCCACTTGGTTTGAAAATCATAACTAAAACTCTAACTTATTATTTAGTGTTTATCATATTAAATTGTATGTTTGACTGCTCAAACTTAGTAATTCCAACGTGTCAGAATTTTAATAGATTTTCAATTCCTATTTAATTCTAACATTCAGCATTTATCAACGTTTTAAGGCTAAAAACCATATGTGGATAATTATGATAAAGTTATCCTCTGTATGTGGATAAGTCTTTTCATAACTACAAAATAAACATCCTTTTTTATTAATAACCTGTGGATAACTTTTTGTAACTATATATTTTTTTTAAAAAAAATTTTTGAAGTTCCCATTCAATATAACTTGTTTTAAATCTAATTATTTTATACAATATATTTATATCATTTTAGGGAGGCATTTATAATTGAATAAAGAAGAAATCCTAAAAAAAGTCCTTCTTGATATAAAAAGCAATGTTACTCAAGCTACATATGATTCATTTATATCAAAAGTAAAGATACATAATATTTTAGAAAATCCTAATCTCGTTGAATTATCAGCGGATAAAGAGTTTACTTGTAATATCCTAAATCGAAGATATAATCATTTTTTTGAGGATTCCCTAAAATCTGTTCTGGGCAAAAGTTACCGTGTTGTTATCAAGACAGAATTTGAATATAAAGAAAACAACAAAGTAATAGATGATACCAAAAAATCTACAGCTTATAATTTAAATTTTTATTCAAGTAAAGAGAAGATTTTTAATCCTAAATTTACCTTCGATAATTTTGTTGTGGGTAATAGCAATACTTATGCTTATTCAGCATGCATGGCTGTTGCAAAAAACCCTTCTTCTGCTTATAACCCTTTGTTTATCTACGGTAAATCCGGTTTAGGTAAAACACATTTGCTTAATGCCATAGGGATATACATATTGGAAAATAACGAGAATATGAGAATTCTCTATGTTTCTTCCGAAACATTTACAAACGATTTTATCAAAGCTCTTCAAGAAGGAAAGGCTTTTGAATTTAAATCAAAATATAGAAAAGCCGATGTTTTACTTGTCGACGATATTCAATTTTTAGAAGGTAAAGAAGGTATTCAGGAAGAATTTTTTCACACATTTAACTCATTACACGAGGATAATAAGCAGATTATATTATCCGGGGATAAACCACCTAACAAGCTGGTTAAACTTGATGAAAGACTTAGATCGCGTTTTGGTTGGAATATGATTGCAGAAATTGCACCACCGGATTATGAAACCAGAGTAGCAATACTTAGAAAAAAAGCTGAACTTTTCAATGTCGAGCTAGATGATGATGTTGAACAGGTAATAGCTATGATTTCAGATAAAATAAAGGATAATATCAGAGAATTAGAAGGTGCTTTTACCAGAATTCATGCTTTTGCTCAGATGGGTAATCTAAAAATTGATATGAGACTTGCTAAATCTTGTCTTACAGATGTTGTTTCAATTGGTGGAAATATAAGTCCTGATAAGATAAAATCAACTGTTTCAAAACATTATAATATCAAGGTTTCTGATTTAGAATCCGATAGTCGAAAGAGTGAATTTGCTTATCCTAGACAAATAGCTATGTATCTATGTCGTATCCACACTGATTTATCTCTTCCTAAAATAGGAAAGTTATTTGGTGATAAACATTATTCTACAGTTAAGCACGGATGTGATAAGATAGAAGATGATTTAAAAGATAATAAAGAGTTAAGAGAAATTATTGATCAGCTAAATGATGAATTAAAGACTATATAAACTTATCCTCATTCATCCACATATTATCCACATACTTATACTTCTATAAATGTGGATAAAAAATGACTTATTTTCAAAGCTTAACATAATTATCCACTGTTTCCACAGACCTTATTACTAATATTATTATATATAAGTTAATAATAAAATTACATTTTCAGGAGGTTTTTATGAAGTTCACATGTAATCAATTAGAATTAACAAGAACTCTTAACATTGTATCTAAAGCTATAAGTTCAAGAACAACAATACCTACACTTAAAGGTATTAATATCGATATTAAATCAGGTATAGCAACATTTACAGCATCTGATATGGATATAACTATAGAAAATTCAATAGAAGTAGCTAATTCAGAAGACGGTTCTATTGTTGTTCCTGCAAAACTATTTGGTGATATAGTAAGAAAGCTTCCTAATAATGACATAGAATTTAACTGTGAAGATGAAAAAATTACTATAAAATGCCTAACATCAGAGTTTTCTTTAGTAGGGATGCCATCAGATGAGTTTCCTAACATAAAGAATACTGAGGAGGATGCAAAGAAATTAACTTTTGATAAGCTTAAATTCGCTGATATGATTAGAAAAACTTCATTTGCAGCAAGTATTGACCAAACAAAGGGTGTAATTACAGGTATTCTTCTTGAAATAGCTAATGATAACATCAAAATGGTAGCTATAGATGGATATAGAATGGCCATTACATCAGAAGAAATGGCAAACAAAGAAAATCATAGAATAATAATATCTGCAAAAATAATGAATGAAATAAGCAAAATTATTTCAGAAACAAACTTAAATTCAGATAGTGAAGATATTAATATATTAGTTGATAATAAGAGTGCTGTTTTGATGATAGATAATATCAAGGTTATTATGAGATTGATAGCCGGAGAATTTATCAAATATCAGGATATTATTCCAAAGACTGCTTCAATAAATGTAAAACTAAGAAGATCTGAGCTTATGGAATGCGTAGAGAGAGCTTCACTTCTGTCAAAGGAAGGTAAGAACAACCTCATAAAACTTTCAATAAAGGATAATGTTATTACAATTACATCACGTTCAGAAGAAGGTAATGTAAAAGAAGATTTACTGGCAGAGAAGACCGGTGAAGACCTCGATATAGGATTTAATGCCAAATATATAATAGATATACTAAAAGTTATAAGTGATGAAGAGATAATCATGAAATTTAATACAAGTATTTCACCATGCCTAATTACTCCGGTAGAAGGTGAAAGCTATGAATACCTTGTACTTCCGGTAAGATTATCGAATATGTAAGATGCATATAGAAAAAATAGAGCTGCATAATTTTAGAAACTATAGCAATTTAGAATTAGAATTCAGCAAAAATGTTAATTTAATATTAGGAAAGAATGCTCAAGGAAAGACGAACCTATTAGAAGCAGTTTATTTAACTGCCATAGGTCGTTCTTTTCGTACATCAAAGGATATTGACCTAGTTAAATTCAATGAAAATAATTCTATAGTAAAGGTATGGGCAGAAAAGGAACTAAATAGTACAACAGTTGAAATATCAATAAAAAGAAAAGGCGAAAAAAGTTCCGAAAAGTATATAAAGAAAGATAAAAAAAACGTAACTAGAACTTCACAGCTGCTAAAAAATATTTTGATAGTTATATTTTCCCCTGAAGATTTAAAAATAGTAAAAGATGAACCGGAAAAGAGGAGAAAATTTATAGATAGGGAGTTAAGTCAAATATCTCCAAAATACTATAACAGCTTATCTAACTATAAAAAATCTCTTTTACAGAGAAATACATATCTAAAAGAAGAAAATTTAGAGCCTTCAATAATAGATATTTGGGATGTACAGTTATCAAAATATGGAGCCGAGGTGATATTTTTAAGAGAGAAGTTTATAGAGAAACTCAGTGAGTACAGTTCTAAAATACATTCAGGTATAACAGGTGGTAAGGAAAAATTAGATATTTTATATGAGCCAAATGTTGAAATAAAACAAAGTTTATCTGAGCAGGAAGATTTTATTTATAGTGAGCTAAAGAATTCTTTTAAAACTGATTCAAGAAATAGGAATACTTCTGTCGGTCCTCATAGAGATGATATTTTGTTTGTTGTAAATGATATAGATATGAGAAATTTTGGTTCACAGGGGCAGCAGAGAACTTGTGCTTTATCGTTGAAATTGGCGGAGCTTAACCTTATTAAAGAAAAAACTGATGAGGATGCTATATTGCTATTAGACGATGTTATGAGCGAACTTGATGCTGATAGACAGGAATTCTTAATAGATACTATGAAAAATAATCAATTATTTATAACGACGACAGAGCTTGATCAAAATATAAAGGATAAGTTTAAAGAGTTGAAAATTTTCTATATAGAAAATGGAAATCTTATTTAATATATATATTAAATTGATATATATATTACAGATTAAAAATATCGCCTTAGGGCGATTTTTTTATATATAGTAATAATTTTTCTTATAAAGAAGTAAAAACTTGTTAAAAAGTTAATTTTATTGTATAATATATGCTATCGTTTTGATAAAAAAATTAGAAGGAAAGCGAGGATTAAATGAGTACAGAAGAAAAGGTAAATACTCAATACGACGCCGCGCAAATTCAAGTACTTGAAGGATTAGAAGCAGTTAGAAAAAGGCCTGGTATGTACATTGGTAGTACCGGTGCCAGAGGTCTTCATCACCTAGTATATGAAGTTGTAGATAACAGTGTCGACGAGGCATTGGCTGGATATTGTAAGCACATAAAGATATGTATAAATAAAGATGGATCTTTAACAGTTGAGGATGACGGTCGCGGTATGCCGGTTGATAATCATCCAAAGCTTGGAATTCCGGCTGTAGAAGTTATTCATACAGTTCTTCATGCAGGAGGTAAATTCGGCGGTGGAGGATATAAGGTATCCGGAGGACTTCACGGTGTAGGTGCTTCCGTAGTAAATGCTCTTTCTACAGATATGGTTGTAGAAATTAAGAGAAACGGAAAAATATATAGACAAGAATACAAGAGAGGAAAGACAGTTACTCCTCTTGAGGTTATTGGAGAATCAAAGTCTACAGGATCAAAGACAACATTTTGGCCTGATGCTGAGATTTTCGAGACTATAGAATTTGATTATGACACTCTTCAGCACAGATTTAGAGAAATGGCATTCCTAAATAAGGGAATTAAGATTTCCATAACTGATGAGAGAGTTACACCTAAGAAGAAGGAAGTTTTCCACTATGAGGGTGGTCTTAAGGAGTATGTTCACTACATTAACCAGAATAAAGAAGTTCTTCATAAGGAAGTAATTTATTTTGAAGTAGAGAATAAGAATAGTATGGAGGTTGAAGTTGCACTTCAGTACACTGATAGATATAACGAATTCATACTTTCATATGCCAACAATATAAATACTACAGATGGCGGTACTCACATGGCCGGACTTAAGTCCGCTTTGACAAGAGCAATAAACGATTATGCTAAGAAGTCAAAGATTCTTAAGGATAGCGATCCTGCGCTAAGCGGTGAGGATATTCGTGAGGGTATTACGGCTATCGTTTCTGTAAAGCTTGCACAGCCACAGTTTGAGGGACAAACTAAGGCAAAACTTGGAAACAGCGAAGTTAGAGGATTTGTTGAAACTGCAACAAACGATAATCTGACAGCTTATTTAGAAGAACATCCACAGGAAGCAAAGATAATCATAGAAAAATGTATCAGAGCTTCAAGAGCTAGAGAGGCAGCGAGAAAGGCCAGAGATATTACAAGAAGAAAGAATGCTTTAGATAGCACTTCACTTCCGGGTAAATTAGCTGATTGCTCAGAAAAGGATCCGGCTCTCTCAGAAATATTCCTTGTCGAGGGTGATTCTGCGGGCGGTTCAGCAAAGCAGGGTCGCGATCGCTCAAGACAAGCTGTTCTTCCGCTCAGAGGTAAGATTCTAAACGTTGAAAAAGCAAGGCTTGATAAGATTCTAAACTCAGAAGAAATTAAGAATATGATTACAGCCTTCGGTTGTGGTGTAGGTAATGATTTTGATGCTAGTAAACTAAGATATCATAAGATAATTATCATGACCGATGCCGACGTTGACGGAGCACATATTAGAACACTACTTTTGACATTCTTCTTCCGTCATATGACACCTTTGATAGAAGGAGGCTATGTTTATGCGGCAAAGCCACCTCTATTCATGACAAAGCAGGGTAAGGATGTATATTATACCTATTCGGAGCCTGAGCAGGATAAGCTTCTTGCAGAGCTTTCAGGTAAGAAGACGAAAATAGATATACAGAGATATAAGGGTCTTGGAGAAATGGACTTCCATCAGCTTTGGGAGACAACCATGGACTTCAATAACCGTACTCTTGTTCAGATTACGATGGATGACGCATCTCAAGCAGATGAGATATTTACCATTTTAATGGGTGATAAGGTTCCACCTCGTAAGAAATTTATAGAAGATAATGCAAAATACGCAGAGATAGATATTTAAGAAGGGAGGGTAAACAATGTCAGATCTTTTAGAAGATACAAGATTAGAACAAACCGAGATATATTCGGAAATGAAAAAATCGTATATTGATTATGCGATGAGTGTTATTGTCGGCAGAGCCCTTCCTGATGTAAGAGACGGACTAAAACCGGTACATAGAAGAATTCTCTATGGAATGGGACATCTGGGAGTAACACCGGATAAGCCACATAAGAAGTCAGCCCGTATCGTCGGTGAAGTAATGGGTAAATATCACCCTCACGGTGACAGTTCAATATACGATGCAATGGTAAGACTTGCACAGGACTTCTCTACCAGATATATGCTCGTAGATGGTCATGGTAACTTCGGTTCGGTGGATGGCGACTCGGCCGCTGCTATGCGTTATACGGAAGCAAGGATGACTCCTTTTGCTCTCGAAATGCTTAGAGATATTGAAAAAGAAACTGTTGATTTTAGAGATAATTTTGATGGTGAAGAGAAAGAACCTGTAGTTTTACCTAGCAGATTTCCTAACCTACTTGTAAACGGATCAAATGGTATAGCTGTAGGTATGGCAACATCAATACCTCCACATAACCTAAAAGAGGTGATTGATGCGACAATTCGGGTTATTGACGAGCCGGATTGCGATATAGAAGAGCTTATCAAAATTGTTAAGGGTCCGGATTTTCCAACGGGTGCCCAGATACTTGGCAAAGCCGGTATGAGAGAAGCTTACAGAACCGGTACAGGTAAGGTTAAGGTTAGATCTTGCTGTGAAATAGAAGAGACAGATCGCGGAAAGTCACAGATTGTAATAACTGAGATTCCATACATGGTTAACAAGGCCAGACTTATTGAGAAGATGGCTGACCTGGTTAAGGAAAAGAAGATAGAGGGCGTTTCAGCTATTCGTGACGAGTCAAACCGTGAAGGTATTAGAATTGTTGTTGAGCTAAAGAGAGATGCAAATCCTCAGATTACGCTAAACAGATTCTATAAACATACTCAACTACAGGACAGCTTCAGCATGATAATGCTTGCGCTTGTAGATGGAAAGCCGGAAGTTTTAACACTTAAGAGATTCCTAGAGGAATATGTAAAGTTCCAAAAGGAAGTAGTGACAAGAAGAACAAAATTTGACTTAGCAAAGGCAGAGGCGAGAGCTCACATCTTAGAAGGATTGAGAATTGCTTTAGATAACATCGATGCTGTAATAAAGACTATTCGTGAGTCATACAGCAATGCTAAGGAAAATCTGATGGAAAACTTCGGTCTTTCGGATATTCAGGCACAGGCAATCCTCGACATGAGACTTGCCAGACTTCAGGGATTGGAGCGCGAGAAGATTGAAAATGAATATAATGAGCTTATGAAGAGAATTGCTTATTATAAGTCACTTCTTGCAGACGAAGTTCTTTTGATGGGAGTTATCAAGGATGAACTCACAGAGATAAGAGATAAATTCGGAGACGAAAGGCGCACCAAGATTATCAGAGATGAAGGTGAATTCGATGAGGAAGACCTTGTTGAAGAGGAGAATGTAACAATTACATTCACTCACCTCGGATATATAAAGAGAGTTCCGGCTGATACATATAAGGCACAGAAGCGTGGTGGAAAGGGTATTACAGGCGTTACAACTAGAGATAACGACTTTGTTAAGGATCTTGTAATGACTTCAACTCACGATAATCTCATGTTCTTTACAAATACCGGAAAAGCTCATAAGATTAAGGCTTACGAGATTCCGGAAGCTACGAGAACAGCGAGAGGGACACCTGCAATTAACTTCCTAAATCTTCTTCAGAGGGAGAGAATTACAGCAGTTATTCCGGTTAAGGAGTTCTCGGATGATAAATACCTGATTGCAATTACGAAGAACGGTTTAATTAAGAAAACGGCTCTTAACGAGTTTGATACAAAGAGAACAACCGGCTTAATTGCAATAAATCTAAAGGATGAGGATGAACTAATCGCAATTAAACAATCCACAGGAAGCAACAATATCATCATTGTTACAAGAAAGGGTAAATGTATCTGCTTCTCAGAAAAGGACGTCAGACCTATGGGAAGAATCGCTAGCGGTGTAAGAGCGATAAAGCTCGATAAGGATGATGAAGTAGTTTCTATGGAATTGGTTGAACCTGAGCAGCAACTTATGGTCGTAACCGAAAACGGATTTGGTAAACGTACACCTGTTGAGGAGTACAAGATTCAAGTACGTGGAGGAAAGGGTCTTTTGACATATGATAAGGCCAAGTTCAGCAAGACAGGAGCCCTTATCGGAGCTATGGTTGTAGATGAAAGCGACGAGATTTTGATGATTAACTCGGATGGAATAATTATCAGAATTAGAGCGAGTGAGGTTTCCATCCTAGGTCGTGCAACCCAGGGCGTTAAGATTATGAAGGTCGAGGAAGGAAGCAAGATCGTTGCAATAGCAAAGGCAATACGCGATGATGAGGACGAGACCGAGGAAAATGATTCAAGTGCATCCAAAGAAACAGAGGAACAGATGAGCCTATAGGCTTATATTGTATACTATATGGTAGATATTCACCTTTGATTTTATTGAGTCAATAAGCTATAATAAGCCTGTATGTGATACTAAGTCGCATACAGGCTTTTACATGGAGGAAAAGATGGATAATTTAAGAATTACCATTCCCGGCAAACCTGAATATATGACTATGGTAAGGCTTACAACAAGCTCGATTGCCGCAATGGCAGGATTTAATCTCGAGGACACGGATGACATAAAGATGGCTGTTTCAGAGGCATGCAAAAACGTTTCGTGTCACGGAGAGCAGGGCTTGAGTGATCAGTACGAAATATCGTTTAAGATGGATGAGGGATATCTTGAGATTAAGGTAGTAGATGTGTGTGAGAAGCATACGCTTGCAAAGGTTAATAAGACCTGTTTACACTGTCCTAAGGACGGTGATATTGGTGTTATCGTGATCAAATCACTTATGGACGAAGTTGAGTTTGGACGCGATGATAATAATCATAAGTTTATCAGTATGGTGAAGAAAAAATGATAGATCAGGAATTGTTTGAAGATTACAAGCAAAATCCGACAATAGAAAAAAGAAATGCACTTGTAGAAAAAAATCTTTACATGGTTGATATTTTGATACGCAAATATCTGAGTAAAGGCGTAGAATACGACGATTTGTATCAGATTGGAGCACTTGCTTTGGTAGCTGCAGTTGAGAGATTTGATCCGGCAAAGGGTTTTGAGTTCAGTTCATTTGCCACACCGACCATACTTGGCGAAATAAAGAAGTATTTTCGTGATAAGCAGTGGAGCCTCAAGGTTCCAAGGAGGCTCAAGGAAATCGCAGCCAAGGTGCAGGATGCAAAGGATAAACTGAACAGCGAGCTGCATAGGACGCCTACAGTAGCAGAGATAGCTGAGTTTACCGGATACACGGAGGAACAGATAATCGAAGCTATAGAAAGTTCGCATGCTTATGGAACATACTCGCTGGATAAGACCTTTGATGAGGCCGGAGAGGATGGCGAAAATGCATTTTTGGAGAAGTATACCGGTTTTGACGAACACGGATACGACCAAATAGAGACTGCTGAGATAATCAACAAGGTCGTAAACACTTTTAACGATCAGTATAAATACATATTCCGTGAAAGATTTATAAATAACAAGTCTCAGTCAGAGATAGCTAAGAGACTTGGAATATCACAGATGACAGTATCGAGAGCAGAAAAGAGCATAGTAGGAAAGTTTAGAGCGGAACTGTTTAGGTAGGTGAGTAATTATGGATATCAAGACAAAGCTTGGATTTATCGGATTTGGTAACATGGGTAGTGCAATTTGCGATGGCCTGATTAAAGCGGAAGCTGTCAGCACATCTAATATATTTGCATGCGCAAATAACTGGGATAAGTTACTTAAAAAAACAGAATCAAGACAGATTAAGGCTTGTAAGAATGCCGAAGAGCTTGTAAAAAGTTCGGATGTGATTGTGATTGCAGTAAAACCGAACATGGT
>ERZ772986.1582-NODE-1582-length-12849-cov-3.607081_pt1 | contig 12849 bp, 12 predicted proteins | sample MGYA00511898_ERZ772986 | MGnify/ENA primary metagenome ERZ772986 (study PRJEB29015, sample SAMEA2737934) | human oral metagenome | biome: human oral; feature: human-associated habitat; material: dental | place: China | collected 2148 ... | reverse complement strand
CTAGGTTTATTGGTTGTTCTAGGTTTACTAGTTGTCCTAGGTTTATTGGTTGTTTAGGTTTACTAGTTGTCCTAGGTTTACTAGTTGTCCTAGGTTTACTAGTCGTTCTAAGTTTACTAGTTGTCCTAGGTTTACTAGCTTTCTAGTTATACTAGCCTAGCCAAACTAGTTCTGCTCGTTCATTGGCAGGCGCAGCCATCTTTTCGGTTAACAAGCTCACAAGTTAACGAGTTGACAAGTTTGTAGGCGCAGCCATCTTTTCACCTTTTCACTTTTTCACCTTTTCACCTTTTCACCTTTCTTGGCGGCTAGTTTACGATAAAAAGCACAGGCTTAGAAACTCAAAAACTAAGAAACTTATCTTTTTTAATATATATAATGTGTTTTTTAGGCAAACGATTGGTCTACTCTTCGATGTTTTTCGTAACTTTGCAACTCAAATATCACAACTCAAATAGGTTTATGACTGAGACAAAAAAGATTAGGACAGCACTCGTGTCCGTATTCCATAAGGACGGCTTGAACGAGTTGCTTGCCAAATTAAACGATGAAGGTGTAAAGTTTCTGTCTACTGGAGGCACACGCCAGTTTATCGAAGAGCTGGGCTACGAATGCGGTGCGGTGGAAGATGTAACCGCTTATCCCTCGATATTGGGCGGCAGAGTGAAGACACTTCACCCCAAAGTGTTCGGCGGAATCCTTGCTCGTCGCGACAACGATGCCGACAAAGCGCAGATGGAACAATACGAAATAAGCCCCATCGACTTGGTTATCGTAGACCTATACCCCTTTGAAGAAACCGTGGCCAGCGGGGCAAATCAGTCCGACATCATTGAGAAAATAGACATCGGAGGTATCTCGCTCATCAGGGCTGGCGCAAAAAACTTCAACGACGTGGTGATTGTGCCGAGCAAAAGCGAATATGGCATGCTGCTCGACATACTGAAAGCCAGCGGCGCCAACACCACTTTGGCACAGCGTAAGGCGTTCGCCACACGCGCATTCGGCGTGAGCAGCCACTACGACACGGCCATACACGCATGGTTTGAGGCAAACAACGCCTAACCGAAAGCGTGGCGGCACGCCCTGTGGCAACATAACCAACAAGCAAACTGCTTGCAAAACCAACGCAAGCAATGGCCGGGCATGAGAGGTACAGCACGTTCGGCAAAGGCAAACAAGAAGTACAAATCTTCGCACAGACGAACCAAAACACAGGCGGTTCGGACGCGATAAAAACGAGAAATAAAAGTTAATAAATAACGGACAGACAACACGCAAGACGACAAAACGCTGGGCAAGGCCAATCATGACGGGCGGCTTGGCATGGGGAGCGTCTGTTTGTTGAGCCTGTTCAACAATCGAAAAACAAAGAAGACATGGGATTTTTTTCTTTCATGCAAGAGATTGCGATGGACCTTGGAACGGCCAATACCATCATTATCAGTGATGACAAGATTGTGGTAGACGAGCCTTCGGTCGTTGCGCTCGACCGCCGAACGGACAAAATGATTGCCGTTGGCGAACGTGCGAAGCTGATGTATGAGAAAACGCACGAGAACATACGCACCGTAAGGCCGTTGCGCGATGGCGTTATCGCCGACTTTACTGCTTGCGAGCAGATGATGCGCGGACTGATAAAGATGGTTCATACGGGCAGCCGCTTGTTCTCGCCTTCGTTAAGAATGGTCATTGGTGTTCCCTCTGGAAGTACCGAAGTGGAGTTGCGTGCCGTGCGCGACTCGGCAGAACATGCCGACGGCCGCGACGTGTACCTTATCTTCGAACCTATGGCGGCCGCCATCGGCATAGGCATCGACGTTGAGGCACCCGAAGGCAACATGATTGTTGACATCGGAGGTGGCTCTACCGAGATTGCCGTCATCTCGCTGGGAGGTATCGTCTCGAACAACTCTATACGCGTGGCCGGCGACGACCTTACGGCAGAGATACAAGAGTACATGAGCCGTCAGCACAACGTTAAAGTGAGTGAGCGTATGGCCGAGCGCATCAAGATACACGTGGGGTCGGCCCTGACCGACTTAGGAGAGGAGGCTCCCGAAGACTATGTGGTGCACGGACCAAACCGAATAACGGCACTGCCGATGGAAGTGCCCGTGTGCTATCAAGAAATTGCACACTGCTTGGACAAGACCATCGCCAAGATTGAAAACGCCGTGCTGTCGGCTTTGGAGAACACTCCGCCCGAATTGTACGCCGACATCGTGAAGAACGGCATCTATCTTACAGGTGGTGGTGCCTTGCTGCGCGGACTAGATCGCCGTTTGCAAGAGAAGATTAGCATCCCATTCCACATCGCCGAAGACCCATTGCACAGCGTGGCAAAGGGTGCCGGCATCGCTTTGAAGAACGTTGAGCGGTTCTCTTTCCTCATGAGATAGGGGCATGCGCAACCTCTTTGCATTCATAGCGCGTTACAACCACTGGTTTGTTTTCCTCGCTCTTGAGGTGACAAGCGTGGTGTTGCTGTTCCAATACAACAGCTATCAGGGCAGCGTGTGGTTTTCGTCGGCCAACGAAGTGGCTGGGAAAGTGTATGAGGCCAACTCGTGGGTAGAGACATTCTTCTCGCTTACGCAGGTTAATAAGGAGCTTACACAACGCAACTTGGAGCTTGAACAGCAGGTGTCGGCCATGCAAGAAATGCTAACGAGAGCCAAGCACGACAGCCTTGACGTGGTGCAGACACAGAAAATGGCGCTGAGTGGTTTCAAACTTTACCCCGCAAGGGTGGTGAGTAACTCGTTAGACAGGAATGACAACTTTATCACCATCGACAAAGGCTGGGCTCATGGCATTAAGAAAGACATGGGCGTGGCCTGTGGAACGGGCGTTGTAGGCGTGGTCTACCTTGTTTCGCGCAACTATTCGGTGGTGATACCCCTGCTTAACTCGCATTCTAACGTCAGTTGTATGATTAAGGACCGGGGCTATTTCGGCTATTTGCATTGGGACGGGGGCGACCCAGGCATTGCATACGTAGACGACGTGCCGCGACATGCGCGATTTAAGCTGGGGCTAGACGTAGTTACCAGCGGTTATTCGTCTATCTTTCCGCCAGGTGTGCTTGTTGGCAAAATACTTCATGTGTTTAATTCGCCCAATGGCTTGTCTTACCGATTGCAGGTAAGGCTGTCGACCGATTTCGGCAAGTTGCGCGACGTATGCGTGATAGACAATGCCGGTATGGAAGAAAGGTTGGAGATGATGCGCGCCGTGCAAGACTCGCTTAAAGTGAAACGCGAATAGGCGACACCTTCATCTTATGGCCAAAACAAGTCGACCGCTGCTTGCAACGGAGTTATAAGTGCCAACTTCCCCCCACTTTCGGAAAACAAACAGAAAACAAGGCCGAAAGGCCGATAAAGAAGAGAGAAAGAAAACAAACATGACCGTAGGCGTATTGAAAACATTAGGAACGTTCCTAGTATTCCTGTTGGTGCAGGTGCTGGTGCTAAACCAAGTGCATCTCTTCGACAGCGCCACCCCTTTGCTATATATATATATGGTGTTGCTCTTTCCGCGCAATTACCCCAAGTGGGGTATGCTTGCTTGGGCATTCGCCATGGGCTTAGGCGTAGACATGTTTTCTAATACGCCCGGCGTGGCAGCCGCCTCGCTTACGCTTGTGGCCTTGTTGCGGCCTTATCTCTTGGAACTTTTCTTACAAAGGGAAAGCGCCGAAGACCTTGTGCCCTCGATGAAGGTGCTGGGCTTTGGGCGATACCTGTTCTTTGCCTTCATCATCGTCTTCACTTATTGCTTGGTTTTCTTTTCTTTGGAGGCCTTCTCGTTCTTTAATTGGATGCAATGGCTGTTTTGTGTGGGCGGCAGCACGTTGCTTACTTTGGTGTTGGTGATGGTGCTGGACAACCTTAGAAGTAGATAAGGGGGAACTGGGCGTGAAAGATTTCGAACTCGACAAAAGGCGGTTGGTTATCGGTGGGGTGGCTATATTCATTGTAACGGTCTACCTTATCCGCCTTTTCACGCTGCAATTGCTCAGCGACGACTACAAGAAAAACGCCGACAGTAACGCTTTCCTCAAAAAGATTGAGTACCCATCGCGTGGCGCCATCACCGATAGGCACGGGCGTTTGCTTGTTTATAACCAACCCGCATACGACATCATGGTGGTGATGAACGAAGAAAAGGGACGGCTAGACACGATGGAATTTTGCAATGCCTTGGGCATTACCAAGGAATATTTCATCAAGCGCATGAACGATATCAAGGACCGCAACAAAAATCCAGGCTATTCGCGCTTTACCGAACAGGTGTTTATGAGTCAGCTTTCGGATAAAGAGTTCAGCGTTTTCCAAGAAAAGATATTCCGTTTTCCAGGTTTCTACGTTCAGAAACGCAGCATCCGACAATACCAATACCCCTACGCCGCACACGTTTTGGGCGACGTGGCCGAGGTTTCCAAGAGCGATGTGGAGAACTCCGACTATTATCAACCAGGCGACTACATCGGAAAACTGGGCATAGAGCGTAGCTACGAAGAGCAACTTCGTGGCGAAAAGGGCGTGCAGATACTTTTGCGCGACGCCCACGGACGTGTTCAGGGCAACTATCAAGACGGAAAATTCGACCGCCGACCCGTGGCCGGCAAGAACCTGACATTGAGTATAGACATCAAATTGCAGGAACTTGGCGAACGTTTGCTCGAAGGAAAGATTGGTAGCATTGTGGCAATCGAGCCGTCTACGGGCGAAGTGCTCTGCATGGTGTCGTCGCCAACCTACGATCCGCGCATCATGGTGGGCCGACAAAGGGGCAAAAACCACCTCGCTCTTTCGCGAGACGTGTGGAAACCCTTGCTCAATCGTGCCATCATGGGGCAATATCCGCCTGGTTCTACATTCAAAACCACGCAAGGACTGACCTACATGACCGAGGGAATTATCGACGAACACACCCTCTATCCTTGCGCCCGTGGCTTTAATTACCGCGGTTTGCACGTGGGATGTCACCCACATGCCGCCCCCACCAACCTTGTTCAGGCCCTTTGTACCTCGTGCAACAGCTACTTTTGCTGGGGCCTATTCCACATGATTGGCAATCGCCGACGCTACCGCAACGTGCAAGAGGCTATGAACACATGGCGCGATTACATGGTAAGCATGGGCTTTGGCTATAAGCTTGGCGTGGATTTGCCCGGCGAAAAGCGCGGACTGATACCCAACGCCGCCTTTTACGACAAGGCATACAAGGGTTCGTGGAACGGACTTACCGTCATCTCCATTTCCATCGGGCAGGGCGAGGTGAACCTAACGCCCCTACAAATAGCCAATCTTAGCGCAACAATAGCCAACCGCGGCTATTATTATGTGCCTCATGTGGTGCGTAAAGTGCAGGGCGAACAGCTGGACACGCTTTATCGACGCAAGCATTACACCAAGGCCAACCGCAAAGCTTACGAATATGTGGTGCAAGGCATGCGCGCATCGGTGGTGGGCGGCACTTGCCATGCGGCCAACAGGGCCGACTATTTGGTGTGCGGTAAGACGGGTACTGCGCAAAACCGCGGTCAAGACCACTCCGTTTTCATGGGCTTTGCGCCTATGGACAACCCCAAAATAGCCATTGCCGTGTACGTGGAGAACGGCGGATTTGGCGCCACTTACGGCGTGCCGATTGGCTCGCTCATGATGGAACAATACATCAACGGAAAGCTTTCGCCCTTCTCTGAGGCGCAAGCAAGTGTTTACCAAAGCAGAAGGATAGCGTATGGCAAGAGCAACAGATAGGCAACCCAGCATGCTTGGGTCGTTAGATTGGTGGACGATTGGCATCTACCTCGCGCTCCTAACCTTCGGATGGGTGAGCGTTTGCGGTGCCAGCTACACCTACGGCGACACCGATATATTTAGTCTCGACACGCGTTCGGGCATGCAAATCGTGTGGATTGGCACGTCCATCTGCCTTGGCTTTGTGCTACTCACCCTCGACGACCACTTTTACGACACCTTCGCGTTCGTTATTTACGGCGGCATGTTGCTGCTGCTCTTTGCCACAATCTTTAATCCGCACGAGATTAAGGGTTCGCGTTCGTGGCTCGTTTTGGGCCCCTTGCGCCTGCAACCAGCCGAGTTTGCCAAGTTTGCCACAGCCTTGGCCGTGGCCAAACTGATGAGTACTTACGGCTTTACCCTGAACAATTGGAAACATTTTGCCTCTGCCTGCCTTGTGGTTATATTGCCCATGATTTTCATTGTGGCGCAGAAAGAAACGGGTTCGGCCTTGGTTTACGTCTCGTTCTTCCTCATGTTCTATCGCGAAGGCATGTCGGGCAGCTTCCTTTTCACGGGTGTGGCGATGGTGATATACTTCGTTGTGGGCGTTCGGTTTGAAGAAGTGATGCTTTGGGAAACGCCAACGTCGCTTGGTCGTTTCATCGTTTTGCTCCTTGTTCAGCTGTTTACGGCTGGCATGGTGCGCAGTTACACCGACGATCGCGGCCGAACCACGCGCCTTGTTGCGCTCGGAATGCTCTTCACGGGTGTCTGCCTGCTGGTGTCTAAGTACATTGTGGCTTTCGATGTAACCATCGTACAGCTTGTTTTAACGGCAGCCTTGGTGTGTTGGCTGATTTATCGTTGGCTCAGCGCGCGCATTCGCAACTATTTTTACGTGGCACTCTTTGCCGTTGGCTCGGTGATGTTTTTCTATTCGGTAGACTATGTGCTTAACGAAGTGATGGAACCTCATCAGCGTGTGCGCATCAACGTGTTGCTTGGACTGGAAGAAGACCTTGCCGGTGCTGGCTATAACGTGCACCAAAGCGAAATAGCCATTGGGTCGGGTGGACTTAAAGGGAAGGGATTTCTTAACGGAACGCAAACCAAATTGAAGTTCGTGCCAGAGCAAGATACCGACTTTATTTTCTGCACCGTAGGCGAAGAAGAGGGCTTTCTGGGTTCGGCTGCCGTGCTATTGCTTTTCCTTGCACTGATATTACGACTCATCAAGTTGGCCGAACGGCAACCATTTAAGTTCGGTCGCATATACGGCTATTGCGTGTTGAGTGTGTTTCTCTTCCACCTTTTCATCAACGTGGGTATGGTCTTGGGCCTTACTCCCGTTATCGGCATCCCCTTACCGTTTTTTAGTTATGGTGGTTCCAGCTTGTGGGGATTCACGCTTTTGCTCTTTATCTTTTTGCGAATAGACGCCAGCCGCAACAAGTCGCGAAGGCAATAAAACCATTTCGCCTCGTGTATTAAGGCATGATCTGAAAATTCACCGCAAAGGTTTAGTTCTTGTTCCTCGTTTTGCTCTTCACTGTCTTTTTGCTTTTATCTGGCATATTTTGATGGTGTAAGTCGCGTGTTTTTCACCATAGCTCACCACGTTGAAACTGCTTTGTATGGCCGTTTCAAGCATTACCATTTCGTTACAAGCCTCTTGTAGTGCGGCTACAAATGGTTTGTAGCCACACTACAAAAGAGTTGTAGGGCCACTACAAGAGGCTTGTAGCAGCCCTACAAAGGCCTTTGTACGGCAAGATAATCAAGAAACGCCCTTGCTTATTTCATGCAAACAGACTTGGTTTCGCTCCTATCGTTAAAAAAGAGAGGGGCTAGGTAGAGGCTAGCTGTAAGGCCGTTTGCACCCATTTACTTCACCACATACTTCTTTTTGCCGATGATATACATGCCTTTGGGCAGCGTTTTCAGGGCGGTATCTATGTCGGCAGTATGGCCCAATGCCTTTCCGTCTATCGTATATACGGGCAGGCTCTTGGCTGTTGGCGTGCTTTGAAAGGGCGAGGTGATGCCTGTTGTTACGGGTTTCACAACACCTAGTAGACCCTCAACGGTGTAATAGCCGCCATTCTCAAAGGGCAGGTCGGCCGTTTGCAGCGAGCCGTTGTTGCTGAAAATAATTCCTTCGTTACCAGATGGGCTTGCTTGCTTGTTGTTATTCCAGCTCCACTTCCACACGTGCGTGCCATTTGCTGTGGTTCCAACCTTTGTACAGGCAGCACCGGGCCAGTTTCCACCCGTGTAATTATAGCCTTTGTCCCATTGCCAGCAAGTTATTGTGTTGTTCCAGTTGGCCGGAGCCTCAAAGAAAGCACATCTTTCGCCTTTCTTAACCTTGCAGAAATCGGGTGCGTTAAAGCCTGCATCTTCGCCCTTGATGGCTTTAACGGCGGTGAGGTCTACGCCATCGCTTACGTAAAGCTTATATTTAGGCCCTTCTACGGCCAGTTGGTAGCCCGCTGTTTGGGCGTTGTTCACATCGCCCAGCAGCAACAAGGCCTTACCCTTGGTGCCTTGTGTGCATAGCGCGAACCCGTTTGCAGAGGCCTCGGCCTTAACAATCTGGCTTTGGTTGGTTAGTCCCACGGCCTTGCGTGTGGCAATAAGGCGTTTCAGCGACTGCTTGTACATCTTCCAGTGGCGCAGAAATACGCAGGGCGTGCCCGGCATGGTAAGTATGTAAGCGTTGGCCGCCAATACATTGGCATATAGTTGGGCACCGCCGTTTTCTTTGGGGCGGCCCGTATCGTGATTGTCTACAAAGGTAACGGCGTAGCGACTATAAGCTTGGTTGGCCGCAAGCGTAGCATCTGCAAGCCTGCCCCAACGGCCTTGTCCAAAGGCATCGTTGATGGCATACTTCATGGGGAAGTCGAAGGCGGCGCTTTGTATGGAGCCGTTTGCGCGCGTTCCGTCAATCCATCCTTTTACCTTTTGTACATCGCCATCCCAATATTCGCCCACCGAGAACTTGGGATTGGCAGACGTATTGTACTCGCCTATGTAGTGTGCGGCATAGCCTTTCACCATGTCGTACCTGAAACCGTCGTACCCTAAGTCGGTAAGTAGGAACGAAAGATAGGTCTTGATGTTGTCGCGAACGTTCTGTCGGGTGTGGTCTAGGTCGCGACCGCCCCCGAAATCGTCGCCCGTGTCGGCTGCACCCGTTACGTTATAGCCGTTTGCCTTTGTGTTCCCGCCGTCGTCGTTGGCGCAGATGTCGGCCAAAGTCCACGTCATGGTCTTGCCATTCCATTTCTCTGTGGGGAAGTCGCACCAGTTGGTGTTGCCTGCTCGGTGGTTAATCACCACGTCTTCTATAATTCCTGTTCCCTTACTTTTAAAGGTTTTAATCATTTTGCGCAGTTCTGCCTCGGTGCCGAAAGCGCTTAAATGGTTGAACCACCAAATGGGAAGGTAGCCCATTTGCATGTGGGTGGTGTTGCAATAGCCCGATTGTGGCACCCATATCTGGTTAAAGGTTGCCGACAACTCTGTGGCCTGAGCCTCTAATGTGGTCCAGCGGGTGTCGTCGTAGCTATCCCAATAAAATCCTTGGAGCATCACGCCATCGTAGTTTTGTGGCCATCCTTGGGCCAAAGCCTTGGTGCAAACAGCTAGCAACAAGGCTGTTAAAAGTGTAAAGAGCTTTTTCATAAGTTTTTAGTATTGATTGTCTGGGGGCTAAGTTCGTAATAATTTGCGTAAGATAATGTGCCAATTGCGCAATAAATTGCGGTCTTTTTGCGCAACCGATTGCGCAAATGGACGTTTGTCCGTCTTCGTGTTGAGTAGCAATGGCTTGGCTTAGGGTGTAAGATTGTGGGCTTTGCAGCCTATTGCCGCAACTGCAATGCGTGCGAATGAATGACTAAGGGCGTGTTTGAAAGTTGAAAAAAAGCAAAGGCCTGGGTGCTTATAACTCGCGAACAGAACTAAATTCTCCTTTTTATGCTATTACGAAAACAAATCTGATACGTTTATTAGGTATGTAAAATAAAAAATGTAACTTTGCAAATAGTGGGGGCGAATAAGCCTTTTAGGCAGATTTTAAACATGCCTTTACTTATCAAACTTATATACAATGAAACAGATTATACGCTTAACAAGCTGCACAAAGGCAGCCAATGAGAATGAAATGACGAAAAAAAGGGTGGGGCAAGGTCTGTTAAAACTAGCCTTGTTCTTCGTAATGCTTTTCGCGATGGGCTCTTCTAGTGTCTTGGCGCAACAGGCAAAAGACTCGGACGAGACTCAATTTGCTGCGAAAATGGACAAGGCGAAGTGGAAAAAATCAGGCTTGGGCTTTACTTATCCCAGCTTTTTTGTCGCTCGCGAAGTGTACGACGACGACATTCCTGCCCTTTATTACACATATAGTTGGCGTAAGGTGATGCTGGGATACTGCTCGCTTGGTGCATGGGCAGTGGTAGACGATAACTTCCCAAATGAGGGGCAGCAGCTCATTGACAAGGTTAAGATGAAGAAAATCACTTATAAGCCTAGGGGCAAAGGCGTATTTTCGGGCTTAACCAACGATGGGCGCATATTTTACTTGAAGTGTAAACCCACAGAGGGAGGCATGGTTACGCATTTGGAAGTGCTGGCTTTAATCTATCCCAAAAGTTATCAAAAGAGCGTGGACGTGCTGATTAAGCAAATAGCTAACTGGTAGCTAGCAACGCTTGTCTGTTTTGCCATTAAGTAGTGGCTTTACAACAGGCACCCGTCTGATATAAAATGGTGTTTAAGTTGCAACAGGATATAGCCCCTCTATAAATGGCATCATCGTACACTAAGATAGTACAAAAATAGAGAAAGGAAACCGATGAAACCAAACGGAAAGAACATTTGCGCGGCCTTAAAGCAGGTGAGAAAGCGCGTGGCCGACACCAACGGCATTGTGTACACCCCCAAAGAATGCCACTTTGAGGGCGATTGCAACGGCACTTGCCCCGCTTGCGAGGCCGAAGTGCGATATTTGGAACATCAACTTAGCCTGCTGCGAAAGGCGGGAAAGGCTGCGACGGTTATGGGCGTGGCCGTGGGAATCACGATGGTTGCGGGATGTAAATCGGGCAATGCAAATGCCCCTTCTGCCTCTCCGCAAGGCCAAGGCCAAACAAACCGCGTGGAAACAGGCAGTAATACGATCCCTACACCCCAGACATCGTGTACGGATACCTCGTTGATAAAGAACACAAGGCATTCGGGAGAAGAAATTATACTGACGGGAGAAATTGCCGAAGACGACTCTGTGGAGTCGCCGAAAGTTGATCCTTACGACCCTTTCCCGTTGGGTAAGATTGCGCCTGCCAAGCCAAAGAAGAAAGATAAAGCCCAGAAAACTCCCCAAAGGAATAAGAATAAAGGGCGCAAAAGGCGTTAAGAGAGCACCTAAGTTGTTACAGAGAAACAACCAGATACAATAAAAACAGACGCGTATGAAGTCGAACGGAAAGAACATTTGCGCGGCCTTAAAGCAGGTGAGAAAGCGCGTGGCCGACACCAACGGCATTGTGTACACCCCCAAAGAATGCCACTTTGAGGGCGATTGCAACGGCACTTGCCCCGCTTGCGAGGCCGAAGTGCGATATTTGGAACATCAACTTAGCCTGCTGCGAAAGGCGGGAAAGGCTGCGACGGTTATGGGCGTGGCCGTGGGAATCACGATGGTTGCGGGATGTAAATCGGGCAATGCAAATGCCCCTTCTGCCTCTCCGCGAGGCACAGGCCAAACAAACCGCGTGGAAACAGGCAGTAGTACCAACCCCACACCCCAGGCATCGCGCACGGATACCTCGTTGATAAAGGACACAAGACATTCGGGAGAAGACCCCATACCGATGGGGGAAATTGCCGAACCCGACTCTGTGGGCTCGCCGAAAGTTGATCCTTGCGACCCTTTCCCACTTGGTAAGATTGGGCCAGCCAAGCCAAAGAAGAAAAATAAAGCCGAGAAAACGCCCCAAAAGAATAAGAATAAAGGACGTAAAAGGCGGTAAGGGAGAGTCTAAGTTGTTACAGAGAAGTGACCAGACACGATTAAAAACAGACGCGTATGAAGTCGAACGGAAAGAACATTTGCCATACGTTGAAAACGATACGTAAGCAAGTGGCCGAGGCCAATGGCATCGACTACACCCCTGCGCCTTGCCATTTTGATGGCGATTGCAGCGGCACTTGCCCGGCTTGCGAGGCCGAAGTGCAGTATATAGAAAGCCAATTGGGCAGGCTACGTTTGGCAGGTAAGGCCGTTAAGGTGGCAGGTTTGGCTCTCGGACTGACGATGGTTGCTGGTTGCAACTCCTCTCCGGGCACGCCACCTTCCGCTGCGGACAAGCCGACAGCAGCCAACGAAACCTCCCCAACAAGCCAACCCTGCCCACAGCCGCATGCCAACGCCCCCATATCGGCCACCGATGAAGGGGCAAAACCCCACGCAAAGCACCATTATGTGCGTGGAAACAACGGGCGTGTGGTGAAGAAAGGTGCGGCACAAGCCGACACAACGGCCATATATATGGCCGATTCTAGCGGATTCGCACTGCCCGAAGTGTCGGTAACTTCAACTCCTGCGAAGAAGATTGCCTGCTATGCAGGCGGCATACCCTATTACCAACGCATTGCTCGTAACCGCAACCATGTTTATCTAAATCCCGAAATCAGCCCCCGATACAAGAAAGGCGACGTGGCCATGCGGCAGTTTATTGAAAACAATATCCGCCTTACGCCCACCATGTCTGCCGCTTGTGGGCAGTTCTTAGTTAAGGTGGCGTGTGTGGTTGAACGCAATGGCAGACTCTCGGCCATGCGTGTTATCCAGTCGGTAGACTCTCTTTACGATGCCGAAGCCATACGTGTGCTGAAGAAGATGCCCCGTTGGAGGCCCGCGCGAATGGAAGGTAAGCGTGTTCGTTCGCTTGTGGTGATTGGCGTTCCCTTTGTGTTAAAGTAGGCAGGTGGCAGTTTTGCAGATCATTAGGTGTAGCACATAACATCAACGTTTTCGTTAAGCCAAATGAACAATGCCGAGCTTGCTCGGGCATTGTCATGG
>ERZ772986.1579-NODE-1579-length-12860-cov-4.119406_pt1 | contig 12860 bp, 7 predicted proteins | sample MGYA00511898_ERZ772986 | MGnify/ENA primary metagenome ERZ772986 (study PRJEB29015, sample SAMEA2737934) | human oral metagenome | biome: human oral; feature: human-associated habitat; material: dental | place: China | collected 2148 ... | reverse complement strand
AAAGTTAGGGCTAGATTCACTTCATTCGTTTCACTCATTTCGGTCGAGATGACGTAAAAAGGAAGAATCTTTGTTTTATGGCCTTTTTAATTTTATAATCATATTTTGTTGAATTTTATAAAAAAATATGGTATAATAAAAAACATCACGAGTTTTATACCATAATTATAATTTCTAATAAATATAATATAAGGAGAGAATAAGTTGGAGTGTTATGGTATTTTTAAAAATAGACTTAAGTTTGCTTGTATAAAATAATCAAGATATTAAAGTAAATATAAGGTCAATTTTAAAGAATAATTATAAGGAGGATAATATAGTGAAAAAAAATGTAATTAGTATATTAATGATATTTGTGTTATTATTCGGTACTGTTGCACCTAGTTTTGAAAAAGTGTCTTTTGCGAATAAGAGTAATGAAAATAGTATTGTTTATACTGACAAAAAGATTAACTCTGATGCCAAAAAGAGTTTAACTGATAGCTCTAAACATAATGAAAACGATATAGAAAAAACAAAAAAAGAAGTGGATATAAAAACTGGTATCAAAGCTAATAATACTAAATCTAAAGAGGGTAAAAAGACAGATTCTATGTCAGAAAAAACTTTAGAAAAAAATAAGAGTGAGAATAAAAAGATAGAGAAGGATAAAAAGTCTGACACTGAAAGAAATAAATCAAAAGAACAAACTTTTATTACTGAAGTTCGTGATATTATGAGAACTCCAAAAGAGGTTGATGCTACGATAGTAGAGTTTAAGATAGTAAGAGATAATAATGAAAATCCAACCGGCACATTTAATTTCTATGAGGCATTTAAAATAAAGATTAAATGGGATGCTAGTAAACATGGCAAGACTTTAAAAAAAGGAGATTTTTTCAAAATTAAAATTCCGGAAGAATTCAGATTGGCACACAAAGTAGAGTTTGATTTAAAAACGGAAGACGGGAAAGTTTTGGGACATTTAGTTGCAACTCCTAATACCAATGGTGGTGCGGATATTGTAGTTACTTTTGAAGAATATGTAGAAACACATGAGAATATAAAGGGTGAATTCTCTTTTGATTCAGCATTTAATATTTCTAAATATATTAAGAAATCAGATGGAAGTTATACTATATCTTATACTTTTGATGGAAAGACATATAATCATAATATTGAACCGAAACCAAATGTAAGTAATAATGAGGTTTTTGTAAAGTGGGCGAATAAAACTCAAGATGGTTTAAATGAAGCGGGATGGGTTCTTAGGTTAAATTTTAAAAAGGGTATTTTTGCAAATGTTGTTATTAGTGATGAGCTCACATCTGAAACGGGAGTATTGCCTTTAAATATAAAATATAAACCGGATACATTTAGACTTAAACAAGTAGAGTTTAATAGTACCGGAGATGATATAAGTGGAGATAAATATAAATCTATTAAATATGAAGAATTGAAAAATTATATTACTTTTGACAATGATATGCGAAAATTTACCTTTAGAATGAGTGATTTCTTAAAGGACAAAGGTTATTCCGCAGATGGTAAGTTAAATGGAACACAATGGTATTTATTTTACAAATCCACTTATGAAAAAGGATTAAAATTAAAAAACAAAGCGGAATTTAAGTCAAAAGAAGAAACAATTGAAAGATCTAGTTATTATCAATCTGCAGAAGGAAATGGTTCCGGTGGTGGTGACTTAACAAACAAAATCAAAATTAAAAAAGTAGATTCTGATAATACTGATAAACCTCTAGCAAATGCAAAGTTTAAAATTATAAAAAAAGGTGATCCTAACAAGGTATGGAATATCGTGACTGATGCTAAAGGAGAGGCGGAAACAGAACGTCTTTCTCAAGGTGATTATGAAATAATAGAGACAGATGCACCTCTCGGTTATATGCGTGATGACAAACCTATACCGGTAAAAATTATAGACGGTCAAGCAACTATTACAACTATTAAGAATAAAAAGACAAAAATAGAAGTAAAAGTAACAAAAGCTTGGGAAGATAAAGATAATCAAGATGGAAAGAGACCTGAAAGTATAACAGTTAAGTTATTTGCAAACGGACAACCAACTAATAAAACTCTTACTTTAACAAAAGAAAATGGTTGGAAGGGAAGTTTTGACAATCTTGATGAATACAAAGACGGAAAAAAGATTGATTATTCAATTGAAGAAGAAGATGTTGGAAATGGATATGCAGGTTTTATCACACAGCCATCAGAAATAGAGTTTAAAATAATAAATACAAGACAAACTGAAAAAGTAAATATAGCAGGAGAAAAGACTTGGGAAGATAAAGATAACCAAGACGGAAAGCGTCCGACAAAAATTAAGGTTAAATTACTTAAACAAGTTGAAAATGAAACTCCTATAGTTGTAGAAACAAAAGAAGTTTCAAAAGGCACTGATGGTAAGTGGAAATATGAATTCAAGGATTTACCAAAATATGAAAAAGGCAAACTAATCAAATACAGTATAGATGAAGAAGAAGTAACAGGATATACAAAAACTGTAGATGGATATAATATTAAAAATTCATATACACCTGAAAAAGTAAATATAGCAGGAGAAAAGACTTGGAACGATAATGATGACCAAGACGGAAAGAGACCTGAAAGTATTAAGGTTACTTTATACAAAACTGTAAACGGAGTAAAAAGTAAAGTAGAAGAAAAAGATGTTACAAAAGCAAATGGTTGGAAATATGAATTTAAGAATTTGCCAAAATATGAAAAAGGTAAAGAAATTAAATACAGTATAGAAGAAGATTCAGTAGCGGGTTATATAGGTTCATTGGATGGCTATAATCTTACTAACACTCATACACCTGAAAAAGTAAATATAGCAGGAGAAAAGACTTGGGAAGATAAAGATAACCAAGACGGAAAGCGTCCGACAAAAATTAAGGTTAAATTACTTAAACAAGTTGAAAATGAAACTCCTATAGTTGTAGAAACAAAAGAAGTTTCAAAAGGCACTGATGGTAAGTGGAAATATGAATTCAAGGATTTACCAAAATATGAAAAAGGCAAACTAATCAAATACAGTATAGATGAAGAAGAAGTAACAGGATATACAAAAATTGTAGATGGATATAATGTTAAAAATTCACGTACTCCTAGCAAAACAAGTATTAAAGTAACAAAAGCTTGGGAAGATAAAAATGACCAAGATGGAAAGAGACCAACAAGTGTAACAATTAAATTACTTGCCGATGGAGTAGAAACAGGTGATAAGCTTACTTTAACAGCAGTAAATGGCTGGAAGGGAAGTTTTGATAATCTTGATGAATACAAAGCCGGAAAAAAGATTCAATATTCAATTGAAGAAGAAGATGTTGGAAATGGATATTCAGGTTTTATTGCACAAACTTCAAATACTGAATTTAATGTAATAAACAAAAGAGAACCTGAAAAGACATTTGTAGAAGGTGTGAAGACTTGGAATGATAAAGATAACCAAGACGGAAAGAGACCGACAGAAATAACAATCAACCTATTAAAGAACGGAACAAAAATAGCTTCAAAGAAAGTTACAAAAGCAGATGGTTGGAAATGGAAATTTGAAAATCTTGACAAGTATGAAAACGGAAAAGAAATTAACTATACTATTGCAGAAGAAAAAGTAGAAGGATATACTACAGAAGTAAAAGGATATGATGTTAAAAATTCATACACACCGGGAAAGACAAGTTTACAAGTAACAAAGGCTTGGGAAGACAAAAATGACCAAGATGGAGTAAGACCAAATAGTGTAACAATTAAATTATTGGCTGACGGAGTAGAAACAGGAAAGAAACTGGTTTTAACAAAAGCAAATAATTGGACAGGAAGTTTTACAGATCTTGACGAATACAAAGATGGAAAGAAGATTGTTTATACAATCAAAGAAGAACCGGTTGGAAATGGATACAAGAGTGTTATTACAGGAAATGAAAAAGAAGGTTTTGTAGTAACAAACGTAAGGACACCTGAACAAAGAATACCAAAGACAGGAGCAGGAAGTAATTCAGCTCTATATACAGTATTGTTAGGGTTGTCAGGAACAGTTATATTTTCAGTATTTAGAAGAAAGAGAAAAGAAAACTTATAATATTTCTATATGAAAATCTTTTAAATAACAAGCTATAACAAAATAATATACAGCATAGAACGCTGTTGATAGGAGGACATCTAAAATCGAATAGATGTTCTCTTTTTTGTAAGGAAAAAAATTTACGTCAAAGTAATTTTAAAGAAAAGTTCCTGACACGTCATCTCGAGTTTGGTAGAACAGAGTTGATTTAACTCAAAATGATATATAGGAGAGAAAATATTCGTGAATAAATTTGTATATTAAAATTACAAAAAAGTCTCATATATAAATTGACAAGGATATATTTTTATGATACTATTTAAAAGAATAATTTTAAAAGGGGGATATTCATGAGAGTTAGTAATTTAACAAAAAGGTTTTCGGCATTTTTATTAACTTTAGCCGTTTCTGCGAGCATAGTTGCTACAAATGTTAAAGCCGAAGGATTTTCAGCTCAGGAATTAACTAAGACAACATCTTTCACTGTTGGAAACAAAGCTAAAGATGTTAATATTGAAAATTCAATCAAAGTAAATAAGGCTAATTTGAACAAAGATGAGAGAGGAATTTATATTGATTGGGAAATTGTTTCAAATGTTAATTCTGAGGGTGGAGGAGTTTATGCGCCTCTTGTTTCGCCAAAAGGATGGAATAATCATAATTGGCATTCAATTTTACTTCCAAATTCTTTAAAAGATCCTGAAAATTTAAAGATAAATGGAGAAAAGCCAAAAGGACCTGCAACTGCTTTTTCATACGATATTAATTGGGAAAATGCTTATAAATTCAGAAAACAAGGTGAAAAAGATTTTGATAATGATATTGAAAGATTCTTCACAAAAGGTTCAGGTTCTAAATCAGGAGAATTGAATACATTAGCTAAAAATTCAAGATACATGATTTATGCAACTAACTTAGTAGGTAGAACAAAAGGTAAACCGGTTAAATGGACTTTTAGAACTTATATACAAGAAAGTTTTCTAAAAGATGCTCAAAAAAATTCTGTAAAATTGGCTATTTCTTATGCAGAAAAAGCTGGAGGAGAACGCACAAGAGTTAAAGTTGTTGAAGTAAAAATTAAGAATGTTATTGATTTCAATAAAAATACTACAAAATTTGGAGATAAAGAACAACAACATGAAAAAATCAGCGTTCTTGCAGGACAATCAATAGCTAATTCAACTGAAACAAATGCTAAAATTTCAGATAAGAGTTTGAAAAATTATAATTTTGAAGGTTGGAATACAAATGCTGATGGTTCAGGTACTAAGTTTACAAAAGATACTAAAATAACAAAAGATATGGAAGTATTTGGAAAATGGAAACCACTTGATGTCTTTGAAATAGAAGATGAACAAGTTATTCCTAAAACTCATGCAAAAGTAACTTTTAAACTTGGAGAGGGAGTAAAAAAAGGAAAAGTTAAAACTTATGCTGTTAAGAAGGGAACAGTTTTAGAACAAAAATATTTCCCAAATGTTGAACTTGAAGAAGGATATAAGGATTTGAAATGGACACCTGAAAAAAATACTGTAATTGAAAAAGATACTGTATTTGTTGCAAGTGCTACTAAAAAGGAATCAAATTCAAACCCAAACGGTGGAAATAATAAATCAAATGGTGAAAACGGAAAATCAAACGATAAAAATGAAATGTTAAAGCCGGAAGTTGGTAAAGAGAGTAGAAAAGCAAAATTACCAAAGACTGCAGTAGCTACTGGCTCATTAGCGATGGCACTAGTTAGTTTAGTTGGGTTAGGTTTAATAAAAAAGAGAAAATAGTTAATTTTAAAAGCAAGTTTTAAGCTTGCTTTTTTATTTTGAAACAACAAGATTCCTGGGAACCCACCTGATGCGAAGCATCGTGGAAAGGTGGGGTTCTTATTGCAAAAAGGATAATGGTAGGTCTGACGGAGTCATTGTGTAAAACAAAATAGTTCACGTCACAATACTTTGAATAGAAAAACCTCCAACACGTCATCTTGAGCGAAGTGAAACGAAGTCAATCTAGCCCTAACTTTGTTTACTTGTAAACAAAAGTAGGTCTGACGGGGGTAATTGTCTATAAAACAAAATAATTCACGTCACAATATTTTGCAAAGAAATACTCCCAACACGTCATTTCGACCGAAATAAAGCGAAGTTGAGTAAAGTGAATCTAGACCTAACTTTGTTTACTTGTAAACAAAAGTAGTTTTTACGTAGTTACTGTATATAAAACAAAATAGTTAACGTCACGATACTTTTAAAGAAAAACCCCCAATACGTCATCTTGAGCGGAGTGAAACGAAGTCGAAAGATCTCAACTATTGCTTGCTGGCAAGCAATAGTATTTCTGAAAGAAATAAAAACAAAATTGCTGTATGTATCTACGATACATCTACTTTTGCTAAAGCAAAAGTATGAGATCTCTCCATTCCGCTCTGCTACAGTCGAGATGACGTATAAAGGAAATAACTTTGGTTAGGAGCTAGACGTTAGAAGTAAATAAACTTCAAATTATCTTTATTAATATATAAGAAAAAATTAAATATAATAAATTAAAAATTCCCTTCATTATATATTAATATAAAACAAAATAGTTCACGTCAAAGTTATTTGCGAAGAAATGCCCCTAACACGTCATCTCGACCGTAGTGTAGCAAAGCGGAACGTAGTGGAGAGATCTCAACTATTGCTTGCTGGCAAGCAATAGTATTTCTGAAAGAAATAAAAAATAATTAGATAAAATTATTATGCAAATCTCTCAAAGTCCTATTTAGTATGAAAGTTTCATATTTTATGTATCTACGATACATAAAAAAATTTACTAATTGGTTATTTTAGCAAAAAACGTTCGATTATTTTTAAGATAACTTAACCATAGTTATTGACTTGTTTCTTTTTAAATGTTAAAATTTATTTGACTAAAAGTCAAATATATTATAAGGAGTATTTTATGAAAAAATTATTAAGAGTATTTTTAGTTTTAACAATGATTTTCGGATTTACTGCTTGTTCTTCTAAACAAGCAGATAAGAAAGAAACTAAAGTAGAAAAGACAGAAAAGAAAAAACTAAATGTTTTTTGTGCGGCTTCAATGACTGAAACTATGGAACAAATTAAAAAAGTATATGAAGAAAAACATAAGGATATCGAATTGGTTTATACTTTTGATTCTTCAGGAACTTTAAAGAAACAAATTGAACAAGGTGCTGATGCGGATATCTTCATTTCTGCTGCTCAAAAACAAATGAATGCTTTGGATAAGTCAAAGACTCCTGAAGCTACTGTAGTAATTGACGAAGCAAGTAGATTTAATCTTTTGGAAAATAAGGTTGTTCTTGCTGTTGTAAAGGGAAATTCTTTAGGTCTTAAAGATTTTACAGATTTAACAAAAGCTGAAATTTCTAAAATAGCACTTGGAAACTCTGACGTTCCTGTTGGACAATATTCAGAAGAGCTTTTGAAAAATTTAAAAATTTGGGATGAAATTCAAAAGAAAGTTACTTTCGGAAGTAATGTTAAGGAAGTTACAACTTGGATTAAAGAAGGAGTTGCAAACTGCGGTATAATCTATGCAACTGATGCTTATTCAGCAGGACTTGAAGTCGTTGCTACTGCAAAAGAAGGAATGATTAAGACTCCTGTTTTATATCCTGCAGCAGTTTTGAAAAATTCTAAAAACTCTAAAGAAGCTAAAGAATTTTTAGAATTCTTAAAAGGTGATGAATGTAAGGTAATTTTTGAAAAAGTTGGCTTTACAATGGCGAAATAATTTAAATAAAAATACAAAATAGTAATAAGAAAGGGAAGTGTTTATGGATTTTTATCCTCTTTTAAATTCGCTGAGAATTGCATTAATTTCATCTGTGATAACTTTTTTTATCGGGATATTCTTGGCATATTATATTTCAAAACTTAATAGATTTGTAAGGGGCATTTTGGATGTTATTCTAACACTTCCTTTAGTATTACCACCTACGGTTATTGGCTTTTTCATTTTGAGATTATTATCTCCGAGAAGTGCAATCGGAAGTTTTTTCTTGGAAAAATTTTCAATAAGACTTGTTATGAATTGGTATTCTGCAATTTTTGCAACTGTGGTAGTAACTTTTCCTCTAATGTATAGAATAGCCAGAAGTTCTTTTCAAAATTTCGATATGAATTTAAAATATGTTGCTCAAACACTTGGAAAGAGTGATACTTGGATTTTTTGGAGAATAACTTTGCCTAATTGTAAACAGGGAATTTTAGCGGGACTTGTTTTAAGTTTTGCGAGAGCCTTGGGAGAATATGGAGCGACAAGTATGGTTTCAGGTTATACCCCAAATGATACGGCGACAATTTCAACAACTGTTTATCAACTTTGGAGAACGGGAAATGACGCTTTGGCTTATAGATGGGTGCTTGTTAATATTGTAATTTCATTTACAGTTCTTATCATTATAAATATGTTGGAAAATAAAGCAGTTAAAGAATAAATTTTAAAATTGGAGTAATTTATGATTTATGTTGATATTGAAAAAAATTTCGGAAAATTTAATTTAAAAACGAAATTTGAATTTGACAATGAAATAATGGGACTTTTAGGAGCATCAGGAAGTGGAAAAAGTCTTACTTTAAAATGTATTGCAGGAATTGAAAAACCCGATAAAGGAAGAATTGTATTAAATGATAGGGTTCTATTCGACTCTGAAAAAAAGATAAATGTTTCTCCAAAGGACAGAAAAATAGGTTATTTATTTCAAGACAATGCCCTTTTTCCTAATATGAATGTCTATGAAAATATTAAAGTGGGTATAAGAGAAGGAGAAAATTTTGATAAATTAATTATGGAAAAACTTGAAGAAATGAGAATTTCTCATTTAAAAGATAAAAAAATAAATGAAATTTCTGGTGGAGAAAAACAGAGAGTTGCTCTTGCGAGATTACTTATAAACAAGCCGGAAATTATACTTTTAGATGAGCCTACAACAGGATTAGATCCGACTGAGAGGATTAGGCTAAAAAATTATTTGTCTAATATTAGTAAGACTCAGATTATTATTATATCAACACATATTGTTAGTGACTTAGAGTATCTAGCAAATAAGATATTTATAATTAAAAGTGGATATATTATTGCTAGTGGAAATGAGAGTGAATTAATCAATGATTGTGAAGGAAGTGTTTGGGAAGTTCCAATACATGACAGGGATACGGAGTACAGTATTAAAAATGAGCTGGTATCTATGATACATGAGGATAGAGGAGTTACTGTAGCTAGAGTGATAAACAGAAAAAAGATTTCAAAAGAAGCTCGTTTAGTTAAACCCACACTTAATGATGCATATTTATATTATTTTAATGGAGACCAGCTATGAAAAGTCAACCATAAATTAGCAAAAATTTTTTTTATATCGGTGGTAAAAAAGGGTAACTTTAATAGAGCTCCCTTAGGGTGCTTTTTCAAAATCTATCGATATTAGCATACAGACCTCTTATTCGAGGTTAAATTCTACTTCGTCAGTGAGCATCTTCCAGATGACCCTGACAAGTTTGCCGGCACAGTGCCCAAGTGCATTGTAGTGAGACCGGTCTTCAGCCCTCTTGGAATCATAATAAGCCTTGAAGGTTGCGTTGTTTCCGGCAACGTTCCAAGCTGCATTTACAAGAGCGTATCATAAAACACGAGAGTCACATTTGGACATCCTTGTTGTTTTATCCTGAAAGTTACAGGACTGATAAACAGAAGGATCCAGACCTGCAAAAGCAAGCAGCTTGTTTGGATTGGAGAAACGGTGAATATCACCTATTTCACCAAAGATCATTCCACCATTGATATAACCGATACCGGGAATGGTCATGATGACAGAATCGTTAAATTTCATGATATTTGTCATCTCAGCTTCAATCTTATCTAATTGGCTATCCGGTAACTCAATTTGTTGAATTGTCTGAGTTATCTGAATAGATATAGCACTGTCGTTAGCACCGACAGACTTCTGTGCGAGAACTCTTAATTCTTTGGCCTGTTCTTTGGTAAAGTGTCCGTGCGAGTTCACTTTGAGCAGATTTGCCAGATGAGTCATATGCATGGAAGCAATCTCATTTGGAGAAGGTGCTTTTTTTAAAAGAGCATAGACAGAATTCTGATGCAGACTGGATTTAAAAAAGTATTGAATTTCCGGAAAAACCTGATCAACATAGGTTGTCAGCCGGATATTCAAACGGGTTCGTTGCTTTATAGTTTTCTGACGAAACCGCCCCAAAGCCTTAAGATCCATCATATCAAGGTCATAGAAACTGACGAAACTGAGGTCATCCTGCATCATAAGAGTTTTAGCAATAACATAAGTGTCGACCTTATCCGTCTTTGTTTTGCGAATGTTGTTTTTGCGCAATTGAGACGTCTTAATAGGGTTTAATACACACACTTTGTAAAGCTCGGCAACAAGGTATCGTACGAGGTTGTCACCGTAGTGTGCCGTTGACTCAAGACCGATGTTGGTGCTGGTTTTATCAAATGAATCGAGTTTGGAAGCCAGCAGATGGAAGCCATCAGCATCGTTTGTGAATTTAAACGGCTCAATGAGTATTTCACCTTCCGAAGAAATAGCAGAGGCAAAATGGTTAAGTTTGGCAATATCAATGCCTACGTAAATCATGAGGTAATCCTCCCTTTCGTAAGATCTGATACTGTGATATCCGCAAACGGTTATCATCGTAGACTTGATTGAAATAAGTACTCATTAGAACAAAAGCTACGGTACATCCAGCATATAAACAATTCAGATAAAGGTAGCGGCAATACACTCCTGTTAAGTAGTCAAAGCCACAAGACAAAATCAAAAGTCCACAGTATCTGAATGTATTATAAACACAATATTAAAAAGAAAGGAATATGTGATAATTACCTTCCTAATTATCACACAAGGGCAATATGGGAATAAAGGAAGAATATAAGAAAATAATCACCCCTTTATATGTAAAGATATTCAGCTGCTTGATTGTGATCATGTCAGTAGCTATGGCTTTTACATCGTTAAACAGTATTACAATATTAGATAAGCCTGACTCCACATCCTATTTAAGAGGACTGAAAGCAAGGGAATCTATAGAATTAAGATTTGAATCAATTGACGGAGAAATGACGACTGAAAAATTGAACCAAGTATTAAGCTATTATAAAACTTTTAGTAATGTTGATGAAGCAGAGAACAATACAAACTTTAAATATCCTGGAATCGTAAACTTACTATCAAAGGCTTATATTTTTGAGGGCGAAGGAGGATTTAAATCATTATATGATGTAGAATCAGCAGATGATTTTTACAGACAGAGAGTATATGCCATAAAAAATCAGCTGATTACTTCGGAAAGTCGATATAGTCAATGGGAAATAGATGGCATCATCAGTGAAGCTGAGAAAACTGCAATTCCATTCAGATATGGCTTTTCAAGACATTGGGTTAACTTTTGGAAGTCAGTCGGCATTGTTAATATTATGGTTATAATTCTAGGCTTATTTATGGCTTCTGAATTATTTTCTTTTGAAAAAAGATGTAATATGGATTTGATCTTAGTCACAGGTAAGATTCGTGATATAAGTAAGATGGCTGTTAATAAGCTGTTGGCATTATTGACAATGGTTATGCAGGTTTATCTTCTTTCAGTTGTATTGATGGCATTGATTATATTTGTTGGTATGGGCATTCAAGGCTGGGACAGCAGTATTCAAATTATATATTTTACATCAATATATAACCTTAATTTTTTAGAGGCAACAATAATATGGTTTATAACAACTATTTTAGGGATCATAGTAATTATTTACGGAACTGCATTTTTGAACTTATTGCTTAGAAATAGATTTAGCACTCTTGTCATATCAATTATTACAGCATTTTTACCATTGGTTCTGCTTAGATTTCCGCTGCCACACGGGATTATTAAAGTATTAAAATTATTTCCAGTCAACATGAGCAATGTTATTTTGATACTGAATAGTTTAGAACAATTCAGATTTGGTTTTTTAAATTTATCTGTTACAAATATGTTTGTAATAGTCAGTATGATAATAATAATACTACTTATAAAGGTTATTCCTGATTTATTCTTTAAGTTTTTATCTAGAGAATAGTATGTGTTTTGTGTGGCTTTAAATGATTTGCAGGGCAACATAATGTGTTTTATTGATTTTTATTAGCAATATAGATGATGCTGTGTTTTGAGAAGGAGGTATATATGGTATATGAATTGAAAAAACTATTAGGCATCAAAGGTGTCAGGTGGATAATATTTTTGTCTTTTGCAGTAGCTATTTTACTTCCTCTTTATTTTATTTTTGATTATGAAACGGTACAAGTGATTGACAATAAGGCGGAAGTATATAAAGGCTATGTTGGATTAAATGCTAGAAAAGAATATTTTTCAAAAATTGGCGGATTTGTAACCGAAGAAAATATAAAAGATGAAATTACAAGATATAGAATCACTAATATACCTGATATTACATTAGATGAATCGGAGTACTATAGAATTATAAATGAAGCCTATTCATCATATAAAGATAACAGCTTAGATATAAAGAGAGTAAATAATATACCTTTTTATTCCAGATGGAAGGAGAAGATATATGAAAAAATTGACTTTAAATATAAAGCTTATGATGATGATGAAATACAGCAAGTAAGAGTTGCTTTGGATAATTTTGCAGTTCCATTTTATCTTGAATTTTATGAACATTGGGTAATTTTTTTTAAATCATCATTTGTTTTTTGCTGTATATTGCTGTTAGGAGCTATATTTTGTTCCAGCCAATTGTTTCC
>ERZ772986.1574-NODE-1574-length-12879-cov-7.862835_pt1 | contig 12879 bp, 9 predicted proteins | sample MGYA00511898_ERZ772986 | MGnify/ENA primary metagenome ERZ772986 (study PRJEB29015, sample SAMEA2737934) | human oral metagenome | biome: human oral; feature: human-associated habitat; material: dental | place: China | collected 2148 ... | reverse complement strand
TCGACACCGGCGCCGGCCTGGAGCGCCTCGCCTTCATCATGCAGGACAAGCCCAACATGTACGAGATCGACGAGGTCTACCCCGTCATCGCGGCCGCCCAGGAGATGTCCGGGCGAACCTACGGCCTGGGCGCATCCGGCCCCGAGGCCGGCGACGCCTACCACGACGACGTGCGCATGCGCGTGGTCGCCGACCACGTGCGCTCCTCGCTCATGCTCATCGGCGACGGCGTGCGCCCGGGCAACGACGGGCGCGGCTACGTGCTGCGCCGCCTCATCCGCCGCGCCGTGCGCTCCATGCGCCTGCTGGGCGTGGACTCCGCCTCCCTGCCGACCCTGCTGACTGCCTCCAAGGACGCCATGAAGGCCTCCTACCCCGAGCTGGAGGCGGGCTGGTCCGCCATCTCCGAGGTCGCCTACGCCGAGGAGGACGCCTTCCGCCGCACCCTGGCCGCGGGCACCACCATCCTGGATACGGCCGTGGCGGACGCCAAGAGCCGGCCCGGCCGGCCGGTCCTCGCCGGCGACCGCGCCTTCGCCCTGCACGACACCTACGGGTTCCCGATCGACCTGACTCTGGAGATGGCCGCCGAGCAGGGGGTCGAGGTCGACGAGGACGGCTTCCGCGCCCTCATGGAGGAGCAGAGGGAGCGCGCCCGGGCCGACTCCCGCGCCAAGAAGACCGGCCTGACCGACGTGCGGGCCTTCCACGAGATCCAGAAGGCCATGGGCGGCCCCTCGACCTTCCTGGGCTACACCGACTCGGCGGCCGACGCCGTGGTCACCGGCCTGCTCGTCGACGGCGCGCCCGCGCCCGCGGCCACCGCCCCCGCCGAGGTCGAGGTGGTCCTGGACCGCACCCCGTTCTACGCCGAGATGGGCGGCCAGCTCGCCGACCACGGCACCATCCGCCTGGCCGACGGCGGCGTCATCGAGGTCCACGACGTCCAGGCCCCCGTCCGAGGCCTGTCCGTCCACCGCGGCACCCTCACCGAGGGCACGGCGGCGCTCGGTGAGCGCGCCTACGCCGAGATCGACACCGTGCGCCGCCTGGCCATCGCCCGGGCCCACACCTCCACCCACATGGTCTACGCCGGCCTGCGCCGGGTGGTCTCCCCGGACGCCCCCCAGGCCGGCTCCGAGAACTCGCCCGCCCGCCTGCGCTTCGACTTCCGCCACTCCTCGGCGGTCAGCGGCACCCAGATGGACGACATCGAGTCCCTCGTCAACGACAAGGTCGCCGAGGACCTCGCGGTGACCACCGAGGTGATGCCCCTGGAGGAGGCGCGTCGCCAGGGCGCCATCGCCCTGTTCGGCGAGAAGTACGGCAAGGACGTGCGCGTGGTCACCATCGGGGAGGGCTTCGACAAGGAGCTGTGCGGCGGCACCCACGTGCCCTCCACCGGGCACATCGGTCGGATCGCGCTGCTCTCCGAGGGCTCCATCGGCTCGGGCGTGCGGCGCATCGACGCCCTGGTGGCCGACTCGGCCTACCACTTCCAGCACAAGGAGCACGCGCTGGTCTCCCAGCTGTCCGCCCTGGTGGGGGGCCGGCCCGAGGAGCTGCCGGGGCGCGTGGAGTCGCTCATGAGCCGTCTGAAGGAGGCGGAGAAGAAGCTCGCCGCCGCTCAGCAGGCCGCGCTGGCCTCCCGGGCGGCCGGGCTCGCGGCGTCGGCCGCCCGCAGGGGCGACTACCTCCTGGTGACCGCCGACGTCGGCGCCGTCGGCTCGGCCGACGCCCTGCGCAGCCTCGCTCTGGACGTGCGCGGGCGGCTGACCGACTCCGAGGCCGCCGTCGTCGCGGTGGCGGGCACTGCGGGAGGGCGTCCGCTCGTGGTGGTCGCCACGAACGCCGCCGCCCGCAGCGCCGGGGCCAGGGCGGGTGCGCTCGTGCGCGCCGCGGCCGCCGTCCTCGGCGGCGGAGGCGGAGGGAAGGACGACGTCGCACAGGGCGGCGGGCAGGACGCCCGCAAGATCGACGCCGCCCTGGAGGCCCTCGCAGGCCGGCTCGTCTGAGTCCGAGACGACGTGCGTCCTGGAGCTCGGCTGGCCTTCGACGTCGGCAGGGTGCGGATCGGCGTCGCCCGGTGCGACGAGCAGGCGATTCTCGCGGTACCGGTGATGACGCTGAAACGTGATCGTTTCGGCGCCGACCTTGAGGAGGCTGCCGACCTGATCGAGGAGTACCATGCCGTGGAGGCGGTTGTCGGTCTGCCGCGTCGCATGGATGGTGGCTCATCGACTTCAACCGAGGACGCCCGTCGGTGGGCGCGCGAGCTGGCCCGGCTCGTCACGCCGACGAGTGTTCGCCTGGTGGACGAGCGCTTGTCCACCGTGACGGCCCATCGGGAGCTTCACGAATCCGGTCGAACGGAGGCGAGTTTTCGGAAGGTCGTCGATCAGGCGGCGGCCGTGGTTATCCTCGAGCAGGCCCTTGATACAGAGCGAACGACGAACGCCCCGGCGGGCGAGCTCGTCCCCCCGACTCGGAGAGACAGATAGGTGAGCCAGGACGACGACTTCTTCACCCAGCTGGGTATTGAGCCGCGTGAGCCCAAGCGGATCACGGGCCGTCGCCTGGACGCGGCGCGTGCCCGGCGCCGGGAGGAGCGCGCCCGGCGCCGCAGGAGGCGCAGACGCAGGCTCATCACCACCTTGGTCCTGGTGCTCGTTCTCTCGGCCGTCGGCGGTGTGGGCTGGGCGGCCTACAAGCACACCGGGATCGAGAACTTCGTGACCGCTCCCAAGGACTACGAGGGCGCCGGCGAGGACGAGGTCACCGTCGTCATTCCCGACGGCGCCGTGGGCAAGGACATCGCCCAGATCCTCGTGGACGCCGATGTCGTGGCGACGGCCAGGGCCTTCCTGGAGGCCCTCGACGAGAACCCCAACGCGATCAATATCCAGCCGGGCACCTACACGATGCGCCGCCACATGTCGGCGGCCAACGCCGTCGCCCTGCTGCTCGACCCGAGATCGAAGGAGGAGCACACGCTGACCATCACCGAGGGCGCCACCAAGACCCAGGTCAAGGAGCGGCTGATCAACGTGGGCCACTTCACCGAGGCGCAGGTGGACGAGGCCTTCAAGGACACCAAGGGCATCGGGCTGCCCGACGTCGCCGGCGGCGACGTCGAGGGGTGGCTCGCACCCGGCACCTACGACGTCGGCAACGACGCCACCGCGACGAGCGTGGTCGCCTCCATGGTCTCCAACACGGTCGACCGCCTGAACGGGCTGAACGTGCCGCAGGCCGACTACCAGACCGTGCTGATCAAGGCCTCGATCGTGGAGCGCGAGGGCACCTCGGACTACTACAGGAAGATCGCCCGCGTCATCGACAACCGTCTGAAGGACACCGACGGGCCGACCCGGGGCCTGCTCCAGATGGACTCCACCGTCCTGTACGGGGTGGGCAAGTCGGGCGGGATCCCGACGGCCGATGACCTCGCCGACGCCAACAACCCCTACAACACCTACATTCACGCGGGCCTGCCCCCCACCCCGATCGGCAGCCCGGGCGAGGAGGTCATCAAGGCGGTCCTCGACCCCGAGCAGGGAGACTGGCTCTACTTCGTCACCGTCGACCTCGACACGGGGAACACTCTCTTCGCCACCACGAACGAGGAGCAGGAGGAGAACAAGAAGAAGTTCACCGACTACTGCGACGCGAACCCCGACAAGTGCTACGGCCCCGGTTCCACCGCCCGCCCGAGCCCCGGCTCCAGCGCCGCTCCCGCTCCGACACCCACGGCGGACGGTTGAGCGCCGTGGGAGCCCCCGGGGCCGGCGGCACCGTGCACCGGGCGGCGGTCATCGGCCGGCCCGTCGCTCACTCCCTGTCCCCGGCACTGCACGCGGCCGCCTACCGCAGCCTCGGTCTGGAGGACTGGAGGTACGAGATCCGGGAGGTGCTCCCGGCGCACCTGCACCAGATGCTGGCCGAGGTCGCGGCCGCGTGTCCCGCGGGACCGGTCTGGGCCGGCCTGAGCGTGACCATGCCCCACAAGCAGGCCATGCTCCCCCTGCTCGACGCCGTCGACCCGCTGGCCTTGGTCGTCGGGGCGGCCAACACCGTCGTCGCCCAGCGCGCGGGCAGGGGCCGCGCGCTCCTGACGGGCTTCAACACCGATGTCGCCGGGATCGTCGGCGCCCTGCGCGAGGCCGCTCCGGCGGCCTCCCGCACCGACGGCGCGCGGGCCGCGGTGCTCGGCTCAGGGGCCACCGCCTGCTCGGCCCTGGCGGCCCTGGCCGAGCTCGGCGCCACCGACATCGTCGTGGCGGCTCGTCGGCACGCGGGCTCCGGACGCGCCGCGGCCGCGGCGCACCGCATGGGGCTGTCGGTCACCACCCTTCCCTGGCGGCCGGGCGACGCCGCCTCCGACGGCTCCGTGGCCGACCTTCTCGCCGACGCCGACCTGGTCGTCTCGACACTGCCGGCGGGCGCCGCCGACACCCTCGTCCCGCCACTGGCGGCCGCCCTGGAGCGCCGCAGGAGGCCGCGAGCCGTCATGCTCGACGTCGTCTACGCGCCGTGGCCCACACCACTGGTCTCCACGTGGACGGCCGCCGGGGGCCGTGCGGCGCCCGGCTGGATCATGCTGCTGCACCAGGCCGTCCCGCAGGTCGCCCTCATGACCGGGCGGACCCCGCCGTCCGGGCCCATGCGGGAGGCCCTCGAGGCCGCCGTGGCGGCTCGCTGAGGCAGCCGGGCCCGAGCGCCGGCGCCTGCTCCGCGGCGGCGGGCGGCCTGGCCTGCGGGAGCGGCATCGTGTGGGATGATCATCCTCATGCTTCGATGGATGACCGCCGGCGAGTCCCACGGCGAGGCCCTCACCGCGCTGATCGAAGGCGTCCCGGCCGGCGTGGAGATCACCAGTGAGCAGATCGCCCGGGCGCTGGAGCGCCGCCGGCTCGGCCATGGCCGGGGTGCGCGCCAGGCCTTCGAGCAGGACCGCCTGGCGGTCCTCGGCGGCATCCGCCACGGACGCACCATCGGCAGCCCCATCGCCCTGCAGATCGGCAACTCCGAGTGGCCCAAGTGGTCCACCGTCATGAGCGCCGACCCGGTCGACCCCGCCGCGCTCCTGCGCGACGCCGGCACCGGGGACGAGCGCGAGATCGCCCGCAACCGGCCCCTGACCCGGCCGCGCCCCGGCCACGCCGACCTGCCCGGCCTGCTCAAGTACGACCTCGCCGACGCCCGGCCGGTCCTGGAGCGGGCCTCCGCCCGCGAGACCGCGGCCCGGGTCGCCCTCGGCGCCGTGGCGGCCGCAGTGATCGAGCAGGTCGCCGGCATCCGTCTGGTCAGCCACGTCGTGCGCATCGGCTCGGTGTCGCTGCCCGACGACGCGCCTCGCCCCACCCCCGACGACGAGCAGCGCCTGACCGCCGATCCCGTGCGGTGCGCCGACCCGGCCGCCTCGGCGGCCATGGTGGCCGAGATCGACGCCGCCAGGAAGGACGGCGACACCCTCGGCGGCGTGGTCGAGGTCATCGCCGCAGGCGTGCCCATCGGCCTGGGAACGCACGTCCGGGCCGACGGGCGCCTCGACGCCCGCCTGGCGGCGGCGCTCATGGGCATCCAGGCGGTCAAGGGGGTCGAGATCGGCGACGGCTTCGCCGAGGCCGCACGGCGCGGCAGCCGGGCCCATGACGAGATCCTGAGCATTGCGGCGGGGCGCGTGCTGCGCGCGACGAACCGGGCCGGCGGCATCGAGGGAGGCATGTCCAACGGCGACCGGATCCGGGTGCGCGCCGCCTACAAGCCGATCTCCACCGTCCCCAGGGCGCTGCGCACCGTGGATATGGCCACGGGCGAGACGGCCGGCGGACTGCACCAGCGCTCCGACACGACCGCCGTCGTGCCCGGCGCCGTAATCGCGGAGGCCATGGTCGCGCTCGTCCTGGCGGACGCGCTGCTGACCAAGACCGGCGGGGACAGCGCGGCGGAGGCCAGGCGCAATCTTCAGGGCTACCTCGCCCGCATCGCCGAGCGCACCCAATGGCAAGGAGAACAGTGATGAGCCGTCGTCCCGTCCCTCACGTCGCACTCGCACCGGAGCACCTTCCGCTGGTCCTGGTGGGGCTGCCCGGAGCCGGCAAGACCACGGTGGCGCGCCTGCTCGCCACGGCCCTCGGGCTGCAGGTCACCGACACCGACGCCGAGATCCGTCGGCGCGCCCGTATGACCATCCCGGAGATCTTCGCCGCGGAGGGGGAGGAGGGATTCCGGACGCGGGAGACGCGCGCCCTGCGCGCGGTGCTCGACTCCCCGGCGCCCGCCCAGGGCGTGGTGGCGCTGGGCGGGGGCGCCATTCTGCGCGAGCAGAACCGCGCCCTGCTGCACGGGCACACGGTCGTGTATCTTGCCGCCTCGCCCGAGACGGCCGCCGCGCACGTCGGCGACGGGACGGGCCGGCCGCTGGTGGCGCCCGAGGCGGACTCCGATGCCACCGCGGGCGCGCTGCACACCGCGCAGGGAGCGGCGCACACGGGCCCCCGCAGGCACGACAGGCACGGCGCGGTCCTGGCGCGGATGGAGGCCCTCCACGTCCAGCGCGCGCCCCTGTACGCCGAGGTCGCCACGCTGACTGTCCCCGTGGACGGCCTGACCCCCCAGCAGGTGGCCGCGCTCATCCTGGTGGGCCTGGGAGCCCAGGCCCCCAGCACCGCGCGCGCGCTGGCGGACCTGACGGCCCCCGCCTCCGCCGCGGGCACGCGTCCGCGCAGGCCGAGCGAGACCGGTGCCGGCGTGCTCGTGCCGCCGTCCCGGTCCCTGCGGGCCGGGGACGACGGACGACTGCGCCTGACGGTGCTCGGTGCGCGGCCCTACGAGGTCGTTGTCGGACAGGATCTGGCAGTCGACGTGGTGCGCGGCGTCACCGGGGCGCCCGGCGGGGGCGCCGGAGGAGTGGCGCTCATCCACATCCCCGAGCTGGAGACTCGCGCCGGTCGGTACGAGGACGGGCTGCGCGCCGCCGGACTGAGGGTCGAGCGGATCACCGTCCCGGGCGGTGAGACCTCCAAGTCCAGCACCGTCCTGAACACGCTGTGGGAGCAGCTGGGACGGATGCGCATGGGACGCGACGGCTGCGTCGTCGCCGTGGGCGGGGGCGCGACGACCGACCTGGTCGGCTTCGCCGCGGCGACCTGGCTGCGGGGCGTGCCCGTCGTCCACGTCCCCACCACCCTCCTGGCCATGGTCGATGCGGCCGTGGGCGGGAAGAGCGGCATCGACACCGCGGCGGGCAAGAACCTGGTCGGCGCCTTCCACCCGCCGGCGGCCGTCGTGTGCGACCTGACCGCTCTCGAGGCGCTCCCCCTTGACGAGCTGCGGGCGGGGCTGGGCGAGGTCGTCAAGTGCGGGTTCATCGCCGATCCGGTCATCCTGGACCGCGTGATGACCGATCCCGCCGACATCGTCCGGTGGGACTCGCCCGCGCTCGCCGAGCTCGTCGCGCGCTCCGTGGCCGTCAAGGCCGCCGTGGTCGGCAAGGACCTCACCGAGGCGGGGCCGCGGGAGATCCTGAACTACGGGCACACCTACGCCCACGCCGTGGAGGCCGCCACCGCCTACCACTGGCGCCACGGTGAGGCGGTCGCCGTCGGCTGCGTGTTCGCCGCCGAGGTCGCCCACCGCATGGGCCGCCTGAGCGGCGATGTCCTGGCCCTGCACCGTCAGGCATTCTCCGCAGCAGGGCTGCCGGTGTCCTTCCCGGAGGGCGCCGGGCGCTTCGAGGAGCTCGTGGAGGACATGCGCTCGGACAAGAAGGTGCGCGCCGGCGCCATCCGCATGGTCCTTCTCGACGACGTCGCCCGCCCCGCCCGCGGTCTCACTCCCGACGCCGCGGTGCTGCGCGAGGCCCATAAGGCGGTGACCGGGGCGGGTCCGGGGACCGGGGAGTGAACGGCGCGGGCGGGAGCGCACCCGCGCCCCGCGGAACCGGCTCTGGCGGAACCGGCTCGGTCGTCCTCATCGGTCCGCCGGGCGCCGGCTGCACCACTGTCGGGCGCGCCCTGGCGGACCTGTGGGGCGTGCCCGTGTCGGATCTGGCCGGCACGGTCGCCCGGGCCCTGGGCACGCGCCCGGAGCTGGCCCTCGTGGCGGTCCCCGAGACCCGTTACCGGGCGGTCGAGGCGGCGACGGCGCTCGATCTGCTCGCCGCGGCCACCCGCCACCGGCGCGTGGTGGCGCTCGGCTCCGGCGCTCTGACCGACGAGCGGGTCCGACGGGCCCTGGACGCCGTGGACGAGTCCGGCGGCCGCGTCATCGCCCTGACGGCGAGCACGCGCCGCCTGGCCTCCCGCAACGGCCTGGACGCGCCGCGGTCGATGGCGCTGGGCAACGTCCACCACGAGTTCGTCCAGATGCTGCAGGCCCGTCAGGCCCTGTGCCGGGAGCTCGCGCGCGCGCAGGTGGACACCACCGGGACGACACCGGGGGAGGCCGCCGCCGCGATCGCCGCAAGTCGGTAAATCGTGCTTCCGCGAATCGCCGGGGCTCCGGCGCGGGCACGCCGGACGCGCCGCTTCTTCTTCTCGAAGAGGGTGCACACAGAAGACGGCTGAAGGTAGAATAAGCGCAGGGTGCTCACGTGTGCTCCGATTCTCCCGTTGTGCAGGGCAGTACGCGCTGCCCGCCCGGCACGGGTCATCACTTTCGATGGAGAAAGCATGTCCGATTCCACGAATACCTCTACGAGCCCCAGGACTCCCGCGGCTGACGGCGCCAAGGCCGCGGCCCCTCCCGCCAGGCGGTTCCGGATACGGGTGCCCCACCGCCTTCACCATTCTCTTCTTCCTGACCATTCTCGCGGTCGGGGCGACCTGGGTGGTGCCCGCGGGATCCTACGCGAAGCTCGAGTACAGCCCGGCTGCCGCACAGTTCCAGGTCACCTCCCCGGCCGGCGAGGTCGAGGAGCTTCCCGCCACGCAGGAGACTCTTGACGGCCTGGGCGTCAAGATCGAGGTCGAGAAGTTCACCTCCGGCTCCCTCAACAAGCCCGTGTCCATTCCGGGGACATACGAGCGCATGCCCCAGAGGCCGCAGGGAGCGGGCGATATCACGGGGTCGATGGTCAAAGGCACCATCGAGGCGATCGATATCATCGTCTTCATTCTCGTCCTGGGAGGACTGATCGGCGTCGTCAAGGCCACCGGCGCGTTCGAGTCGGGCCTGATCGCCCTGACGAAGAAGACGAAGGGCCACGAGTTCCTGCTCGTCCTGGCCGTGTCGGTCCTCATGATCCTGGGAGGGACGTCGTGCGGGCTGGAGGAGGAGGCCGTGGCCTTCTACCCGATCCTGGTGCCGATATTCCTCGCCATGGGGTACGACTCGATCATCTGCGTCGGCGCGATCTTCCTCGCGGGCTCGATGGGAACGACCATGTCGACCATCAACCCCTTCTCCGTCGTCATCGCGTCCAACGCCGCCGGCATCGTGTTCACCGAGGGCCTGTGGTGGCGCGTCGCCGGATGCGCCGTCGGCGCGGTCGTCGTGTGCGCCTACCTGTACCGTTACGCGAAGATGATCAAGCGCGATCCGACGAGCTCTTACACCTGGGAGGACCGGGAGGCCTTCAACGCGCAGTGGGCGATGAGGTCCGAGGACAGGCAGGTGGTCTTCTCCTGGCAGAAGAGGATCATTCTCATCCTGTTCGTGTCGGCCTTCGTATTGATGGTCTGGGGAGTCATGACCCAGGGCTGGTGGTTTCCGACCATGGCCTCCTCGTTCCTGGCGATCTGCATTATCATCATGTTCATCGCAATGACCGGCAAGGACCGCCTGGGCGAGAAGCAGCTCGTGGACGCCTTCTCCGAGGGGTCCTCCTCCCTCGTCGCTGTCTCCCTGATCATCGGCCTTGCCCGGGGGATCAATCTGGTGATGAATGAGGGCCTGATCTCCGACACCCTGCTCAACGCCTCCTCCCACCTGGTGGAGGGCACGAGCGGCCCCCTGTTCGTCCTGGTGATGCTGCTGATCTTCTTCGTCCTGGGATTCGTGGTCCCGTCGTCGTCGGGACTCGCCGTCCTGGCGATGCCGATCTTCGCCCCGCTGGCCGACACGGTCGGGATCCCGCGCTTCATCATCGTGTGCGCCTACCAGTGGGGGCAGTACGCGATGCTGTACCTTGCTCCGACCGGTCTCGTCATGGCCACCTTGCAGATGCTCGACATGGAGTACCAGCACTGGCTGAGATTCGTGTGGCCGATGGTCGTATTCGTCCTGGGTTTCGGCGGCGCGATGCTCGTCGCGCAGGTGCTCGTCTACTCCTGAGCGCTCCGGCCCGGCTCGCCGAGCTCCCCGCCGCAACGCAGGGTACTCGGCGGGCGGCGCGCGGGATAGGCTCGTCGCATGTACGTCCCGCGACACTTCTCGCTGCCCGAGGACTATGCGCGCGCACTCCTGGCGAACCCCGGCGTCGGCAACCTCGTGACCGTCATCGCCTCCGGTCCCGAGGCCACCATGGTGCCCTTCTACCTCGACGAGGAGAAGAACGCCCTGGTCACCCATCTCGTCAAGAACAACCCCCAGGCCGCCGAGCCGCCCCGCGGGCCGGGGCTCATCATCCTGGACGACGTCGACGCCTATGTCCCCCCGCACTGGTACGCCACCAACAAGGTGAAGGCGAACGTCCCCACATGGGACTACATCACGATCCACGTGCGGGGCGCCGTGCGCATCGACCCCGGCCCCGAGGCGGCCCTGACCGCGGCCTGCCGGCTCACCGAGATGATGGAGACCGACGACGTGCTGACACCGGTCGGCCAGGACAAGCTCCGCCGCATGGCCCGCGCCATCGTCGCCGTGGAGGTGAGCCTGGACGAGGTGCGGGGCAAGGCCAAGATGAGCCAGAACCGCCACCCCGACGACATCCGCAGCCTGGCCGACGAGTTCGAGCGGCACGGGGAGCCGCGGATGGCGGAGTTCCTGCGGACGGTGTCGCTTCCCTACGCCGAGCAGCGCTTCGCCACGCTGGCCCGTCTGCGCGGGGCCAGGTCCCTCGGCGAGGACGTGAGAAGCTTCCACTGAGGCGCGCCGCCGCCGGCGCGGACCGGCCGTGACCGGCCTCGCAGGAGCGCGCCCGGAGGGCGGCCGGCGACCGCGATAGACTCGCGGAGTCCCAGTGCTCTCAACGCTTCCAATGCTCTGAGCAACGCATCGCACAAGCCCCCAACAGTGAGGAATCCACTCGTGGCAACGACGAACGACCTGAAGAACGGCCTGGTGCTCAACCTCGAGGGCCAGCTGTGGCAGGTGGTCGAGTTCCAGCACGTCAAGCCGGGCAAGGGCCCCGCCTTCGTGCGCACCAAGATCAAGAACGTCCTGTCCGGCAAGACCGTCGACAAGACCTTCAACGCCGGCCTCAAGGTCGAGACCGCCACCGTCGACCGTCGCGACATGCAGTACTCCTACCGGGACGGCGAGGGCTTCGTCTTCATGGATGTCAAGACCTACGAGCAGACCTATGTGGCCGCCGAGACGGTCGGCGACGCCGCCGACCTCATGCTCGAGGGCCAGGACGTCATCGTCGCCTTCCATGAGAGCAGTGTCCTGTTCGTGGAGCTGCCCGCCGCCGTCGTCCTGACGATCTCCCACACGGAGCCGGGCCTGCAGGGCGACCGCTCCTCGGCCGGGACCAAGCCCGCCACCCTGGAGACCGGGGCCGAGATCCAGGTCCCGCTGTTCCTCAACATCGGGGACAGGGTGAAGGTGGACACCCGGTCGCGCTCCTACATCAGCCGGGTCACCGACTGAGTGCCGATGGCCATGGCTGACGACACCGGCGGCGTCGAGCGAGGCGGCCCCGACGGCACTGTCGGCGCCGCCAGTAGGGCCGCCGGGGTCCCCCGTCCGAGAAGAGCCGGCAAGCACCCCGTCACGGCCCGGACCAAGGCCCGTCGCCGCGCCGTCGAGATCCTCTTCGAGGCCGACCAGCGCGGCCTGCTGCGCGCCGCCGAGCCCAGCGCCGAGCCCGACGCCGACGCTTTGGGGACGGCCGTCACCGGTGAGGACGGGGCGGCCCGGCGCCTGCGCGAGTTCGCGGCCGAGCGCGCCGTGCACTCCGCCAACCACACCGAGGCGCCCGCCTACACCCGGCAGATCCTCTCCGGGGTGGCCGACCATCTGGCGGAGGTCGACGAGACCATTGAGACCTACGCCCAGGGCTGGGCCCTCGCCCGCATGCCGGCCGTCGACCGCGCGATCGCCCGGGTCGCCACGTGGGAGATCGTGTGGAATGACGACGTCGACCCCCCTGTCGCCGTCGACGAGGCCATGACGCTGGGGCGCATGCTGTCCACCGACGACTCCCCGCGCTTCCTGAACGGCCTGCTCGGCCGCATCGGGGACCTCGCCGACACCCTGCGCTGACCCCGCGCTGACCCCCTTCGTCGAGATCGGTTCAGTTCCGCCTCGAGATCGGTTCTGGCGCGGCCCCCACCGCGTCAGAACCTCTCCGAACAGTCCCCGACGGGAGCTCGCACCACATGAATCTGCTTCAGCATCATTCCTCATCACCTCTGGTCGCGGTGACCGGCGCCACGGGCAGGATCGGCGGCGCGGTCGCCGAGCAGCTGCGGGCCGGGGGACCGGCCCCTCGGCTCGTGGTGCGCGACCCCTCCCGCGCCCCGGAGTGGGCCGACGACGTCGCCGTCGCGACCTACGGCGACCAGCGGGCCGCCACCGCCGCCCTGGCGGGCGTCGACGTCCTCCTCATGGTCTCCGCCTCCGAGTCCGCCGACCGGCTGACCCAGCACCGGGCCTTCATTGACGCCGCCGCGGTCGCCGGGGTGCGCCACGTCGTCTACACGAGCTTCCTCGGCGCCGCGCCGGACGCCGTCTTCACCCTGGCGCGCACCCACTGGGCCACCGAGG
>ERZ772986.1564-NODE-1564-length-12908-cov-4.565160_pt1 | contig 12908 bp, 14 predicted proteins | sample MGYA00511898_ERZ772986 | MGnify/ENA primary metagenome ERZ772986 (study PRJEB29015, sample SAMEA2737934) | human oral metagenome | biome: human oral; feature: human-associated habitat; material: dental | place: China | collected 2148 ... | reverse complement strand
CCGTCCACGAATACACGGCCCTGCAGATCAAGCAGGCCGTGGTGGGCTATGGCCGCGCCACCAAGGAGCAGGTGCAGGAAATGGTCAAGCGGATCCTGACGCTGCCCGGCCTGCCCAGCACCGACGCCGCCGACGCACTGGCCTGTGCCATCTGCCACAACCACGGTGGCCCCGTCATCGGCAGCCTGGGCCGACGGCTGCGTGCCGGACGGGTGCTCGGCTGAACGGATCGACCCAACGGACCGGCAGGCTGCCTGGCCCGCCTGATGTCCCGACGGTGGCGCATCGGCGGCACCTTCCATCCACAGGCCGCGCATCGACCATTCGTCAGCAACCTGCTTCCGTGGCCACGGATGACGGACCAATCCCGCCACAGGCAGCAGACCTGCGCTTTCCGTTGCTCCGATACTGTGTAAAATCCCAGTACCTTCACGCGCCCACTCCTCCCGCCCATGATCGGTCGCATCCACGGCACCCTGATCCTTGCCAATCCCCCTGAAATCCTTGTCGATGCTCATGGGGTCGGCTATGAAATCTCCGTGCCGATGAGCACGCTCTATGAACTGCCCCCGCCCGGACAACCGGTCACGCTCTGGACCCATCTGGTGGTGCGCGAAGACGCCCAGCTGCTCTACGGCTTTCTGACCGAAAGCGAGCGCACAGCCTTCCGGGCGATGATCCGCGTCTCGGGCATCGGGCCGCGCATGGCTCTGGCCGTGCTGTCGGGGCTCAGCGTGGACGATCTGTCACGTGCCGTGGCCGAGCAGGAGACAGGCCGCCTCACCCGGGTGCCCGGCGTGGGCAAGAAGACGGCCGAGCGCCTGCTGCTGGAACTGAAAGGCAAGCTGGCCCTGGCCTCCAGCGGCATCCAGATCAATGACCCGGCGCTCTTTTCCAGTGGCGACGACATCCTGCGTGCTCTGCTGGCGCTGGGCTATTCCGAGAAGGAATCCAATGCCGCCATTGCCAAGCTGCCCGAGGGCGTCAACGTCAACGACGGCATCCGCCAGGCCCTGAAGCTGCTGGTGCGCGCCGGCTAAGGAACACGCCATGCCCATCGAACACGACCGCCTGATCGACGCTGCCCCGGTCTCGGTGCAGGAAGAGCAGCTGGAAAAGGCGCTGCGCCCGCGCCGGCTGGCCGACTACGTGGGCCAGCGCAAGATCCGCCAGCAGCTCGACATCTTCATCGAGGCCAGCCGCCGGCGCCAGGAGGCGCTGGACCACGTACTGCTGTTCGGTCCTCCGGGGCTGGGCAAGACCACGCTGGCGCATATCATTGCCGCCGAAATGGGCGTGAAACTGAAGCAGACCTCCGGCCCGGTGCTGGAACGCCCCGGCGACCTGGCGGCCCTGCTTACCGGGCTCGACCGCAACGACGTGCTCTTCATCGACGAGATCCACCGTCTCTCGCCCGTGGTGGAAGAGATCCTCTACCCGGCGCTGGAAGACTTCCAGATCGACATCATGATCGGTGAAGGGCCGGCCGCCCGCTCCATCAAGCTCGACATTGCGCCCTTCACCCTGGTGGGCGCCACCACCCGGGCCGGCATGCTCACCAACCCGCTGCGCGACCGCTTCGGCATCGTCTCGCGGCTGGAGTTCTACGAGACCGACGAGCTGCAGAGCATCGTGCTGCGCTCGGCCCGGCTGCTGGGCGCCGACATCGCCGAAGACGGCGCCAACGAGATCGCCCGTCGCTCACGCGGGACGCCCCGCATCGCCAACCGCCTGCTGCGCCGGGTGCGGGACTACGCCGAGATCCGCGCCGACGGCCGCATCACCGGCCGCGTGGCCGACGACGCCCTGGGCATGCTCGACGTGGACCCGATCGGCCTGGACATCATGGACCGCAAGCTTCTCGAAGCCATCATCGAGCGCTTCGGCGGCGGCCCGGTGGGGCTGGACAACATTGCTGCCGCCATCGGCGAGGTCCGTGACACCATCGAGGACGTGATCGAACCCTACCTGATCCAGCAGGGCCTGCTGCAGCGCACCCCGCGCGGCCGGATGGTCACCGCCACCACCTGGGAGCACTTCGGCCTGCCGGTGCCCACCGCCCAGCGCGGAGCATCGGAAACCGAGGACTGACACCTCCCGTCGCCAGCCCACATCCCATGGAGCCCGGGCTACAGTGAGGCCGCCGGCGGCAAGCTACCCGACAGCCCGGAACGGCCTGCTTTCCGGCCATCCACGCACCGGTGGCACCGAAACCACAGAACCACACTGGCAAGGCCGGCACGCCTCTGGCCTGCCAGTTAGAATCGTGTTGTGATACAGCTCCATACGATCGATGTCCGTGTCTACTACGAAGACACGGACGCGGGTGGCATCGTCTACTACGCAAACTACCTGAAGTTCTTCGAGCGCTCGCGCAGCGACTGGTTGCGCACGCTCGGTGTCGACCACCAGCGGCTGGCCGCGCTGGGCACCGCGCTGGTCGTGCGCAGCTGCAGCATCGAGTACCACCGCCCTGCCCGGCTCGACGACCTGCTGGCCGTCGACACCGGCCTGCTCGATCCCAGGCTGGACATCCGCCGTGCCTCCATCCGGCTGCTGCACCGCGCCCGCAACCAGGTCGATGGCGCCCTGCTTGCCGAAGGCGCGGTCAAGGTCGCCTGCATCGAGCCGGCTACCGGCCGCCCGGTGCCCCTGCCCGACGACGTGTTCGAGCGACTTCGGCAGTGCGTGCCTACGGCCTCGGACGCCGATGCCCCCTGATCCCCGTTTCCCGGCCCGGCCGATCCATGTCGGCCATTCCCGCAGCTCAGCCGTTCCTAGCCTGCAAAAGACTGAGCTTCCCACAGGACCAACCCGATTCCCGCGATGAACGCCCACGACCTCTCGATCCTGTCCATGATCTCCGATGCCAGCCTGCTGGCACAGGCCGTCATGGCCCTGCTGCTGGTGATCTCCCTGGTGTCCTGGACCATCATCTTCCGCAAGCTGTTCGCCATCAAGGCGGCCCAGCGCGCCACCAACCGCTTCGAGGAAAAATTCTGGCAGGGCGCCGAACTCAATGCGCTCTACCAGGAGGTCTCGCACGCCAGCAAGGATCCAGGCCCCATGGCCCGCATCTTCGAGGCCGGCATGAAGGAATTCCGCCGCGCCCGCCAGAACGGCATCACGGGCAACGGCGGCCCAGAGAGCAGCAACATCGTGCTGGCCCCTGCCTCACGGGCCATGCGTGCCGCCTTCCAGCGCGAAATGGACGCCCTTGAGTCCTCGCTGGCCTTCCTGGCCTCAGCCGGCTCGGTCAGCCCCTACATCGGCCTGTTCGGCACCGTCTGGGGCATCATGAACGCCTTCCGCGGCCTGGCCGACGTGCAGCAGGCCACCCTGGCTTCCGTGGCCCCCGGCATCGCCGAAGCCCTGGTCGCCACCGCCATCGGCCTCTTTGCCGCCATCCCTGCCGTCGTGGCCTACAACCGCTACGCCTACGAGATCGAGCGCCTGGCCAACCGCTTCGAGACCTTCATCGACGAGTTCTCGAACATCCTCGACCGACACGCCCGCTGACATCATGCCCGCCTCCGCCCCCCGCCGTCGTGGCCGCGGCAAGCGCCTGGTCAGCGACATCAACGTGGTCCCCTACATCGACGTGATGCTGGTGCTGCTGGTGATCTTCATGGTCACGGCCCCCTTCGTGCCCACCAGCACCATCGACCTGCCTGCCGTCGACGCCACCCCGCGCCAGCCCGAGCCCTACATCGAGGTGCAGGTGGCCGCCGACGGCAAGCTCACGCTGCAGACACGCAACCAGCCCAAGCCCCAGGAAATCCAGGTCACCCGTGAACGGCTGCCCGAAGAGCTGAAGCAGCTGCTCACCACCCTCACGGCTGACGGCAAGGGGCCACAACCCGTCGTCATCAGCGGCGACAAGCAGGTACGCTACGAGACCATCCTCGACGTCATGGGCGACATCAAGCAGCAGGGCGTTGCCCGCGTCGGCCTCATGGTCAAGCCCCGGCCCGCCGCCCCGGCTCGCTCCTCCTGACCTCCGCCCCCGTTTGCGCGCATGGCCAACCCGCACGCCGATCCCTCCGCCCAAGGCAGCAACGCCAGCCGTCTGCTGTCCTTCCTGCTTGCCCTGCTGATGCATGTGGGTCTGGGCACGCTGCTGTTCGTCGGTATCGACTGGCAGAAGCCCCAGCCCGAAGTCGTGCAGGCCGAGCTGTGGATTCCCATGGAGGACCTGCCGGCCCCCGAAGAGGCACCCGAGGCCTCCGCGCCCGAACCTGAGCCGCAGCCGGCCCCCGAGCCGCCGCCACCGCCGCCCAAGCCTGCCCCGGCGCCGTAACCCGAGCCCGTGAAGGCCGAGCAGCCTGACCCGGCCATCGCCATTGCCAAGGCGAAGGAAGAGGCCGAGCGCAAGGCCGAAGAAGAACGCCGTCGCGAGGAAGAGAAGCGCCGCCTGGCCGAGGAAGAGAAAAAACGTCAGGAAGCCGAGGCGCGCGAGCGTGAGCGTGCCCGCCAGGCCGAACTGGAGCGTCAGCGCGCCGAAGAGAAGCGTCAGCGCGAGGAGGCCCAGCGCAAGGAACAGGAACGCAAGGCCGAGGAAGCCCGCAAGGAAGCCGAGCGCAAGGCCGAAGAGAAGAAGCGCCAGGAAGAAGAGAAGAAGCGCGAAGAGCAGAAGAAGCAGGAAGAGGCGCGTCAGCGCAAGCTGGCCCAGGAAAAGGCCGAGAAGGAAAAGGCAGAGAAAGAGAAAGCTGAAAAGGCCGAGAAGGCGGCTGCCCAGAAAGCTGCGGCCGAGAAGGCCGCCGCCCAGCGTCAGGCCGCCGAGGCTCGCCGCAAGGCTGCCGTCAGCGCCCTGCTCAGCCAGGCTGGTGACGCCGACAGCACCACCATCCACGGCAGTACCAGTGGTGCCCGCGACGCCGGCTATGCGGCCCGTGTCAGCTCGGCCATCCGCAACAACACCACCTTCTTCCAGCAGATCAGCGGCAATCCGAAGGCGGTCTTCGACGTGCGGCTTGATCGCAACGGCAGGATCCAGGACGTGCACCTGAAGCAGTCCAGCGGCAACGCCGCCTGGGACAGCGCCGCCGAGCGCGCCATCCGGCGCACCGATCCGTTCCCCTGCCCCCGTTCCGGCAGCTGCGAGAGCACGCTGGAAATCCATCATGGCCCACAGGATTGAGTCATAATCAGATCATGAAAAGACGCGCGTTCCACCTTGGCATCCTTGCCTCCGCCCTCTTCATGGCGGGTTCCCTGTCGGCCCAGTCGATGCGCATCGACGTGAGCGGTGTCGGCGCACGCCAGGTTCCGCTGGCCCTGGCCCCCTTCAACGGCGCCGGACAGGCCCCCCAGCAGCTCGACGTCGTTATCCAGGAAGACCTGCAGCGCAGCGGCATGTTCCGACTGGTCAACCTCACCGAGACCCTCAGCGAGAACTCGCCGCTGGACATGTCGGCCCTGCGCGGCCAGGGCGCCGACTCGGTGCTGGTGGGTTCGGTGCAGCCCGTGGCCAACGCCCGGCTGGAATTCCACTACAAGCTGGCCGACACCGTGCGGCAGTCCGTCATCACCGAAGCCACCATGACGGCCGGTGAATCCGACGTGCGCCTGGCCGGTCACCGAATCGCCGACATCGTCTACGAGAAGCTCACCGGCATCAAGGGCATCTTCTCCACCCGCATCGCCTTCGTCACCAAGCAGGGCAACCGCTACCGGCTCAACGTGGCCGACTGGGACGGCCAGAACGTGCAGACCGCGCTCAACGCCGGCGAACCCATCATCTCGCCTGCCTGGTCGCCTGACGGCAAGCGGCTTGCCTACGTCTCCTTCGAGACGAAGAAGCCCGTCGTCTACGTCCACGATCTGGCCAGCGGCCAGCGCAAGGCCGTTGCGAAGTTCAAGGGCAGCAACAGTGCGCCGGCCTGGTCGCATGACGGCCGCAGCCTGGCCGTCACCCTCACCCGTGACGGCGGTTCGCAGATCTACCAGGTCAGCGCCGACGGCGGCGAAAGCGCCCGGCGTCTCACCCAGTCCAGCAGCATCGACACTGAACCCGTCTACTCGCCCGACGGCCAGTTCCTCTACTTCACGTCCGACCGTGGCGGTGCACCGCAGATCTACCGCATGCCCAGCAACGGGGGCGCCGCCTCCCGGGTCACCTTCGGCTCGTCCTACAACGTGTCGCCGCGCATCAGTCCCGACGGCCAGCAGATGGCCTATGTCACCCAGCGCAACGGACGCTTTCTCATCGCCCTGAAGGATCTGAAATCCGGCGACGAGACGCTTCTCACCGACACCGGCGAAGAGGAATCCCCCAGCTTCGCGCCCAACGGTCAATGGGTCATGTACACCACCCGCGCCGGCGGCCGCGAATACCTGATGGCCGTCTCCACCGACGGAAGGGTCAAACAGCGCCTGTCCAGCAACACCAGCAGCGTGCGCGAACCTGCCTGGAGCCCGTACACCTGGTAGCGCCCAGCCGCCGGAGCATCCCCATGCCCGGCGTGGCCGGCCCACCTTTGGACGCCCCGGCCGCCAGAACCGCTATAGTGTCGTCAAGTGACCACCAAGAATTCACGACATCCAGAGCATCACGATTCAAGCAATAGGAGCTTTCCGATGTTTTCCACCCTGTCCAAACGTCGTCTGCTCAGTCTCGGGCTGAGCCTTGCCATCCTGAGCGGCTGCACCTCGGTCGACCTCGGCGAATCCGACGAACACGAGGTCACCGCGACCGACGAAGCCGCCCCCCAGGACAAGGAAGGCCAGGACGGCAACCTCGACAGCGGCCACGACATCACACCAATCCAGCAACAGGACCAGGGCACCGACCCGCTGCAGGATCCCAACAGCCCGCTGGCCAAGCGCGAAGTCTTCTTCGAGTTCGACAGCTTCGCCATCCTGCCCGAATACCAGCCCATCATCGAAGCCCACGCCAACTACCTCTCCGCCCATCGTGACAAGCACATCGTGCTGGAAGGCAACACCGACGAGTTCGGCAGCCGCGAATACAACTTGGCCCTGGGTCAGAAGCGTGCCGATGCCGTGCGCCGTGCCCTCAGCACGCTGGGCGTCGACGAGAACCAGATGGAATCCATCAGCTACGGCGAGGAAAAACCCCGCGCCTCCGGCACCGACGAGTCGTCCCGTTCGCAGAACCGCCGGGTCGACATCAACTATCGCTGATCCATCCCGTCCGGATGACCTGACATGATCCTGCGTCTTCGCCCTGCCTTCCTCAAAGCCCCGCTGCTGGCCGCCCTGCTGGGCGCCGGCCTGCAGCTGGCCAGCCCTTCGGCCCAGGCCGCCCTGTTCGGTGACGACGAGGCCCGCCAGGCCGTGCTCAACCTGCGCACCAAGGTCGACACCCTTCAGCGCGACCTCTCCCGCCAGCTCAACGACCTTGCCAGCCGGCAGACCGACATCGAGCAACGCTTGGGACGACTGGAAGTCAGCCAGAAGGCCAGTCTCTCGCGCCAGAACGACATCGACAGCCTGCGCCAGGAGGTGGCCCAGCTGCGCGGCCAGCTCGAAGACACGCTGAACCAGCTGCAGCAGGCCCAGAAGAGCCAGCAGGACATCTCGGCCGACGTGGATTCGCGCCTGAAGCGCTTCGAGCCCACGCAGGTCACCCTCGACGGCCGCCAGTTCAGTGTCGAGCAGGCCGAGAAGAACGAGTTCGAGGCCGCCCTCGCCCTCTTCCGCAAGAGCAACTTCAAGGCAGCCGACCAGGCCTTCGCCAAGTTTGCGAAGACCTACCCGGAAAGCCCCTACCTGCCCACCGCGCTGTACTGGCAGGGTGGGGCCCAGTACGCCCAGGGCAACTACAACGGAGCGGTCAGCACCCTGCAGTCGCTCATCCAGCGCTTCCCTGACAGCTCCCGCAAGGCCGACGCCCTGCTGCTGATCGGCAATGCCCAGGTCGACGCCGGCAACGACAAGGCTGCCCGACAGACCTTCATCCGCATCGGCAAGGAGCACCCCAACACCCCGGCGGCCAACGCCGCGCGTGAGCGTCTGAAAGCCATGTAAACCAGCCAGCAAGTGGAAGCGCCCCTGGTGCAGACCCCGTGCAGTGCATCCAGCCCTGTGCAGCAAGGCCCAATCAAAAAAATTTCGCCTTTCCCACTTGCAAAGCTGAAAAAGCCCTGATATCATGCTGTTTCTTCAGTGATGCAGCGCACCGCAGCACTGAATGACCTGACAGACAGGGTAAATCTGGGTCGTTAGCTCAGTTGGTAGAGCAGCGGACTTTTAATCCGTTGGTCGTAGGTTCGAGCCCTACACGACCCACCAGTTTCTCAAAAGCCCGGCCTTGTGCCGGGCTTTTTCATTTCGGACGCACCAAGGCGCCCTGTCTCTCAAACAGGTCATGGCAAGCCTTCGGTTCTCCGCCCTCCCCCGGCAGCATCGGCTCCGGTTCATCTCATGCAGTCAGCAGATCCCGTCGCTGTGCTGCAGAAAGCGTCTTGCCATAGAACAGCTGGTAGAAACTCTGCACCATCTCTTCCAGCGGAGACGCCGTGTGCCAGACCGCATGGTCAGGATGCAGTCGCTGCAGCAACCAGCGCAGCCCCATCAGGCGGTTCATTCCGGGTGGCCCGTCCAGCCAACCAAAGGGCAGAGCCGGTGCCAGCAGAATTCGCCCCTCACGCACCGCACGGACAGATCGCCAGTCCCTGTCGTGACGCACGCTGGCCGCAAAGCCGGCATCCTGGGTAAGGATCACGGCCGGATCCCAGCGCAACAGCTGCTCCAGCGACACCTGCATCAATCCGCCCCGGCCACTGTCGGCAGCCACATTGCAGCCTCCGGCAAGCTCGATCACCTCAGCATTGATGGCGCCGACCCGCGCTGTCTCCAGGCCCGCCACACCACGTGCCAGATACACCCCGGGGCGCCGTTCCGCTGACACATCCCGTGTCACCTGAGCGGCCAGCCTCAGCACCTCATCGGCAAATGCCGCCAGGCGTTCGACGCGTGCTGATTCTCCCAGCAGTGCCCCAACGACCCGCAGCTGGCGGGCAGAATCCGCCAGCCCACCCTGCACGAGCACACAGGGCAACCCCGTCTGCCGATGCAGCTTCATGGGCCAGCCCAGCAGTTTCTGCGGCGCCACGGCCGCCAGCAGCACGCCGGCCGGAGGTCCGGCCGCAAACACCCGGCGTACCTCTCCGGGTGCCGGCAGAGCGCCAAAGCGTGCCACCAGCCCATCCAGGTCGGCCGCCCCGGCAGGGGCGGCTGCGACAGCACCGGCAGCAGCATCGGCACTCACGCCAACGCCTGGCCACACGGTCAGAGCCGTCGTGCCCGCCACACCGGCCAGCCAGCGACGACGCCCGGCATCGAAGCGACCATCCCGCACCATGCGCTGCCTCCCGACGTTCAGGCCAGCGCCGGGTGGCGCCCTGGGGTCCGAACCCGACCCTCACTGGCCCCGGCATCGCCCCCCGTCTGGGGCGGTACGTCAGCTTTGGCACTGACGGGTACGGTGCCATCGGCCTTTCGCCGTGCCAGCTGAGCCCTGCACCAGGCCATCAGCGCCTCCTCGTCTGCGGGCAACGCCGCATGCAGCCCGCCTGTGAAGCGCTGCCAGCCGGACTGGTGGCGCGCGGCCACCGCCGTCAGCACCGGAATGCCGGCCTCGATGAAATCGGCAAACTCCATGACAAAGCCACCGCCCTCGGCCTCCACGCCGCCAAAGCGGTTGATCACCACCAGATCGACACCATCGGCCAGTGCCTGACGCAGCACTGCGCTGGCTTCACTCAGCGCCTGCGGATTCAGGTTGCAGGCCACCGATGCCCCACCCAGATCCTGTGACAGCTCGAACGAGCGGTTCGTGCGCAGATCAAAGAGTACCATCCGCTTGCTGCCACTGGGGTAATCATCCGCCCGGTGCACCAGGCCGCCCACATGGGCGCCCTCGGCCTGCAGGCGCCTGGCCACCCGCTCCAGCACGTCCTCCATGTCATGCTCGTCGTCCGCATGTTCCAGTGCTGCCAGAGGCAGATCCCCTTGCCCGTTCCCCATGTCCTGTTCTCCTGTACAAACCCTGATCCTGTGCAGGTGGATTCCGGCCAGGCACCGGGACCCGAAAGCAGACTGCCGACGGGACCATGACCGATGCCTCATGCCGGGTTCCGGCTCAGAACCAATACCCCACATTCAGATAGTAACTGCGCCCGAGCATCGGATAGCCACCCATAACCCGCGGCACCATATACAGAAACCGAATGTCTTTCGCCGAAAGCCTTCGTTCCTGCATGCCGGGCGTTTCCTTATCTTTGGACCAGATTCGTGGGGTCCATCCGGACACAGACACCGTCAGGCGCCGTTTCAGGGAGGAACGCCTCCCCGCGCCCGGAGGGACCCTTTCTGACCCATTCTTCTCGCGTGCACGATGAACCCCGGCATTCCGCTTCCCCCAGAACTGATCCTCCAGCTTGGCAGCCTCAGCCCGATCCAGCTGGCCTGGCTGTCGGGCTATTGCTGGTCCCAATGCCAGCAGCCGGCAGCGCAGGCATTTCTCGGTCAATCCGGTGCCGTCCCTTCCGTCACAGGACAGCCCGGTGGCGCACTCGCACATCCCGGCGCTGTCGCCGGAGGCTCTGCCGCCCAGACATCCGCTGCAACAAGCGCAGAACCGGCAGCAGCCCGTCGCATCACCATCCTGTCCGCCTCGCAGACGGGCAACGCGCGCCGAGTGGCCTCCCAACTGGCAGACAGCCTGAAAAAGGCCGGCCTGCAGCCCAGGCTCACCGGCGCGGCCGACTTCAAGAGCAAGACACTGCCCGCTGAAGACATCCTGCTACTGGTCAGCTCCACCCAGGGCGAGGGCGAGCCCCCCGAAGAGGCACTCCCCCTGCACAAGTTCCTGTTCGGCAAGAAGGCTCCCAAGCTGGACACGCTGCATTTTGCCGTGTTGGGACTGGGAGATTCTTCGTATCCGAAATTCTGTCAGGCAGGTCGTGATTTCGACGCACGGCTGGCCGAGCTGGGCGCGCACCGGCTGCATGATCGAGGCGACTGCGACCTGGATTTCCAGGCCACCGCCACCGCATGGATCGACGCCATCACGCCGGTTCTGAAAAAGCTGTGCGCTGGCAGTTCCGGACAGCCTTCGGGTGGCGCACACCCCGCCGCCGGAAACAGCACCGGCACGGCAGCTGCCTTCCCGGGCGCATTTCCGCTGCCTGGCGGCCAGGGCACCCTGAACACGGCCGGAAACCTCGGCGGTTTCCCCCTGCCTGCCGACGCCAGCGTGGCCACCATGGAGGCCCCTGCCGCACAGGTCTGGACGCGTGAACAGCCCTTCACCGCCAGTCTGTCGGTGCGCCAGAAGATCACCGCACGCAACGCCGAAAAGGATGTCGAGCACATCGAGATCGACCTGTCGGATTCCGGCATCCAGTATCAGCCCGGCGATGCACTGGGCGTGTGGCCTGTCAACGCACCGGACTTGGTCAGCGAGATCCTGTCCCTGCACGGCCTGAAAGGCGACGAGACGGTGCAACTGCCCGACGGAACATCCACCGATATCCGTCATGCGCTCACCCATCACGTCGACATCACGCAGAACACCCCGTCCTTCGTTCAGGCCTATGCCGCCCATAGCGGAAAGCGTGAACTTCAGGAAATCGTCGAGAACGCCGAAGCGCTGGATGTCTACCTGGCCAGCACCCCACCCGTGGGCGTATTTGCCGAGCACCCGCATCCACTGCCGGCACAGGATCTTCTGAAACTGTTCCGCCCTCAGGCACCACGGCTCTATTCCATTGCTTCATCACAGGACGACGTGGGTGACGAAGTGCACCTTACCGTCGGTGTCGTGCAGTTCCGTCACCACGGCCAGCATTACACCGGCGCCGCTTCCGGCTACCTGGGCCACCTGCTGGAAGAAGGCGATGGCGTGCGTGTCTTCGTCGAGCCCAACCCCCATTTCCGGCTTCCGGCCGATGGCGACACATCGATCATCATGATCGGTGCAGGTACCGGCATCGCCCCCTTCCGTGCCTTCATGCAGCAACGCGAGGCACAGGGTGATAAGGGTCGGAACTGGCTCATCTTCGGTAACCAGCGTTTCACCGACGACTTTCTCTATCAGGCCGAATGGCTGCAGTACCGCAAGAGCGGTCTGCTCACCCGCGCAGACCTGGCCTGGTCCCGCCAGGGCAAGGAGAAAGTCTACGTGCAGCATCGTCTGACCCAGGCCGGGGCCGACGTCTGGCAGTGGCTGCGGGAAGGCGCGCACCTCTATGTCTGCGGTGATGCCAACCGCATGGCACGGGACGTGGAGCACGCCCTGAAAGAGATCGTCATGACCCACGGCGGCATGTCCGAAGACGATGCCGACGACTATCTGAACGACCTGCGTGAGGATCATCGCTACCAGCGGGATGTCTACTGAAGGCACACGCTTCTTCCGTGACACCCCAAAGGCATTAGATGCCTGCGCACCACGATTGAACAACCCGAGATTCCAGAGAAACACCATGTCGAACGCCGTACTGGACAAACGCGCCAAGCTGCCTGATGCGCCCTTGGCCGACAATGAACGCCTGAAAGGCAACAGCCATTATCTGAAGGGAACCATCCGGGAGGATCTCGGTGACGGACTCACCGGCGGATTCAACGGCGACAACTTCCAGCTGATCCGCTTCCATGGCATGTACGAACAGGATGACCGCGACATCCGTGCCGAGCGCGTGGGGCAGAAGCTGGAGCCGCTGAAGAACGTCATGCTGCGCTGCCGTCTGCCTGGTGGCATCATCCAGCCGAAGCAATGGCTGGGTATCGACAAGTTTGCTACCGAACAGACGATCTACGGCAGCATCCGGCTCACCAATCGGCAGACTTTCCAGTTCCATGGTGTTCTGAAGGAAAACATCAAACCCATGCACCAGTGGCTCAACGAGCTGGACCTTGACAGCATCGCCACTGCGGGC
>ERZ772986.1557-NODE-1557-length-12953-cov-4.232749_pt1 | contig 12953 bp, 13 predicted proteins | sample MGYA00511898_ERZ772986 | MGnify/ENA primary metagenome ERZ772986 (study PRJEB29015, sample SAMEA2737934) | human oral metagenome | biome: human oral; feature: human-associated habitat; material: dental | place: China | collected 2148 ... | reverse complement strand
GGCTGCGACGCGGCGCCTCGGCCTGGCGTCTGGATGCCGCCTATGCCGTCAAGCCTGAATTCTGGGCCCGGGTGCTGCCACGCGTGCGCGCCGAATTCCCCGACGTCTGGATCGTCGGCGAAGTGATACACGGCGACTATCCGGACATCGTGCGCCGCTCCGGCATGGATTCCGTCACCCAGTACGAGCTGTGGAAGGCCGCCTGGAGCTCGCTGCTGGATGGCAACTTCTTCGAGCTGGATTGGTGCCTGAAGCGCCACAACAACTTCCTGGCCAGCTTCGTGCCGATGACCTTCATCGGCAACCACGATGTCACCCGCATTGCCAGCCGAATCGGCAACGACAAGGCCGCCCTGGCCGCCACCATCCTCTTCACCGTGGGTGGCATCCCGTCCATCTACTACGGCGACGAACAGGCCTTTCGGGGCGTCAAGACCGACAGGGAAGGGGGCGATGACGAGGTGCGGCCCGCCTTTCCCGACACGCCGTCGGCGCTGTCCCCCCTGGGCGAGCCCATGCGTCGGATCCATCATGACCTGATCGGCCTGCGCCGCCACAACCCCTGGCTGGTGAACGCCACCACTACGCCCGTCCACTTGGAAAACCGCACCTTCGCCTACGACGCCATCGGTCGCGAGGAGGGCCAGCGCCTGCACGTCTCGTTGCGGCTGGACCCGAGCCCGATGGCAGACATCCACACCGCGGACGGCACGCATCTGCTGCACGTGGGGGCATGAGGCGAAAGCCGAACGCCAGAGCCAGAGCCAGAGCCAGAAAACAGAAAGGCCGCCAACAGCGTGAGCTGGGCGGCCTTCGAAAAACTGGAGCGGGAAACGAGTCTCGAACTCGCGACCTCAACCTTGGCAAGGTTGCGCTCTACCAACTGAGCTATTCCCGCGAAGAGATGAAATTATGGCACAAAAAAGATGCGGTGTGCAAGCGTCTGATCAAAAAAATGTCGCGTTGCAAAAATGAAACGATCTGACGGGTGTCGTCAGCCCGGTTGCGCGGGATTCACCGGCGCCAGCACTTCCATCAGCAACCGCTTGTGCAGGGTGCGGAGCCGCGCCTGCGGAACCGGCGCGCCATCGCCAGCGCCGAACAGGACCTGCTGCATCATCCACAGCGCACCGGGCATCGTCCCGAAGAAATAGTCCTCGTTGCTGAAATCTCCGCGGATCAGGCCCTTCTCGATGCAGAGATCCAGGAAGCGGCGATCACCGAAGAGACTGCGCTCCAGCATCCGCCGGGCCCATTGCTGCACCACGTCGGGAATGCGTCCGCTTTCGGTCATCAGCAGCCGGAAGGCCGCAACCGCACGCGGGTCGCTCAGCTGGGAATAGATGCGGTCCAGATAGCAGTCCAGCAGGTCGGACAGCGAGGTCGCCGCCTCACCTTCAAGCAGCGCTTCGCAGTGATGGCCCTCCCAAGGAACCAGCAGCATGTTCAGCATGCCCTCGAAGACTTCTTCCTTGCTGCCGTAATGGGCGTAGATGCCCGACTTGGAGATGCCCGCGCGCACGGCGATGCGCTCCAGCGACGTGGCGGCAAACCCTCCGATCGAGAACTCCTCGACGGCGGCCTCCAGGATCTCGCGCTTGCGCTCGGCAGCAGGCAGATAACGTCGCTTGCCCCCCGGGCGGTTGCCATCGTTTGGCAGGGAACGCTCGGCCAATTCATCCTCCTCTTGCATGGTCGGTCGACCTCATCATCTGGCTGGAAATCTCGTGGCCGGGCACACACACTGAACGTTGCCTTCCCCCTGAAGCCCCGCCGGGGCCAAGCACTGATTCTACTGTGATGGCATGCCCTCAAACCGCCAATACTGCCAGAAATGCACTCACCCTGCTATAAAAAGTGGCATGACATGGGCAGATTGCAAAGGCTTGACGATTGCATTGCTCCATCTCACCGACAGGCATCGTCGCTCGGCCGATGGGCATTGCCCCAGTCGCACATCGCGCCCAGAATGGGAATCAGCGAGCGCCCACGCCCGCTCAGCGCGTATTCCACCTTCGGTGGCACCTGCGGATACTCGGTGCGCACCACCAGCCCGTCACGCTCCATCTCCTTCAGCGTGCTGGCCAGCGTCTTGTAGCTGATCGAGCCGATCCGTCGCTTCATCTCGTTGAAGCGCAGTGTCGTGTTCCGGTTCAGCCAGAACATCACCACCATCTTGTACTTGCCGCCGATGAGCGAAAGCGTATAGCCGAAGCCGGTATCCTCGACGGACTGGATACCGGCCCGGCAGGGGGTATTCAGCATGGAACACTTACCTTCGGGAAAGTATCTGGCATGAAAGTGCGTACTGTTCATGCCCTTTCAGGAATTGTATGCTGCAGCGCAGTTCGGATACTGCGGTGCCGACTGGCAACTTCTCTTCGTCTTCCACGGCATCGACAGCGACGCCGGCCACGCCGCCGCCCACCATGCGGTGGAGGAGGGCACGGCGCGCCATGTGCGGCACCTGAAAAGATGCTTTCCCTGAAAGAAGAACTATTCCGTTCCGGCAATGATCGGCCCCATGGGTCGACTCGGGTCTTTCTGGCGGACAGACAGGCATGGACAACCCACACGGAATCCGTTCGCCCCCTCTCGGAGCACCACACCTTCCGGAGAACATCATGACCACCTTTCCCCAGGACATCCCCGCCACCATCCCCTCCGACATCCGGAAAGCACTGCAGGAACTGGGCACCGCCATCGAGCCCCAGGCCACTGCCGCCCTGTACGAACCCCTGCAACGCACCGAACCCCATGAGGGCGTCCGGGTCACGCGCGACCTGGCCTATGGCCCCGACGAACGCCATCGGCTGGACGTGTTCGCACCGGCACCGAACGACGGACACGCGATGCCCGCCACGCCGAGGCCAGTACTGGTCTTCGTGCACGGCGGCGGCTTCGTGGCCGGCGACAAGCGCCATGGCGACAGCGCCTTCTACGACAACATCGCCCTGTGGGCCGTCGGCGCCGGCTGCATCGGCATCAACATCACCTATCGGCTGGCCCCCGACCATCCCTGGCCTGCGGCCCAGGAAGACCTGGCCGCCGCCATCGGCTGGATCCGTACCCATGCCGCACATTACGGCGGCGACCCCACGCGCATCATCCTGATGGGCCATTCTGCCGGCGCCGCCCACGTGGCACTGTACCTGGCCCATCCGCGCTTTCATGCCGGCGACGGTCCCGGCGTCATCGGCGCGGTGCTCGTCTCGGGCCTTTTCGACACACGGACGGCCGAGATGACACCCCCGCTGCAGGCGTACTTCGGCCACGACAGCACCCGCTACGCCGAACGTTCGGCCTTGCCGGGCCTGGTGCAGGCCAGGGTGCCGATGCTGCTCTTCTGCGCCGAGATCGAGGGCCCCGAGTTCCTGCAGCAGTCCCGGCTGCTGCACGACGCATTGCAGGCCGCCGGACAGCCGACGCCTTTCTACCGGCTGCTGGGCCACACCCACATGTCCGAGGTCCATGCCATCAACAGTGGCGACACCAGCCTGACCGACCAGCTGCAGGCCTTCATCATGTCCCTTGCTTTCCCCGGCAGTACCATCACCCCCAGTTCACCACTTTCCGGGAGATCCTGATGGAACGACTTTTCTCATACGGCACACTGCAACTGCCCGAGGTTCAGACCGCCACCTTCGGCCGGCTGCTGCAAGGGCAGGCCGACAGCCTCGTCGGCTTCCGGCAGGAGATGCTGGCCATCCGCGACCCGGACGTCGTGAAGCTCAGCGGCAAGACCCATCATCCCATCCTGCTGGCCACCGGCAACCCGGCCGACACGGTATCGGGCACCGTCTTCCTCATCACACCCGAAGAACTGGCCCAGGCCGACAAGTACGAGGTGAGCGACTATCGCCGCGTCCTGGCCCCGCTGGCCAGCGGCGACAGCGCCTGGGCCTACGTGGCCCAGGAAAGCGGCACCGGCGCCGCCTGATCCCATCGGGGACCCTGGCCACGCCTCCGTTCCCGCGCCTCTGTCCATGGAGGGTGCTTGCCCGCACCCCAGGGAGCGGGCATCTGCACTCGTCGTCCCCCTGTCATCGGCCATTCCGAGGCTTGGGCATGCGGCTTGGGCATGCGCAGATATTCAGGAGCACGACATGACTGAAGATCCACACCCCTTTTCCGTTTCCACGAATACGGCGGCAGACCGAAGGATCGGCGTCGGCATCATCGGCCTGAGCGCCGATGGCGGCTGGGGAGCACTGGCGCATCATCCTTCGTTGCGCAGGCTGGATGATCTGTTCGCCCTGCGTGGACTGACGGCCAGCAGCATGGCCAAGGCAGAGAAGTCGGCAAGAAAGTACGACGTGCCGTTCTGTAGCGACAGCGCAGCCGAGCTGGCAGCGAGGGACGACATCGACCTGCTGGTCGTGGCCGTGAACCTGCCGCAGCACCAGAAACTGATCGAGCAGATTGCTCCCTCGGGCAAGGCCATCTACTGCGAATGGCCATTGGGCATGGATCCGGTCCAGTCCCAGGCACTGGCCGACCTCGCAGCACGACACGGCTGTCGCACCTTCATCGGCCTGCAGGCCCTGCATTCCCCTTATGTGCGGCGCATCGGGCAGATCCTCGCCGATCCCGCCAGCGGTCGGATGCTGAGCTGTACCGTCTCAGGCAGTGACCCGTCACGAGGTCGCCAGAGCCTCTCCCGCTACCGTTACGCCCAGTTTCAGGAAAACGGCGTCAATACGCTGACCATTCCCTTCGCCCATCTGCTGGCCGCGCTGCGCTACCTGTTCGGCGACCTGCAACAGATGTCGGCACTGACCGCCTGCCAGTATCCCGATGTGCTGATGCAGGATACCGGAGAGATCGTTCATCGCACCGCCATCGATCACGTGTTCTTCCATGCCCGGACTGCAGACGGCGGGTTGGTGGACGTGATATGCCACGGAGGACTGAGCGGCCTGCAGATGGACATCGAGTGCGAGCATGTCCGGCTCGTCATCACCGGCAACAGCGGCCATATCCAGTACGAACCTCTGCAGATCAAGGTCATCCGTCAGGGAAAGAGCGAGACACTGCCCGCCCACTCCCGGACGGCAGAAAACCTGTGCGACACCTATCGTGCCGTCCATGCCGACCTGACGAACGGCACGCAGACCGTCCCCGACTTCGCCGATGCCGTTGCCCATCAACAGCTGCTGTTCCAGTTGCGGGAACAAGGCCTGAAAACCGGGCAGTAGAAATCGCGAGCCGCGGTTTGCCGCGACAGGCTCTCACCCTTGCGGCTCCCCTTTTCCTGGCCGTCGGAACGTACCCTGGACCTGGTATCCGCCTCACGGCGGCGGCCGCACGTCGACACCGCCATCGACGTCGCGTCCGAGCGCACAGGCAACGCACAGGCAAAGAAGCGGCCTTCTGTGAATCACGCCACGGGCCGTGGCGGATCCTTCTGGCACCATAGGGCAACGCCTTGCCGAGATCACCCATGCAGATCCGCCAGACATTCGCCCCGTTACTGGCCGCCGCCGTTGCGGCCGTCGCCCTCTGGTCGGGCATCGCCCCGACCGACCGTGCCGTCTGGTGGGCCGAGGTCACGCCCATCTTCATCGTGTACGGTGCGCTGCTGGTCAGCGCGCGCTGGTTCCGCTTCAGCAACCTGGCCTATGCCCTGATGAGCGGCTGGATGCTGCTGCACCTGGTGGGCGCGCACTACACCTTCGCCAACGTGCCCTTCGAATGGGGCAACCGGCTGCTGTCGCCGCTGCTGGGCGAATCGCGCAACCACTTCGACCGCGTGGCCCACTTCATCATCGGCCTCTACAGCTACCCCATGGCCGAATGGCTGCTGCGCCGCCGGCTCTGCGGCATGGGCGTGGCCTTCTTCTTCTCGCTCTTCTTCATCATGAGCGTGGCCGCCGCCTATGAGATCATCGAGTGGCAGTACGCCGTCATCGACGGCGGAAATGCCGGCATCGAGTTCCTGGGCTCGCAGGGCGACATCTGGGACGCCCAGAAGGACATGCTGGCCGACACGCTGGGCGCACTGACGGCGCTGCTGCTCTACCTGGTCGTCCGGCCGGACCGGACGATGCGGGTGACGGGGCGGTGAACGGCCTGGGAGCAGGGCGCCGAAGCAGGGCAGTGAACCACCCATTGTGGTGGACACCCAGGAGGCATCAGGGCGCAAACGGGCCGCTCAGAAGGCAAATCGCCATGTCTAACAACGTTCAACATTTCGACTTGCAAGCCTCAGAAATATCTCTATAATCTTGAATCTCTTCGATGCGGGAATAGCTCAGTTGGTAGAGCGCAACCTTGCCAAGGTTGAGGTCGCGAGTTCGAGACTCGTTTCCCGCTCCAGTTTTTCGAAGGCCGCCCAGCGCACGCTGTTGGCGGCCTTTTCGTTTTTCTCCCCCAATCCCCGCACCCGATGCTCATCCCGGAAGAGACCTTGATCCCGGGTACGACACTTCGCCTCATCGCAGCACGGACTCCTACACTCAAGAAGTCCGTGCCCCCTGTCGTCGTCCCGCATCGACAGAGCCCACGGAGCATCCTGAACGACTGCACGAAGGAGACTCCATCATGGCCTATCAGACGACCAATCCCTATACCGGCGAGATCCTGAAGACCCTTCCTGATGCCACCGATGCAGAAGTGGCCCAGGCCCTGGAACGTGGCCACACCGCCTTCCAGCAGTGGCGCCTGAAGCCCGTCAGCGAACGGGTGACGTTCCTGCAGAAGGCAGCCGACCTGCTGCGCGCCAAGCGTACCGAATACGCGAAACTTCTCACCACCGAGATGGGCAAGCTGCTGGCCGAGGCCGAGGCTGAGGTGGAATTGTCGGCGGCCATCCTGGAATACTACGTGAAGCATGCCGAGGCAGAGCTGGCCCCGCAGCCGCTGCCCTGCGAGGATCCCGTCGTGTCCGAGGCCCAGCTGGTCCACGAGCCGCTGGGCATCATCCTGGCCATCGAGCCCTGGAACTTCCCGTACTACCAGATTGCCCGCATCATGGCGCCGCAGCTGGCCGCAGGCAACGTCATCCTCCTGAAGCATGCCTCCAACGTGCCGCAGTCGGCCGCCGCCTTCGAGAAGCTGATGCAGGAAACGGGGCTACCGGCGGGGTGCTTCCAGAACCTGTACGCCACGCGCGACCAGATCGAGACGATCATCAACGACCCGCGCGTGCAGGGCGTGGCCCTGACGGGTTCAGAAGGAGCAGGGGCCCTGGTGGCGGCCCAGGCAGGCAGGGCGCTGAAGAAGTCCACGATGGAGCTGGGCGGATCGGATGCCTTCATCGTGCTGGATGACGCCGACCTGGACAAGGCGGTGAAGTGGGCCGTGTTCGGGCGTCACTGGAACGGAGGGCAGGTCTGCTGCTCGTCCAAGCGCATCATCGTGCATGAATCGGTTCATGACGAGTTCATCCGGCGCTACACGGAGGGCGTGGCGCAGCTGAAGGCGGGCGATCCGATGGAGGCGTCCACCACGCTGGCCCCGCTGTCGTCGCAGCAGGCGGCCGACGACGTGCGCCGCTGGATCGATGAAGCCGTGGCCCACGGCGCCACGGCCACCGTGATCGGGGCCGAGGTGCCCAGGCAGGGGGCCTTCGTGCGACCGGTGCTGCTCACCGGGGTGAAGCCCGGAAACCCGGTCTACCACCACGAATTCTTCGGCCCGGTATCGATGATCTTCAAGGTGAAGGACGAGGAGGAGGCCATCCGGCTGGCCAACGACTCACCGTTCGGCCTGGGCGGCTCGGTGTTCACGCGGGACATCGAGCGCGGCAAGCGGGTGGCCGCGCAGATCTCCACCGGCATGGTCTACATCAACCATCCCACGGCGGTGAAGGCTGACCTGCCATTTGGCGGGGTACGCCGTTCGGGCTATGGCCGCGAGCTGATCGGCCTGGGCCTGAAGGAGTTCGTCAACCACAAGCTGGTCGGCGTCACCGACATCGACGGCGCGTTCTGAGGCCGATCCTGCCACCTCGTGGAGGCCGGCAGCACACGCCGATGGTTCGCTGCCGGCCCGGAGTGTGGTGTAATGCAGGGCGTGCTGCCCGAGTGGTGAAACTGGTAGACACAAGGGACTTAAAATCCCTCGACTTCGGTCATGCCGGTTCGATCCCGGCCTCGGGCACCACGTCACATCGCGTCTTTCAGCACCGCCCAGACAGTCTCCAGCATGCGCGGATGCGCCCGCGCCTGCGGGTGAATGCCATCGGGCTGGAACCAGGCCGGATCATCGCCAAAGCCTTCCAGCAGGAAGGGCACCAGGGGGCTACGGGTCTCGTCGGCCACCTTGCGGAACATCCGCTCGAACTGCCGTGCATAGGCAGGCCCGTAGTTGGGCGGCACCTGCATGCCCACCAGCACGGCGCGTCCGCCGGCCTTCTGCACGGCGTCCACCATCTGCCGCAGGTTGTCGGTGGAGGCCTTCAGCGGCAGGCCGCGCAGCGCGTCATTGCCGCCCAGCTCGATAACCACCAGCGCCGGACGGTGCTGCTGCAACAGCTGCGGCAGCCGGGCCAGGCCACCTGCCGTGGTCTCGCCGCTGATGCTGGCGTTGACCACCTTCCAGCGTGACAGGGCGGCATCGCCGGCCAGACGCTTCTCCAGCAGCGCCACCCATCCTTCACCCCGCGACAGGCCGTATTCGGCCGACAGGCTGTCGCCCAGCACCATCAGCACGGGGTGCTCTGTCGTGTCTGCTGCACCGGCCGCCTGCCAGGGCAGGGCAGCCAGCAGCGCCGGCACGGCCATCCATGACAGCACCTGCCGCCGCTGCGGGTTAGCCGTTACCATTGCATCCGGTGCCGTGCCCTGCCGGCAACCGCATTCATCCCGTCCTGCCTGGCCACGTCGTGGCGCCACTGTTCTCATGCCCCTCATCCAAGTCCAGAACCTGAGCAAGAGCGTACCAGATAGCGGACGCATGCTGACGATCCTCGACGACGTGAGCTTCGACGTGCAGGCCGGCGAGACGGTCGCCATCATCGGCGCCTCGGGCTCGGGCAAGTCCACGCTGCTGGGTCTGCTGGCCGGGCTGGACCTGCCCACCGGTGGCGACGTGCAGGTGGACGGCCAGTCGCTGTTTGCCTGGGATGAAGAGCAGCGCGCCCACTGGCGGGCGGAGCAGGTGGGCTTCGTCTTCCAGTCCTTCCAGCTGCTGCCGGCCATGACGGCCCTGGAAAACGTCATGCTGCCCCTGGAGCTGGCCGCCCACCCGGAAGCCCATCGCATCGCCCGCGAGCTGCTGGCCCGCGTGGGGCTGGCCGAGCGGGCCGGACACTATCCGCGCACGCTGTCGGGTGGCGAGCAGCAGCGCGTGGCCCTGGCCCGCGCCTTCGCGTCCTCCCCTCGGCTGCTGTTTGCCGACGAACCCACCGGCAGCCTCGATCACGCCACCGGCGAGCGCGTCATCGACCTGCTGTTCGAGATGAACCGCGACTTTGGCGCCACGCTGATCCTGGTCACGCACGACCCGCGCCTGGCCGCCCGCTGCGGCCGACGGCTGGAGATCGAACGGGGACGCCTGAAGGCAGACTGACGGCGCACTGCGCGCCGTTCAACATCCGGAGCACCCCCAAGCTGGCTCGAAGTTGTCGGGGCCCCCTGGCTCACGAAGCTTTCAGGAAGATCGCGCGTCTGCCTTGCTCATGGCCGAAGCAATGAGCATCTGCGTGCCGAACCACCCCCAGTAGATGCGGTGGTGACTGATCAGTCCATCGCGGATCTGCATCAGCTCCAGGATATCCACCTGGTCGCCCTCGGGTGTCTGACGCGGGTACTCCCACACCAGCGTGTCCCCCGCCACCAGATACTGACCGGTGCGATGCCAGCGGACCAGTTCGTTCGGGCGCCGCCGGGTGCCTTCTTCCAGGAAGGCCAGAATCTGTGGCCGTCCGCGCAGCACACCGCTGTCGGTCCCCATGATCACCGGCACCAGCGGGCTCTCGAACACGGCGTCTTCGGCATAGAGCCCGATCAACGCCGCCGTGTCGCGCCCCTTGGCGTATTCATGCCACTGGTGATGGATGCGTTCCATGTCGTTCACGATCGATCCCTCCTTGAATCCGGTATCGACAGGCGGCCCATGATGCCCGGATACTGCCCCGGCAGCGCACCGGCCGGCACACCGCGTGGGCCCTGATGGCGTGCCAGGCACTCGCCGGCGCGGCCATGCAGCCAGACACCGGCACAGGCGGCCTGCCAGGCCGCCTCATCGGGCGGGCAGCCTGCGCGCAGCAGGCCGGCCAGCAGGGCGGCAATGGTCCCCGCCAGCACATCCCCCGTGCCCGCCGTGGCCAGGACCGGATGACCACTGGTGTTGATCGCCAGGCGACCGTCCGGTGCCGCCACCACGGTGCCGGCGCCTTTCAGCACGGCCACGGCCTCGAAACGTGCAGCCAGTGCGCGGGCGCAGGCCGGCCGGTCTGCCTGGACATCGGCCACCGACACCCCCAGAAGGCGCGCGGCCTCCAGCGGATGCGGCGTGAGAATGCTGCAGGGTGCCTCCGGCGCCTCGGTCAGCAGACCCAGCGCGTCGGCATCGATCACCAGCGGCGCCTGGCTGGACAGTGCCTGGTCCAGCCACTGTTGCGCCGTCTCGTCCTGCCCCAGACCGCAGCCCACCACCAGGACGGGCGCAGCCCCCGGCAAGGCGGCATCGGCGTCCCACACGAAGCGCATGATTTCCGGGTGAAGCGGATCGACCGGCTGCCGAGCCTTGCCGGATGCGTCCTGCGGGGCGTCCGCATCTGCTGCCTGCACCAGCGCCTGCCCATCCTCGGCATCGTCCTCCGGCCGCAGTGCCCCGGCATCCTCGGTCGCCCCCGTCTGAGGGCAAGTCTCTGACTCGACGGCAATCCACACCCGTCCGGCGCCGGCGCCCGCTGCGCCCTGCGCGGCCAACCGTGCCGCACCGGCCATGCCCAGCCGGCCGCCCACCACCAGCACGTCACCGCCATTGCCCTTGTGGGCATCACGCGCGCGGGCAGGCAAAAGCGCCGCGGCCAGGGGGGCCGTCAGCAACACGCCCGGCAGGTCATGCGGGAAGCTGTCTTCATCGACCGGGCAGGGGGCATCCGCGTCGGCGTCGTCCCTGCCGGAATCGTCGAAATTGTGGTCATCATCCGGATCCGTTTCAGCCTCGGCCTCGGTCGGCACACCGTGCCATTCGCCCGCATCGGCAGGGCCGTCCGCCGCCTCCAGCGCCCCCAGCTCCGTTTCCAGCGGCAGGTCGGACAGCGGTGCCACCCAGACACGGCCCGCATGCCGCAGGCCCGCCCCCGTGTGCAGCCCCGGCTTGTCGGCAATCATCGTCACCGTCTGGCGTGCCTGCATGACGGGGGCATCCGCCCCACCCACCGGCGCGCCACGGTCCGCGTCCAGCCCGCTGGGCACGTCGATGGCCAGCACCGGCACCCGGGCGCGGTTCACCCGCCGGACCAGCCCAGCCACGCGACCCGCCAGCGGACGGGTCAGGCCAATGCCGAAGAGCCCGTCAATGATCAGGGCAGGCTCGGCCAGCGGCACGTCGCCGTCATCGCCCGCCGAGGCGTCCTCATCCGGTGCGTCGCCGTCCGGCCACAGCCAGTCGGCCACCTGCTCGAAACCGTGAATGACCTGGCCGTCGGCCTGCCAGGCTTCCCAGGCAGCGCGGGCATCCTCGGCCTCCGGGGGCGTGGTGTCCAGCCCCGGCATGCCGGCGGCCCACACAGCCAGCCCCGCGCGACGCAGGATGCGTCCGGCCACCAGCGCATCGCCGCCATTGTTGCCCGGTCCCACCAGCAGGATCACCGGCGCGTGCGCCGGCAGGTTCTTCCACATGGCCATCGCCACCCGGGCCACGGCCGCACCGGCGCACGCCATCAGCTCGCCAGGTTCCGTCTCGTCCAGCCAGCGGCCTTCCAGACGGCGGATGGTGGCCAGGTCCAGCACCCAGGCGGGGGTCTGCGAAAGGGCCGGGCGGACCGCCGCAGTGATCGAACGGGTTTTCATGGTTCCGAAGCAGCTTGTCTTGATGCTGACAGTATGCCACCCGGCCGATGTCTCCATCAGCTGCCATGATCCGTTGCAAGGTCCCCGCCCATAGAGCCCCCACAGACGGCCTCGGTGTTTCCCTGTTTCCCATGCGTCAGGAGCCCATCCTGCAGGCAGCCGGTTATCATCGACGGCCTTCGGACGATGCCCATCCGGCCTTTCCGCGAACCCTCACGCCTCCCACGACAAGGACCTCGCCCATGACGGATTCCCCCTCGCTGCCCCGACTGGATGCCCACGCCGCCCGCGCCCTGGCGGTGCTGCTGGAAAAGGAAAAGACCGTTCCCGACAGCTATCCGATGTCGCTGAATGCCCTGCTGGCCGGCTGCAACCAGCGCAGCAACCGCGATCCGGTCATGAACCTGAACGAAACCGAGCTGCTGAACGCGCTGGAGACGCTGCGCAGCCTGTCGCTGGTGATCGAGAGCAGTGGCGGGCGGGTGACGCGCTATGAGCATAACCTGCCGCGCGTGCTGGGCATCCCGTCCGAAGCGGCAGCGCTGCTGTCGGTCCTGATGCTGCGTGGCCCGCAGACGGCAGCCGGGCTGCGCGCGCACGTGGAACGCCAGGCGAAGTTTGCCGATACCTCATCGGTGGAAGCCTATCTGCAGGAAATGGCCGAGCGCACGGCCGGCGCCCTGGTGGAGCTGATGCCGCGCCAGCCCGGCGAGCGTGAGGCCCGCTGGCGGCACTGCCTGTCCGAGCCGGCCGGCGCCGCCCCGGTGGCGCAGGGCAGCGCCGGGCACGACGCCCCGAGCCAGCCTGCCGCCAACCCGGCCGACACCGAGGCCCTTCAGCTCCTGCAACTGCGCGTGGACGACCTGGAACGGCAGGTGGCCGCACTGACGGAACGCCTGGAACGGCTGGAGTCCTGACAAAAGAAAAGCCCCTCCTGCGAGGGGCTTGCTTCATCGGATGAAGGCACCGGGGCGAACGCCCCGGCAA
>ERZ772986.1555-NODE-1555-length-12965-cov-2.286212_pt1 | contig 12965 bp, 10 predicted proteins | sample MGYA00511898_ERZ772986 | MGnify/ENA primary metagenome ERZ772986 (study PRJEB29015, sample SAMEA2737934) | human oral metagenome | biome: human oral; feature: human-associated habitat; material: dental | place: China | collected 2148 ... | reverse complement strand
GAGCCTTTTCCACACCTATGCAGTAGAGTGGGAAGAGGACGTGCTGACATTCTTTGCCGATGGTAAACGTGTGTTTCAATATAAGAAACAGAATGATAGTCAGGAGCAATGGCCGTTTGATAAGTCTAATTTCTACCTGATTCTCAATCAGTCAGTGGGCAATGGTTCATGGGCGAAAAAGGCAGATGTCAACCATACCTACGAGATGCGCGTCGATTGGATACGTGTCTATCAAAAGGAGAAGCATATCCCTACGAGTATCAGTGTTCCAATGACAAAGATACAGGAAAGTACTGAAAGCGATGATATTTATTCGTTGCAGGGTGCTAAGATGGGGACTCATGAGAGCGAATTGCCAAAGGGAATCTATGTTCTTAATGGTAAGAAGTTTGTTAAATAGGCTTTACCGCAATGGTGGAAAAGCTAAGAAATACAGAAACGATTTACTAACATAAACAAGAAATAATCTATGGAAGAACAAATCGAAGTGAAAGAACTCGACAGTGTTGTAGTGCACTTTTCTGGTGACTCAGGTGATGGTATGCAGCTTGCGGGTAACATTTTCACCACTGTCTCGGCTACAGTCGGCAATGGTGTGTCTACTTTCCCAGACTATCCTGCTGATATCCGTGCCCCGCAAGGCTCGTTAACGGGTGTGAGTGGCTTTCAGGTGCATGTTGGTGCAGGCAAGGTATATACACCGGGAGACCGTTGTGATGTGCTCGTAGCCATGAATGCGGCAGCACTGAAGATGCAGTACAGGCATTGCAAACCGAATGGAACCATCATTATTGACACCGATTCCTTTGGTGCGAAAGACCTCCAAAAGGCAGAGTTCCGCAGTGATGACTATTTAGGTGAGATGGGTATCGATCCCGATCGAGTGGTTGCTTGCCCTATAACAAAGATGGTGAAGGAGTGTCTGGCTGATACGGGCATGGACAATAAGTCCATGTTAAAGTGCCGCAATATGTTTGCTTTGGGACTTGTCTGCTGGCTTTTCAATCGTGATTTGAGCTTAGTAGATAGTTTCTTAGAGGCTAAGTTCAAGAAGAAACCAGCTGTTGCTGAAGCCAATAAACGTGTTGTAAGAGCTGGATATGACTATGGTCACAACGTACATGCGTCCGTTCCGAACACTTACCGCATAGAGTCTAAGGTGAAGGAAGCTGGTCGCTATATGGATATCACGGGTAACAAGGCGACTGCCTACGGCTTGATGGCAGCAGCAGAGAAGGCTGGCTTGCGTTTGTTCTTGGGTTCTTACCCTATCACTCCAGCAACAGATATCTTACATGAGTTGTCAAAGCATAAGTCAATGGGTGTGACAACCGTACAGTGTGAGGACGAGATTGCTGGTTGTGCATCGGCTATTGGTGCTGCTTTCGCTGGTGCTTTAGCTGCTACATCAACCTCTGGTCCGGGTATCTGTCTAAAGAGTGAGGCTATGAATCTAGCCCTTATTGATGAGCTACCATTGGTAGTCATTGATGTACAGCGTGGTGGTCCGTCTACCGGCTTACCAACTAAGAGTGAGCAGACCGACCTCTTGCAGGTGCTTTATGGGCGTAACGGCGAAAGCCCAATGCCTGTTATTGCAGCCACAAGTCCCACTGATTGCTTCGATGCAGCGTATCACGCATGTAAGATAGCATTGGAGCACATGACGCCAGTAGTGCTCTTGACCGATGCATTCATTGCTAACGGCTCTTCTGCGTGGAAGTTACCTAACATCGAAGAGTTGCCCGAAATTCATCCACATTATGCTACAGAGGAACAGAAGTATAAGTACACTCCTTACAAGCGTGACCCAGAGACGCTCGCACGTTACTGGGCGATACCAGGCACAGAGGGCTATACACACATCCTGGGAGGATTGGAGAAGGATGGAGAAACGGGTAGTATCTCAACCGATCCAGAGAATCATGACAAGATGGATAGGCTTCGTTGGGATAAAGTGGCACGTATTCCTGTGCCCGACCTACAGGTGCTTGGTGATGAGAAAGACGCCGATTTGCTCATAGTAGGCTTTGGTAGTAGCTACGGTCACTTGTATTCTGCAATGGAAGAGTTGCGTCGTAAGGGTAATAAGGTAGCCTTGGCACAATTCAAGTACATCAACCCTCTGCCAAAGAATACGGCAGAGGTACTGGGAAGATACAAGAAGGTGGTGGTTGCCGAACAGAACCTTGGTCAGTTAGCAGCCCTTCTACGTATTCGTATCAACCATTTCGCTCCTTATCAGTACAACCAAGTAAAGGGACAGCCTTTCGTTGTTACGGAATTAGTTGCAACGTTTGAGAAACTCCTTAAGGCTCCATTACCAAAGGAAGAGAGTGGCACGTTCTATACAAAGATATTGCAGTAAGACTCCTAAACATAACTTCTTTAAATTCTAAACAGATTATGAACCAATATACAGCACAAGACTTTAAGAAGGGACAACCACGCTGGTGCCCCGGATGTGGCGACCACTTCTTCCTTGCCAGCTTGCAGAAAGCAATGGCAGAACTAGGTGTTCCACCTTATGAAACTGCTGTTATCAGTGGTATCGGGTGCTCAAGTCGATTACCCTATTACGCTAATACCTACGCCATGCAGACCATTCACGGTCGTGCCGCAGCCATCTCTACGGGTGCAAAGGTAACCAATCCGAACCTTACCATTTGGCAGGTATCGGGCGATGGTGACGCTCTTGCCATCGGTGGTAACCACTTCATCCATGCCATGCGACGCAATATCGACCTGAATATGATTCTGTTGAACAACCGCATCTATGGTCTCACGAAGGGGCAATACTCCCCAACTAGCCCTCGCGGGTTCGTCTCTAAGTCGAGTCCCTTTGGTACAACGGAAGATCCGTTCCGCCCTGCTGAACTCTGTTTCGGTGCTCGCGGCAACTTCTTCGCACGTAGCGTTGCTAGCGACAACAATGAGACAATAGCCATCCTCAAGGCTGCTTACCAGCATAAGGGGGCTTCCGTGTGCGAGATTTTACAGAATTGTGTGATCTTCAACGATGGTTGTCACAACTCTGTCTACACCTCGCAAGGTCGTAAAGAGAATGCTATTTACGTCAAGCACGGCGAACCTTTGATCTTTGGAGCGCATCAGGAGTATGGACTTATGCAAGAGGGATTCGGCTTGAAGGTCGTTAAGATTGGCGAGAACGGCGTTACGCGTGATGATATCCTCGTACATGACGCCCACTGCAAAGACAATACTCTACAGCTGAAATTGGCTATGATGAGTAATGAAGATGGTTTTCCAATAGCCCTCGGAGTGATTCGTGATGTTGAAGCACCTACTTACGATGCAGCAGTGAACCAACAGATAGAAGAGGTGAAGGCGCAGAAACATTACCACACCTTCATGGAAATGTTGGAAACTAACGATATTTGGGAAGTAAAGTGATGTGATACTCCTTTATAACACTTGTGTTTGTAATAGAAAATGTGTATCTTTGCGCTTAGGTTAATAATACGTTGAGCCATGCACAGATTCACAGAATTCCTACATAGCAAGTGCCCCTTGCAAGCTAATGTCAGTTCTTTACGCTCATTGTTAGCGTTAGGGACTGGCATTTTTATACTCCTTTATCTCTTCCAACCATTTGGTATTAGCAACTATTCTGGCAGTATCTTTCTGATGTGTTTGGGCGTAGGCATACTCTCGTCATGCGTTCAAGGACTCTGTTCGTTGCTTTTCTTGGGCATACCAAGGCGTAAAAAAGGATTCGTTACCAATGGTGATGTGCTGATATATTCGGTTGCAATCGAACTAACCATGGCGGTTTCCATGACCATTTATGCCTCATTCTGCTTTGGGGCACCGCTCTCGTGGCAACTCTTCTTCGTCTTTTTCTACTGGACTTTCCTAATTTGGTTACTCGTGACAGGTATCTCCACGCTGATAGGTTACAACCGAATGTTGCACAACAGACTTGAGGAAGTGAAGGTTAAGACCAACGAGGAGCAAGTAGGAATTATGATTACATTACATGACCAGAATCTGCGTGGCGAGGACCTATCGTTGCCAATAAACAATCTCTTGTATATCGAAGCGCAGAAGAACAACGCATTAGTGTGCTACGTGGCAGACGGCAAGATAGAACGTAGGGAACTCCGCACCACATTGACCACCTTGAAAGCCGATCTGCCGTATGATAATATCTTTCAATGCCATCGTTCCTTCCTCGTAAACATCAATAATATTGAGTCGGCAAAGGGTAATTCCAATGGTTATCTCTTGCGCTTTAATGTGTGTCGCGACACGATTCCTGTGTCCCGCACCTTTGTTCCTAGTTTGCGAAAATACCTTAGTTAAAACCGCACCCAACCTTATTTAAAGCCCTTTCTGATAATCTTTCCAAACCCTTCTCATAGTAGGAATGCCCCTAATAGAAGTGAGTTTGGATAGGCAAATCATTGTGTTTTTGTAGTGGCTGACGCCATTTCTTCCTGTCGTTAGGCTATGCTTGAGGCACTCTTATCTATGTAATGATGCTCGGAATAGTATGATAGCGAATGCTCATTCCTATGAGTTGCGTTACAAACTAAGGGGAGTTTCATCTGTTAGACATATGCCTTCTGTTAATTTCACCATGGTGAAACTTGTGTTTCATCGTGATGAGACACTCGTTTCATCATGATGAAATCTGTGTCTCTTCATGATGAAACTGAAAAAAGGTAGCTACAAAAGAGATGAAAGGGAGGTTGGAAAGGGATGTAATGTATATACAAAAGAGACGAAACAGAGGTTGGAAAGAGAGCTTTAGGATGGGTAAAAGTATTGCAGAAAAGCTATATTGAGCTTGTAAATCATAGTATTGGATGTTGAGAATAATCGTTTTATGGGGTGGAGGTGCGCATTGATAGGTATATAATATAAGGTGCATAAAAACCTTTTACGGCTTTATGCACCTTCGTTTGTGTATTATTGACGTATTCTTTGAGGCTTATACGTTCAGTGTTTCATTCTTTTTTAGTACGCGAGATATCGTCGCAAAGAAGTCGTTTAACTCTTCCTGCTGATCCTCTTGGAAGGTATTTCTTTTCCTGATTTTCAGTTTAATTGATTCTCCTTTAATAACGAGAAAGAAGTGTTTCTGCTTTTCATCAAAGCCAGCCTGCTCTATGCTTGTCATAGGATAATAGAACATATCCCATTCAGCTTGCTCATTAGATTTGATTCTGTAGAAGCCTGGTATAGGTTGAGCGAGAGCGGATATTATATACATGTCCTCATCATTGTAGGCAATAATTGCTGGGTCTATCTGTCCTAAACTCCCCTTAGGAATATAAAATTCTACACACTTGATATTGCTTGTATTGATAGAAGGGTACTTCTTTGTGATGAATTCCATTGCCTTTGCTGTGTAGACTCCCTTACTATTCTTACCTTTTTGCCGCACGTAGAACATAAGCGAGAAGGCAATAATACTCGCTGCAATGAACATGATGATAACTAGAACAAAAGTATGATCCATAATCTGAATGATTTAATATGTTATTGATAAATTATTTCAACTTAACTTTTACCCAAGGGCTCTCGGGATGTTTCAAAAGCCATTTCACAACGTTACAAAAGCCTAAGACATCACGCTCCTCTGGATGAGAAGTCCAACAACAACGTCCGATGATATAGGAGTGTCCGAGCTCCTCCCATGTGTCGAATGTGCTGATGGCTCTTTGGTAAGCTCTCTCTAGATAGTCCCACGCCTGGTCTGCATTGAGGTATTTCATTTCCACACCAACACGCACGAGATAGGCTGCGCGCCCTATATCCCATCCTATAACGTCTTTTCCTGTTATAGCATCCCATGAGGTAATCAGTTCATTAGCAAGTAAACTATCTTGTGCTGCAATATAGTTGGTTAGCATATTAAGCAAATCGCTTAAATCTCCAGCTCGTGTAATATAATGTTTATCGACAATACTTGCCAATGACCATATACGTCGTACCTCAGTGTTGATTCCGCTGTCTTCTTGTACCTCTGCCCTCATTTCTTCTTTTATAACAGCAATATCAAGGGAGCGGCAACGTCCGAGCAATTCCTCTATCGTATCGCATAATTCTTGTCGATTTGTGATACCCCAGCCTTGTTCGAGAAGTACTTTTGCACGTGAACCAATCTTAGATGAAAGTGTAAAATGGTCTCCTCCCTGCTGTCCTTGGTATTGTGCACTTAGGGAGATGCGACGTAATTGTTCGTCGGATAGTTTACTTGAATAGTTGAATAGCCCCATAGCTTTGGTTTTTAAGTTGCTGTCAAAGATACGAAAAATTCAGTTGTATAGGTAAAGGTATAGTTTTCTTTAACATTTTTACCTTCATCGTTCTTCCTGTTATACATCACTTCACACGGATTGAAAAGCGATTAGTCATTAGTCCCAAAAACTAGTATTTCAGCTGAGCACATAGTTATACAGCCCATAACTTGGTCGTCTGTCCCCAATATTTGGAGCTTGCTAAAAGGCTTACTACATTTGCAGCAGACAATATGTTTCACCTTTTAAAATTAGGACTTATGAGAACTTTAATTTCAAAACTCGTCGTTATCGTTGCCCTTATGTGCGCAACTAGTGTTTACGCAGCTGATGTTCAGCCTATGGAAAAGGCTTTGAGCAATACGCTAAGTAAAGTAAATGCAGAAAATGCAGAGTCTATTGTCGTTGGTATGGATGCTTTGGATCGACTGACGAAACAGTATCCTAACGAATGGTTACCGCTTTATTACAAGACTCTCTTTGCTCTTCAGTATGCTGTCCACTTCCCACAAGACAGTCATTCGGGCTTATTCCTTGAGTCAGCAAAGCCTGATTTGGAGGCGTTACAAGCACTCTGTCCGACTGATCGTGTAGCCCGTTCGGAGGCATTAGTGCTTAAAGGACTCTATTACACGGCACTCATTGTACAGAATCCTATGGTGAATGGCAAGTCATATTATATGGATGCAATCATCAATTACAAGTCGGCTATTGGTGTAAATCCTGATAATCCACGTGCACATTTGCTCCTTTACATCTTCTTTGATAACATGAGTAAGATTACTGGGCAACCTAGTATGAACGAACCAAAGGAATTGACAACCATCAAGCAACTCTATGCTAGTGAGCAACCACAGGGCTTGTTGCCTTCATGGGGGAAGGAATTGATGAACCTTTGTGGAATAAAGTAGCGCACACACATACATCTATCACTGCTGGGGAGTAATCCCTGGTAGTGATAGAAGTCATTAATAAGCATGCTTCCATTGAAATATAAGGTAAGTATGTTTGCTCATTTACTAGAAAACCATTACCTTTGAGACCTAAATAAATCATTTCTATAAGAAACAACTAATACTTAGCGTATGGCAAATTTACTAGATGAAGTGACGGGACCTGTTAATGAGTCAGGTCGTGACGTACATGTAATAGACAAGCAACTGGCAGTGACTGTTGGTACAGGATCAACCCTATTTCAGATTGCTCTGTGGGTGGTAATACCCGCATTGGTGCTCCTGTTTGTAGCAATAATGGGTAGTACGATGGAGAATCCGTTGTTAGTAGCAGTTGTCGGTTGTCTTGTTGGAATCCTTCCTGGTGTAATCTTTATCTTTATGAAGATATCGGCTCGTAACTATTTCCAGCAATTAGAGCAGCGTATTCAGGCTGAGGCATCAAATATCGACAACTATCTAGAACAACGTGTGCAGATTCTTCAGAACGTTGTAGGACTTGTTGAGCGTGCTATCGACTTAGATAAAGATGTGATGAAAGCCGTTGCTGCTCTACGTGGTGGTAGTGTCAATGAGACAAATCGTAACGAGGTGAGTGCGCAAGTAGGTTCTGCCTTAGGTCGCTTGTTCCCACAGGTTGAGGCTTATCCAGAGTTGAAAGCACATAGTGCCATCGCTGATGCTATGCAGCAGAACAATTATCTTCAGCGTGAAATCACAGCTGCCCGCACCGTATATAATAGTAGGGTGACCCAATGGAACACTGATATATTCTCATGGCCAACGAAGATGATTGTTGCAGCTCAGCAGGGCTACACTACTCGTATACCATTCACCGCATCGGCTGAAATACGTGAAGCCGCAAGAAGTAAGTTCTTCTAAGGATAAAAGATGGTTGAAGATATTTACGATCCACTCGATGAGTACATCAATGTCTTTCGTGACAAGTTCAAGAAGGTTAGTGAAGAAACCTTTGAGGAGTTGGCTCGTGAGGCTGCTATTGATGTAGAAGCTAATCGAGAGACGTGCCGAAAGGTCTATGATAATGAGGCAGTCTTGGCAGAAGTAAAGAATCGGATTACATGGTGGACGGTTCTTTGTGTTGTGCTATGGTTGCTCGTGATTGGCGGAGCATTGGTCATCTTGGCACAACATGAGAACTGGCCAATAGAGAATCTTTTAATAGCTGGTGCCGTGTCAGTACTCTCGCTTGTCTTTTTGTTGATGAAGGTACACCCGAGGTTGTCTGATCTAAAGCGTGAACGGAATAACATTTCGGCGATACTTTCTCGTTTGAAGGAAGAGGCGTGGAGCCAAATGGCACCGCTGAATAGGCTCTATGACTGGGATGTTTTGACACGAATGATGTCGAAGACTGTGCCTAGACTGGAGTTCGATCCTTATTTTACGACCCAACGTCTAGCCGATTTACGCAAGAGTTATGGTTGGGATGATTCCTTCAATGCAGAGCGTTCTGTTGTTTATTCCCATTCTGGACTAATCAATGGAAACCCCTTTGTTATCTGTCGAACACGTAAGATGGAGATGGGAACAAAGACTTACTATGGCTCAAAGACTATTTATTGGACAGAGACGGTGACGGATGGAAATGGTAATAGGCGGACGGTGCAACGTTCGGAAACCTTACATGCTAGTGTGACGGCACCTTATCCAGAGTATTTCGAACGAACAAGGCTCATTTATGGTAATACTGCTGCGCCTGACTTAGTGTTCTATCGCAAACCAAATGGCTTGGCAGGAAAAGAAGGATCGCTACGTTTTAAATGGGATAAGTATCGCTTACATCGTAAAGCACGTAACTTGAAAGATGGTGACTTTGCAATGCTAACGAATGAGGAGTTCGAAGTTGCCTTCAATACAAGTAATCGAAATAATAATCAGCAATATGCTTTACTCTTCACACCATTGGCTCAACAGAGTATGATGAAGCTATTGCAGGATGAGGAAACAGCCTTCGGTGATGATTTCGACTTTAACAAAGCTAAGATGATTAACGTCATTATGGCGCGTCACATGCAGGATTTGAACCTCGATTTGAACCCTAGGCAGTATCAGGGATTCGATTATGATAAGGCACAAGAGGATTTTCATAGAATCAATGCAATCTATTTCCGTGCTATATACTTTGCTTTCGCTCCCTTACTTTGTGTGCCTATGTATCAACAGATACGTCCGCAGTCAGCAATTTATGGTCAAGACATGCAACAGAAGAGTTCGTTCTGGGAGCATGAGGCATTAGCTAATTTCTGGGGGCAAGATCATTTCAAACATCCCGATTGTGTTACAAATTGCATCTTAAAGACAGAAGAGAAACAGCAAGGGGATGGCAGTACGCTATTGACAGTGACGGCTTATGGTTACCGAAGTGTGCGTCGCCTTACTTATATTAGTAAATATGGTGGCGATGGTAGGTATCATAATGTACCCGTGGAATGGGATGAATACCTACCTGTAGCTGGTAATGGGCGTATTCTCATGCGCGAAGATAATACACAAGAAGAAGCAAATATTTCTCAGAAGCAACGCTTAAATCATATTGGAGAAATACTTCAGAAAAGCCATCTAGACCTCTATCGACGGCATATTGCTTCGAAGGTATAAAAGAGAAGTTATATAATTGTTCGCGAAGAATCTTGATTTTGTTCGCGAACAATTTCGATTTTCTTCGCGAAGAATTTAGAGTGCCTCTTATTGCAATGTAATAAAGGTAAAATAAAAGAACGATAGAAGTTATGGTTTCTATCGTTCTTTGTTTATGTAAGGAGAGGTTTTGATTAGAACTAAAGAGTGTGTGTTAAGTTCGATAATAAGGTCGAAAACAAGTAAACACATAAACTTTCAGGTGCTGACAGCTATTCTTTAAATAATTGAAGGGCATAATCAAGTTGGGTATCTTTCCCTGATAAGAAGTCGTTGACCTTCATTGGTACTAAATAGTTCGGGCTTATTCCTTTCCCTTCTAATGGGAATCCTTTGGGAGAAACACCAGACGAATGTCCTACAGGAAGTCGATAGAATATTCCGTGAGAAGTCTTAAAAAGACAAATAATACCACCAGTATCACCAGCTGAAGATGTACCAACCAACACGGCATCACCACTTTCTTTCATTGTAATGAGAAAAGTCTCAGCGGAAGAACAGGAGTAATTACCCATCAAGATGATTACTTTTCCCTTATAGCTGTTAGTAGAAGGAGATATTGTAGATCCATTCCAAATACGTCGTTTACCTTTTATTAAGTTCTGCGCAATATTATCTCCTATCCAACTGTTGCCTCCCCCATTCTGACGCACATCAACTATCAAGTATGGAAGTTTGCTTAGATGCTTCAAAGCTTTGCTGAAGTCAGTATCAGCATTATCTTGCATGCTTTTCACGTTAATATATCCAACCCTTGAAGAAACCTTTCTCCAAGTTACGTTTTGTTCCTCTTCCTTTGTGGGAACAGATTTCGATTGCAGATGAATGGTGATGGTTAGGGGTCTTCCATGGCGAATAATGCCAAGTGTCTTTATAGGACTTGTATAACTACAGAGTATGGTCAAAGCTGATAGTAGATAGCGAGTGGCATCTGTTGAAGCTGAGACATATTTGCAATTGTGCATCACCCATTTATTTGTAGGTACACCATCAATAGTTACAATCTCGTCTTTATCTTGCAATCCTGCCTTTATGGCAAAGGTTGAAGGGTGATTAACAAACACACGATTCTCAATGACTATGATATTATCCCCTTGTATGAACCAAGGATATAGTATGCTTTCATTATTTGCATGAGTGCATTTCAAGTTGGCAAAGAATTCCATTATAAGTAATGAATAAGCTACTTTCGATTGCATGGTGTCAATTCGTTGAAGGCATGTGGTGTGAATCGAATCAAGCTTGATGTGTTTCTTTGTAGTATATGGGTACTTCTCTTTGACCTGTTCGAATATCTCTTCGAAATCACTTCGGAAGTCTTTGTGGTCGATAGGAATCTTGTCTGCAGTGTATTGTTGAACCTCATCCCAGTCTGCATGCCCATGCGTTGGATACCATCTATTCAGAGCAAACACTGCAAATATAGATACCATTAGTCCCAAGGCAACAATCATCAACACAACAGACTTCTTTATAACTTCTCACCATAGCACAAGTCGCCAGCATCGCCGAAGCCGGGAACAATGTACTTATATTCGTTTAAGCCCTCATCAATAGCTGCGCACCATATTGTCGTAGAGTCTTCAGGGAAGGTTTTCTTGATGTGTGCGATACCCTCTGGTGTAGCTAACAAGCATGCTACATGCACATGGCGAGGCGTTCCCTTTGAAAGGATAGCCTTGTAGCCTAACTCCATAGAACCACCAGTAGCCAACATTGGGTCAGCGATGATAAGTGTCTTACCATTGATGTCTGGTGTAGCAAGATATTCAACGTGAATACCTACCTCGTGATGTGCAGCGTCTTTATACTCACGATAAGCACTGACAAAAGCATTGCCGGCATGGTCAAATATGTTTAAGAAACCATTATGGAAAGGCAATCCAGCACGGAAGATAGTTGCAAGGACAATCTTGTCTGTTGGTATATTGACCTGTGCGGTACCTAATGGAGTAACAACCTCCTTTGGTTTGTAGCTTAGTGTTTTAGAGATTTCAAATGCTTCAAACTCTCCTATTCGCATCACATTGTTGCGGAAGAGTAAACGATTCTTTTGGTAGTCTTTGTCACGAATCTCAGCCAGATATTGGTTGATGATGGAGTTCTGTTCTGAAAAATTAATGATTTCCATTTTCTATCTTAGGTGTTATAAGCAAGCAAACTTGCGACTTGCAGTACAAAATTTCGGCAAAAGTAAGAAATAATCTGTAGGTTTGCAAAGTCTAATTTGCAAATATACTCGTGCCTAGAATAATTTTAATAACTTTAACCATAAGGCTGAATACTTTGATACTTTTTCTATTCGTTTTTTTGTGTGGAGTTAATAATTATATTACCTTTGCGGTGTCTATTTAAGAGATATAATAGGTGATGTTAAAATCAATTTTCAACTAAATACATTTATAAGAAATGGCAAAGTTTGATAAGAGCGTACTTGAGAAGTACGGAATTACAGGTACAACAGAAGTGCTTTACAATCCTTCTTACGAGGTATTGTTCAACGAGGAGACAAAAGAAGGGCTTGAGGGCTTTGAGGTAGGTCAGGAGACAGAACTCGGTGCAATCAATGTTAAGACTGGTATCTACACTGGTCGTTCTCCTAAGGATAAGTTCATTGTTGATGATGAGACATCTCACGACACCGTATGGTGGGATTCAGAGGAGTACCACAACGATAATCACCGTGCAACTAAGGAGGCATGGGCAGCAGTAAAGGATATCGCAAAAAAGGAACTTTCAAACAAGCGTCTTTTCGTAGTTGATGGTTTCTGCGGCACACACAAGGATACACGTATGAAGATTCGTTTCATCGTTGAGGTTGCTTGGCAGGCTCACTTTGTAACAAATATGTTCATCCGTCCAAAGTCAGAGGCAGACTTCGAGCAGGAGCCAGATTTCATTGTTTACAATGCTTCAAAGGCAAAGGTTGAAAACTGGAAAGAGCTTGGCTTACACTCAGAGACTTGTGTTATGTTCAACGTAACATCTAAGGAGCAGGTAATTATCAATACTTGGTACGGTGGTGAAATGAAGAAGGGTATGTTCTCAATGATGAACTACTTCTTGCCATTGAAGGGTATGG